>Ga0209254_10004747_pt1 | contig 12449 bp, 8 predicted proteins | sample FrelakmetDIP11DI_FD_187148 | JGI IMG/M metagenome (GOLD analysis project Ga0209254, IMG submission 187148) | Freshwater lake sediment microbial communities from the University of Notre Dame, USA, for methane emissions studies - DIP11 DI (SPAdes)... | ecosystem: Environmental > Aquatic >...
CAAGGTCCGGGGCGCCCTGGATGTTGGCTTCCGTGATCTTTGTCCGGTCACAGACGACGAAAACATCCGGCTGCACCACGTCGTGTTCCGAGAAAACCACATCCGTCGGTGCAACAAAACACCGGCACGAGGTCCCGCGAACCTCGGTACTGATCAGGCGAACCAGGTTTAGAGTTACCATCTGGTGCCGTGTGCTCGGAGCGGGCGTCAGGTCATAGGCCTTTCCGTCGATCAGTTCCCACCGCTCCTCATCAGGCCAGGTCAGGTAATCGGAATAAGCAAATCGCTGATCTTTCTCCGAAGCCAAAGGCATGGATGCTCTCCTTTCCAGGTTGAGCAGGAGGTCCTTACCAGTTCACTCTGATTCCTTTAGGACTTGCTGACAGTCTAACGACAGGCATGGAAAATATCCATGGGTAACCGGCTATCGGGAGCTAACTTCTTCGGTGGCAGCGTAGCGTATTCGCCCTCACCAATGGTGTCATCCGGGAAATATGCCGCTCCAACTCCCCCTCCCCGCGTCTCCCCTTCTCCCTCTCTCCCCCTCTCTACGTCCCCGCGTCTCCCTATCACCCCATCTCCGTGTCCCCGCGCCTCCCCATCCGCGTTTTTCCCCCTTCTTCACGTCTCCAACTCAGCCGCCGGCCGCACGCGAGTCAGCTTCGGCGTTCACATTGCTGTAGCTCACCGCCAGTTGTCCGTTCTGCACATCCACTTGAATCGTGGCGCCATCCAGGATGTCTCCGGAAAGCAGCGCCCGGCCGATGCGGGTCTCCAGTTCGCGCTGCAGGTAGCGTTTCAGCGGCCGTGCGCCAAACACCGGATCGTATCCGGCCCGTGCGATGAATCCGCGTGCCGCCGCGGACATCTCCAGCATGACGTGCCGATCCTTGAGCCGCCGAGCCAGGTCCTGGGTGAGGAGATCGATGATCTGTTCCACCTCCTCGAGAGTCAGCGGCTTGAACAGCACGATGTCATCCACCCGGTTCAGGAATTCCGGCCGGAAATGGCGCCGCAGCTCGGACATCACCAGCTTTCGCACCTCTTCCTTGATTTCCCCGCGATCGGTGATCCCCTCCAGCAGGTATGGGGAACCGATGTTGCTGGTCATGATGATCACGGTATTCTTAAAATCCACGGTGCGCCCCTGGGCATCGGTCAGACGCCCGTCATCGAGGATTTGCAGGAGCACATTGAAAACATCGTTATGAGCCTTTTCAATTTCGTCAAAGAGAATCACGCTGTAGGGCTTGCGCCGCACCGCTTCGGTGAGCTGCCCGCCCTCTTCATAGCCCACATAACCCGGTGGCGCCCCGATCAGGCGCGACACGGTGTGCCGTTCCATGTATTCGCTCATGTCGATGCGGATGATGTTGTCCTCGGAGTCAAAAAGTGCTTCCGCCAGCGTCTTCCCCAGTTCGGTCTTGCCCACACCGGTCGGTCCCAGAAAAATGAAGGAACCGATGGGACGGCGCGGGTCTTTAATACCGGAGCGGGCACGGATCACGGCGTCGGCGACCAGTCGCACCGCTTCATCCTGACCCACGACCCGGCGGTGCAGAATCTCGTCAAGGCGCAGCAGCTTTTCCCGTTCTCCCTCCATCAGGCGCGTCACCGGGATACCCGTCCAGTGGGAGACAATCTCGGAAATCTCTTCTTCGGTCACTTCCTCCCTGAGCAACCGGTTGCCTTCCTGTCGGCTGCTCAACAACTCCTCTTCCGACTTCAAGCGCCGTTCCAGTTCGGGCAGTCTGCCATGCTTCAATTCCGCGGCCCGGTTCAGGTCATAATGGCGCTCGGCCACTTCAATCTCACGGCGCACCTTTTCAATTTCTTCCCGCAGCGCCTGGACCTTCTTGATGGCTTCCTTTTCCGCGTCCCATTGAGCGCGCATGACATCCGCCCGGGCCCGCAAATCCGCCAGTTCCTTCTTCAGTGCTTCGAGCCGCTCCTGGCTGGCCTTGTCGCGCTCCTTCTTCAGCGCCGCCGCCTCGATTTCCAGTTGCATGACGCGCCGCGTGGCTTCATCCAGTTCCGCCGGCATCGAGTCGATCTCGGTCCGAATCATGGCGCAGGCTTCATCCACCAGGTCGATGGCCTTGTCCGGCAGGAACCGGTCCGAAATGTAGCGATGGGACAAAACCGCGGACGCCACCAGGGCGCTGTCCTGGATCTTGACCCCGTGGTGCACTTCGAAGCGCTCCTTGAGTCCGCGCAATATGGAGATGGTATCCTCGACCGTGGGCTGGTCCACCAGCACCGGCTGAAAACGGCGTTCCAGGGCCGCATCCTTTTCGATGTATTTGCGGTATTCATCCAGGGTAGTGGCGCCAATGCAATGCAGTTCGCCACGGGCCAGCATGGGTTTGAGCATATTGCCGGCGTCCATCGCCCCTTCCGCCTTGCCCGCCCCGACAATGGTGTGCAACTCATCGATGAAGAGGAGAATCCGGCCTTCCGATTGTTTGATTTCCTGGAGCACGGCTTTGAGCCGCTCTTCGAATTCTCCGCGGAATTTGGCTCCGGCAATCAGAGCTCCCATGTCCAGGGCGAAGATGGTTTTTTCCTTCAGCCCCTCCGGGACGTCCTGGCGCACAATGCGGTGCGCCAGACCTTCCACGATGGCGGTCTTCCCCACTCCCGGTTCACCGATCAGCACCGGGTTGTTTTTGGTTTTCCGACTGAGGATGCGGATCACCCGGCGAATTTCGGCGTCGCGGCCAATGACCGGATCCAACTTGTTGCTGCGCGCTTCCTCAACCAGGTCCCGTCCGTATTTCTGCAAAGCTTCGTAGGTCGTCTCGGGAGTGGCGCTGGTCACTCTCTGATGTCCGCGCACCGCGATGAGCGTCTTCAGAAAAAGCTCCCGGGTGATGTGAAATTCCTGCAGGATCCTTCCTGCCGCGGTGCTGCTCCCTTCTTCCACAAAAGCCAGAAAGATATGTTCCACCGAGACATATTCATCCTTCAGGTGGGCGGCTTCGTCTTCGGCCTTGACCAGCAGTTTGCTGAGCCGCTGGGTGACATAAACCTTCCCCGCTTCCGCGCCGGGGCCGCTCACCCGCGGTTTTCTCGCCAATTCCTGCTCGATGCGGCTGCGTAGCGCATCCACCGGGATATCCATTCTCTGGAGCAGCCTCGGGACCAGTCCATCCGCCTGTTCCACTAAAGCCAGCAGCAAATGCTCGCCATCCACCTCCACGTGCCCATGGCGAATCGCCTTGGTTTGTGCGGCTTGCAGCGCTTCCTGAGATTTTTCGGTCAATCTGTTCGTATCCATTCTCTGGATGCCTCCCTGCTATGAAAAAATCATCCGCTCCAATTCGCGGATGCGTGCTTCCAGCTCTTCAACGCGCGTCAGCAGCTCCAGGACCACCCCGATTCCGGCGTAATTGACGCCCAGTTGATTGCGCAGCCGGAGGATCTTGCGCACCAGAGGCACGGCCCCGGCATCGAATAACCACTCATCGCTGCGGCTGCGACCGACCGGGTCGAGCAAACCGAGACTGACAAAGCGGCTGATCAATTCGGGGTGGATACCGCAATCGGCCGCCACCTCCGTGTGAGTCAGATAAGCAGTCGCCGCTTCCCCTTGGACACGCACTAAATAATATCTCTGTTCTGTCATGGGTATCCATCCTTCCTGCTTTTGCAACGCAGCAGCAGCCTTACGCTATGACATCTCACCACAAACGCACAGAGAGCGCTACTATCCGGCAGAGTACTTGACATTCACCACGAAGGACACGAAGAGCACGAAAATTCCTTGAAATAAGTTTTGTTTGTTCTTCGTGGTCTTCGTGGTTAAACTGATAGTTGGTTGCGCCCAAAAGTCGCGCGCTCTCTGCGTCTTCGCGCTGTCAAGTTACTTTTCTTAGCTCCGTCCCTGTCTGGGTTCAAATGTCGATACCCTTTGCAGTTCCTCAAAGAGTTCCCGCTCTTGCTGCGAGAGCTTCTTGGGCAGAGCGATCGCAATCACCACATACAGGTCACCAGCCGTTGCCCGCGGGTTGACCATTCCCTTGCCGCGTAACCGGAGTTTTTGCCCACTGTGGGCGCCGGATGGGACCTTCAGCGACACGGGCCCGGCCAGGGTGGGAATTTCGATGTCCGCACCCAATGCGGCTTCCCACGGAGTAATTGAAAGCTCCGTGTAGAGATCGGTTGCTTGCAGCCGGTAGTGAGGATGGGGTTCAAGCTCAACGCGCAGATAGAGATCCCCTCCGGGTCCCCCCCCCATCCCCTGTCCGCCCTGGCCGGCCAGTCGAATCTTCTGGCCGGGGAGTATCCCGGCGGGAATTCTCACCTCATAGGTCTTATCTCGGGTGCTGACCTGCCCATCGGGAGTCACGGTCTGCATCTGCAGGGCGATGGATTTTGTCGCTCCCCGGTACGCATCCTCGAGCGAAATCCGAATGGTCGCTTCCTGATCCATCCCGCGCTGGCGCCGTGGAGTTCGCTGTTGTGCTCCGCCCGCGCCAGGGCCAAAGCCCTCATGAGAACGACGGCCGCCGAAAAGCGTCTCAAAGAAATCGCTGAAATCGCCGGAACCACCCCAGAAGAATTCGGATTGTTGCGCTCCCTGGCCGGGTCCGTACTCACGATGAAACTCCCATCCCGGTGGCGGGCGAAACTCCTGGCCCGCTTTCCAGTTCGCGCCCAACTGGTCGTATTTCTGCCGCTTGTCCGGATCGCGCAGGACTTCGTAGGCCTCACCGATCTCCTTGAACTTGTCCTCTGCGCCCGATTCCTTGCTCACATCCGGGTGGTATTTTCGCGCCAGCTTGCGATAGCCGCGCTGAATATCGTCCTGCGTTGCGGTGCGGGGGACACCCAAAATTTCATAATAATCTCTGAATTTCACTGCCATCGTCTACCATCCCGGCCTTCGCCCAGATCCGGACCTGCACGGACCTTAGCGTTTGAGTGCTCCTCGCTCACTTCTCCCTGAACTCTCAGTCATGTTTTGGTGGGACACATTCGTTTGTCCCGGGGCTGTTGCAAAGCCCTCAAATCCCGTCACCCCCGCGAAGGCGGGGGTCCAGAAGTCATTGAAAAACATGGATTCCCGCGCCTGCCCCGGACCTGATCCGGGGTTCGCGGGAATGGCGTTTGTGAGCTACACGCCGGTTTTACGACAGCCTCTCTGACCAATGCAATTTTTTGAAAGATCTGGTGCAGCATGGAAGACGATTTGATCGCAATCCACACCTTGACCAGCCGCTTTGAAGCGGATCTGATGTTGAACGCGCTGGAGCAGGAGGGGATCCCCGCACTCTTGCGTTCCTTTGAAGAAACGCCTTACGATGGTTTGTTTGTGCCGCAGCGCGGATGGGGGAAGATCCTGGTGCCGGAAGCTTTCGAAGCGAAGGCCGCGGCGATTATTCAGTCTTTGCTGGAAGACCTGAAAACCAGAAAGCTCTACGACGATCCGGCGGAAATCGATCCACTGCTCTGGGCGAGCCTGCAGCAGGCGGAACCGGGAAAGATCTGCCGCAATGCGATGGTGCGTTTTGACGGAGAAATGTCAGCTTATTGGGTTCCGTTTCTCAACGGCGAATTTCGCTGTTTTCGCGACCGGGACCTCATAGAACCTGTGAAGGCCGCGCCCTGCTGTGAGCTCAACTTTCAGTTCTACCTGGTGGTGCTGCACTACCTGCTGGAGTCAAGATCCGAAGGGCTTTCCGGGAAATGGGTGAGTGAACAGGATATCCCGGGTGGATCGCTGTTCTTCCGCGGCCCGCACCAACTGCTCACGCGTCCGCTGGTGAAGCTTTTCGGGACACAACCGGAGGTTTTCCGCGCTGCCGCGGAACAGCTAGGCGGGACACCCGTCCCCTTTGGGGACATGGCCTACCGGTTTTGGGCTTTCCCCCGCGTCCCGCTGCTTTACATCCTCTGGCGAGGCGACGAAGAATTCGAAGCGGTGATCAACATTCGCTTCGACGCCACCATCAGCAGCCAGTTGAACAGCCTGGATACCATCTGGGCCCTGGTGAATGTGGTATCCAGGACCCTCCTGGCAGCCGGGAAAAACCTGCTCCCGAGTGGCGCAAAATGACCGCAGGCTGGCAGGCTGCTGCAGTGCGCATTCCAGCTTCATGGGCAGAGCTCAACCCTGCCTGCCAAGCGGGCTTATTGCTGTCGCATTCGGACGCGGATGAACCGCGCCCCTGCACCAAATCAGAAACTGTCGATGTTCCAAATGGATATCGGCTGGAGGCTCGGAGATAATGGAATGAGTGGAATGAGAAACTTGCCAGAGTCTGATGTACCGTTTACGACAGGGAGACCGACGCGGTTTTGAAAACCGCGTCGGTCTTTCAAAATGAATAGCCACGGCATTTCACAAAGAACAAAGTCCCTTAATTCAACAAGTCCGCTGCACGCAATATGTCGGGGACCACGTGTTCTTTTCCGATGGCCATGATGTGGACTCCATGGCAGATGGATTGCTCCTTGATCTTTCGGATCATGCGGCCGGTGATTTCGATCCCCTTCTTCAGTTGTTCCTCACGGGGAACACTTTCCATCTCTGCGATCAGATTCTCCGGCACAAAGATCCCTGCGACGTTCTGATTCATGAATTTTGCCATGCGCGCCGAAACCAGGAGCACGATCCCCGCCAGGATTTTGACATCAAACCGGCCGGCGTAATCCATGAAGCGTTTGAAATTATCCAAATCATACACGGCCTGGGTTTGAAAAAATTCCGCGCCGGCCTGGATCTTTTTTTCAAACTTGAGGAGCTGCGGCTCAATCGGGTCGGCCTCGGGAGTGACCACCGCCCCGGCGCAAAAGGTGGGCGCACCTTTGAGCTTATTGCCCGCGAGATCTTGGCCTGATTCCAGAGTCTTCAACGCTTTGAGGATCTGCACCGATTCCAGGTCATGCACCGGTTTGGCGTCCTTGTGGTCTCCCAGGGTGATATGGTCGCCGGTCAGGCACAGGACGGTGTCGATGCCGAGCACGCTGGCGCTGATCAAATCCGACTGGAGCGCGATTCGATTCCGGTCGCGTCCGGTCATTTGCAGGATCGGCGCCCCGCCCATCTGCTTGATGATCACACAGCCGGCGAGTGATGACAGGCGCATGACCGAACTCTGATTGTCCGTCATGTTCAGACCATGCACCTTATCTTTGACAAGCTCTATGTTATGCTTCATCTCTTCGATATCCGTCCCTTTGGGGGGACCGATCTCCGAGGTGATGACGAATTCCCCTGAGTTGAGTGCGTCCTTGAACGAACCTGCCATCAATTATTCTCCTTTGTAAACTTCATGGATTTGCCGGGCCGGGTTGGCCTGCGCCAGGTGATTGCGGGGCGGGAAAACCTTGCGCATATGATCCAGCTTGCCCATTTTGTCGAGGCGCTGATAGATCAGCGTCCAGGCGCAATCCTTGTCACGGTCCACTTCGCACTTGCCGTGATCGGTCCCGCCGCACGGGCCGTTCAAAATCCCTTTGGCGCAGACCGTAACCGGGCAGATTCCCGCAGTCTCGTCCAGCACGCAATCCCCGCAGGCCCGGCAGCGCTCCTCCCAGGTCCCGTCACGCGGAGTCATGCCGATAAAGCGGGTGTTCACCCCGGGAAGGACCTGCAACGGCTCGGTGAGATCCGCCAGGAGCTGCGCTCCGGCGCCACAGGCCAGGGTCAGCACCGCATCGTAGTCGCTGAGCTTGTTCAGGACCAATTCCATGTATTCCCTGTTACACTGCCTCTCGACGGTGTCTTCATCAATTTGGATCTCTCTGCCGTCTTTCTTGAAGCTCATCCGCAGTTGCGAAGCCAGCACCCCGACTTCTTTTTTGCCCCCCACCATGCAGACGCTCACGCAGGTGTCACAACCGAGCACGAACACTTTGTTGCAGCCGGCAAGCATGTCCTTGATTTCATCAAATGGTTTTCTCTCCGCCACGATCATTAAAACACCTCTCATGTATTATGGGTGCGGCATGAACCGCCGCACTCCGCCAGAATCGCCCGCTCAATTGACGCTTACCTGACCCAAGTCCGTCAACGGGCAAACAATCGACCCTCTCAAATATCTACCGCCAGTGCCAGCTCGGTCCCTTTCATGCTCCCGGCGAGCACCGCCAGTTCCACGGCTTTCACTTTCCTGTAGACCTCCTGGGGTCTGCTTTTTTTGCCATTCACTGTGAGCAGGTCATTGGCAACGGATATGCCAAACAGTCTTTCATTCTCTTCCAGGTAAGGAACAATGAGGTTCCAGTCCTCGCTGCTGAATTCAGCAAACACACCGCCGTTCAGCTGATCCTCATGCAACTTGTGGTGCGGGTCACGGGCGAAGATGGCCCCCCCCGAAGCCAGGGAAAACAGGTTCGATCCGGGATAAGGGGTGGACAGTTCGACCACCTTTCCCTTATCGTCGAATGCCACACCGTTCAGAATGACAAATCCCCCACCAGCGTGCGGATCGCCCGCCATGAACGATTCCGCCAGGTAATCGAGCGCCGTGCCGTTGATGACCACCCGCGGTTTCCCCACCGCGTTAATGAGCGGCCGGCCGGCCGCATTGCCCATGACATAGACCTCACCCCCCTTGGCGCCGTACATAAAGGTCTGACCAACATCGCCAAAGATCACCAGCTTGCCCTCTTTCAGGATTTGCCCGAGTTGGTCCTGGGCATTGCCATGCACATAAATGGCCATGCCATCCATGCCGGAGGCCAGATAATCGCCGGAGCTCCCGTAGACATCGATGCGCACACCCGTGGTGCCGGCCCCGAAGCCGTTGCCGGTGAAGCGCTGGCCCCGGTAGCCGTAGGCGATGAAGCGCCGCCAGCCTTTGCCGTAGGCATCACAAAGGAGTCTCGCATCACAGTCGTCTCCTTCCGGGGGGAATTCTCTGGCATGAAGGATGAGGATCTCCTCATCCAGTTTAGGCCCGCGCAAGAGATGCCGGGTGTTCCAATCGATGGAACGGTAGCGTCCGCCCGGCTGCTCCTCGAAACTCGGCGTGGAGGCAAACACCTCTTTCAGGCTGGATCGGACGATCCACAGCAGTGAACTTCTCTTCTTAAATCCTGTGTCGTAGCGGCGATCATTGAGAAGGGTGAGGACCTCGATGACCTGCGTCTTGATGGCATCCCCATTGCCTGCCGCTGTAACCAGTTCCGCGCAGCACCAGCGGAAGGTATTGTAGTCCCAGCCGGGGACATTGGCGGTGAGAACCGCGAACAGTTCGGCAGCTTCTCCACGTTCCAGGTGATGGCGGAGCTTTCCGGTAGTGATTTCGCTGCGGGAGGGAGTGTGAATCGGCATCGTGGGATCGCACGGCTTCTGGTTCTTGGGCACAGTGACGGCTCTCCCGAACTTGTCCGCACAGGTGAGCCCCATGCGGCCATTTTCCTCGCGGATGGTGAAGATAAAAGACCCGCCGTCGGTGTGGCTGCCGCCTCGCGCATTCCAGTATTTGTCCGCCACCGGACAAAATCGTGGGTCCTCCCTGGCAAGACTTTCCAGCGTCGCGTCAATGGCCTGTTTTTCCGAACAAACGAGCCCGATCTGAACTTCCCCGTCCTGGAGAGCAAACACTTGCGGCCGCAGCATGGCGGTATCGGTAATGCCGATCATCTGGAAGTAGCGTTCGTAGGGCTGGTTACGGGCAATGATGAAGAACCACGGCCCGTCCGGCGAACCATGAATGTGCGCGGCCTGAATGGCCCGGTACAGCTTTTGCCGGTCGGCGGGAAGCTGATCGAAATCCGCCTCGGTGGTGGGCGCCATGGCCTCGATAATGTATTCCAGGGGATAACCGTACACCCGATTCCAGAGGTCGAGGAGCAGAACGGAGACTTCCGTGTCGGTGTGAAACAGCGGATAGATCTTGCGTTGCTTCAGGTACTCACAAACCGAATGATAATTGGCAAAATCGCCGTTATGCACCAGGGCTTCGTCCATGCCGCTGAAGGGATGGGCGCCGCCCGGATGCCAGACTCGACCCTTGGTGGGATAGCGTTGATGGGCGATCCAGATGTGCGCCCGGAAGTTCTCCAATTGATAGTAGCTGGCCACCAGTTCGGCGTATCCCACAATTTTAAGAATCAGCATGTTTCGGCCATGCGACATGACAAAGGCTTTTTTATCCCCCAACGTGGAATAGAAAGTGGTGTTGAGCTGAAACGTGTTCTGACAGATGAATTCGTCTTCAGCCCGCCCGGGTTGGAGGTTTTCCAGATGATTGCGGGCCGTGAAATCGCGCAACACGTCTTTTTTGACGCGAACAAAATAGCGCATGACATCCGGAGGCCGAACTTCCAGCTCGGGAATATCGCGGTAGTCGTCGATGGTGGGAATCCGGTACGACTCAGCCACATCCAGGTAGGGATGGATGAACTTCTCTTCCACCGCCCCGACCACTGCCTTATCCTCCGGATCCAGAAACGCCACCTGCAGCAGGTAGTGATCATCGAGTATCTCGCGAGACACCCTCAGGTCTTCCGGGACCATCCCGACGGCGGCGATGCCGCCCCCCTTGCCGTTGCCGCGGTTGTGCATCTGCCGGGAGGGTTCGAAAATGTGTTTCCCGCCAACCGGGATGGAACAGGCCAATCCGGTTACCCCGCAGCCGCCTTCTTCCTCCACCTTGGCATTCGGGTTTGGAGGAAAGGCTTCGATTAATCGTCCTCTGGAGGCCAGGATTCTATCCGCAGGTGAGGGTTCTTTGTTGCGCATTATCATTTTTGCACCTCTTTACACTTTAATTGTAATCCAGATGCCGCAGGCAATCGGTCCGGCCAACCATCTCCCGGATGCTGCGCATACCGAAGCGCTGCAAAATATCCAACATCTGTTTGCGCCAGGAGGCATAAAGATTGAAGACTCTCTGGGTGCCCCAGTCCGCCGTCATCAGTTCCGACAGTTCCGGATCGGTAGTGGCAATGCCGCGCGGGCAGCCTCTCCCGCTCTCGCAGGAACTGCAGCGCGTGCATTCCAGGGCCACCATCCCGGCGGTCCCTTCCACCACCCCATCCGCTCCCAGAGCAATAGCCTTCATGACGTCATGGGCGGTGCGAATGCCCCCACTCACGATGAGTGTGACCTTCTCACGCACCCCTTCTTCAGTGAGAAAACGATGCACCTTGGGGATCGCGTATTCAATGGGCATGGCAATGTTTTTCTTGGCAATATCCGGCGCGGCGCCCGTGCCCCCGTAACTGCCATCCAGATGAATGATATGGGCCCCGGCGTAATAGCTCCCGATCGCCACCATGTCCACATCGGCCGGGGTGGACACCTTAACCGACACCAGCGCCTTGGGATTCATCGCCTTGATCCAGTCCACATGCTTCTTGTGATCCTCCACCGAATACACGCTGTGGAACGGAAAAGGCGAGAACAGTGCGCTGCCTTTGACGGCCTGGCGCATTTTGGCCACTCTCTCGGTGACTTTATCTCCCAGGAGATGTCCGCCCAGGCCGGGTTTCGCTCCCTGAGCATACTTGAACTCAATGATGCGCACCCGCTGAATGGTTTCCTCCTTCACCCCGAAGAGCCCGGTGGCCACCTGCGTAATCATGAACTCGTCATACGGGTGGAGAAACTCCGGATAGCCCCCCTCACCGGTACAGCCGAACGTCTTCCACATCATGGCGGCCCTGGCTCGGGAAATCATGGCGCTGTCGCTGATCGATCCAAACGACATGCCGCCCTGATAGAGCGGTATGGGAATGGAGATGCGATGCGCATTATCGGCTCTCTTGTTGAGTTCAATACTGGTGTCGATATCCTCCTCGGGGATCTCGATTGGTGGCTTTTCGGGAAACCGGAACCGCAGTTTGTCGAAGCCTCCCCCGGAATTTCCCACCCGGTATTCCAGATCAACCGACGGCAGTTCGCCGGTTTCCGCCTGATACCAGGTGCTCATGAGCAGCTCCGCCGTCCAGCGATAATCCCCCAGCGCCTTGACCAGCGGATTGGGCGCGACACTCAGGGCCTTCTCCGGGCACTTCTGCACACAGGTGAGACCCTTTTCCTGGCAGGCCTCCAGCCCAATGCAAAGATATTCCTTGGGAGGTCCCATGCGGGTCCCTGCCTTAAAATGGACCCCTTGCGGACAGGAGACCACGCACGTTGCGCAGCTTTTGCACTGCGACCCGCGCTGCACCTTGTACTTGCCAATGGCATGACGGAATCGTGAAGGGACTCTTTGGATTTCTGCCTCCAAAGTTTTTTCTTTCATTTGTTCAGGAGTCATTATTTTCTTCCATTTTCTTTCATCACCCTAACGGTCATGAACGCGGTAATCGTTCGCGCCCAGCGCTGAAATCTCCCCCTGCCCCCCTTTGCGAAAGGGGGGCAGGGGGAGATTTTCACGGTAAAATCAATGATTGTTGGGCTCCCGGAAAATCGAGTTTAACTGCTCGCACCAAACAACGCTCCGAAGGTTTCGCGCTGCAGGTCCTCAAAGAACATCGCCCGGCCG
>Ga0209254_10004748_pt1 | contig 12448 bp, 10 predicted proteins | sample FrelakmetDIP11DI_FD_187148 | JGI IMG/M metagenome (GOLD analysis project Ga0209254, IMG submission 187148) | Freshwater lake sediment microbial communities from the University of Notre Dame, USA, for methane emissions studies - DIP11 DI (SPAdes)... | ecosystem: Environmental > Aquatic >...
GCAGGGTCTGGATGCCGTCCATCCCCGGCATGCGCACGTCGAGAACCACCACGTCGAACGGGTTCTGCTTGAGCCAGTCCAGGGCCTCCTCGCCGCTGCGCACGCCGGAGGCCTGCACATGGCGCTTCTGCATGCGCTTGATCAGGGTTTCACGAAAATCCGCCTCGTCGTCAACGAACAACACTCGGAAATCGCTCACGGATGACCCTCCTCCGGCAAAGGCTGCGCTTGCCGCCGGTAGTGCATAAGAATGCAGATATATAAGTACTCAAAAATAAATTCAATAAATTTTTTGGGTTGCCGCGGGAGCGGGGTGGGGATGCTTCAGGAGGTCTTCGGCGACCTCTTTCAGGCGTTCGACGCTGCTGCCGCCTTTCTCGACCAGGATGAACGGCGCCGCGGCGTCCGTCCCGATCACGCCCTGGGACGGATGGCTGTGCACGATGACCGGGATCTGCGGGATGCGCTGGGAAAGCACGTGCATCAGGCGCGAATCGACGGCGTCGGGAAGGTCCGGGTCCATGATGACGAGATCGACGGGGTCGCGGTCATAGGGCCACTGCAGCAGGTCGCAGGCGTTTTCCGCCAGGCGGATCCGGTAGCCTGCCCGGCTCATCTCGCGTTCGAGGAAACCCCTTACCCGCGGATTGCGGTCGACGATCAGGATGGTGAACATGGTTTGCGCGCACACGCCGGGTTTTGATCTCCTCCCTGTTTACGGGGCAGCGAGGGTGGCGGCGGTCACGAGCCGCATGAAGCAGGCCTCTGACCGGCATGCACAGCAACACATATGCCAAGGAGGCGACCTTCCGTGGGGGCGGCCAACCAGTTGAAGAATAAAGAATTACTTGCAGATTCAGAAGCGGGGTGGGCAGGCAGGCGGCAGCGCGGGCTGTCCGGATTCTTTACACGCTGTAAATCGGGATCTTCAAAGGCCGCCCTGTTTTTTCCCCCAGGCCGATTCGATCTTGGCGACCAGCTCGTCGATCTCGCACGGTTTGGTCAGGTAGTCATAGGCGCCGAGCTTCATGGCTTCGAGCGCGCTGTCGATCGAGCCGTGGCCGGTCAGGATCAGGGTTTCGGTGAAGAGGCCCAGCTTCATGATTTCCTTCAGGGTGGTGATGCCGTCCATGCCCGGCATTTTCAGGTCGAGCACGATGACGTCGACGGGATTCTGCTCGAGCTCCCGGATGGCCGCATCGCCGCTGTTGGCCGAGGTGACGGTGTACCCTCTGTTTTTCAGCAGCTTGGACATGTTCTTGGTGAAGATGGTTTCGTCGTCGACCAGCAGAACTCGAAATCCGGGCATGGGTGCGCTCCTTTCATGCCGCTGGTTTCAGCGGCTCCTTCTTGGCCAGGCTGTCCTGCAGTTCCTTGGGGGGCAGAAAGGGCAGCCCGATGGTGAACTCGGTGCCTTTTTCCAGTTCGCTGTGAACTGCGATGCTGCCGCCGAGGCGCTTGATGATGCTGAAGCAGATCGACAGCCCCAGTCCCGTGCCCTTGCCCACGGGCTTGGTGGTGAAGAAGGGGTCGAAAATGCGGTTCAGGTGCTCCGGCCGGATGCCCGACCCGGCGTCGGCGACCTTGACCGTGGCCATCCGACGGTCGGGGTTGGATTGGGTGGTGATGCGCACCGACCCGTAGGGCTTGCCGTCGTGGGCATCGATCGCGTTGGTGATCAGGTTGAGGAAGACCTGCTGCAGCTGCGAGGGGTCGGACAGCACCGGCGGCAGGCTCGCGTCCAGTTCGCTGAAGAACTTGATGCCGCCCGTGCGCGCTTCGCGCTCCATGAGCTCGACCACCTCCCGCAGGAAAGCGTTGAGGTCCACCTTTTCGATGACCGACTGGGTGCGGCGCGAGAAGCGCAGCAGGTTATGGGTGATGCGCTTGCAGCGCTGCACCTGGACGTCGATCTGGCTCATGGAGTCGGCGAACTGCTCCTGGAACTCCGGGTCCGCGATGGGGGCCTGCCGCGCGGCGTCCAGCAGCAGCTGGCGCTCGGTCAGGATGATCGCCAGCGGGTTGTTGATCTCGTGGGCCACCCCGGCCGACAGCTCGCCGATGGAGGCGAGCTTGCCGGCCTGGAGCAGCTGCTGGTTGAGGCGGTCGGCTTCGGCGTCGCGGCGCTTGATGCTCGTGATCATGTGGCGCGTGACCAGGACCGTCACCACCAGGATGCTGGCGGCGCTCAGATGCAGGAAAACGAGGGTCCAGGTGTTGGCGTAGCTCACGTCGGCGAACGCCTCATCGTAATCCTGTTTTACGACCAGCAGCCAGCGCGGGTCGTGCAGCCAGGCCTGGCAGGCGATCTGCCGCGGCCGCTCCCGGCCCTGGGCGTCCTTCAACCCGTCCAGGGTCCTGACCTGCGGGCCTTCGTGATAAGGCCCCATGGGGTAGGTGGATTTCTCCATGATGGCGCCGCTCAGGCGCGGGCTGGTCTGGTAGATGCCTTCGGCATTCAGCAGGTACGCCTGGCCGGTCTTGCCGATGCGCACGTTTTCCACCAGCGAGCGGAAGACTTCGGTGTTGATGGTGGCCCTCAGGATCCATTTACTGTCGCCCTCGTGGTGCAGCACCGCGATGATGAAATGCGGTTCCTTGCGGAAGCCCATGAACATGTCGCTGACGTAGATCCCTTTCTGCATGACCTGGGTGAACCAGAATTCCTTGGAATAGTTGCGGGACCAGAGGTCATAGGGGCCGGCATAGGCCAGGTGAAACCCATCCTCGCCGATGACGCTCAGGTCGGTAAGCGCCCGCACGTCCTGGTTGAAAAGGTCGAAGACGTTCTGGAGGGCGCCGGGCTCGATGAGCTGCTCGCGCTCGTGCGTGCGGGCGATCAGCTGCAGCTTTGAGGTGTGCTCCTTCAGAAACCGCTCGATATCCTTGCGGTGGTCCTCCACCTGGGTCTGGAAGAAATCGAGCATGCGCTCGCGGGCGAACTGGCTGTAGTGCAGGTTGATGCCCCAGCCCACCAGCAGGAGCGGCGCCAGGGAGCACAGGATGGTGAGCCACACGAAGCGCCAGAACAGCCGGGAGTAGGTGGCCTTGCGCTCCGCGGCGATGTCCGGGACATCGGATCCATTATGGGCGCTGTGGGGTTCTTTCACCATGGCCTCTCTTGCTGATGGGAACCGGCTCTCCTTTTTGTGGGAGCGGCATCTTGCCGCGATGATATCGTGGCTGGAGCCTACTCCGCCGAAGCAGCTTTGGCTGCGAAGGCCGGGAGCCGCTCCCGCACGGGAACCATCCATTGTCGGTATAGTAAGGCCAAATGCAGCTCTCTGTCACTTTTTCAAGAAGCATGCCACCCACACGGTTATGCCGCCGGCATCGGCTGCCTCAGGAAACGCCCCAGCGGCGGCTTCTCAGGCACGCGGTCTTGTTTGCCATGCCCGCGTTGACCGCATGACTGTCACCTGCCGGGTGACGGTCATGGGTATTCCTTATTTCAGTATCTCCCAGTATCTGCGCTGGATCTCGATGGCCTTTTTCAGCGGTCCCAGTTTCGAAGGATCCTCGCCTTCGATCGCTTGCAGGGTTTCGTGGTTCGACGGGGAGGGTCGGCAGAGAGCCTGCAGCACCTTTAGGCCGCACTCCCGGATGCCCTCGGCGCTGTAGCCGCCTTCCATGATGAATGCGATCCGGCCGCCGCAGACCTCGGCGGCCGTATCCGCCAGCAGCGCCGTCATCAGGCCGTAGCCCTCGGCCGATACGCGCATTTCGGCCAGCCGGTCGTGCATCCAGAGGTCGAACCCGCAGGGCACCAGGACGATCTCGGGCTGGTAGGCCTTGGCCAGCGGCCGAACCAGGAAATGCAGGATGCGCAGAAAGTCCGTGTCCCCGTGCCCTTTGCGCAGCGGCACGTTCACCGTGTAGCCTTCGCCCTTTCCGCGCCCCACTTCGCCGAGTTTGCCCGTGCCCGGGAACCCCGGGAACTGGTGGATCGAAATGCAGAGCACTCCGTCCGTGTCGTAGAAGACCGTCTGGGTGCCGTTGCCGTGGTGGGCGTCGATGTCCACCACCAGGATGCGTCTGAGCCCGTGGCGGTGCTGCAGGTAGCGCGCACCCAGCGCGGTGTTGTTGAAGAGGCAGAATCCCATGCCGCGGTCCGGCTCGGCATGGTGGCCCGGCGGGCGGACGGCGGCGAACCCCCGTTGGATGCGGCCGGACCATATCTCCTCCACCAGGTTGAACACCGCCCCCGCCGCCAGGCAGGCCGTCTCGTAGGATTTCGCGGTGGTCTGGGTGTCGAGATCGAAGGAGGTGAGCGGGTGACCCGCGGTCCGGGCCACGCGCTCGATGTAGGCCGGCGTGTGGACCCAGGCCAGCTCCTCCGGGCTCGCCGGCCGCGGGGCGACCGGCTGCAGCTTTCCGGAGAGCGACGGGTCCGCCAGCGCCGAACGCATCGCATCGTAGCGCTTGGGATTTTCGAGGTGGAAGACGTTTTCGAGGTGCTGCATGAACCGGTCGTCGCTGGCAACGCCCACGGCGGGGCCCGCCCCCGGAAGGAAGACCTTGCGTACTTCGGGGTTCTGCGAGGCGACCGCGAGCAGGTGCTCCAGCTCGGAAAGGCTCCGGCGGCAGCGCAGCAGCCCGCGGGTGGCGGCGGTGGCGATGGCCGGGTAGGTGCAGGAGGAAAGCGCCGTCTGGGCCATGGCCTCCACCTGCGCGTGCAGGGCGCGTTCGCGCTCGTCCCGGCTGTGCCGGCGCAGCAGCTTGATGCGCTTCATGACCAGACGACCGAGCTCGGCCGTTACCCGGGGCGGGAGGTCGGGGGTGTTTTCGGCCATCATCAGAATCGTCCGCAGCAAGTCGGGGCTCGGGCGGGAGAGGACGTAGCGGTGAGGCCCCTTGGCCGCAAAGCCGACGTGGATGTAGAAGCGGCGGGCCTCGACCTCCGAGTCCAGAACTATCTCCCGGACGCGTGTGAAGGCCGTTTTCCACAACAGCCAGGTCCCGGCCACCAGGAAACGCCCGACGCCGCGCGGGGGCGGCTCCTCGTCGTCGCGGCGCCGGCCGCGCAGCGTGGCGATGTACTTGATTTCCAGCCCGGAGTAGAACAGGGCGGTCTTCAGGGACAGGAAGAGCATCCCCGCGATGCGGCCGCCGACCGCGCAGGCGAAGAGCTGCTGCGCCTGGCCGCGCAGCAGGCAGGCGAGCAGGAAGCGGACATGAAAGAATTCGAGATTGATGTCCGCCACCTGCATCAGGCTTTCCAGGCTGAAGGGGAAGCGGATGAACAGGGCCTGGCGGCCGTCCTCCACGCTGCCGCTGAACAGGACGCCGTCGTCGCGGTCAGCGGCCGGAATGCCCCGGCCCGGTTGCGGGGACTTCAGCGCGGCGAGCGCGGCGATGCGGCCCTCGGCCTCATCGGGCGGGCCGGTGTCCGCCGGACGGCGCGCCCGTTCGATCGCCGCGTCGATCTCGTGCTCGACCATCAGCCGCAGTCCGGCGGCGCGAACTTCCCGGGCGGCCGCGAGGAAATCCTTTTCCCGACGGGTCTCGATCAGCTCGCGCTTGCGCAGGAGTTCCCCGTATCGGATGAGCAGACCGCGCTCGATGGGCGCCGTGCCCTCGTTGATGAAGATGAACTTCTTGACCCGGACTTTCTGCTTGTCGAACAGGAAGTAAAAATCGGTGTCCGCGGAGGCTGCAGCGGATGGGTCGACGGTCTCGATCCGGCCCACGCCGAGCAGCTCGTCCAACGCCCGGCCGATGGCGGGGGACCGTTCGCCGATGGCGTCGATGGCCTGCTTTATGTTTTCGCGCTTGATCACGTCAGCGGCAGCTCTACCGTAAACGCCGCGCCTCGTCCCGGGACATTGCGGACGCTGAGGGTTCCGCCCAGGCGTTCGACGATGCTGCGGCTGATGGTCAGCCCCAGCCCCAGCCCGTCCGGCCGAGTGGTGTAGAGCGGTTCGAAGATTTTCTCGATGTCCTTTGCGGGAATGCCGGGGCCGCTGTCGACGACCGACAACAGCAGCCGGCCGCCTTCGACCCGCGAGCCGATCCCGATTTCCCCGCCGTCCGGCGTCGCCGTGGCGGCGTTGCTGATGAGGTTCTGCAGCACCTGCCGCAGGCCGTCCGGATCGCTGCAGACCGTGGCGGCCGGGTCGGGGGAATCGCGTTGCACGTGGATGCGCTTGAAATGAATCTCGCGCCGCATGAGGTCCAGGACCTCGCCGACGAGGTCGTGGACGTTCAGATCGATGCAGACCGGCCCGGCCGACGGCCGCGCCAGCTCCAGGCCGCGCTTGACGGCTTTCTCGCTGCGGTGAATCTCGGCTTCGATCTGGTCCAGCGTGGCGGAGATCTCCTCGGGGTCGGGTTCGGCCAGAAGCCGCTGCTTCCACAGCTCCCGCAACCATTGGGAGGCGCTGTGGATGTTGGCCAGGCTGTCCGTGATGTCCTCTAAAGCGCCCTGCGCCAAGCGGCCGGAGGACGCCATCTGACTGGCATGCTGCAGCTGCTGGTCGAGAAAGCGCAGGTCCCTGCGTTTGGACTCCAGCATGCGCACGAGCTTGTTGGTGGTGAGCATCACGGTGGGGATGATCAGGAGCGCGCCGAGAATGAAGGTGGCCAGGCAGATCCAGCGGACGCGGTCGAGGCCGGCGAAAATGTCCGCCCGGTTCATCTCGACGATGCTCACCCAGGGTACGGTTTTGTGCCAGGCCAGGGCGAAAAGGCGCCCGCCGCGTTCCTCGATGCGGATGCCCTCGAACGGCGCGATATCCTGCAGCGGGGACTTCTCCATGAGAGCCCCCGCGGATCGCGGTCGGGTCTGATAGACGCCTTCGCGGTTGAGCAGGTAGGCCTCGGCCTTGAAATCGCCCGCGCTCGCCGCGACAAAGCGCTCGAAGAAATCGACGTCCACGGTGGCGCGCAGGATCCAGAACCCCTCGCCCTCCTGCTGCTTGACGGCGATGATGAAATGCGGAACCTGGCGGTAGCCCAGGTAGACGTCGCTGATGAAAATACCTTTTTCGACCGTGGGCCGGAACCAGAAATGCTCCCGGTAATTCCGTGCCAGCAGATCGTAAGGGCCGACGTAGGCGCGGTGGTTGCCATCGGAGTCGATGACGCCCAGGTCGGTGAAGCAGGCCAGTTCCTGCTGCAGGGATCGGAAGGCGCGCCCCAGGCCGCCGGCATTGGATAGGTTCTCAAATCCGACGTTGGCCGCCAGCAGCCGCAGGGCCGAGGCGCGCTCGGCCAGGAACTGGTCGATGACGCTGCGGTGGTCCTGGACCTGGAGCCGCAGGATTTCGACGGCGTTGGCTTTCAGGGCGTCGGTCGCGTAGACGTAGATGACGCCCCCCAAAAGGAGCAGAGGCAGGAAGGCCGCGGCGAGGAGTGAGACCACCACGAGGTTCCACAGGCTGCGGAAATAGGGGTAGTCGCCGCTGCGGGCGCCGCGCGCGGTGTGGTTGGCGGACATGGGCGAAGCCTCCTTCGTTGGCAGAGGGCAGAGGGCAGAGGGCATAGGGCATAGAGCAAAAAAAACAAATTGTTGTTTACCCTATGCCCTATGCCCCATGCTCTTTGCCCTTTAGCGCGCCAGGTGCTGCAGTACGTCGTTCAGCCGGACGATGCCGGTGACCCGGCCGTCTTCGAGGACCGGCATGCAGCGCACCTTGTGGTCCAGCATGCGGCGGGCGACCTCCGCCAGGTTGGCTTCGGGGTCCGTAGCCGCCGGATGACCCGGCCGCATGATGCTGCGCAGGGGCTCCGCCGGCAGCCACTCCGGGTGGCCGGCCAGATCGGACCAGGCGAGGGTGCGTTCGGGCTGGCGGCCCTGGGCGGCCGTCATCAGGTCGCGGCGCGAGACCACCCCTTGGAACCGGTCTTCCGCGTCCAGAACGTAAAGATCGTCCCTGGCGCCCATGCCCGGCTCCTGCATGAATACATCGAGGGCCTTCTCCAGCGGGTCGTCGACTTCCAGGCGGACAAACGAAGGCCAGGTGATTTCCTTGACCAGCCGGCGCGGCCAGAGCACGGGGCGGCGGCGGATGTCTTCGATCTCGCGGGCTTCGTTGATTTTGGCCACCAGGTCCTCGATGTCGCAGGGCTTCATGAGGTAGTCGAGCGCGCCTTCGCGCATGGCCTCGATGCCGGTCTCCACGTTGGCATGCCCGGTGAGCATGAGGACCTCGGTGTCCGGCGAGATTTCCTTGATCCGGCCGAGGGCCTCGATCCCGTCCATGCCCGGCATCTTGACGTCGAGCACCACGACGTCGAACCTTGCTTCGGTTTCGACGGCGGCCACTCCGGCGGCTCCGTCGAAGGCGGATGTCACTTCAAAGCCGCGGCCGCGCAGGAGCTTGGCCAGGTTCTGAACAAAGCGTTCCTCGTCGTCGACCAGCAACACACGGATGGGGCCGTCCATAGTGCCTCCCGGCGCGTGGGGTCCGGAACAAAAACCCCGGCCCATGGCGGATTTACCATGCAGCCGGGGTGGACGCAAACCCGAAGAGAGCTCTCCGGGGGCGAGGGTTCCTTCGTCGCCGCCCGCCTTCAGGCCAGGTAGAACATGATCGCGGCGGCCAGGCTGGCCATCAGGATCGAATTGGCCGCCTTGCCCTTGCGGATCGGATGGAAGTGCGCGTCGCTCCGGCAGTGGCCGCGCGGGCAGGTGTACGACCAGCCGGTGCCGGGTTCATTCCTGCGGCGCTGAACCAGCTCGCCGCAGAACCCCTCCTGCGGGCTGCCCTTGGTGCAGGTCAGGCGCTGCCCGGTCAGATGGGCGATGACATTGAGGACCCAGTTCCAGGTCAGGGCGATGACGAAGAAAACCACGAGCATCGCCTGGAAGCTCGTCACCGTGAACCCGATGCCGGCAAGAGACCGGCCAATGTTCGGCATGGAAAGGGGACCGTCCACGCGGCCGAAAAAGCCGAGATAGTAAAGAGCGAAGCTGACGGCCATCACGATCATGTTGAGCCCGAAGCCGAATCTCCAACGCTGGGCGTAGCTGCTTCTCTGGTTCGGATTCATCGGTTGATCCTCTTTTTTCTTCTGCGTCATTCGTTTTTGAATCAGGGACCCCGTTGCCGGGGTCCCTTTCGCAAGGAGGTCAGCAGGCAGAGAACGGGGGTTCCTCCTTGTGAAGCCGGTGGTTCATCACACTCCGAGGGCCTTCTTGATGTCCGGCCAGGCCTTGTAGGTGCTGTAGAAGGCCAGGATCAGGCTGTAGGCCGGCACCACGAACTGCCAGATCTTCTCCGGGAACACCCGCGTCGCCCAGGGGGCCACGACCGCGGAGAGGATGGTGGCGATCATCATCGAAGGCAGCAGCAGGTAGTCGATCACGATGCCGCCGGAGAGCATCAGCAGCCAGACGATGATCGAGTAGGTGCTGACCGTGCCCTCGGAAATGGCGGTGACCGCCATCATGCTCTTGGCCGGCACGCCGGACATCAGGCCGCCGATGGTGACCACCGGGCCGTAGCCGCCGCCGCCGACGCCTTTGTTGAAGCCCGCCAGAAAGGCCCAGAACATCATCCGTTTGGGACGGTAGGCGCGCTCCCGCCGGGACATGCCCTGATAGAGGGAGATCAGCCCCATGCCGAGCAGCAGGGCGCAGACGTAGAGGTTGATCCAGACCTTGGCGAACTTGAAGATGGCGTAGACCGAGGTGACCGAGAAGGTGACCGCCGCGATGCCGGGGATGGCGATGTAGAGCCAGAGCTTGATGGTCTCCGACATCGGCTTGAACTTCCATTCCACGTTCTGGTACTCCGCGTGCAGGAAGGTGCCGATCAGGCCGGCGACGCCCTGCTGGATCATGACCACGGGCACGATCTGCCTGGGGTCGAAGCCGATCAAGAGCAGCAGGGGCGTGATGGCGGTGCCGAAGCCCATGCCGGCCGTGGCGTCCATGAACTCGAAGGCCATGGCGATCCAGACCACGCTCCAGATGATGGCCCACTCGTTGGTGCCCACCCAGCCCATCTCCTTGACGAAGGGCGAGGCGATGCGCTGGGTGGCCTCGAAGGGGTTGCCGGCCAGCCAGCAGCCGATCAGGAAGACCACGAACAGAACGGCCATGCCGTAGAGTGCCGCCATGATCTGGCCTTTTTCGGGCATCAACCGTTCCCAGGCCGTCTTTTCCTGGTCCAGCTTTTGGGCGATTTCAAACCCTGTCTTTTTTACCTGTTCCTGTGACATACCGAATCCTCCTTCCGCTCTGTTTGCACTTGAGGTTAAACCAGCGGGCGGGTCCACCGCCTGCGCTTCTGGCCGATCACTGTCGCGAAGGAGTTAGATCAAGATGCATGCCAATTGTCAGGGATCGCTGCGGCGGCTCCCTAAAATTGATTTAACGCTTTAAATCCATAAGGAATAAATTATGGGTGCCAACACGCGGCCAGGATGGTTAAATCCGGTCCATCGATAGCGGTGTAACCTGATGGGAGACTAGTTTCTTTCCCGATGAAATCGGTGGGAGACATGAACGGCGGACGTCGTTCTAGTCGCTGCGCCGGTCCCATGGATCATCAGGGCGTTCAGGACGGCTGCCGAATCAAGCGGAGCATGGGTTCTTGACCCGCAAGCCGGCGGAACCCTCTGGCGGCGGGCATTGGCTGGCATGCCCCTTGCTCAGCTTATGGTTCCAGGACCGGGTAGGGAGCTGTATTGAATCAGTATGCTGAGCTTGGAGCCGGAGCAGAATCCCGGAGGAGATCCGCAGCGATGACGTCGCGCAACATCGATCCCATCATCCGGCCCTGCACCGAAGAGTTGCCGCTGGAGCCCAGCGTGGGCATCGGCGAGAAGATCACCCGCGCCATCGAGTTGATGGTCAGCCACAACCTGAACCGTATCGCCGTGGTCCGGAACCGGCGTGCCATCGGGGTTATCAGGCTGGAGGACGCCTTTCAGGAAATCGGGCTGGACATGCCTGCGAAATGAAATCGCCGCTTGCATGGCGGCAGCCGCCGCGCAGCTGTTTTCCGTCAGGAAACGGAAGCCTGGGTGCCTGCCAGATGTTTCTGCCTGTCGCCTCGTGTCACCCTGAAGGGTACACATTTCCGGGGATGCCCCCTCGCTTTTGCCTCGCAGCAGGAAATCCTTTTTCAGGGTATCCATAATGAAAATGGATAATTAAAACCTGATCGCCAAAACCGGTGATTCGGTCCGGCCGGTTGGCATGTATCTTGATACGCTATACAAGAAGGTGAATAAGAGCGGATCGCAACCCAGTCAAAAGGAGGAGAGGGGCAATGATCGATCTTGGTTGGCTCGGCTATATCGAATTTTCGTTGAAGTTCTTCCTGGCCGTCGGGAGCATCGTTCTCATCGACCTCGTGCTGGCTGGCGACAACGCCGTGGTTATCGCCATGGCGGTCAAGAACCTGCAGGGGAAAAAGCGGACGCTGGGGATCATGCTGGGGTCCGGTGGCGCGGTCGTCGTGCGCGTGGCCTGCACGTTCGTGGTGGCCCAGCTGCTCAACATGCAATACATCAAGCTGATCGGCGGCGCGGTCATCATCTGGATCGCCGTCAAGCTGCTGACCGAGGGCGCGGAAGAGGAACACGCCGGCAAGGAAGTTCACAGCCTCTGGCAGGCGCTGTGGGTCATCATCGTGGCCGACCTCAGCATGGGCATCGACAACATGCTCGCGGTGGGTGCGGCCAGCCACGGCAACCTGTTTCTGCTGCTCTTCGGCCTGATCCTGTCCATCCCCTTCGTGGTTTTCATGAGCACCATGCTCGCCAAGCTGATGGACCGATTCCCGATCATTCTCTGGCTGGGCGCGGCCCTGCTCGGCAAGGTGGGCGGCGAAATGATGGCCACCGACCCGTTCGTGGTCAGGGTGTTCGATCTGCCCCACTGGGCGGAGTATGTCTCGATGGCCGTCTTCGTGGTCTTCGTCTGCGGGTTCAGCAAGTGGATTCTCAACCGAAAGAAGGCGAAAGGCGAGCCGGAAATCGCTCACGGAGGCAATGTGGCCGTGGCGGTCGAAGCGGCCAAGACCGACGGCGGCAAATAGCTGTTTTGCGTAGCGGCCGGGAGTGCATGCCGGGTGGAACCTTCTATCGATGCTCTGCCTCTGAAAAACTCAACCCTCTCCATGTGATTTGGAGAGGGTTGATTCTTTCAAGGACGTTGCAAAAAGACCAATCTCAGCGCTTAAAGCGAGAGAGGCGTCCCGCCTCGATCATGATCGCGGCAAGATGCCGCTCCCACCTGACAATCCTCCCCGTTACACTCTGATGAATCTTCGGCGCCGTCGCGGTACGACGCTGGTAACGAATTCGTCACTACTTGGGTTTGAAGTCGGTGGTCTCGATTCCCGCCTCCTTGATCAGCCGGTGCAGGTACTGGCGCTGGATCCCCGCGGCCTCCGCCGCGCGGCTGATGTTGCCGCCGTATTGCTCCAGCAGCCGGCGGATGTACAGGGAGTGGAAGTACTGGATGGCACGGTCTTTAGCCTCGCGGAAGGGC
>Ga0209254_10004749_pt1 | contig 12447 bp, 13 predicted proteins | sample FrelakmetDIP11DI_FD_187148 | JGI IMG/M metagenome (GOLD analysis project Ga0209254, IMG submission 187148) | Freshwater lake sediment microbial communities from the University of Notre Dame, USA, for methane emissions studies - DIP11 DI (SPAdes)... | ecosystem: Environmental > Aquatic >...
TGTAAGTGCTGATGCAAATTCGGCATAGCTCGTTACGGTGTATTTTATTTGCGGGTTTCCCGGTAAAATAATATCACGGTAACCTGCACCCCCCCCAATAGGATTGCCTGTCGGGTTTGATTCGGCTCCAAATGTTTCTGTAGGTACGAGAGCGAAAAGCACCATTATGACTATAATAATACCCACAACAAGAACTACATATTTTATTTTTTGCATCAGGTAATAATTTACGTCATCAGGATTGATGAGGTTTTGGATCATATACTTCGGCCAGTCTTCTCTGACGAGCAAAAACACAGACGTACCGTGCTGATCATTACCCTGTATTGTGGCGTCCACGGGAACGTTTTATAATCTGCTATCTATTCTCCCAGAATGGCTCTGCAAAGTTACCAGCTGCAAAACTGGTGCTATGATCGTGTTGTGATATTTTTAAAAAAATGGATTGCAGTCGATTCACCGGTTACAGGATGTGTATTTCCGTTCACATCGACTATCGTATCAGTGGTGTGATCTCCACTCAATGATATCTCCGTCTTTCACAGGCCTTTAAGCCGCAAGCAGGTTATCCTCACGGTATCAATTAGAATTTCGGCTTTGCATCCTTATCACCAGGGAAGAGTGAACTTTTATTTTGCAATAATTGATCCTATTAGATTTTTATCGATATAATTGAGGTGTATTTCAAACCGGAAAGATCTCTTTCTATTTTGCATATGTTTATTAACGGGTGTGACAAACTTTTTAATAGTGTATTTTGAATCGCGAAACGATATTCCATATTTAAGAAGAATTATTGCGATTTGCATCATTTATTGCGTTATCTCGGTAACAATGAAAATGGATTCACCCCATGCAGCCCGATAATCCCTATGGTATAAGGCATATCGGTATGTCTATTGTTAATTTTTTAGCAGATTATTTCCCCTATCTTATCTTTGTTATCATCGGTATTGGTTTTTCAGCCGCATTTTATTTAGGCAGGTTGGATTATGGGGTCAGAGGTTTTTTAATCGGGATTCCGGCATTACTGGCCGGCTACTCATTGATAAAAATGCGGGTTTGGGGGAAATTAGACGGCACCATCGTACTCCTCCGCATTAATCAGTACTTTATTGCAGGGCTTTTTATCACACTCTATCTTTTTGCTATCAGTTCTGTTATTTTATCAGAAACAAGACCCTGGTATTATTTTATTCTGATGTCTTGCCTGTTCTGTATCGTAGGCGTACAGATTTTTTCCAACAACCAAAATCACAATCTGATTCTCACTGAAATTGTTGCACTCATTATTAATCTGGCGTATAGCGTGGTATTGAAATATCCGTTATATTTTGGGTGGAGTGATTCACTCTATCTGATAGGTCTTTCCAAAGTTACCTTATTATCAGGATATGTAATCCCTCCCGATCTGGACATTTCTTACGTGAATTTTCCCTTGTATCATATCTATCTCGCTGAAATTGCTGCACTGCTGGGACTGGATGTCCAGACGGTGTTATTTGCGGTGATGATCATCCCGTATGCCATTATTATTTTGTTTATATTCAAATTATTCTATGGCATAAGTAATAACCAACAACTCTCTCTTCTGAGTTGCCTTATCTATGCGGGCCTCTCTGTTGTCATATTTTACGGAACATATATTCAGACACGGGTTATGGCCTACCTCGGTTTTATCATACTCTTATATGCCTTTTATAAAGGAATAAACTCGGGTAAGAGTATCGTGGTATACAGAATAATTTTTTTTCTGACGTTGGTATATATGATTCTGGTTCACCAGGTGTCAATGTTCCAGATTATTCCTCTTCTTGTAGTGCTTTTTATTATTGAATGGTTTGTCAGTGATAAAAAAGTCATCAGAATGGATCTTCTTGCTTCAATGGTTGTCCTGACATTGTCATATTGGATATTCGGGGCATCTGAATATTTCCGTTGGGTACTTACTTCCCGCCTGACTGTTTTTGGTTCAGCGAACCTCATGATGGTCAAATCCTCAGTACAGACAGGAAATGAATGGGAGTTTGTGTTTAACAATCTTGATACGGCAATACTTGTTTTTTTTATCCTCTGTGGTATAGGTTATCTCCTCTACACAGAAAGAAAAAATTATCTGGTGGTATTTGCACTGTTTGGTATGGTTATGCTGCCTTTTTTTGTGCCAAACCCCCTCCAGTTATTCTGGACAAGTATGATTTTATTCCGAGCGGATCGGATGATGCTTTTACTTGCCCCCTTTTTTGCATTCCTGATGGCATGGGGGATGGTTGTTCATTTTAATCTTTTTGAAAAATTCAATATGTCAAAAAAGATCTCTTGCAGTATTCTTATCGTGATCATTTTTTTCTTTACCCTGTTCTCAATGACTCTCACGAATGCATCTGATAGTAAAGATATTTTTTGGTCGACTCAGAAAAATTACTTTAATCAGGGTGAGATTTTCGGATTGGTGTATATCTCAGAGTATCTGCCGTTAGGTTCGACCTTAACTTCTGATCAATATGTTCGAAGATATTTCGGCGTAGATCGTTGGTTTAGCAAATCAGATGAACTCAACTTCCGTTATTATGATACCGCTAATTTAAATTATACTGGCTCTGCCGTTGCGGGAAAAGGGTATCTTATTATCAGAGAGAAAGAGTTAAAAGATAAGGGTTTATTTTTTGAAACAAATGATGGATCTGATTATATATTAACCTTCAATAAAGAAACTCAGGTAAAAATGAATCAAATGTATAACTCAACGAATCGATTGTACGATAGCAGTTACCTGTTCATAACAAAATATCCCGGATAAAGAGATACATTATTAAGGTAATTTTCTCTAAATCCGGAAAATATTCATTTATTTATTACTATTGACCACCTTTTTTGTAGTGCCGGAACCAGAGAATTGATACGAGATACGTGTTGCAGACTTTGCCATGAGATGAATCTTGGGTGGCACACTAAGGTGGAATAGAAAGGATCATCTATCATTGGTGATGATGTATATATTCAACTGAACAATCTATTTATTCAATTATTTGAAATGCTGAACAATCCTGGGACCATCATGCCACGAGATTTTACTCTCGAAAGATACAGAGAATTGTGTCGGGCATTACAGCAGGATTATATCTTTTATACTGTTTACGGATACCTGTTGGAGAAGCCGAATAGTAATGTTGTCGTTATGCGACACGATGTTGACAGGAATATTATGAATTCCCTTCGGATGGCGGAGGTGGAGCATGATCTTGGGATTTGCTCAACGTATTATTTCCGGTATCCGTTTACGTTCCAACCAGATATTATTCGAAAAATCCTGTCAATGGGTCATGAAATAGGCTATCATTACGAAGTTTTAAGCAAAACAAAAGGTGATTTTGCAAAGGCAATTTCTCTGTTTCAGTCAGAAATTCTTGAATTCAGAAAAATATGTGAGATCAATACTATTTGCATGCATGGAGGTCCACTCTCAAAATTTGATAACCGTGATGTATGGAAGCAATTCAGTTTTATAGAATTTGGGGTTTTCGGAGAGGCGTATCTGTCGCTCAGTGATCTCACGTATTTTTCAGATACCGGAAGAAACTGGGCTGGTCACAATAATATGAGAGATCATCTGCGTCAGGGAACCTCTTTTCAGCCATGCACCACTACAAATGAACTGATATATTATCTCAAACAGAACCAATTTGCACGTCTTTACCTTACGGTGCATCCAGAAAGGTGGAACGAATCAGGATTTGGGTGGCTTGCCAGTTATTGCATTGATGCTGCTGTCAGTATGGGCAAAAAGATACTCGTAATAATATATCGATGACATCCATTTCAGATTCGAATTTTTCAGAGTGAATAGGAGAAGGAACATTGAATCAAATAATTCGGGCGATTTGTATCAACCTTTTTTCAGGTCTCCGAGTTTTAAAAAAAGCCAGAGAGATATCATCGCACGTTCCCTGGTCATCGTTCTGACCCTTCTTCTCTATCTGGTGCGGAAATCACTGATGGGAAAGCGATAAAAAGTGGAATAAATTTGTTCCTTTGCCTGTGAATATGCCGCCCGACCGTTTTTCCAGCAGGTCGTGAGAAGATGCAACTTCAATTACAATGTCATCCTAAAACCTGCTTGTAAACGCTCATGATTTCCTTTGCGATGTATTCCCAAGTATACTGCTCTGAGTATTTCAGAATCTGCACATGGTCCCATTTCCTATCCAGCGCTGACAGAATCTTCTCGGCAAGTTCACCAGAATCAGCAGGCTGGACCAGCAGACCGTACACATCGGAGATGATAACTTCAGGCACACCCCCAACACATGTCCCAATAAAGGGCTTCCCACACCCCATGGCTTCGAACATGACGGTCGGGTTCCCCTCATTCAGGCTCGGCAGTACAAAGATATCACAGGCATTCATCCAGAGAGGGATTTCTGGGTGTGGTTTGCTTCCAGCGAGACGAATATAGGGACTCAATTGTAATTCTTCAATGAGTTCCCGTAACTGTTTCTCCAGATATCCGGATCCAACGATTATTCCAAGAATGTCTCTGCGGACTTTTACCATGCGGCCTATTGCCTCAATAAAAAATTTATGCCCTTTTATGGGATCATACAGGTTACCCACATTCAGAAGGATTTTTTTATCCTCAGGTAGTCCCAGGACATTTCTGCACTGTGATAGTGGCATTGGGAAAAATTTCTCCGCATCAAACCCATTGGGGATGACATGGATCTTATCTTTTCGGATATTCATGCTGTCGAATAACGCAATATCTCCTTTCCTGACCCGAATAATTGCATCTGCAGTTTTTAATGTTTTTTTCCAATAAGCATCATTATTACGAACCGCCTTATGAAACGAGGCTGATGTATGTTCGGTTATGATTACTGGAACAGTATATAACTTCTTGAGCTCAACAGCAACGGCGCCAGATGGCCACGTGAAATGAGCATGTATGAGATCAAAGGTAAGATTCTCTTTCTTTATCAGCGATCGTGTTGCTTTTGCTCCAAGGGAAACCCATAGGGACCTGCCGAAATAATAGAGAAACGGAAAATTGAGATATTTTGGGAAAAAAACCCTGACATTGTCATATTGGTAATCCTGATAGGTTGTTTTCCTTAATCGATCCATTCCATAAGCAACGGGAGAGATAACATAGATATTGTCAAAATACACTTTTAAAAACTTTATCTGCTCTTTTACGAATATATTGTCATATGAATTATCTTTATTGGGAAAGTTGTTACTGATAACAAGCAAATTTTTTTCAGGCATTTAGCATCTCATTAATAATGAATTTATATTTTCCTGCACGACTCCGATCAATTGTATCGACAAAACGGAACTCGACATCCCATTCGTTAAAGCGGTTTTGAATCGATGACTGAATGAATTCAAGGACAGCATTGGGTAAAGTACTGTCACAAACAAATAGGATTTCAATTTTTTCTTTTCTTCTTTGGATAATTTGAAATTCCTTAATAGAATTTACACAATCAGGAAATGAGGAACTTTCCAGAGTCTGTAAGATTAAGTTGAATAATGCAGCACCGTGAACGAATTGACCGTCCGGCGTGATTAAAAACTCTTTTTCCCGTCCGATAATATTATCTAATACTTTACTCTGTCTGCCACAGGCGCACGGGTAATTGAGAATTGATGCGATATCCTCAGTGCGATAGCGGATAAATGGCATGGCGTAGTTATGCAGACTCGTCGCAAGAATCTGCCCTTGTCCCTCATCAACCTGAAAGCCACGCGAATCAACAACCTCCAGGATACTCCTTTCAGTATCGATGTGCAATCCTGTATGCTCGGGACATTCATTTGCACTGATCCCTCCATCATTCAGGCCATACTCCTCGAAGACCTGGCAACCAAAGACCCGGCCGATTGTTTCCCGCATAGGGGGAAAGAGCTTCTCAGCGGTGGTAAATACGGCATCATGAGAAGAAACGGCCACATCGTTTTTTTCCAGCCATTGTGCATAGAAATAGATAGAGGAAGCATAACCGCGAATGAACCGGGGTTTGAAGGCATTCAGGACCTCTGCATAGTGCCGCATCTCCTGTTCACCCATGTCAAAGGAGGAAAGCTTCCTGATGTTCCGTGCGATTTCATGGGTTTTTTTGGTCAGATATGATTTTGTCCCGACATCAAGTGATGATCCGGCAAGAAATACCATTTTATCTCCCAACCGATATCCGCCGTAACCCCATCCACGATAGAGTAGTGCCCCGCCTAAAAACCGGTCCTGTTTCGACAACCGGTAATGAAGCGGAGTACCGGTTGATCCACCAGTTGCCTGTTCATAATACTGCATTGAAGAGAGATTGGCTGGCTTAAAATCCTCCCAATGTTGTTTAATGATGCCTTTGGTAAGGATGGGTAGTTTCTGGAGGTCTTCGATTGTTTGTATATCCTTTGGGAACACCTTTAATTCTTTGAAGAGGTTGCGGTAATACGGGACGTTTTCGTATGCGAAGGATATCAGGAGCCTGAGCTGTTTCTCCTGATTTTCCTTCAATTCGGCATAGGGTCTCCACTGGTTTTTCACGAGGAGTTGATAGGTTGGATAAAATGATCTGTCCCCGATCTGATGGGCAACAATGAATAACTGTTTATTGAACATTTCCCTCCCTTTCCCAATTCTCAGATGTACCCCCTACCCCCTCCGTAAACAGGTTCTTCCCGTCAATGGAATTGGTGAGGTTTATGAGCTCGGTAAAGTACCAAGGCTGTTTCTCCCTCAACCGATTATAGTCAGGAAAGAACTTCGCACTCCCTGTCTTATGAGACAGCATGAACGTATCAAACACCCGCATATCATCGCCGCACTCGACCAGCTCTTCGGTCATCGCATTGACTGGGGACTCACGTGAGTTGTGGATGTTTTTCCTGATAGCAAATCCCATCACTGCGATCTTCTTCAGACAGACTTCCTTGCCGATCAGCCTGAAGCCTTTCCCCGTTAGGTTGACAATATGAACGTTCATGAACTCGTTAATTTTACTCAGATGTGACCGAATGAAGATTTTTTTTATTTTTTATCTATCCATTACGAATCAATCATTGTGCGATGGGTGTCATATCCAATAACGTTAAAATTTTTTTTAAAGCCAAACCAAGAGGTACTCCTATATACCCCAGTCCCATAATTCCAGCGCTAATATCGCGCTTTTTAATTTTTGAAATTAGATCCTTCATCAGATTATCTTAGTAAATGATGTTGGCCTTTTAATAATAAGGTTTCGTGAATGTTCAGATTTCGGCTGTTATTATATGCCATGAACGGGTAGACACTCCGTGATTTCATCTCATATACCAGATAATTCGAATTTTCGTTGGATAAAGGGATCTTAAATCGGGGATTAATGGATAAAAGAGGTCAAAAATTATTATTATGAAGATGATTAATTTCAATAAAGGCAAATTTACATGAAAAATAGTAGTATCCAGAAGTCTGTTGGTCGTCCAAGGATCTTATACTACCACATGGTAGCCGAAAATACCCCTCCCTTTTACACGAAAACACCAATAAACGTTTCAACGTTCGTATCTCAAATCAGGTATTTCAAACGAAGATACAGACTGGTATCATTATCCGAAGCAATCCAGACTATCCAGCTGGGGGAGCATTCAGAACCATCGATAGCCCTCACATTTGATGATGGATTTAAGGAATGTCACTCGATTATTGCACCGGTTCTTTTAAAAGAAGGAATATCTGCTACGTTCTTTCTGACGAATAAGTGTATCGGCAATTCGACACTCATGTGGAGGAACAAACTGGCATATATTCAGAGAACGATCCCGTCAGCACAACTCAGAAGAATCATGCTTGAAACCTGCAGTAATTTCTCCCTGGTGCCTCCGTATTATCGTGAAAATTTGATGAAATGGAGTGAGAGATGCTGGAATATGCGAGATAAAGACCTCATAGCAAATTTTATCTGGGAAAATGCAAAATGTCCCCCTGAGGAAGAGTTCCTCTTGCGGTACACTCCATATCTCTCCGGAGAGCAGATCGACGATCTCATAGCAGACGGATTTTCGATTGGCTCTCATACGCATTCTCACCCGGATTGTCGAAAACTTACTTTTACAGAATTGAAGTATGAGATTATAGATTCCATGAATGATTTATCTGCAAGATTCCACACGTGTGTTGATAGCTGTGCTTATCCATTCGGACTAAGGCCTGAAGACAGGATGGAGGCTCAGCTCGTTGCGCAGTATCCTCAGGTAAAATCCCTGTTAGGTAATATATCCTTGAACACGAATGGGCCTGACCCCTTGAAATGGGAACGGGACAATATGGAATTTAGCATGACAAAATGTCTTTTAAGATTTTACCTGTTGCCGTTACTCAGGAGAGCCAGTGGATTATGAGAAAAATAATAATGGGGGATAGACCCAGTTATACCCCTAAAATAAAAATTGAAGTAAGACGTGAAAAAATGAAAAATATTGGTCACTAAATCCAAGACAGAAAAGGCGCTTCATTTTTTTGACAAATGGATTTTCGAATCTTAGTACGATTATCGGTTTTATCGCAACTTGGGGGTCGCCACAGCGGCGGGGGCGGAGGTAAAAGCCGAGACCCCCGGGAGCGTTATCAATGAGTTTTTTTGGGCTCTGGAGAAATGCTCAATAACAATCTTAACGCTCACCGGGGTTTCACCCCTCTGCTGTGGCTCCCCTTAAATGTGATAAACCCCCGAACAGGTACTACGTCATCATCGCTATAAGCGCAGGGGAAGTATGGGGGGACAGGCTCATGTCCCCTCCGTCATCGTACCAGTGCGTTGTATTTCATATCATAATACAAGGAATTCTCCAGAGCCTATTTTGATACATAGTACATAAAAGTTAGTCGCCAGAATGTGACTATACTTTCATAAAAAGAGGGATACACTTCATTCATCCAAATTGAGGTGAAATAGAGATGTATCCGACAGCATGGAGTCTGGTGCGAATTCCAGAATTTTTAAAAACCATCCATTTTGCCTGAAAAATTATTTAAAATTTTTCTGAACTTCAGGGTTCTGCCTCATCTCACTGACGCTATCTGGATAATTTTCGATAAACCATATCATAAATCCCGTAAGATCAATTTTATCGTGTAGCAATTTCTGCCGTTTTTGCTTTCCTTTGGTACGTAAATCGGGATCTTTTAGTAAATGAACAGCTGTGTCCAGTACTCCAGACTCGATTTCATGAGGATTGGAAAAGGTAGTGACAAGGCCGTATTTTTCCCCCTCTTCATCGGTATAACCTAACCTGAGTGTATTCACATAGAGGGCATGGGTACCGAGCACCGCCGCTTCCGATGCCATTGTCGCCCCTTCTCCAATATACAACGTCGCATAGTACAGCAGGTCGTGCACCTTCTCCGGTGAAATCCGTATCCGGTACCCTTCCAGCTCCTCCGGCAGGAGCCCTTCTGAGGTGATCAGTATACGGCCATAGGGTTCCAGAGCCTTAACGAGTCCAACCTTATCGAGGATGCCATGCTGCCCGACATCGTGGGTCGCCTGCCAGGAAACGAAACGCATGATAATGTAGGTATCGTCAGGGTTCAGCCCAATCTCATCGAGGATGCCGGGATTGGGAATGAAGCGGGAGGGGTGGAGAGAAGCAAGTTCCATATAACCTTCAAATCGAACCTGTTTTCTTCCCAGGTCATGGGTGAAACAGGAGGGGGTGCAGATGGCATCAACAAAAGGCTTATATAACATAATCTGGCCGGTGCTATGTTCAGTATCTTCGAAATTAATACAGGGTTTTTTAAGGAACCATGCAACATGAGCAGCCCGAAGAGAACCAAAGCCTAAGAAAATATCAGGTTGAAATTTTTTTACCGCATTATACATCCGGATATCAATACGAAGGAGTGAGATAACCTTACTCATCAGTGACGATCCATAACTTCCCAATTTGCTGTATTCCAGATTATAACGATCCAGCAACGTGAATGCAATATCCTTTTCAGTAACAGTAATCAGTACCTGATGACCCCGTTTTTTCATCTGCAGAATAAAATTTTTAAAATAATGAACATGTGCAGGATGGTTAATATCAACAACAATCTTCATGCTGTTACCCGAAATGTGAGAATACGATATCGCTGAATTTCTTATAAACTGGCATCGGCATATGGTGTACAACCGTATTTCCAAACCGGTAAAGAGAGGAATCACGATCCGGTGAGGTCGGTTTTTGTGAATTGGGAAAAGTACTGTAAAACAACTTTTTTTCCCTTGTTCCCCATCTCTTCTTGAATTGTATTAATCCTGTATTGTCATGGGAAACCCTGCCAAAATCATACTCGGAACAGCCGTCCCTGCATGCATCCTCAATACTATTCCAGATTAACGCGTGATAGGGATGGACCTGGAGGTAGGATGGATCGGCCGCTCCATAACCGTAAATGACTGAACCCTTGAACCTTTCCATCACACCTCCGGCGATGATCTCACCGTTGTACCTGGCAAGGTACAGGGAAACATAGTGTTCAAGTCCGGAAAAAAGGTTCTTGAAGAATGAATACGGATGACAGGGAACACCAAGATTCTTTTTATTTATTGAGTTGATTTCATAGAATGCCTTTAAGTCTTCGTCTTCTTTTGAGATTTCTACTACAACACCCAGGGAACGTGCCTTCTTTACCGTTCTGCGGACACTCCCATGATCCAATCGTTTCCATACCTCATCAGTTTGAGAAGACAGATCCAATATGTAGGTGGAGAACAGTTCTGAAGAATGAAAACCACTGATACCAATGTCACCCCGGATCTCAAGAGGGGTGTCACGGAGTGTACTTCGAATCATCTTGGCCTTACTGATGAGATCTGTTTGTGCCCCATTTTCGCCAATCGGACCGCACACATGTGAGAAGGGAAGAGAACATAACCGATCTCCGGTAATCCTGCTTTTTACATAAAACAGGGGCAGCAATCCGATGAGATTGCCGCAATCGTCCGTGGCGAAAAGGTACTGCGGCTGATAATCAAACGTTTTTTCAAGAAATCTTTTCCATTCCGGAGTGTGATAAATACTTGCAGTACTGCATCGTGCAAGAAAATCCCGCCATTCTTTTTCGTTTACAACAGTACTAATTTCCATATCGCACGATCATGAGATTTTTTTTCGATTATCCGACAGAGGGGTTGGAGATCGATATGCACGGTATTCATGGTTATATCTGTCCACACACCGTGCGATAAAAAAGCTGCATCCCAAAGCCTGACCATGTTCCCCCTCGTGTATCGTTAAAGATAAATGCTCCATTTTAAATCACCCGGATGTTCCTATGATCTTTTCTATTTATCTATTTCTTATAAAGCATCAGAGAGACAGAAGGTCTCAGTTTTGATTTTTTCTATTTTATTGTATGTTCTTACCCATAATACACATAGCTGGTATGAAATAAATCTTTCGAGGTGTGAAGGATATAACCTCAGCATTCCGTTATATGTACTACTGACTATCCTGATTTTCCTCCAGGTTTTTGTCTGTTTGTTGAGACCTTGTGGATCTTTGGCAGACGAATCTTTCATCAAAGGATATTCAATTGGTAATACATGCGGATTACCATGGCTCTGGAGAAATGCTCCATTACGAGCGGAACGCTCACGGGCGTTTCACCCCCGCTATTATGGCTCCCCGAATGCGATAATTCCCGAACAGGTAATACGTCATTATCACACATCGCAGGGGCGGTATGGGGAGACAGGCACCGTCCCTTCATTCATCGTACCAGTGCTTTTTTAAGTCACATCATAGCAAAAGGAAATCTCCAGTGCCATTACCGGAATGGTTTATACGAGAGATTCAAAAAAATGTTTGAGTTTCACCATTTTGATTGACCAATCGAGCGATTGTTTTGCATACTCCCTCATTTTTATTGAAAAATCCGGTTCAGAATACACTGCCTTTGCAAACCTGATCACTTCTGCCATATCTATTGATGATTCATCCGCCGGGATAGGGAGAACATAGGGAAAACCAGGGGGAAAATCCCTGTCAGGTATCCCATAAATAAACGGGATTCCCCGTGAACAGTATTCGCGGGCTTTAAGGGTTGTTGCTTCGTGGAGTCCTATCCGATGAATCCCGAGACTGCCAATGGCAATATCACAGCGGTTGAACATTTCGTCCAGATCTTTTCCATACAGGGGTCCGTAGAAGAACACTTCATTCGTTGCGGATAATTTCTTTACCATCTGTTGAATAGCAGGAATCTCGCTACTCCCTCCCACTATATGAAGGTTGATTTTTGTAGTGCCCTTATATTCAATCATCCCTTGTATCAACCTGTCAAGACCGTGCCACTTCATCACATTCGCCACACATAAAAGGTGCAGCTTAGAATCGATGAAAGAAAATGATGTTTTTATCGGGACAGATTCAACGCTGATACCATTTCCAAGGGTCAAATGGGGTTTTTTA
>Ga0209254_10004750_pt1 | contig 12446 bp, 8 predicted proteins | sample FrelakmetDIP11DI_FD_187148 | JGI IMG/M metagenome (GOLD analysis project Ga0209254, IMG submission 187148) | Freshwater lake sediment microbial communities from the University of Notre Dame, USA, for methane emissions studies - DIP11 DI (SPAdes)... | ecosystem: Environmental > Aquatic >...
GAACACCGGGAGGGTCAACTTCAGTAAGGATACGAGGAGTGAACTCGATCAGCGGTTCCAATCAGCCTCTTTATGTAATCGATGGAATCCCTGTTGTTACCGGTGATTATGGACAGGTCGGATATGAAGGACAGGGCATAAATGCCTTGTCAGACCTCAATCCTAATGATATCGAATCGATAAGCATTCTGAAGGATGCGGCAGCCGCATCAATTTACGGAGCGCGTGCATCAAACGGTGTTATTGTCATCACCACAAAAAGAGGCGCCAATCAGAAAACACAGGTCAGCCTGAATGCATATTACGGAGTGCAACAGGTATGGAGGAAACTTGATATGCTTGATGCTCTTGGATGGATGGAATACAGGAATGACCTTGCAGGCACACCTGTTTATTCTCAGGAGGAAATGGACAATATAACCATTGACACCGACTGGCAGGACGAGATTTTCCGCACTGCACCCAATGCAAATTATGAGCTGACAGCCAATGGGGGAAATGAGAAGACCAAATTCTTTATGAGCGGCGACTACTTTACACAGGATGGTATCCTGATAGGAACTGATTATCAAAGGCTGAACGGAAGATTAAATCTGGACCATAATCTTTCCGATAAAATCACTATCGGAGCAAGCGTCGGATTGACATATTCCAAAACCAACCGTGTGGAAGGAGACCAGACGCTCCACGGGCCGTTACCCAACGGCATCTCCACTCCGGCCATTTATCCAGTGTACAATGAAGATGGCTCTTATAACCAGGATGGTCCTTATTCAAATGCTGTATCAATTGCCAATGAGGCAATCAATGAGAACTTTTCATTCAGGGCGCTGGCCAACACTTTCCTCACCTGGGAGATCATACCCCGCCTGAGCTTTACAACCAAATGGGGAGCAGACGTTTTAAACTTCCGCGAGCATGCTTTCGAGTACAACACGGTCCAGGGACAAAAATACAACGGACTGGGATTTGAGACATATACCAATGTGCTCAATATAGTCTCCAACAACCTGCTCAGTTATGACTTCTCAGCCAGTGAGAATAATTTCGGATTTTTACTGGGTTACAGCTTTGAAAAATACCAGGACAGGTCTTCATTCATCAGGGCTCAGGATTATGCAGATGAAAACCTGGAATACATCAATTCTGCCTCAACTATTACTTCTGCAAGTTCAGATGCGAACAACTCAGGGTTAAGCTCATTCTTCGGAAGGATAAATTATGATTATAAAACAAAATACATCGTCTCACTGTCCGGCCGGTTTGATTCATCCTCAAAATTCGGAGAAAACAACCGGACGGGTTTTTTCCCGGCAGCTTCAGTCGCATGGAGGCTGGGCGAGGAAGATTTCATGGGTAACCTATCATCAGTATCCGAGTTGAAACTAAGAGCCAGTTACGGCCTCACGGGGAATGATGACATCCCCCCCTTCCTTTATGCCGAACTGTACGGTGTCACCTCTTACAACAGTGCATCAGGAATCTATCCGAGCAGCATCCCGAACCCGGATCTGAAATGGGAGAGCACGGCCCATCTGGATATCGGTCTGGATATAGGATTTCTGGAGAACCGGATATTCCTCACCATCGATTACTATAATAAACAGACCAAGGATCTGCTTCTTGAAAGGCCATTGCCGGGAAGCTCCGGGTTTTCTTCCATTACAGAAAATATCGGACAGGTCGAAAACAAGGGGCTGGAGCTGAATTTAACAACCAACAACCTGGTTGGCAAATTCAAATGGAATACGATGGCAAACCTGTCCTTCAACAGGAATAAGGTGCTTAAATTATACAACGGACAGCCCTTCGATGATATCGGGCGCGGAGGCAACCGCGTGATGGAGGGTCAGCCGATCGGCATATTCTACAGTTATGAATGGCTGGGTATCGACCCGTCAACAGGGGACTGCGTGTATGCCGATTTAAACAATGATGAACGAATAACAACTGAAGACCGCACCATAGTAGGAAACCCTCATGCTGATTTCACTGGTGGCATAACCAATAACCTCAGTTATATGGGTATTGACCTGAGTGTATTCCTGCAGTTTTCATACGGGAATGATATATTCAACGGGTCTCGTCTGTTTCTTGAATCGCTACAGGGCGGTGATAACCAGGTGGCTGACATTACACGCAGATGGCAACAGCCGGGCGATATAACAGATATACCCAGGGCAACCTCTGATGCTGTTGCGGCAGCTTCAAACAAACGCGTTTCCTCGAGGTTCATCGAGGACGGATCTTACCTGAGGATTAAAAACCTGACTCTTGGATACACTTTCAGTGAAAATATAATACGCAAACTGCACCTCTCAAACCTGAGGATCTATCTCACATGCCAGAACCTGTTCACATTTACCAGCTATTCAGGCCTTGATCCTGAGGTGAATTACCTGGGTGATGACAATACGGTTATCGGGACTGATTTCTTTACATACCCTGAGGCACGCAGTTACAATTTCGGCGTTAATTTAAAATTCTAAGCCATGAAGAAAGCTTTATATATAACAGTCATACTTGCCCTCCTGACCGGATGTGAGGTTTTGAATCTTGAACCTGAAGATGCCATTCCTGCAGATGAGGCATTTAAGGACAAGACCGGTATTGAAAAAGGAATATTGGGCAGTTATTCGGCGCTTCAATACCTTAGTTATTATGGCAGGAATTACCTTATTTATTCTGACCTTGCCGCTGATGACCTTTCACACCCCACAGACGCCACCAACTCCGACTGCGCAGAAGTTGATAACAACGCCATGCTTGCAGAAAACTCTGCTGTGGGCGGGCTCTGGGCTTCTGCTTATGACGGAATAAACGTTGCCAACAATGTGATCGTCAAGGTACCTGGAATGACTGACATGACAGATACTGAAAAGAATTCAGCACTCGGTGAGCTTTATTTTCTCCGCGGCCTGGGCCATTTTAATCTCCTGAACTATTTTGGTGCTATCCCTATCAAAATCGAACCCACCGTGGGGGTCAACAATCTTGATGCAGGGCGTGATCCGGTGAACGAGGTGTATTCTCAAATCAAATCTGATCTTACGCTTGCTTCGAAATACCTTCAGGCTTCCGCCTCAACAAAAACAAGGGCATCCAAATATGCTGCCATTGCCCTTCTTGCAAGAGTCTGCCTGTATTCCGGAGATTATGATATGGCCAGGGAAAAAGCTGACAGTGTGATAAAATACGGAAGCTACACGTTACCCGGTGATTACGCGAATGTTTTCGCCTCTGACGGGTCGGCAGAAACAATATTCGAGATTGATTTTACGGAAACGGACCGGAACAGAATTGCCGAGTATAATTTCCCGAAAACACTGAACGGAAGAAGGGAAGTCGAGCCTGATCCTGCTATTATCAGCGCCTATGAGGCAGACGACGAGCGGAAAGCAGTCTCGATAGCTTATGACGGTGCGCTGGCATATGCCAACAAATACAATGACCTGAGCAAGGGAGCCGATAATGTCATTATTCTTCGCCTGGCAGAGATGTACCTGATCAGGGCAGAGGCTGAAGCCAACCTGACCGGTGGAAATATCTCCTCAGTCAAAGCGGATATAAACATAATAAGGGACAGGGCAGATCTTGGTCCGACCTCCGCGAATACAGCAGGTGAATTGCTGCTGGCTATTGAGCAGGAAAGAAGGGTGGAGTTTGCCTTTGAGGGGCATCGATGGTTCGACCTGGTAAGAACAGGAAGGGCAATAGACGTTCTGCCTAATGTGACAAAACCCAGCCAGACCCTATTCCCCATCCCCGCGGATGAGATACTCACAAACAAAAGTCCTGAAATGATACAAAATCCAGGATATTAACTTTATAATAATAAACTAAACTACTAAACAATGAAAACTACAAAACTTCTTTTACTGCTTGCTGTTGTTGCATTAACCTTTATGGTTTCATGCAAGGATGATGAAGAACCTGAGGTAATTCCAACTCTTTACTTCATGGATCCAAGCGATGAACTCATGGAAAAAATAGTTCTCGACGGTACCAATACCGTGACAACGGTAAAAGACCTGGCTGGAATGTCAGGTGTCGGCATTGCCTATGACGATGAAACCAAGAAGATTTATTTCAGTGATTATTATGATGCAGACACGCCAAACGGCAGGATCTGGAGAATGAATCTCGATGCTACCAGCGTTCAGGAACTTGCTGGCGACATTCTTGATCCCTACGGCATTGCCATTGATCATGATAATAATAAGATCTACTGGGCTGATGATGCCGGAAATATCTCGAGGGCAAACCTTGACGGAACAAGCCCCCAGATAGGAATAGTGAATATACCTGACGGATGGATGAGGGCAGTGGCCATAGACGAAAAGAACGACAAATTGTACTTCTATGAGGTGTGGGATGAGATTTTATATGTTGCCAACCTCGATGGTTCAAATCCAACTGCTCTGATCACGGGAGTATACGGATACGCAATCTTCATAGACTCCGAAAACAGTAAGATTTACTTTGACGACCAGAATACTCCCGGGCTGAAAAGAGCTAATCTTGACGGTTCAGGAGTGGTGGATATTGACAATACGGATACACGCATATATGGTATTGCAATTGACTATGACAAAGGTAAGATGTACTGGACGGCAAGGGATGAAGGAGAGATTTACGAAGCCAACCTTAACGGTACCGGTAAGGTTACACTTGCAACCGGGCTCTCAAGCCCCAGGGCTCTAGCCCTGGTCAAATAAGAATACAAACAGCCTCTGCCGGACCGGCAACGCCGGTCCGCAAGGCTTGTCTGACTGAAATACTGACTAAAGTGTCGACAGGTCAGCCTGCAACAGGTGGTCTGACCCAATAAAAATTGAAAATATGAAAATGAAGTTTGCAAGTCGTATTGTTATCGTGCTGTCACTTCCTTTAATGGTCAACAGCTGCAAGGACGAGGGATTTCCGGTACCCCCCGCGAGCACGGTTCCGCTTTTTTCTTACACGATGGACAACAACGGATATGCTCCTGCCACGGTAACGTTTACCAATGAGTCTATAGTCCCTGAAGAAGCCGGGAGCCCTTATTATTACTGGAACTTTGGTGATGGAACAAAGTCGACGTTAGTGAGTCCGGAGCATCTGTATGCTGCATCAGGTCCTTTTACAGTCACACTGATTATCAAAACAGACGTTTCAATGGAGATAAAGCAGCTTGTAAAAGACATTGTCATACTGAATTCAGAAGCAACGGGGATACCTGTTTTCTTTACTGACGGAAGCCAGGTTTATTCCGGATTTCTGAATGACGATAACCCGGTATTTTCTGTACTGCCCATCGGGCCTTTCCAGGATTCGTATGACCTGGCTGTTGATACTGCACATTCAAAGTTATACGTCAGTGATTATGACGGAAAGAAAATTTACCAGTGTGACCTTGATGGCAAAAACCTCATTGTGTTCAGGTCTGGTCTGCCCGGCCCGGACGGCCTGGCAATCGATTATGCAGGAAACAGGCTTTACTGGGATACGGATGATGGTATCCAGAGGGCAGATATTTCGAATTCTGATGTAAACCAGAAAGAGGATTTCGTTGTTGGACAGGGCGCCGGCGACCCTGAAGGGGTGTCGATCGACCCTGTGCACAGCAAGCTTTACTGGATCAATTATAATGGTGGTCTCTGGATAAAGAATCTCGACGGGACAGGTGAAGCTGAAATTATACCTCTTGTTGAAGGAGGGAGCACCCTGGTCATTGGTAACCGGGTTTATTTTGACCAGTGGGTGGCTTCGGGAGATATTCATCTTAAATCAGCGAATCTCGATGGAACAGGCATCAGCACAATTACTACAGGGATCAGCCGTGTGATGTTTGGTATCGGATACGAATCGGAAAATAATAAGATCTATTGGGGCGACCGCACTCCGGGCAAGATCATGAGAGGCAACACCGACGGATCAGGCATTGAGGCCTGGTACGAAAAATCCGGATCAAGCCCGCGCGGAATAGAGTTTGGCAAGAAGAAATAAATAGGAATTGTATGTTAAAACCGATAGCTGTACGCATGATGTTGGTGATGGCATTATGTGCTGTCTGCCTTTCGTGCCAGGGCAATACCGTAAAAGAGGGAAAACTGTTCATACTCGGAGGAGGAAACCTCTCCTCCTCCATCATTGAAAAAATAATAGCAGAATCAGGACTTGACAAAGGGGGATACGGAGTTATCCTTCCGATGGCAAGTGAAGAGCCGGATACGGCTGTTTTTTATACGACGGCCTATTTCACCAGTCAGGGGCTCAACAATGTCTATGGTCTGCATTTTGTCAAGGGGAAACCCTATTCACAAGCCCGGATTGACTCTATCCGTAATGCAAGCATGGTCTATATATCGGGAGGCGATCAGAGCCGCTTCATGGATGCAATTGAAGGCACTCCCATCAGGGCTGCCATTCACGAGGCTTATGACAGGGGAAATGTGGTATGCGGGACCAGCGCAGGGGCAGCCCTGATGAGCAAAACAATGATCACCGGGAATGAGCTGAAACACCCCGAGGCTGAAATTGTGTTCACTACCATGGAAGCAGAGAACGTGGAAACCATTGAAGGGCTCGGGATGCTGGAAAAGGTGATCATAGATCAGCATTTCATTATCCGAAAACGCCTGAACAGATCCGTCTGCGCTTGCATCGAGCACCCTGAACACATGATTGTGGGAATTGATGAGCCTGCGGGTATTTTTGTGGAAGGTAACACAGCTACAGTGCTTGATGCCCAGGTGGTTGTGCTTCAAAATCCGTCAGACCCAAAAACCGAAAACGGTTTGCTGGGAGCCCGGAAAATACAACTTGATGTTTACCTGCCGGGAGAGAGTTTCCAGATAAAAAAATGAGGGATTGGTAAATGGCTAAAAAGCGACAGATCCCTCATACTTTTGTCCTTGTCTTCTCTATCATTGTATTAGCTGCCGCTGCCAGCTGGTTCGTCGATGGAGGTGAATATTCCAGGACAATTAAAGTAATGCCTGACGGCACTACCAGGAATATTATTGACCCCGGCTCATTTCAAAACGTCGAAAACAACCCTCAGACCTGGCAGATCTTTTCTGCCCTGTTCGAGGGGTTTGTTTCCAAATCTGATATAATTGTGTTCATCCTGCTTATCGGGGGTGCATTCTGGATAATGAATGAAAGCAAGGCAATAGACGTTTCAATTATTTCTTTTCTGGGTGTTGCCCGGCGGCTGGAGAGATTTAAGTTCATAAAATGGATAGGTATTGACAATATCATCATTACCCTCTTTATGATCATCTTCAGCATTTTCGGATCAGTGTTCGGGATGTCGGAAGAGACCATCGCATTTATAATCATCTTCGTACCGCTTTCGATAAGCATGGGGTATGATTCCATCGTGGGAATATGCATGTGCTTTTTTGCTGCCGGGCTGGGGTTTGCAGGCGCAACCCTGAATCCCTTTACCATTGGCATTGCGCAGGGATTATCTGACCTGCCCCTCTTTTCCGGCCTGGAGTACCGCATAGTTTGCTGGTTTGTGCTCACTATAACCGGCATTGCCTATGTTTTGTGGTATGCGAGGAAGATCAAACGGGATCCGAAAAAATCGGTAATGTATGACCTTGATGATGTATGGCGTAAAATGGTTCTTCAAAGGGAGACAAAAACGGAATACAAGACACCTGTCTCTGCCTGGGTTGTTTACGCTGTCCTCTTTGCCATAATGATTGTCTATTCAGTTTTATACCCTGTTTCAACCATAAATTTCGGGCAGGCAAAAATGATAATACCAATCATCCCGATTATTACCGGGTTGTTCCTGATATCAGGCTTTATATCCCTCCGCAAATCAGTACATTTCTTTATCCTTGATATTTTTATTTTCACCATCCTCTTCCTCCTGGTGGGAGTTATGGGCTATCAGTGGTATGTGATGGAAATAGCCACCCTGTTTTTTGTAATGGGGCTGTCAAGCGGAGCAGCTATGGGCTATTCTCCCAACAAAATCACGGAGTTGTTCATTACAGGAGTAAAGGATATTCTTTCTGCAGCCCTCGTGGTGGGTCTGGCCGGAGGAATAATTGTTGTCCTGCAGAACGGCAAGGTCATTGATGCAATGCTGCACGGTATTGCAGGGTCAATGAGTGATGTCGGTAAATTTGGCTCACTCAGTATCATGTACGGAATCCAGACTCTTATTAACCTGGTAATGACATCCGGATCAGCAAAAGCTGCACTGACCATGCCTATCATGGCACCGTTTTCAGACCTGATAGGCGTTTCACGGCAGGCAACAGTAATGGCTTATCAGCTGGGCGACGGTATTACAAACATGATCACTCCCACCTCTGCTGTACTGGTCGGAGTGCTGGGTGTTGCGAAAATACCATACGAAAAATGGTTTAAGTGGGCATGGCCTCTGATACTGTTTTTAATGATCGTTGGCCTTCTTCTGCTCATCCCGACAGCAACAATGGATCTTAATGGATTCTAACTGTTCTTTCATTACAAAAAACTTATTATGAATATGTTGCTCATTAAAAATATTGAAGTGTACAGCCCCGGATTTCTGGGCAAAAAAGATATCCTCATTGCAGGCGAAAAAATTATCGCCGTTGAAAATGAGATCGATGTCAGGTCATTGAAGAACATCGGGATCATCATCATTGACGGTAAGGGTAAAAGAGTGATACCGGGGCTTATCGATGCCCATGTTCACATTGCTGGTGCCGGAGGTGAAGGCGGACCGGCAACCCGGACGCCGGAGATGCAGCTTTCACAGATGCTTGACGGAGGTATTACCACTGTTGTGGGCTGCCTGGGGACAGACGGGTTCACAAGATCGCTGGAAGCAGTTTTAATGAAGGTCAAGTCATTGAAAGCCCAGGGGGTATCAGCTTATATGTACACCGGATCATACCAGGTTCCAACCCCGACCCTGCTGGGTGATGTGGGAAGGGATATCGCCCTGATAGAAGAGGTGATAGGCGTCGGAGAAATAGCCATCTCAGATCACAGGAGCTCCTGCCCGACCACCAATGAACTTATTCGTCTCGTTGAACATGCCAGGGTGGGCGGCATGCTCGGAGGAAAAGCAGGAATTGCCAATATCCATATGGGTGACGCCAGGGATCCGTTCCGGCCAATATATGATGCCGTTGAAAACAGTGAACTGAAACTGACACAGTTTTATCCAACCCACTGTAACAGGAACGCCTATATTTTTGAAGACGCAATAGTGTACGGGAAGACAGGATATGTGGACCTTACAGCCAGCTCATACCCATATGATCCTGACAATGAGATAAAACCTTCCAGAGCCATTGTTGAACTGATGGCCGGGGGAGTACCGCTGGAACATATCACCATGACATCCGACGGAAACGGATCGCTGCCTAACTTCGACAAGGACGGCAAGCTGATAAGCATGGATATGGGATTGCCGAAATCGATCTTTTCAGTGATGATTGATGCTGTAATACAGGAAAACCTGCCGCTAGAAAAAGCGGTGAAGGTAGTGACCTCAAATGTGGCTTCCATACTTAAGCTCAAAGATAAGGGAAGCATAGAGCCTGGGAAAGATGCTGATATTGTGGTTCTTGACAAGGACTATACAATCTCAGACCTTATTGCCCGCGGACAGCTGATGACCCACAATTATCAGCGATTGAAAAAAGGGACTTATGAATAGCCATGGACCACCTTTTATAAGAATTAAATGAACAGGATTTTCTTCTTCTTTCTGCTTGGCTGTTTTTCCGCCGTAGCAGCCCAGGATTTTCAAACACCGTTACAGAAAAACGGTTATACCAGGCCTTCTTCTTATGAAGAGCTGAGCGATTTCGTGGAACAGATGGACGCGAGCTCCGACTTGCTCACTGTTGAGACAGCCGGGAAATCAGTGCAGGGGAGGAACATATATGCAATGAAGTTCTCCTCCTCGGTTTTCGGAGAAGATAAGTCAAAGATCAGAGTGCTTCTTTTTGCACAGCAACACGGGAACGAACAGTCAGGAAAAGATGGAGCCTTACTGCTTGCGCTGGAGCTGTTAAAACCGGAAAACCGGTACCTTCTTAACCGTATTGACCTTCTGCTGGTGCCCCTGGTGAATGCTGACGGATCAGAAGAAAACAAACGACGGAACGGAAATGATGCGGATCTTAACCGTAATCATTTGATCCTTACCGAGCCGGAAACCATTACCCTGCATCGTCTCTTCGATCAGTATCTTTTCGATGTGACAATGGATGTACATGAATACTTCCCTTACGGTGAGACATGGAGGAAATACGGTTACCGCAATAACTCGGACGAATTACTTGGAACTGCATCAAACATCAATGTTTCAGAAAAACTAAGAGAATTATCAACTGAAAGTTTTCTTCCCTTTATGAAAGAATTCTTTGATGAGAGGAATATTTCCAGTTCTATTTACTCTCCCGGAGGACCGCCGGAGATAGAATATATAAGGCACAGCACATTTGATATCAATGATGGCAGACAGAGCTTTGCGATACTGAACACTTTTTCATTTATCCAGGAAGGGCTTAACGGTCAGGATGCTTTTGCCGATAATATTAAGCACCGGGCTGAAGGTCAGATGACCGGAATGAGGGGATTGTTAGAGTATGCTTATAATAATTGCCGGACAATAAAAAAAACAGTTGCCGGTGAAAGGAAGAAATTGATTCGCGGCACAGCAGGAAAAACCGTCTCAATACAGAATGAGCATGTGAGTGACGGCCGGACCCTGGCGATGCCCCTGTATTCCTATTACTCAAATACCGATACCGTGGTAACGGTGATTGATTACAGGCCTGTAGTCAGGTCACTATATGATGTTGAAAAGCCTTGCGGTTACCTGATCCCAAAAGAGCTGAACGATGTTACCGGCTGGGTTGAAAGACATGCTCTTGAGACAGAAAACTTTAACGGCGGTGACCGGTATAGAATAGAACAGTATGAGATTTCCTCAATTGATTCAATCGACTTCGAGGGAGATATAACTGTTAATCCGGCGGTAACTTCGCATGACCAGGATGTCAAAATCAATTTCAGCGATTATGTCTATGTTCCCACTTCCCAGTTAAAAGGAAATATGATTGTCATTGCCCTTGAGCCAAAGTCGATGCTGGGGCTGGTGACATATCCGTTATTTGCCAATTTGCTAAGGTCAGGAGAAAAATTTCCGATACTCCGGGTGAACAAGAAGTAGCTTGAATATTATCATCGTTATTACTTAAAGCTAAACATACTCAAAATGCGTATCACACAGGTAGAACTCAGGCACATCAAGATGGTACTGGTAAGCCCATTTGTTACATCCATGGGAACAGAATATGATGAGGAGCACATTATTGTGCGGGTGGATGGTGAAGATATAACTGGCTGGGGTGAAAGTGTTGCTGAAGGAACCCCTTTCTATTCATATGAAACAGTGCAGACCGCCTGGCATATTCTACGTGATTTTTTGATCCCCTCAATCCTCGGAAAAGATCTGTCAGGAATTGATGAAGCTATCGCCTCTTATTCAATTGTGAGAGGTCACATGATGGCAAAAGCCGGACTGGAGGCTGCCTTGTGGGATGCCTTTGCCAGGTCGAAGAACATGTCGCTTTCAAAGATGCTGGGCGGGGTGAGAGACAAGGTGGATGTAGGTGTGAGCATTGGTATACAGCCATCAGAGAAAGATCTGATACATAAGGTGGAAGGATACCTTGCAGAAGGATATAAGAGGATCAAGATTAAAATTGCACCAGGAAATGACATTCAGTATGTCAGAGCGCTTCGTAAAGAGTTTCCCTGGCTGCTCCTTCAGGTGGATGCCAACTCAGCTTATACCCTCAATGACATTGCCCTGTTTAAAAAACTGGATGAATATAACCTTTCGCTGATCGAGCAGCCTCTTGGATACGAGGATATTTTTGACCATTCAAAACTTCAACGCAAAATAAAAACTCCCATTTGCCTTGATGAAAGCATTCATTCTCTCGATGACACACGTGCAGCAATTGAATTAGAAAGCTGCAGGATAATAAACATCAAACCCGGGCGGGTAGGTGGATTTACTGAATCAAAACTAATTCACGATTACTGTGCTTCGATGAAAATACCTGTGTGGCATGGAGGCATGCTGGAGTCGGGTATCGGACGGGCCGGAAATGTTGCCCTGGCTTCCCTTCCTAATTTTACGCTTCCCGGCGATATTTCTGCCAGCAAGCGTTATTATAAGGAAGATATCGTAATACCTGAGTTCGTGGTGAACAAGGACGGTACAATGGATGTTCCGGTGAAACCAGGCATTGGCGTTGAAGTAGACATGAAAATGCTGGCAAAAGTGACGGTGAGAAAAGAAGTATTCAAATTATAAGTTACCGGTTATTTCTGTTCCTCTACTTGTTTAATTCGCTCAGTTCCAGACCGTAGTCGTACTGCAGATCTTCATGCAAACCTGATAATTTCTTTATGATAGTATC
>Ga0209254_10004751_pt1 | contig 12444 bp, 11 predicted proteins | sample FrelakmetDIP11DI_FD_187148 | JGI IMG/M metagenome (GOLD analysis project Ga0209254, IMG submission 187148) | Freshwater lake sediment microbial communities from the University of Notre Dame, USA, for methane emissions studies - DIP11 DI (SPAdes)... | ecosystem: Environmental > Aquatic >...
TGCCAGGGAGTTGGTGAGCGAGGCGCTGGCTGCGATTGCCGGGGGTGCAGATGTGACCGAAACACTGGTGCGATTGAATGAGCAGCTGAATTTGATCCTGAGTGAGCAGAATCCCCCAATTTCACCAGCGCATAAAGCTCCAATGCTCTGGTAATCGCGCGAAGTGAAGGTATAATTGCGGAGTTCCATATTACGACTTGAAATATCGAGAGGAGGTCAACGCCAAGATTCAGACTCAATCGATTCCCCTGTATTTGATCCCAGACAAAATTCCATAAGAATAATTCTACCTGGAGGAGAATTTACCATGAACTTGAAGAAATTGTTCCCATTCCTTGCGGCTATTATGATTGCCGCCTTATTCCTGGCGGCATGCGCACCTGCAGCTACCCCGGCTCCGGTGGAAACCGAAGCTCCGGCACCGACCGAAGTTCCTCCACCTACTGAAGCACCTCCACCAACGGATGTGCCCGAGCCGACTACTCCCCCCGAACCAACTGCTGAACCCGAACCAGAAATCGGATCAGAAGAACACCCGATCAAAGTGCTGTTCGTCCCCTCGGTCGAGGCGGGTGTTATCACTTCGGGTGGGCAGGTCATGGCGGATGCCTTGAACGAAGCCACCGGATTGAACTTCGAAGTAGTGGTGCCGACTTCTTACGCCGCCACCATCGAAGAGATGTGCGCCTCACCGACCGACACGATGGGCTTCATCCCAGGACTGGGCTACGCCCTGGCCAATCAGCTGTGCGGTGTGGACGTGGCCTTCAAGGCTGTGCGCTTCGGCTTCCCGGTCTACTGGGCGCAGTTCCTGGTGCCGCGTGACAGCGAATACCAGACGCTGGAAGACCTGAACGGTTTGAAATGGGGTTACGGCGATCCCGGCTCGACCTCGAACTACATGGTGCCGCTGGTTATGATGCAAGATGCCGGCGTGGAACCGGGCGAGTCGCTGCAGACCGGTGGACACCCACAGGCAGCCCTGGCGGTATACCGCGGCGATGTAGATTTTGCCACAACTTTCTACAGTGTGCCAACTCTGCCGGATAACAGCCCCGCGTGGACCTACGATCAATTTTTGGCTGGGGAAGTCACCGATGACATGTGGGATATTCCCGAGGACCTGATCGAATCTTGTGCAGTAGATGCGGAGGGTAAAAAGATTACCTGTGGGGATTACCGTGTGCGCGATGCGCGCGCGAATGCCCGCACCGACGCACCGGACATCATGCAGAAAGTACGCATACTGACGTATTCGCCACCTATCCCGAACGACACGCTGTCCTTCGGTCCCGAATTCCCCGCAGACCTGCGTGCCCAGATCGAAGCGGCCTTGTTGGCCTTTGCCGAAACCGAAGCCTGGGGTGAGTCGATAGGCAATGCGGATTTCTACGACTGGACTGGCATCCTGCCGGCGGAGGACGCCGAATATGACATGGTTCGCAAGATGGTGGAAGCGACCGGCCTCACTCTCGAAGGATTGGGTGAGTAACCAAGCCTGATCGAATACCTGTCCCGGAGGATTGTCCTCCGGGACAGGTTTAATAAACCCCAACATGCTACAAGTCAGGAACCTGACCAAAATCTACGATGGGGGAGTCCTGGCCCTGGATGATGTCAGTTTTGATGCTCCAGACGGCCAGTTCCTGGCGGTGATTGGACTGAGCGGCTCCGGTAAATCCACCCTGCTGCGCTGCCTCAACCGCCTGATCGAGCCGACTGCCGGACAGGTGCTGTGGAACGACGTGGATATCACCAACCTTTCGGAAGAAGAGATGCGTTGGGTGCGGCGAAAGATCGGCATGGTCTTCCAGCACTTCAACCTGGTGCACCGCAGCTCGGTGCTGACCAATGTCCTGGCCGGACGATTGGGTTATGTCAACCCGACCTGGAGCCTGCTGAACCGCTTCCCGAAACATGATATCGAAAAAGCCATGCAGCAGCTCAACCGGGTTGGCATTGCAGATAAGGCTGCCCAGCGTGCCGACGAGCTGAGCGGCGGCCAGCAGCAGCGGGTGGGTATCGCGCGTGCTCTGATGCAGGACCCGCAGATGATCCTGGCGGATGAACCGGTTGCCAGCCTGGACCCCGTCCTGGCTCACAGCATCATGCAGTACCTGGAGCTGATTAATAAAGAAGACGGCGTGACGGTTCTGTGCAGCCTGCACTTTCTCGACCTGGTGCACCGCTACGCCAACCGTGTGATTGCCCTGAACGAAGGTAAGCTGGTATTTGACGGTGCACCACAGGAGATCGACGACCAGCGATTCAAGGAAATCTATGGAAAAGACGCCGAACGGGTCGGATAAACCCGCCGTAACGATCAAAAAAGCTTCGTTGAAGTCGTCGATCTTGAGAGGAAGCCTGTTTGCCCTGGCGTTTATCGTCTTTGCTTACGGTTTTAAAGTCACCAGGGTGAGCTTCGAGCAGATCAATTCGCCTGACCGCCAGGCCAGCCTGACACGGGTGCTGCGGGCGATCGCAAAACCGGAAATTTTAGAATACGAGAAAATAGAGAAAATTGTCGAGCTGGGCGTCTACGTACCCTGCCAGGCAGGCGCGAGAATCCCCGAGCCAGCCAGCCCGGGAGAGCCTTACCTGGTGATGACACCGGCGTGCGCGAATCCACGCTCAGCGATCACGCTGGAAGGGTTCAATTTTGAGCCGTTTTCATCCGGACCGGCTTTCTTCATCCCATCCAGTGAAGTGAAGTTAAAGCTGGGGGATTTTGAGTCGGGCGCCGACGGGCGCTTCAAGATCGAGACAAAACTCCCGCCCCGTCCTGACGAGGCGATGCAGACGATCCAGGCAGTCACCCGCATAAACACCGGGGCGCCGTATTTCACCCAGACTGCACGGCAAACCTGGGGGAAGATTATCGAGACCGTTTTCCTGGCGCTGCTGGCAACGGTGTTCGGGATCATACTGGCTGTACCGGTTAGTTTCTTCGCCGCCCAGAACCTGATGCGTGAAATCACCGCTCCCATGAGCAGCCTGGCGCTGGCCGTGCTGGGCTGGCCGGTGGGTATGTATGCTGGTGCGGTGATCGCCGGGTGGATCAGGACTCTGAGCGAGCGGCTGACCGGTAATCCACTTCTGACCCTGGCAGGATTGGGGGCTGCACTCCTGCTGATATGGTTTTTAGGGCGCTGGGCTTTTCCTTCCGAAGAGGAGGAAAAGCGCCCCAGCCTGGCGATGAGGTTGAGCAGGATGGCGGCTACGGTCGTGGTGGCTGTGGCTGCAATCTTTTTCCTGTACATGCTGGCCAGCATTGCTATTGTGGCCGGGGAGCTGCTGGAAGAGCGGCTGGGCTCTCTTGACTTCTTAGGCGCTTTCGTCAGCAGCCTGGGTGAAATTTTACACCTGCTGGTGGTGCTGATTGCAGCCCTGGCAGGCGGAGCAGCCTTCAGCGGATTGCTGGCGCGGCTCGGGACGCTGCTCTATAGATCTCTGCCAAAGGCATGGATTTTTGTAGCGAATGTGATTCTGGGGGCGGCTGCAGGCGCCATGGTTGCCGGCCTGCTGGCGGCTGGTTTGAACTGGCTGTATGAATTTAATAACTACACACGTGTCTTTACCTCCTCTCTCTTGGTCGGTGCAGCCCTGGGTATCCTGGTGGCAGTGCTCACGCGCAAGCGCGACGCCATCCCGGTCGGAATAGTGGTTTACACGATCACCCGCACGATACTAAATGTCCTGCGTGCCATCGAGGCATTGATCTGGGTGATTATTTTCGTGGTGTGGGTGGGCATCGGTCCATTCGCAGGTGTGCTGGCGCTGACCCTGCACACGATTGCCGCGCTGGGAAAATTATATTCGGAACAGGTGGAGAGCATCTTGCCCGGCCCGCTGGAGGCGGTCAAAGCCACCGGCGCTACCCGGCTACAGACGATCATGTATGCGGTGATTCCGCAAATTGTCCCGCCGTACATTTCCTTCACGATTTACCGCTGGGATATCAACGTGCGCATGTCAACCATCATCGGTTTCGCCGGGGGCGGTGGGATTGGCTTCCTGTTATTCCAAAATATCAACCTGCTCAACTACCGCGCTGCCAGCGCCCAGATGTTCGCGATTGCGGTGGTGGTGGCCCTGATGGATTACTTCAGTGCGTGGCTGCGGAATAAAGTCGTATAAGAGGTTTGTACACGGATTCCACGGATTGGTACGGATTTAATAAAATATATGTAAACGTTTTGGTTGTGCTGCTTTAAGTCCCGGTGGAGGGACGAGGGGCAGAGGGGGTCAGGGGAGATAATCGTGGGGATTTACAGGGCTGCCCTTGAACATCATCTCGAAATGCAGATATGGGAAGCCGGGAGCCGTGGCAGTAGAATTGGCGGGACCTCCCATGATCCCAACCACGCCCCCCTGCCAGATTGTTTGACCGCAAATCACGTAAAGCTCACTCAAATTCGCGTACAGTGTCTGCCAATCATTGCCGTGATTGATGATGACCAGATTGCCATATCCCCACTCATTCCAGCCGGCATAAACAACCACTCCGCTATCCACAGCATAGGCTGACGGATCACTCTCGCCTGGAACATCGATGCCAAAATGATTGGCCTGTGGAAGGTAATCGTATCCATTTACGTAGCGAGCATCTGATGGCCAGATGAAATTCCCGCTGCCTATAGGTCCATCACCAATCGTTTCACAGGCGCCTGAACCGAGAATTTTAGCGATGGCAGGATCCTGGCGCGGTATTTCCGGCACTTTCCAGGTGACAAAATCCCTGGTTCCGCCGGGGATGATCAGCCAGGTGCCAGCAACGAAGACGAGATTCGTAAGATCGCCTACTTCTTCGGGCCTGAGATGGTTACCCGGGTAACTGAGGATTGCTTCGGGATTGGCATGGTAGAACTTAGCTACTGCCTCCAGGTTATCTCCTGCAGACGAGCGGTGGAAGGCTCCGTCCACCGGCAGGATGGTCAGCAGCTGGCCGGAGCGAAAGTTATGAGGGAGGTCCTGGAAGACATCCTGGTTAGCCCACAAGATGGTCTCTGGCTGCAGACCGAATTTTTCGGAGACTGTGACGAGAGTATCGCCTTCTTGAGTGGTGTATTGGATTGTTTCGTAACGAGGTCGAGAGGGTAAGTCAGTATGCAAAGAAGCCTGGCGGGATAATCCAGGTCTTTCTAATTTCCGAACATCGAAGAGCGGCAGCTCAGCAGAGTCGAAGGAGTAGGTCGGTGTGGGCAAGGAAAGGGCCAGAGCCTGGCTGCGGCGGCTCGCCGGTTCCACCTGGGCGAGGGAATAGAATCTGCGCAATCCCCAGGCGACAACCAGGATGCTGGTGACCAGCAGAACATGGGTGCCTAATCGAAAGGCAAACTCAGCCAGACCCAGTCGAGAGATCCCTTCCCAGGCTGCCATCAACCGTCCTGGCTTATCAGGAGGTGGGGAATCCTTGATGCCTCGAGATGGAATTGTGGAGGGGGTAGAAGCTCTTTTATGAACTGACATGCGTAATATATGACATTTTGATCATATCATCGAAAAAACCAGGCGTCAAATCAGGGTTTGAGAAGAGAATCGGCTGCAGCCCGGGCGGCACTGGCAGGCTCGCTTTCTCCCGCCAGGATAGAAAGCGTGGCCTGCCTCAGTGGCGCACCCAGGGTGATCAGGAGGTCCTCAGAAGGCTGGAGGCGAGCGGAAGTGCTGATGCCTGCCAGAATGGGCATATATGGATTGGCATTCCAGGCTTCGAGTGCGCTGGGCCGGGGTGGGAGATATCCAGACGCCTGGGTCCAGTCAGCCAGGAAGGGGCTTTCCGATAGGAAAGCAGCCAGCTGCATACTCAACTGCAGCCGGTCGTCGTCTGGAGAGGAAAGAGCCCAAACCCAACCCCTGGCTAACGCGAAGGAGGAGGCGGCGGGAGTGGGGGTAGGGGTGATCGCCAGATCGGTGCTGCCATGAGAGAGGTAATTCGACGACCAGCTGAAAACCTGGTTGGCTGCGCCGCCAACAAACGAATCCCAGGCTTCCTGGTCGTCTTCGATCTCGACCAGCCAATCGGGCATCACTCCCAGATTTCGGGCTTCGGCGTAGAAATTCAATACTTCTTCCAGCTGTGCAGCCTCCAAATACGGCTGTCCCTGACTGTCCTGGATGGCTCCCCCGCGAGCCTGGTAGAGGGTGAGCGTGAAAATAGAATCCGGATCACCTGCAGCGAAGATCAATGGAGTAAGGTTTTTCAGCAGGGCTGACCAGTCGACGGGAGGGACAGGTATGGATTCTGGACGATAAGCCAGCAGCCCGACTTCTCCAGCAAAAGGCAGGCCATAGACACTGGACTGGATTTGGGCAAGCTGCCGGGCATAGTCATACCAATCCGGACCGTCTTGAATGTCCGTGGAACCGGTATAGGTGTGCAAGAGACCTTTCAGGGCGGCGGCTTCCAGGTCTTCTCGGGAGAGAGCGACGATATCGGGGATAGCCCCTGGGGCAGCTGCACTGGTGGTGACAAGGGAGTCGAGCAAGCCCCCCGTTCCGCTGAGAGCCTTTACCCGTACTTCCAGCTCAATCCCGGGATGCAGCCGGGTGAATTCATTCAAGCGCTCCCTGAATAGCTCCCCGGCGAGGTCGCCTGAGTCAGGATCGAAGCGGGGTGGCACCCACAGCGTTAAGGTCGTGGGACCTGGTTCAGTGGGGGAGGGGATTTCGGGCGGCTGGGCCAGCGCAGTCCGGGTGACCGCTGGTTGAGGCAGCAAGGTGGGTGGAGGGGCAGTTCCGCCCAGGAGAGGTTGGACCTGGTCGCAAGCCGCCAGGAGCAGAGCGGAAAGCGCCAGGACGGTAAAAAACAACTTCATGCCAGATCTATGGCTTGCTGCAGCAGTGCAACCAGCAGCTGGACGGCATTTTGAGCGTCGTTGAGATCCACCATTTCGGAGGGAGAATGAATATATCGGCAGGGGATCGAGAGGCAGCCGGATGGGACGCCAGAACGGGTAAGCTGGATGGCTTCGGCGTCAGTGTTGCCGCGTTCGAGGACTTCTCGTTGATAGGGTATGCGGTTCGCTTCGGCAGCTGCCAGCATCCAACGCACCACCCTGGGATCTGCGAGCATGCCCTGGTCGCGCAGCTTGATCGCCGGTCCTTTGCCCAGGCTCACATCCATCCGGGCGGAGTTTGGGGTGTCGCCGGTCTGTGTGACGTCTACTGCCAATCCGACATCCGGATCGATGCCATAGGCAGCGGTGGTCGCTCCGCGCACTCCGACTTCTTCCTGCACACTGAAGACAAAGAGCAGCTGATGAGGGCTTTCAATTTTCCGTCGATCTAATTCGCGCAGGGTCTCGATCAGGACAGCCACACCAATGCGGTCATCCAGGGATTTTGCCACCATCCGGCTGCCCAAATCCAGGAAGGGCCGCTCGAAGGCAGCCACATCGCCCACGTTCACAGCGCAGTCAGCCAGACCAGCAGCGCCGACATCGATAAACATGTGCTCGAAGGCAGGTGCTTTACTGGCGTCACTCAAGCGCTCGGAACCGATGACTCCTTGAATGCCACTCATGAACCGTACCCTGCCCCCCAGGAGGTTCACCGGGCGCACGCCGCCGATGGTGGTAAAGCGCACAAAACCGCGCTCGTCGATGTGAGTGACCATCAGGCCGATCTCGTCCATGTGGGCTGCCAGCAGGATTTTCAGGCCGCCCGCTTTTACTTCGCCCCAGGAAACAATCAGGTTGCCCAGGTTATCCACCTGCGCATTCCCGGCCAGGTGCTCGACTTCCTTTCTGATGACCTCCCGGACTTGAGATTCGAAGCCTGAAGGGCCTGGAATTTCGACGAGCTTTTGGATTAGAGACTTCATGAATGCTCCTTGATGAACGAGTGCAATGGAGAGGGAGAAATGAGCAGATCAGCGTTCGACTGCCAGGATGTCTGGTGTCAGGTGGGCCAGAACAGCATACACCAGTGCCAGTGTGTTTTTCCAGTCTTCAGACCGGCAGAGGCTGGAGGGTGTGTGCAGGTAGCGCGCCGGGACTGAGATTGAGACGCTGGGAACACCCGCGAGCTGTTTGTGGATGGCGCCGGCATCTGTCCCGCCTCCGCCGGGCTGGCGAACCTGGCAGGGGAGGCTTTCTTTTTTGGCAATCTCCAGGATGTGACGCACCAGGCGCGGGTCCGAAAGCGTGCTGCGATCTGCCACGTAGACGGCCGGACCCAAACCAAGGCGGGTGTTATATTGGGTGTTTTCTGCCATCCCGCTGCGATCCAGGACCGGCAAATCCCTGGCAGAGGTGCAGTCCAATACCAGTGCCAGGTCTGGAGAAAGGGCATGCGCTGCCACAGTGGCTCCGCGCAGACCCACCTCCTCCTGGACGGTGAAAGCTGCCAACAGGTCAATATTGGGAGGCGGCGATTTGAACAGTTCGACCAGGCTGGCGACTCCCAGGCGGTTATCCAGGGCTTTGGCGCAGAAACTGGGCCCCAGGCGCATGAATGGTGAGGTAAAGGCCGCCCAGTCGCCGACTTTCACCTTCCTGCCGTTACCCGGACTGACATCGATGCGCAGATTGTCCGGGTCGACCTTCTGTTGGCGCTCTTCCGCTTTGGTATGGTGAACAGGTTTCATGCCGATCAATGCGGGGATATGATCGCGGCCAACCTGGACCGGCTTACCCGGCAGATGTTCAACATCCACTCCCCCAACCATTTCGAAGCGGAATAATCCACCTTCGTCATCATAGGTGAGCATAAATCCGACTTCGTCCATGTGTGCAGCGACCATCACCCGCAGCCTGCGGCCTGTTGAAGCCGCAGAGACCGGGCTGGAGGGCGAAAGTGCGGCGGAGTTTTCAGGCTGGCTCCCGGTGCCTTCCCTGACTGCCAATACGTTTCCCAGGGCATCGACCTTCAGCTGGCTGGCATGTGGACGCACCTGTTCCAGTACGATCTCACGCACTTCGCTTTCGTTGCCGGAGACAGCGCAGGCGTTGCATAAGCGCTCCAACAGGAGCAGCTGGTCTTCAGTCAGACCTGGATTGTGACCAATGGTGGTATCAAGCATCCCAAACTATCCTATCCATGGTGTTCTGATCCAAACTGGCAGCAAACTCAGCCAGCAGTCGTCCGGTACGTAAGATGTCTTTTATTGAAGCCATCTCTACCGGGGTGTGCATGTAACGCAGCGGGATGCCGATCACCATGGTGGGAATGCCCTCGGCTGCCACCTGCAACCCGTAGGCGTCGGTGCCAGACATGCGCGGGACTGGTTCCAGCTTCCAGGGGATTTCGAGACGGTCGGCTAATCCTGCAAAAGTTTTGTGTAGAGCGGGGTGGATGTTTGGCCCCCACCCCAGCGTGATACCCTTACCTATCGGGAAAGTCTTGTGACCAGAGCTTCCTGCTCCGTCGCCGAACGTGACATCGATGGCCACGGCGAGGGAGGGCCGCAGCTGGAAGGCGGAGGTAAAGGCTCCAGCCATGGTTTCTTCCTCCTGGGTGGTGGCTACAGCCCAGACGTCCCAGGCTAACGACCGGTTCTGCAGCTCCTCCAAGCAGAAGGTGAGGGCAGCCACAGAAACCCGGTTGTCGAGAGTGTGGCCTGCCAGGTAATCCTCGCCAAACTCGATGGGCGGCTGGGCAAAGCTGACCAGGTCGCCAACCTGGATTTGTTCTTCAACCTGGGAGGGAGTAAGGCCGGTATCGACCAGCAAATATTCGATTGGCGTGGATTTCCCGCGCGCTTGCCCTGGCAGCAGGTATTCCGGAGGCCGGACGATGATGCCGGGCAGGTCCTGGCGGCTGCTTCTGGGATCGGCTGGATGCACGATCACCCTCTGACCAGGGAGGATGCGCTGGTCAAGCCCTCCAACCTCGGTCAGCGTGAGAAAACCATCGACGACGCCGGTCACCATCAACCCAATGGCGTCCATATGGGCAGCCAGAAGTAATGAAGGAGGTTTGCCTTCAGATGGCGGCCGGGCAGCACGGCGCAAGCCGTGCAGGCTGCCAAGGCGGCTGATGCTGATTTCATCGGTGAGCGGCTGCCAGGCTGCCTCGATCATCTGACGCACCGGGTCTTCATAGGCAGACAACCCCGGCTCGGATAGCAGTTTCTTTAAGAGATTAATTGTTTGAGTGGTATGGGGGGTAATGGCGGGCATGCAGAAATTATAGCCGCTTTCCGGTGAATGATGAAGTAGCCGCTCTATGGAGTGACAGAAACCGAAGGCTCTGGCGGCTGAACGGTATCTGTGGCTGTTTCAGGAGGAGGCAGGCTTGAGGTCGGTGTCGATGTCGCAGAAGGTATTAAAGTACTGGTGGGGGTGAAGGTAGGTGAGGCAGGAGAGGTGGGGGAGAAGGTGCTGGTAGGGGTGAGTGTGCCGCTGGCTGTCACGGTGGGTGTGAGGGTAGGAGGCTCAGAGGTGGAGGAAATCGTGGCAGGAGGAGGCGCTGTCAGGCTGGGTAAGCGGGTGAGAGTAGGCAGCTGGGTCAGAGAGGGAGTGGGTGTGGAAGTGGGCCGGCTGGACTGGAATTGTTCAAACCCTACCATCGCCAGACCGGTGCAGTAACAGGGTAAGGTCGCCAGGATAATGGTGATGAAAACAGTGCGCAGCCGTTTTAGAGAATGCAAATCCACTTCCTTGCTGTTCCTTGGGTATTGATGATAACATCGATTCGCGATGGACTGGATATACCTCTCACCTCATTTTGATGACGCAGCCCTGTCGTGCGGAGGGTTGATCTGGGAACAGTCGCAGTCAGGCATTTCCGCCTCGATCTGGACTGTGTGTGCGGGGATTGTTCCTGACGGGCCGCTTTCGCCATTTGCTATAGAGCTGCAGCAACGCTGGCAAGCGAGCCGGGCTGCTGAAGATGGAGTGGGCAGGTCAACCGGCGGAGAGATGGTGGAACTGCGGCAGGCTGAAGATATCGCTTCCTGCAGCCTGCTGAGGGCCGATTACAGGCATTTTGAGATACCAGACTGCATTTACCGCTTCGTGGAATTTAGACCTGGAGAGCGCACTTATCTTTATGACTCGCGAGCGGCTTTATTTGGCGCTTTGCAGCCCTCGGAAGGCTCGCTGGTTGAAAAATTAGCGACTCTACTTAGCGATAACATTCCAGCGGAAACCAGGTTGGCCTGCCCTCTGGGGCTTGGCAATCACGTAGATCACCAGCTCACCCGCCTGGCTGCGGAAAGAGTGGGCAGGGAGCTGTGGTACTATGCCGATTTCCCTTACACGCGCGCGGATGCTCACCAACTGGAACAACTGGCGGTAAACGGCTGGCAACTGACTACCCATCCTGTTTCACCTGCCGGGCTGGCAGCATGGCAGAAGTCAATCGCCGCGCACCGCTCGCAGATCAGCTCTTTCTGGCCAAACCTGGAGGCCATGGAAGGGGAGGTACGAGAATATTGTGAGGCAAACGGCGGTGTGAGACTCTGGAAACCCGGTTGAAGATGGATTGGATCGTTGATAAGTGTTGCATTAAGACCGAGGATGCTGTATGATTAACAGTATCTAAGCAGTCAGCTTTTACGTGTATGCTGCCTAGGGGTGGGCGTTCAACAAGGAGATTCTTCGATGAATGAGAAACAAAGCCTCCAAAGCGAGAAGCATCTCATAGCCGGCGCGCGGACTTACCATTTCGGCTTTCAGCCGATCGGTGATGGAGCGCGCTGCCTGGTCATCAATGAGGTTCAAGCTGAGCAGCGCAACCGCATCATTGTATTGGAAGAGCATTGGGATGAGTTTATGGCCTGCCTGACTCAAGTCATAACAAGCAGGACACAGGCTATCGAAACTTCCGTCCAGACCCTCTCTGCGGAAATCTCGGTTTTTGAGCGATTGGACACACTGGTGAGCGATGCCTACGGGAAAAGAACAAGGATCAAGACATTACTCGAGAATGCCGGGCTGGATCCAATTCAGAGCGGGCAAATCATCCAATCATTCAGCCAAGAAGTATGTGCGGTGTTAATCCAGAATTTCAGTGGCTACCTGCACACCCGCCAACACGGCGATTTGTTGTGGAATATCATCGTCGAACGGTATGGATTGTCAGGCTCCCCGCCGGAATCATATCAAGGCATTGCAGAGAGATGGAATTTCACCAACGAGAAGGCACAGCAGCTGGTCGACCAGGGGCTGCGCCGGCTGCGGCTTCAGCAGCGCAGAAGACGTCTGGAAGCCAGCCTGCAGGCACACGCAGTAACCTGGTTGGGAGCCCATCTGGCGGAAAAAGCGGGTGCTGAGCAGGGTGGCGCAGCGGAGAAGAAAGTCCCAGAATATATTCTGAATACCAGGAATATATACCCGCGAGCATACGAAACGTGGACAACTGAGGAAGATGGGGAGCTGCTTGCACTATTCCAGGATGGGTACCCGGTGGACGAATTAGCCCAACACTTTGGGCGACAGCCAGGATCGATTCGCTCGCGTTTGAATAAACTGACGGGAGAAGGTGGCTGAGGAAGGGGTT
>Ga0209254_10004752_pt1 | contig 12444 bp, 7 predicted proteins | sample FrelakmetDIP11DI_FD_187148 | JGI IMG/M metagenome (GOLD analysis project Ga0209254, IMG submission 187148) | Freshwater lake sediment microbial communities from the University of Notre Dame, USA, for methane emissions studies - DIP11 DI (SPAdes)... | ecosystem: Environmental > Aquatic >...
TTGAACCGATTTGATCTTGTTATAGAACGAGGAGAGCACAAGAACCACGGTTGCACCGCATTCCTGCAGGGCAAAATCCATCTCGCTCTCGGTATACAATGGGTTGATTGGTACCGCGATGCCACCTGCTTTCCATATGCCGAATAATCCGATGATACTCTGCGGACAGTTAGGAAGAATCAGTGCAACCCGATCGCCTTTCTTCATACCTTTGGCGATCAATGCCGCAGCCATGGCATTGCTTAATTGCTCCAGGTCCATCGCGCACATGGGAGCACCCTTAAACAGCAGCACCGGGAATTCTGGTTTTATTTGAACAATTTCACGCAGGGTTTCTATCAAGGTGATTTCGGGATAGGGTTTCAAGGTTTTTGGCACACCTTGATCATAATGCTCTAACCAGGGCTTATCAGACATGTTTTCCTCCTTGTTTACAGTATGCACCCGCACATTTGGGTTCGACGGATGAAAAATTGGGAACATGGATAAGTGCCATGTTGAGTCAATTAACCACTTAGCCACGGTCAAAATTTAGGAATAATTATCAATATTTCGGATGTACAGTAAAATCAAGCAATACTTATTGAAGAGAAAAAAATACCAATAGAAAACCACCACAATATATTTCGCTGCGTCTAATATACAGGAATCACGCCTGAAAGTCAATCAAATGCCTACCAATAATATTACCCGCATGCTGGATGCCAAAAAAATCCTTTACACTGCATTCGAGCTTCCCCCTGAAAAACTGAGCGCCATCGAAACTGCCCATCTCCTTGGCGTGCCCCTGGAGCAGGTGTTCAAGACCATTGTTGTGAAGCGGGAAGGGAAAGGTAAGCCAATTCTGGCGGTTGTTCCAGGAACATCACAAGTCGATTTAAAAAGCCTGGCAAAAACGTTGGGCGAGAAGAAACTTTACCTGCCCACCGAGCACGAGGCAGAGCAGATTACTGGTCTACAGGCTGGTGGTATTTCACCCCTGGCATTGCTCAACAAGGGGTTCCAGGTTATATTGGATTCCAGTGCAGCTAGTTATGATGAGATCCATATCTCTGGTGGGCAGAGAGGGCTTAATATTCGCCTGCCAGTGGATGCACTCGTTAAGCTTACCAATGCACGCCTCGAAAAAATCATCTCTGAAGGATAAGCTCAAGATATTAAATATCTGAACGGATGCCATATCATTTAGACTGTTCCCAATATGAAGAACAACCCATATAATTCATTAAATCCCTTCCATGGTTAAGGAGATCTGCTGCAATGATTACTTTGTTCGGTTATCCAATCAACCTTCCTCCGCCCCTCGACCAGCTTGATCCAATCTTCGCTACATTTCTAATCACCGCCATAGCCTGGATCGTGATTGGTTTATTGGCTTACCTGATATTGACCTATGTCTTAAAAGCAATTGCCCGCCGTCTGCCTGGAGAGGTCGAAGATACTCTGCTGGGGATCATCCGCAAACCCATCATCCTCCTGCTCGTTTCTTTCGGGTTGGTCAACACTCTGGAAACGCTGCCCCTTACCCCCGACTTCATAATATTTCTTAAAAAATTGCTTCAGACTATCTTGATTTTGGTCGTACTTTACCTGTTATGGCGCTTGATCAAGGATGTGATCGTTTATTATGGCAAGGGATGGGCGCGTAAAACGGAGAGCAAGTTTGATGATAACCTGATCCCGATCCTGAATATTTTTGGCCCTTTGATGATTGTGATTATCGGCGTGATGATGGTGTTGCCTACGTGGGGTTTGGATATCAGCTCTGCCCTGGTGGGTGCGGGTGTGATCGGCTTGATCCTTGGCCTGGCTCTCCAGGACAGCCTCTCCAATATTTTCAGTGGGATGAGCCTGGTGGTCGATGCAGCATACCGGATTGGTGATCTGCTCCAATTGGCCGATGGCAGCGTTTGTGAGGTGGAGGAGATGGGCTTACGCACCACCCGCATGTATTCACTCGCCTCACACTGCACCCTTTATATGCCCAACAAGAGCCTTGCGAATATGACGATCATCAATATCACCAAGCCCACGGTTGAACAGCGCGACCATATCGAGTTTAATCTTCCCAGTCAGGCCAGTATGGCAGCGGTCGAAACCAGGCTCATTCAAATTGCAACGAGCATTCCAGGCGTGCTGGTGTCTGATTTGCAACATAAAATTAATGTTATCCAACAACACCTGGCAGAGTTGGAGGCTTATCTCAATGAAACAGATCAGGATCGCACCCTTAATCATTCACTTGAGGAAGAGGTCATTCGTTATCGAGGCGCAATTATTAAATTGACGCAGGAGTGGGAATTCAACCAGGCGTTGGCTGCTTTTATACGTAACCTGGAAGGGCTTGCATATGGTTTGAAGGAACGCGAAGCGCAGGGATTTTCGGATGACGAAAAAAGAGAGATCAAAGACGAATACCTGGCTCCCACACAGGCAGCCTACCAGGCTTTGCTTTCTGCAGCAAACTCTTGGAGTGAGGAACGTGACCCCTATGCTTCAGCGCCTGAGCACGCTGTTGTCCGTCAAATTTGGGGACTAAGGAATGAACGCCTGGAGATGCGTTGGAACGAGTTGCGGGGGAAGATGATCAAGCCGGATGACCCGACAGAGATGCGCCTGGATGACATGGCTCTCTCCATGGTGAAATGGCTTAGAACTGAATATCGTATACTGCCCGAATCTTGGAAGGATCCGAAGGTAACTTTTAAGAGCTTCACAGGTGATACAACCATCCTTCAGCTCTGGTTCTACGTTGACAACATACGTTTAGAGAAGGATGGACGGTTGCAAAGGGTCCGGACGGACATCGCCCGACGTATCCGAGAAGAATTGAACATATGATGTCACATTAATCCGTAGTATTCGTGATAAGGACTGGATGCTGGCCTCCATAGAAATGGAAATTTTCTTTCCTGGTAGAGTGGAATGGAAGAAGGTGTGATCATTTCTGCATGAGATGCTACTGGCTGAGATAGTTTTTCATTCAGCCATGTTTTTACGAAAGTCTTCTCCTGAACTGGAGGTAATGAACAATACTGACCAGGCTAGCACTTACCTGGGCATACTGCAACATCTCCCAATTCTTCGATGATAAAAACAAAAACCCTCACAGATATCCAAAACCTGTGAGGGTTGATTGCTGTGCTTTTCTATCGGCTATTTATTCTCGCCCTTCCTGGTCAGGTTAATCTCTTGCCTTAGCGACATGAATACATCCACGACCCGCGGATCGAAGAATTTTTCCTTTTCTTCCAGGATATATTCAATGGCTTTTTCCTTTGACCACGCCTTTCGATAGGGGCGGTCCGAGGTCAGTGCATCATACACATCCACCACGGTAAATATCCGGGCTGCCAGTGGAATTTGCTCACCTTTCAACCCGCGTGGGTAACCTGTCCCATCCCATTTCTCATGGTGGCTGCCAGGGATATCCAATGCAGGGCGCAGGTACGAAATGGGTGCCAGCATCTCATACGCATACTGGGGATGCATGTGCATAACTTTCCATTCTTCTTCGGTCAACGGGCCGGGTTTGAGCAAAACAGTGTCTGGAATCCCCATTTTACCCATGTCATGCAGCATGATACCGCGGCGCATATGCACCAAATCAGACTCCCCCATCCCCATCGTACGTGCCAGGAGCATGGCTATGTCTGTCACTCGCTTGGTGTGGCCTTCAGTCACGCTATCGCGCATGTCCATCGCCCGCGACCAGCCTTCGATGGTGGCATCATAAGCCATGCTGAGCTCAAGATTCGAGCGTTGCAAATTTGCAAATAACTGAGAATTGTCGATAGCAATCGCCACCTGCCCGGCCAGGGTTTCTAAAAAATCCACCCAATCGCTATCGCGGAGGCATGTTTTCCTGTTGTAAACTTCAAGCACGCCTTTTACTTCACCTTTGGCAATTAGCGGAGCTGCAGAATACGTGGCAAAACCCTCGCTTGAAAATATCTCCGCTCGCAATAAAGTTTGGAGCACTGAGTTCAGGTCAGGAATATTGATCGTTCGGCGTTCCATTATCTGCTGGCCAACTACGCCTTCGCCAAGCAAAAAGTGTGATCTTTCAATTGAAGTTGTAACAAAGCCTCTTCCAACAAAATACTCCAATGCATAGCTGTGGGGGTTGAGCAGAAGAATATCGGCTGCATCCACATTCAATTGGGTTACAATCTGATAGAGGATAATGTTTAAGATGGCCTTCAAATCAAAACTGGAAGCGATGGCAGCATCGATCGTTCTTAATGCCTGTACCTGATGCAGGTGGCGCTCGGTCCGTTCGAATAAGCGTGCGTTCTCTAATGCAGCAGCAGCCCGTTCTGCCAACAAACGGCAGGCAGAGATTTCTTCTACCGATGGCTGATAGGGTTTAAGCTGGCTCATCGTGATAACCCCGATCACATTTTCCCTGCGCACCATCGGGAAGGCAAAAAATGCATGAATATCCTGACGGACAAGAACCTGTCGAATGGATGGCTCCTGGTGATCAATGTCTGCCAGGATCAGCGGCTCTCCGCTATCGATCAAATTTCGAATGGCAGGCATGGATAACGGGACTCGCAGGTTGCCTGTATCCGATGCCAATCCGATTTGAGCAGTCAGCACGGCTTCATTTTTATCATAGTCGATAAGCATCACAGTACACGTGGTGCTTTCCATGATATCTGCCACACGCCTTACAAGGGTATCCAGGACTTCATTTTCATTGCGCAGGTTAGCCAGCTCAGTACCCAGTTTAACGATCTGGGTTAACTGGGCCGCGCGCCGCTTTTCTGCTTCATACAGGCGTGCATTTTCGATTGCGATGGCGACCGTATCCGCCACCGTGGAAAGTAACTCCTGTTCCCGTTCCCCAAAAGCATTCGGGCTGTAGGATTGGACAGAAATCACTCCCAACACATCATCTCCAAGCAACATCGGTGCACCCAACCAGGATCGCGAGGGACTCCCGGTTCCCCATAAGGTCATCAAAGGAAGCTGATCCTTTTGGCGGTCATAATCCTCGACCAGCAGGCACTTTTTACTATGGACCACCTGTGCAGTCAGAGCATTCCCAAGCGGACGCACATGGGGTGCTTCATGGATTTCACCATCCACCCGGATTCGGAATTCGATCTGATCAGAATGTTGGTCGTATAGTCCAATAAAGAAAGAGTCAGCTGGCACTACACTGCTGATTTCCTGGTAAACAATTTTCAACAAGGCATCCAGGTCCAATGTGGTACTGATTGCACGTGCAATCCGGTTAAGCAATGCCAGGCGTTCTGCGTGCTTGCGGGTCTCCACCAGGCTTATGCGCAGTGCATCTTCTGCTTCCTTTCGTTCGATGCAAACCGCAACCTGAGTCGACACAAACTCCATCAGGTTAAGGTCTTCCTGGCTGTATAAAACGCCAGGCGTATAGCTTTGAGCAACCATCACCCCCGTCACTCGCTCTTCCAATTTTAGCGGTACGCCGATCCAGTCAAATGAATCTGAGCCGACGACCTCTACCTCTCCGTCTTGTACGAGTTTTCGATATACTGCCTCAGGTGCCCAGAGCGGTTTTTTCGTACGCATGACATATTCAGTCAGGCCGTGTTCTGGTTTGGCCGGTGGGGGAGGTTGGTCGTACAGGTCAACATAATATGGAAAACTTACCAGGTCCTTATTCGGATCATAGAGAGCAATGTAAAAGTTTTCAACCGGCATCAGCTCACCCAGGATATGGTGGATCGAACGATACAATTCGTCCAGGCTGGCTGTCGTCACGACTGCCTGGGATATCCTGTAGATAGCCTGCTGTACCTGTTCAGCTCGTTTGGTTTCTGTAATGTCTCGATATAGCCCGATCGATCCGTGCGAGACTCCGTGTTCATCCCTGAGCTCGATTGCTGAATCGAAAACCCAATGTATTTTTCCGTCGCGTGCCTTAATCCTGTACTCGCATTTCCATGTGGATATCGGATTCTCCCCCGAGCGGGTTGAACGGATAGCTTCCCTCCACGAATTTCCGGCTAAATCTCCGACAAAGTGAGCTTCCTGGATCAATGAGATCCAGATGTCTGAATCAAATTCATTGGGTGCATAGCCTGTGAGCTCTTGTATTCCATCCCCGATGAAATCATACTGAAAAGTTTCTCCATTCTCGGAATAAGATTGGTAATAAGGGACACTGCCCGTTGATTCGATCGCCTGCCGGTAAATGGAGATGGATTCGCGTAAGGCAGTCTCTGCACGTTTTCGTTCCTCAAGTTCTTGGCCAACTGATTCATGCAGGCGTGCATTCTCAACCGCTACAGCCGCATGGTTGGCAAACATGGTCAATTGGCTTAAGTCCCTTCGGGTGAATGGGTCTGATCTACGCAATTGCAGCACACCTTTAACCTGCCCCTGCCAGATCAACGGCACGCTGATCACTGCCTGCAAGAGTATTTCTTTATCATCAAACAGCTTGGACCGGCCAGGCCACTTCGAGTAATTCTTGAGCATCAAAGGCTTGCCGGTCTTAATCACCTCTCCCGCTGCCCCCTCACCATAGTGTAAGCTCGTGCCTGAATAATCGATTGGAGTATTGTAACTGACAACACAAGTTACCATCTGTTCATCATTATTATCCAGGTATAACTTTCCGCTATCGGCATTCAGAAGATTTGTCGCCCGTTCAACGATCAGGTTTAATACCTCAGGCAGTGAATGCTGCGTGGTCAGGTTGAGCACCGTCTCTTGCAAGGCTGAAAGTTCAGCAGCACGTTGCTCGAGCTCCACTTCAATTTGCTTTCGTTCCGTGATGTCGATGATGAAGCCTTGCCAGAATAACGGCTTGCCAGATGGATCCCGGATCAACCAGGATTCATCGTGAACCCATTTGATTTGCCCGGAGCGAGTATGAAGTCGATATTCTACCTTGTAGGTCTTCCCAGTTTGCTCGGTGCGTTTGTTTTCTTCCCAAACGCGTTCCTGGTCTTCTTTATGAATGATATTGAACCACAGCAGGTCATCCGCCATCCATTCTTCTGGTGTATAGCCTGTGATCGTCTCCACCTGTGGATTTATATACAGGGTGTGGTTTATGTCGCCAATTGAGTCGGTATATATGATGGTTGGAATTTGCTCAATAATTGCGCGGTAACGCAGCTCAACTGCAGCATCAACTTTTTGTCCTTTGCTGAGCGATGGATTCCCCTCGCCTGAAGAATGGCTACCTTTCTTTGTTGGTAAATTATAGGTTACCATTTTATGTTGCATTTAAAAACATCCACCTCAAGAGGATGCAACTATTACACCATTCCGAACACCAATGAATGATGGGCATTTTGGATAATAGTCCGGGTATTATAAGTAATATAAATTAAAAAAAATGTTGGAAGTTGTTATCAGTTCTGCAAGGTTATTTACAAGATGTCTTTAAGAGACCTGGCAGGTCTGGAGTACATGCCAGGTCTCTTAGCTTTTTATTATGGAGTTCCCGCCTTTCAAGTCTTCGTTTACTTTCTACTTAATTCCACCCCCAGTGCATTGTACAGCACCGCCGCATCCGGTTCCGAGTTGTTCCATATCGGTTTGCTATATCCACAGCTGAATCCATCCCCTTGCGCACTCCCTGACCAAATCCGCAACATTTCACCAGCCTGGAGGATGCCTGATAGGTAGCATTCCTGGTGACCTCTTTCGGAAACCAGGTTCCAGCCTGCCAAATCCACATCAGCGCTGCCCATGTTTTGGATGTCTACATATTCAACTTTCTTATCCACTGAAACAATCGTGACCTGCGAAGATAATGGATCTGGTGTTTGAGTTGCTTCCCAAAGACCGGTTCGACTCGCCAGGGCTCCTTGCTCAGCTGCCGTAAATTGCTCTGCACAGGCGGTATCCGGGGGAAAAGTTACCGCCTTTGCGTATCCCATCCTGACCAATTCCAAATTAACAAAAATATTATCCACGATCACATACCTGAGCAAACGGTCGTATGGATCGGTATCTGATTCATCCTTAATCAGGATCACCGATTTTTGCATCACCAGGTTTGCATTTGTATTGTACGCCTCACTGAAGTTTGGCTGATCTCTTTCAGGTGCATCGATACCAATGTACCTGACCCTGAAAATATCTCCATTCTCAATCTGGATGATGATCGTGTCACCATCGATGATCTCCGTAACAAATCCTCCATGAAATGAGGCACCTTCTTTAAGGCAGTCAGCGATCCTATAAAAGTAGGTAGCCTCAGTTGGGGTGGAGGGTATAGTTGGTGCGAATGTCACTGCTTGTGTTTGGGGGTTGGTTGAGGTGGGCTGTTGAATAGGTGTGTTGATTGGGATGGGAGCTGAAGTTTTTATTGGTAGGCTGATTTCGGTTGCAATACTGCCTGTTTGTCTTGGTGAATCAGTCGGTGCTTTCGAACAAGCCACAAGCAGCATTGTGATCAGGACAAACTGATAGAGATTGTTCATAGATTCATAATTATATTTCTAAATCATATCGAACATAGAAATTTCCACAGTGTAAAATAATTCTCCCCCAAACTGACTTGTTTCAAGGAACGGAAGCCTCGCGATTCTTTTTATGAGCGCAGTTGGGGATTGTGGAAGGGGGCTTATTTGTCATTGCAAACCTAATGTTCTATGTTGGGTGAAGCAATCCCCTCCACTTCATTTCACAGCCTCCAGACATAAAGCACGATAACAATTCCTAATTTCAGAATTGATGGACTCCATTTGTGTAAGGTTCTGGACTCCTCTATCAACTCTGTCTTAAGGTCCCATCCTCGGTACAAGCATTACCCACTTCGCCCCACCATCGATGGTCTTCACAAGTGCAAACTCAGTTTCTGCCCGGGCGACACCCCACCCAACTTGCTCAGTGACGAAATCCACCTCAACATCCCAGTTGACATTCGCAATGGCTTTCCAGGTGAATCCACCATCTGTGGTGCGGTGGATCTTCCTTGCCAGAGCCCAGCCCGTTCCTTCTGAGAAAAAGTAGAGTGATTCCCCCGGATAGGTGGAGGAAACCCAACCAGAACCTCCGTTATACGTGGTGAATATGTAATATTGGTAGGTAGGTGGGTCCTGGCTGTAATCCATGCAGTTAACCGCCAGGTGTCCCAGCTCATTGCTGAAGAAAAATGGATCATACGAGCCACAGGCTGCCTCAAAGTTAGAGAACAATCCTAGCGCATTGGTGGGGTCGGGCAATGTGACAGGCGCCCATGTAGCACCACCATCGCTGCTCTTGAATAGTTGCACTCCCGCAGCCACCCCATGGCAATCACCCGTCAGCCATCCTTGGGTGTTGTCGGTGAACAACAAGCCTGTCTTGCTGCAGCTCATGATGCCGGAACTGTCCGTATACGGGTCAAGCAGGCGATCCCAGGTGAGTCCGCCATTATTACTGCGGTATAGGATGATGTAATCGTGGTTCATACCCACTCCCACATGTACCATCAACCATCCCATTTGCCCGTTTACGAACTGCAAATGCGAAGGGTTGTAGAACTCACTCAGATTAGTCAAATCCAGGGGCTGGCTGGCTTGCCAGGTGATGCCGCCATCCTGTGTACGCCAGACGACAGACTGCGACGGGGTGATCCCGCTCGTGTAGGAATAGATCACCCAACCTGTCTGGGCATCCGGGAAGAATCCCGTGGCAGCTAAATTGTCACCACTTGGGGCAGCCTCCTCGGGTGGGGTGACGTCTTTCCAGGTAAGGCCGCCATCAAGAGTGCTCAGCACGTGGTCGCCCCAATCAGTCAGGCCACCAATTGCCCAACCCAGGTTGGCATCAACCATGTGGATCGAAGAGACTGTGAATTCCTGTCCTGCAGTGAAGTGTTGGATGGGGTTTATGGGTGTCAGAGTGGGCGTCGGAGGTAAAGGTGTGGGTGTCTCGGTGGGTGGGATGGGGGTTGCGGAAGGTGGAACCACCTGAGTTGGCGGGAAAGTGGTTGGTGTGGAGGAGGCTGGAATGGTAGTAGCTGGTGAGCTACAACCTACCAAGAAGATAAGTATCTGCATTAACAAGATTGGTATGATGGTTTTTTTAATCATACTATTCTCTAGCTATTTTTTCGTATAAATATCACTTAGTCTATTTTTAGTCGGTAGCAGTTAGCAATCAAATACACGCCAGATGATCGATTTGGAAGTGGCTGGTGCCAGCTTTCTCATGATATATCGGCAATTTTTGATCCACTCTGCCTGTTTATTAGGCATCGAACTCTCCCAGCAACTCGCCATTCACATACACGCTGTATTTTCCGCTGGAAAAACTGCCCAGCGGGATGGTAGCGCTGAACGGTTGGATGACCGTGATGCAGGAGGTGTTTTTATCATAAACAGAATATACGTCCAAATCGATCCTGTTTCTGGAGTTGGCTGGTGTAACAACGACACGCAGTTGGTGGCAGGGGTCTGATAGTGAGCCATTCAAGAGGACACTCACTTGGATGGGGTAACTCTCCATCACAAGCACCTGGCTGTTCTCCAGCTCTAAAAACACCTGGTCACGCGTCAGGTTGGCATCACCCGGTTGAGGCTCGTATCCCGAAGACGGGTTGGAGGGTACTGGGGTAGGTGTGGGTTGCGTACCGCCAGGTATCAGGCTGCACCCGGAGATTGAAATGATGAGCAGGCCTATAATGATGGTTAGGATAATCTCTTTCATAGGTTCTTCCTTTTGAAGTGAAGGCTTTATTATGGACTTATCTAGTGAATGCCCTAGGCTTTACATTTCCAGTTGAGCTTCAGTCCTTCATCCTATTGTTCATCCGCCCCATTGAAACTTTCCCACAAACTGTCCGTTCACGTAAACACTGGATTGAGAAGCACCGCCCAGCGGGTAAATGACCTGGAAAGGCTGGGTGACACTGGTACACATGGTTTGTGGGTCGGAGACCGCATATACCTCCAGGTCGACCCTATACTCGTCATAAGCAGGCTTGAGAACAATGCGTAGCTGGTAACACGAGTCTGGCAGGGAACCTTGAATGTTGACCGCAGGTAAATTCATGGTATCGCTACTTAAACCAGTAGTAGCAAGCTTGGTGAGGGTCATATCCAGGGTCACCTCGCCACTCTTGAGCTGTCCATCCACGGGCTGAGGAGCGAAACTGGCATCAAATTGTCCCAGCAACCCATGGGGTGCACCGCTCGCCAAAACGGTATACTGTCCAGAAGTAAAACTACCTAGAGAGATATTGGCATTAAATAGCACGTCCTTGGAGATACAAGTGGTGCTTGGATCGAACACGGAATAGATCATGATGACGATCGTGCCACCCGCATCCGGTGGGTCCATTTTTACTCGCAGCGAATGGCATGAGTCAGGCAGAGTCCCAGCAAAAATGGCTGTCGCATGGACGGGCTTAGAACCAGTCACAACCAGCTGGCTGGCTGACATATCCAACGGTACCGACTCGCGCTTGAGATTTTCATCCCCAATTTGTGGTTCGTATCCTGATGGTTTTGGTGCATAACTGGTATTGAACTGACCCAACAACTCGCCATTCACCATCACCGAATACACCCCCGCAGTATAACCACCCAGGGGTATGGTGGCTGAGAATTCAGACAAGGCGTTTACGCAATGAAGCGTTTGGTCCATCAGGCTATACACTTCGAGGTTGATCTTATTATTCGCTTCAGGAGCTGTCACGATCACTCGCAAAAAATGGCATGGGTCTGGAGTACTCCCCATCAGGATGGCTACTGCCTGGACAGGATCAGTCGGGCTCATCACGAGGTGGCTGCTCGCCAGATCCAGGAACACCTGGTCACCCTTCAGGTTTTCATCGCCAGGCTGTGGCTCGTAGTGAGACGTCGGGATAGACGAGGTAACTGCCCCGGGAGTTCCTGGTGCTGGGTACACGAATGAAGACGATGTATCTGGTGTAGGGTAAACGGGTGTAGGCACGACGCCTGGGGGTGGGTAAACGTTTGCAGATGATTTGCCATGTATAAGGGAATCAAGTGTGGGTGCTATCCTGACTGGTACCCAGGTGCATCCCGTGAGTGAAAGGATGATCAAACTCATTGTAATGGGTAGGAGTAATGTTTTCATCGCATTCTTTAATGAAATTACATCCTTGATCACTTCTTTGCATAACCATTCATCAAATCAGGATGAGTCGATGATGTGAAGTTGTTAGCGCCAGCCTCATCCACCTTCATGCCTAGCTATCGAATTCTCCCAGCAGCTCACCATTTGCGTAAACACTGTAGTGCCCACCTGTATAATCGCCCAGTTTCTTCCAGGGTATCAAGGAGTTGCTGGTACAGCAGGTGCAGTTCCGCCTGCTGCACTAAACTCGCCCAGCAACTCACCGTTCACCATCACTGTGTATACTTCATCATCTGAATAACTTCCCAGCGGGATGCTGGCAGTGAAAGGCTTGAGCACCGTAATGCAGGCAACACCCGGGTCAACCACGGAATAAACGTCGAGATTGATCACATTCTTTGCATC
>Ga0209254_10004753_pt1 | contig 12442 bp, 11 predicted proteins | sample FrelakmetDIP11DI_FD_187148 | JGI IMG/M metagenome (GOLD analysis project Ga0209254, IMG submission 187148) | Freshwater lake sediment microbial communities from the University of Notre Dame, USA, for methane emissions studies - DIP11 DI (SPAdes)... | ecosystem: Environmental > Aquatic >...
CCCCGACTTCGCGTTTCCGCTGGAAGTGCGCAACGGCTCGGCCGTCTTCAAGGCGGACGGGATCACCAAGGTCGCGGCGTTCAAGGCGAAGTACCCGTGATCCGCTGAAACTTACCGGTTAAGCCTGCCACCTCCGGGACGTGCACCCGGAGGCGGATGCTGAAGAGGATTCCACAGCAAAACTTGTTCAGTTGCTAAACCTGCGCTCATTCGGCAGCGGGGGGTGAGAGCTGTTTCTTCCTGCCGCCCTGCTGCGGTCGCCGAGGTGGTGAAGCCATGGGACTACACGACTATACGTTTTATGATCTGATCAACCGCAACGCGGTCTGCTTCCAGAACCGGCCGGCCTGGCTGGAGGCCGACGACCAGCGCATCCTGACGTTTGCGGAAGTCAAACTACATGTGGACCGGCTGGCCGCCGGCTTGCAGCAGGCGGGGATTGAAAAAGGCGACCGGATCGGCGTGCTGGGCAAGAACAGCCTCGAGTATTTTCTGCTTTACGGGGCCGCGGCCGCCCTGGGAGCCATCATCCTGCCGATCAACTGGCGGCTTTCAGCCGAAGAAGTCGTTTTCATCCTGAACGACGGAACGCCGAAACTCCTCTTCGCGGACCCCGAATACCAAATCATGATCGCAGCGGCCAAAGAGCGGTTGCCCTCGGTCCAGCGGTATTTCAACCTCAAACCGCCGGGAGGCCAGTTCGAGGATTTTAACACGCCGTCTCCAATTTCTACCGGCTTCAAGCCGTTAGAAATTGGAGATGAGGACGGCCTGGTCATCATCCACACGGCCGCCGTCGCCGGCCGGCCGCGGGGCGCGCTGCTGAGCCACCGCAACGTCATCAGCGCCAACGTGCATCTCAACCTGCTCATGAACCTGTCGCCGGCGGATGTGCATCTCAACATTCTGCCGCTCTTCCACGTGGGCGGGCTCTTCATGGCGACCATGAGCTTCCACGCCGGGGCGCTGAACGTGAACATGAGCAAGTTCGACGCCGCCCAGGCGGTGGATCTGATCGCCGAAAAGAAGGCCACGGTGCTCTTCGACTTCTCTCCGATTCTGGGCTCCATCCTGGAGCGGCAGGCCGAGACCGGCAGGGACATCGGCTCTCTCAGGCATGTCATCGGTCTGGAAGCGCCCGACACCATCGAAAAGTACCAGCAGCGGACCGGCGGCACGTTCTACTGCATGTACGGTCAGACCGAAACCTCCGCCATCGCCACTTTCGGCCGCTACAGCGACCGGCCCGGCTCGGCCGGCCGCACCATCCCCCTGGCCGATGTCAAGCTGGTGGACGAGAATGACCGCGCGGTTGCAGTGGGCGAGGTGGGTGAGATCGCCGTCAAGGGTCCGATGGTGTTCAGCGGCTACTGGAACCTTCCCGAGGACACGGCCCACGCGTTCCGCGGCGGCTGGCACCACACCGGCGATCTGGGGCGTTTCGACGAGGAGGGGTTCCTTTTCTACGCCGGGCGCAAGCCCGAGAAGGAGTTGATCAAGCCGGGCGGGGAAAACGTTTATCCGGCGGAGGTCGAAAAGGCGATTTTAGAGCATCCGGCGGTGGAGATGACGGTGGTGTTCGGAGTGCCCGACCCCAAGTGGAAGGAAGGCATCAAGGCGGTCTGCAGACTGAAGCCCGGGCAGAAGCTGACGGCCAAGGACCTGGCCAAGTTCGTCGGCGAACGCATCGCGAGCTACAAGAAGCCTCAGTACGTGGAGTTTGTCGAGCAGATGCCTCTGCTCGCCAACGGCCTGCCCGATCGGGCCAAGGTGAAGGAAAAGTTCGGCGGCGGGCAGAAATGCTTGGGAACACTAAACCAATCCTAACGGTTAGGATCCCAGCGGTTAGGACACCCGGTGGGCTGGCGGATGTTTTCCGGCCCTTTTCTGAATTTTTCGATCAACCTCTTTTTTGACTCTGCGCAAGTCGATTACCAGCATTTGAATGGAAGTGTCTATCATCGAATCCGGAATTCCGCTCAGAATCGCCGCCTTGCCGCCCTCCTTGGGGTGTTTGCAATTCCACGTCAAATATCTGTGACCGGATTTCACATGATTGGTTATGCCTGTTTTTCCGATTTCACAGACAATAAACGCAATCGCAGTGCGCTGGAACCCTTTCGCTCTGAGCTGTTGAAACAGATAAAGATAGCACAGATCGTCATCTGTCAGGAGATTCTTGTCTCCTCTGGCCATGGCCTTGTGCCAGGAAGGAATTATATAGCCCTTGACTATCCAGTCACGCGCTCTGGATGTCTCGATTCCCAATATGTGCGAAGCTTCGAGGGTCGAGTAGGTATTCATACAAACCTCGTCAATCCATTCATTGCTTCGAGAGAAAAACCCTTTGGCCGGGGAAAACGCCCTGAGGCTTCAAAAAGCATGAATCGTGCCAGAATTGCATCCGAATTCATCCGCATATAACCGGCTGTTTTATATTATTTTTCAGATAGATCAAGTGGTGTTAAAAAAGTGACGTCGGCAGGCCGCAGGATGTGCTTGAACATTTCAACCTCCTTCTGCGCCGTCTAGGCCCAGACGCCGGGTATGGTGGCGCCGCAGGTTGCGCACCGGTCGCGGTCCATATGAAACTCGCGGATGAAGTAGCCGGCGCGGACGATCAGCAGCTTGCGGCAGTTATGGCAGTACGTGTGGTTGCCTTCGTGGCTGGGGACGTTGCCGACGTAGGCGTAGCGGATGCCTTCGGCCAGCGCGATCTCCCGGAAGCGCGCCAGAGTGGACACGGGCGTCGGCGGCAGGCGGTCCAGCTTGTAGAGAGGGTGGAACCGCAGGAAGTGCAGGGGATGGTCCGGCCCGACTTCCTTCAGGATCCAGGCGCACATGCGCCGCACCAGGTCCTCGTCGTCCACGTAGGTCGGCACGACGAGGTTGGTGATCTCGAGATGAATCCCCTGATCGTGCAGGGTTTTCAGCGTGGCCAGCACCGGTTCGAGCCGCCCGCCGTTCAGCTTGCGGTAGATCGCGTCGCTGTATGCCTTGAGGTTGATGTTGGCGGCGTCGAGCACCCGGCAAAGGTCGATCAGCGGGCCCCGGTTGATGTAGCCGTTCGAGATCAGGACATTGCGCAGGCCGGCCGCGCGGGCGGCCTTGGCCGTGTCCAGCATGTATTCGTAGAAGGTGACCGGCTCGGAGTAGGTGTAGGCGATGGAATGGCAGCCGGCCTGCTTGGCCCCGGCAGCGACCTCGGCCGGGAAAAGGTCGCGGTGCTGCACCTCGTGGGGCTTGGCCTGGGAGATCTCCCAGTTCTGGCAGTTCAGACAGCGGAAATTGCAGCCGGCGGCGGCGATCGAAAAGGACTTGCTGCGGGGTGCAAAGTGGTAAAGGGGCTTCTTCTCGACCGGATCGATGTGCACGGCGCAGGGGTTGCCGTAGGCCAGGCTGTAGAGCTTGCCGTCCACGTTCACCTTGGAGCGGCAGACGCTGCGGTCGCCGGGAGAAAGCGCGCAGTGGTTGGGGCAGATCAGGCATGCCACCTGGTTTTCGCCCAGCTTCCGGTAGGCGTATCCCTCTCGGGACCATTTCCAGAGTTGCTTCGGGCCGTCCCCTTTGAACACGGTGCCGGCGACGTCTTCCTGGGCCCATGCCCTGGGGGCGGGGCTCATGAAAGGGCCGAACGCGGCCGCTGCCGCGCAGGTGACGGCCAGGCAGCTACCGTCAACCAGGAATCGTCTTCGCGACAGGGGTTTCATGCAGCGTCACCGCCATTAGAAGGCTCAGCGTTTTCAATCCCATCAGCGCGCTGATCGCACCGGTGATTCCAAGGTAGGGGATGAGGAGCGTGCTCGTTGCCAGGGTCCCCAGCGCCGCTCCGATCAGATCCGCCGAAAAAACTCCGGTGACCGCCCGGCCGCCCTCCCCCCCCAGCCGCAACGCCGCCGGGAACTGCAAGCCGCAGGCGAAGGAGACCGTAAAGCCGAGAAGGAGGTAGAACGCCTGCCCCAGGCGGTCGCCCGCATGCACGGCGGCGAAGGCGGCTCCCAGAAGGGCGATGAGCGCAACATCCGACAGAATCAGAACGCGCCGCCCGTGCGCGGCGAGCCGGCGGCCCCAGAACGCCCCCGGGAGCAGGCCGGCCAGGAAGACCGTCACGATGATGCCGATCTGGAAATAGATATAGCCAAAAAAAATCTGGAACGCAAAAATGACCAGGATTTCGCTGCCCATGGTCATCCATCCGGTGCTGAACAGAATGAACTCCACCCGGCTCGCGCGCCAAAGATAGAGCGCCAGCGCAGCGGCGAGGGCCCCCATGAACCACAGCGGCGATGAGTGAAATTTCGCGAACCATTCCGAGAAGACGGCGCGCATGACGTAGGGAGCCAGTTCGGCGTTGGCCGGCGCCGGCGGCTGCATGCGGTCGCGGAGCTGGGAAATCCGCTCCGGCGTGACATTGCCATCGAAGTAAGCGCTGATGTAAAGGGTCGGAATGCCCTTGCGGCTCAGCAGTTCGGGGATGCCGGTTTCAAGGGGACGGCGGCTGCAGAGGAAGAACACGCGTTCCCCCGGCAGCATCAGGACGTGCGGAAAGAATTGCCGGGCGGTGTGGTAAACCGAGGAGAGTTTGCGGCGCTGCGGCTCCGCGAGGTAGTTGTCGAACCCTTCCATGGAAAAGCCGAGCACCCCCTGGTCGGACAGGCGCGCGCGCGCCAGATCAAAGAACCGGTCGGTGAAGAAGCGGTTGGTCTGGAAGGTCTGCGGATCGTCGAGATTGACCAGGATGGCGTCGTAGCCGGGGAGCGCACCGGCCAGGAAGGCGCGCCCGTCGACGTGGAGCACGCGCAGCGGCCGGATCCGTTTCAGGAACTTGAAGTCAAAGAGGACCTCCGTGAGGTCCGGGTCGAGCTCGACGTAGTCGATGGACTCCAGGTCGTATTTTTCCAGCTCCTCCATAATTCCGGCCGCCGCTGATATCAGCAGGATGCGCTTCGGCGCGTCGATCTGGGATAGCGCGTAGTGGACGGCTTCCTCCGCCGAGGCCTCGTTCTGGCTGCTCAGCAAGGGAACGCCGTCCTGGAACAGGGTGACCAGCTCCTGCTGTCTGACCACCGTGATGCGGCCGTAGCGCGTCTCGCGATAGTGGGCGAGCTCGCCCTGCGAAGGAGTGAGCGTGGACTCCTCCGCCAGCAGGGCGGCGAGCAGCGATATCAGCAGCGCCGCGGCGGCCAGCCGCAGCGCCGGCGCCGACCGGTCACCCGCAGGCGGCAGGACCACGACGGCCGCCAGCAGGGGCAGGTGAGCGGCGACGACCGCCTGAACCGGGGTCAGCCAGAAAACGATGAGGAAGGAAAACAGGGCGCCGCCGCCGATGTCGCCGATGTTGTCCCAGATGTACACCAACGCCCCGGGATAACCCGGCCGCCAAGCCCTCAGCACAAAGAGGCTCAGGGGCAGCAGGAACCCAATGAGGAGGGCGTAAGGCGCTGCCGCGGCTGCGATGTAGGCGAACGTGGGATAAAAACCCACGGAGGCCCCGTGGGTGAATAGAAAGTCGCGCAGCAGGCGGACGCCGAAAAGCGTGAGCGTTCCCAGCAGTACCAGCGCGAGGGACAGCCATCCGAGGGCCTGCCAGGCGGCCAGTCGGCTGCCGGCGGCCGGCCGCGCCAGCAGCGTCCCCAGTCCGCCCAGCACCAGCCAGCTGAACAGGATCAGCGCGATGACGATCTCGTTGCCCTGGAATTGGCTCAGAAACTCGCGGATGAGAACCAGCTGGGTAACGACCGAGGCGATTCCCGTGGCAATGACGACGGCGATCAGGCGCTTATCATCGGTCTTCTTCAAAGTACTGGACCTGATAGGTCGACACCGTGAGCCCCCCGCGTCGCCAGGCGTCCCGGGGCAGCCCGGCTTTAAAACAGAGGTGGTCCAAAAAATCCTCTTTCTTCGGGAGCTGCTCCCACACCTGGGGAAGAAACGTCGCGCCGGCATGGCCTTGGCGGATGACCACTCCGTCGACGTTCGGCCGCAGCTTCCGCAGCAGGTCCTCCGGGTCGCTGAACGCCAATGGCCGAGGCTCGGTGAGCACGCTGACTTCGATCGCGACCTGCTCGAGCTCCTTGGCCGTGAGCGGCGCAAACCGCGGATCGTGGAAGGCCGCGTCGATGGCGTTGCGGCGGACGTCTTCCGCCAGGGGATCGGTAGCGGACAGGCTGCCGATGCAGCCCCTGAGCCGGCCTTGGTGTTTGAGCGTGACGAACGTGGCGCAGCGGGCCTGCAAGGACGCGTCGCTCAGCGCCGATCGCATGCGGTCGGCATCCGCGGGCGCCAGCGGCAGGCCGAATTTGTCCATCAGCGTGCTGCGCGCGAGCTTTACCAAAATCTGGCCCTTTTCGGGCGTCAACAACTGGCTCGTCGTATTCATGGCAGGTATGGGCGGTTCTCCAAAAAAGGCGATCGCGGCGTACCCCACCACCCGCGAACGGTCGCCGGAAGTGTCGCCGCTGTTGAGATAGTTGAGAAGCACCGGGCGCCAGCCGAAGCGCTCGGCCAGGGTCAGAAGGACCGCCAGCGGGCGTGCACCGCAGGCCGAATCGGCGTCCCGCGCCAGCGCCCGGCGGTCGCAGGCCAGGATCGCCTCGATGGTTCGGCGGTCTTTGGCTTGGGCCTCGTCATAGGGCAGGAAGTGCGACAGGTCCGAGCTCACCACCACCAGCGTCTGCCGTTCAACCAGGGGCTGCAGGGCGCGGCTGAGCCGGTCGACATCCGCGCCTCCGACCATCACCGGAATCAGCTGGAAGGACTTCAGATAGGCCTGCAGAAACGGCAGCACGACTTCCAGGGAATGCTCGCGATCATCCGCCGGCGGCAGGGGTGCGAAGAGCTCGGGCTGCTTTAGAAGGTCGGCGGCGGCCGGGTGCAGAGGGATCCTGCCGAGAGGGGTCTGAAACGCCTGGACGGCAGGCACGGCGGCGTTGCGGAGGCCCACGAAATGATCGGGCCCCATCAGCAACACCTTCTCGAACTGCAGCTCCGAAAGCACGCGGGCGGCATGCGCCGCCGTCGGTCCGGAATACGGATAGCCGGCGTGGGGGAGGACGAGGGCCCGGAGCGACTGCCTATCCGGGAGGTCCTGCTGCACGCTGCGGGCGTTCTGCCCGAGCCGGTCTATCAGGCGGCTGAGTTCCCGCGGGTCCGAAGGGTAAAAGCTGCCGGCCCGCACCGGCAGACGGACACTTTCAGCCCCTGCCGTCCCGACCGACGTCGTTGTAAGCAGCATCGCCAGCAAGACCGCTATGAACGAGGTGGGTCTCATCGCGGGACTATGGTTGACTCCGCATAAGGAATCAGGTCCTGGTCTGGTTGGAGGCGGAAAGGCTTTTGAAAACGGCTTATAATCACCTTTGTCAGATTGGAAAAGTCAAGCGCCAAATCGTTGCAAATGCCGGCGCTTTTTGGTTCTTCCCTTGGGGGGCGAAGAATCCAGAACTTCCCGGCTCGCCCTGCGGACCACAGATAGCATAAAAAAAATAATACAGAGGGTTGTGGGCTCTGAGGGGAGAAAGCCAGACCTCAAGTGGCGGTTCCGGCGGCCTCCACCAGGGCCGCGACCAGTTCGCGGCAGAAGGCGGGGATGTCGGCCACCACCCGACCCCAGACGAGGTTGCCTTCCCGGAAGGCGGCCGCGTCCACCCAGGCGGCTCCGGCGTTGGTCAGGTCGTCCTTGATGCCGAGCGAGCCGGTTGCTCTGCGGCCGCGCACGATACCGGCCGATATCGCCACCAGCCCTCCATGGCAGATGATCCCGATGGTCTTGCCGGAGCTGTCCATCTCGCGGATCAGTCGGGTCACGGGGGGATAGCGGCGCAGTTTGTCCGGGGCCCAGCCGCCCGGCACGATCACGGCAAACAAGTCGCCGCTGCGGAGGGAATCGATGGTTGCGGCGGGAATGATTTCCAGTCCGTTCTTGCCGCGGACCGGCTTGAGATCGACCGCGGCGGGCACGAGGTCGGCGCCTTCCTCCTGGAGGCGCATGAGGGGGACATAGAATTCGAGGTCTTCGACCCCTTCCGCGACGAGAATCGCGATGCGCTTGCGGGCGAGCCGCATTCAGCTCTCCTGGATGCCTTTAAAATCATCCTCTTTGCAAGGCGGATTATCGCGCTACCGGCCGTTCTTTTCCCACTGGTAGACACGCACCGGCGGAATGTTGAGGATCTCGACTTCCATCTGGCCGGCTCCCAGGATCGGCCGGCACAGTTCCGCGACCCGATTGCTCACCTGGTAGGCTACGAAGCGGCCGTTGGGCGCCAGCAGCGCCGAGATGGCTTCGACGACTTGTGCGCCCGACCGGTGGCTCATCGTGGAAAAGGGAATACCCGAAATCACCACCTCCGGCCGGCCCATGCCATACATGCCGAGAATCCCTTTCAGCTCGCAGGCGTTGCCGAGGTGCGCGATCAGGCGCGGGTCCGAAATCTTGCTGACCGAGGCATGCAGATGCGGGTTGATTTCTATGCTCAACAGCCGGGCGTGCGGCGGCATTCCGTTCAGTATCGCGCGGGTCGTGCCGCCGGAACCCGAGCCCAGCTCGACAATCGTTTCGGCCGAAGCGACCCGGGAGACGTCCAGGATGCGCTTCTCAAGAAAGCGCGAACTGGGAATGACCGAGCCGATCTGGAGCGGATGTTTCAGGAACTCCTGAAAAAAAGCAAACTGCCCATTCAGGTACTTCGCCATAGAGAGCTCCTCTGAACCGAAAATCGAAACTCGCCGGTCATCCAGGCGGATGCCGGATCAGTGCTGGTGCTTCAAAAAGGCGACCTTGGCGCCTTCGTCCATGATGTTGGACACGTGGATGATAAGGTGCGGCATCGCCTGCCTTTCTCCCTTGTCTTATTTGAAAATTTTGGTCGCCAGGTCGATGTCCTCCGGGCAAAAGACAAACAGGCATTTGGCGTCCGGGCCGGCCACCGAGCCGTAGACATAGTTGATGTTGATGCCTTCCTCCCCGAATTTCTTGGTGATGGCAGCGAGCTCACCCGGCCGGTTTTCAAGCTGCAGGGCCACCACGGGCAGCAGGTCGAAGAGGTACTCATGTTCGGAGAGCAGGTTGACCGCCTTGTCGGTGTTGTCGGTCAGCATCCGGATGAGCGCGAACTCCGCCGAGTCTTTGCGCATGGAGTTGTAGCTGGCGGCCGAGGCGATGCGCTGCAACGACTTCCCCCGGGCCTGGAACAGCTGTTGCACATAGGCCGAGGCATCCTGGATCATGAGGGCGTCGATGTTCACGCCGTTGGCGCCCAAGAGCGCCGACAGCCGCCCCAGCTCGCCCGGCACGTTTTTCAAGAACAATGAGATCTCGGTACGAACCATCTCCTCCTCCTGTCCAATCCTCGGGGGCAGAAAAGATGCTCGCTACTGATACTGGATACCGGAACAGATTACAACTAAATTTTGATGACGGCGCCCAGAGCCCGGCTCGCGGCGGTCAGGGGCTGCGCCGGTCCTTGAGGATATGGTTCGAGATCACGATCCGCTGGATTTCGGAGGTGCCCTCGTAAATGGTGAACACGCGGGCATCGCGGTAATAGCGCTCCACGGCGTATTCTTTCGTGAACCCGTATCCGCCGTGCAGCTGGACGGCCTGGGCGGTGATGCGGTTCACCATCTCGGAGGCGAAGAGCTTGGCCATGGAGGCCTGCAGGGAGTAGTTCTCGCCGTTGTCCTTCATCTGCGCGGCGGAGAGCATCAGCAGCCGGGAGGCCTCGATCTCGGTCGCCATGTCGGCGACCTTCCAGCGGATCCCTTGGAACTTGGATATCCTCTGGCCGAATTGTTCGCGCTCCTGAATATACTTGATGGCGGCATCCAGCGCCGCCTGGGCCACCCCGACCGATTGGGCGGCGATGCCGATGCGCCCGCAGTCCAGCCCGGTCATGGCGATCAGAAACCCGTCCCCCTCGTTTCCCAGAATCTGGTCGGCCGGCACGCGGCAGTCCTCCAGGATCAGGTCGCAGGTGTCGGAGGCCCGCAGCCCCATCTTGTCCTCGAGCGGTCCGGCCTTGAACCCCTTGGTCCCCTGTTCCACGAGGAAGGCGCTGATGCCGCGGTGGGCCTTGCCTTCATCGGTCTTGGCGGTCACGATGATCAGCCCCGCGTTCTTGCCCGTGGTGGTGAAGCGTTTGGTGCCGTTCAGGATATAGCTGCTGCCGTCGCGCACGGCCCGGGTCGTCTGCCGGGCGGGGTCGGACCCCGCGTTGGGCTCGGTCAGGGAGAAGGCCCCGATGATTTCGCCGGAAGCCAGGCGCGTCAGGAACTTTTCCTTCTGCGCCTCCGTGCCGTATTTGAGGACGCTTTCGCAGACGATCGAGTTGTGCACCGACATCACCACGGCCGTGGAGGCACAGGCGTAGGCCACCTCCGCCAGCGCCAGCACGTAGCTGACGGTGTCGGCTCCGGAACCGCCGTATTCCGGCGGCACCATCATCCCCATGAGGCCGAGCTCGGCCAGTTTCCTCAGGTTGTCCGCCGGAAACAACTTCTTCTGGTCGCGCTCCATGGCGCGCGGAGCGAACTCCTCGCGCGCCAGATCCCGCACCATCGACTGGATCATCAGCTGTTCTTCGGTGAATTTGAAAGACATGACCTCTCCTCCACCCAGGCTGCCGGCCAACGCATCCGAGATTGAGCCGGCCTTGCGGTTATCTGCTAAGCGGGTTATGGCGCGCGGCGCCACTTTATCGGCAAAAAAGGTTGTTTTTTGTGGGAGTGGCTCCCGGCCTTCGTAGCAAAAATTACTTCGGCGGAGTAGGCTCCCGCCACGATAAAATCGCGGCAAGATGCCGCTCCCACCAAAAAACAACTTACTTGAAAGAGTTTTAAGCTCATTACGGCGTGTAGATCACCACGAGCAGTTCGGCGCGCTCGTTGCTGATGCTTTTCAACTTGTGCGGAATGCCTGAATTGAAATGCAGGCTGTCGCCGGCCGCGAGCGTGTTGACATGCTCGCCCACCGTCACCTGGACCCTGCCCGAGAGCACATAGTCAAATTCTTCGCCCTCGTGGAAGTAATCGACGCCCTTGTGCTCCTGCTGGGCTTCGATCACCACCCGGAACGCCTTGAGGTGCTTGTTCTCCGCGCCGGGGGTCAGCGTCGTATAGGCGTAATTTTCGGTGCGTTTGGTGTGGGCCTTGATGCGCTTTTCCAGCTTGGATTCGGGCTCTTTCAACAGCGAGGCCGAATCGATCTCGAGCGCCCGGGCGATCTGCAGGATCGCTCCGACCGGCGGGATGACCTTGCCGGCCTCCACGTCCTTGAGATAGGCGGTGGAAAACCCGGTCTCGTTGGCGATGCGCTCCAGCGCCACGTTCTTATCCGTCCGCACCTTCTTGATCTTGCCGCCGATGGGCACGCGTTGGGGTTTCTGGACTTTGGGCATGGGTCCTCCTACTTGTACTCGTAAAATCCCCGGCCGGTCTTGCGGCCGAGCCAGCCGGCTTCGACGTATTTGCGCAGCAGCGGGCAGGGCCGGTATTTGGAATCCTTGAACCCGTCGTAAAGGGTCTCCATGATCGCCAGGCAGGTGTCCAGCCCGATCAGGTCGGCCAGCGCCAGCGGGCCCATGGGGTGGTTCATGCCGAGCTTCATGACGGTGTCGATGTCCTCGCGGTTGCCGACGCCGTGGTAGAGGCAGTAGACGGCCTCGTTGATCATCGGCAGCAGGATGCGGTTGGCGATGAAGCCGGGGAAGTCGCTCGCCTTGGCCGGGGTCTTGCCGAATTTCTCGGACAGCGCCCAGGTGGTCTTGAAGGTTTCCTCCGATGTCGCGAGGCCGGGGATGACTTCCACGAGTTTCATGACCGGCACCGGGTTCATGAAGTGCATGCCGATCACCTGGTCCGGCCGCTGGGTCTGGGCGGCGATCCGGCCGATGGGGATCGAGGAGGTGTTGGTCGCGAGAATCACGCCGGGCTTGCAGATCCGGTCCAGGTCGCGGAACAGCTGGAACTTGATGTCCTGCTTCTCGGTGGCGGCCTCGACCACGAAATCCGCCGCGGCCAGGTCGTCGAGCTTCACGCTGGTCTTGATCCGGCCGAGGAGCGCGTCCTTTTCGGCCGCGCTCATCTTGCCCTTTTCGACGCTGCGGCCGAGATTGCCCGCAATGGTCTTGAACCCCTTGTCCACGAAGGCCTGCTGGATGTCGTTCATGACGACGTTCAGTCCGCTGGCGGCCGCCACCTGGGCGATCCCGTTGCCCATCTGGCCGGCGCCGATGACACCGAATACTTTTACTTCCATTTCGTAATCCTCCCTTGCTCGATAGGTTTGTATTTTTGTGCGGTTTACTTTCTATTGGGAAAAGGGGTCGAGGATTCAAGGGTTCGAGGGGTCAAGTGGGGGCGGATGGAAACGATTTTTCATTCATTTCACTGGACCCCTTGACCCTTACCTTTTTATGACCAACGCCACCGCCTCTCCCCCGCC
>Ga0209254_10004754_pt1 | contig 12441 bp, 10 predicted proteins | sample FrelakmetDIP11DI_FD_187148 | JGI IMG/M metagenome (GOLD analysis project Ga0209254, IMG submission 187148) | Freshwater lake sediment microbial communities from the University of Notre Dame, USA, for methane emissions studies - DIP11 DI (SPAdes)... | ecosystem: Environmental > Aquatic >...
TACGGCGACGTCGAGATCGGCGGCTGGGTCAAGATGAGCTCCCGGCTCGGCGCCCCGTTCATGATCAAGGACCTCGTCCACCGCAACGCCATGGCCGTCCTGTTCACGGCCAAGCACCTGCCCGAGGTCTCGCTCGAGGTCGTCGAGGTCAAGCCGCTCGGCGGCAACCTCTACCGCGTCCGGACGCGCCTGTCCAATCCCAAGGCCATGCCGACCATGAGCTACCTGGCCCAGAAGACCAACCTCTATCCCAAGGACATGCTCACGGTCGGCGGCGCCGGCGCCAAGATCGTGGCGGGCGGCCTGCTCGTCGATCCCTACCGCGACCAGGTGGTGTTCAAGAAGGACCGGCCCGAGCTCCAATTCACGGTCGTGCCCGGATTCGGCAAGATCGAGCATCAGTTCCTGGTCGAGGGCAAGGGCGAGATCACGGTCAAGTACGCCTCGCGCCACTTCGGCAAGATCGAGAAGACGGTCAAGCTCCAATAGCGGGCCTGGAATTTCGGGCCCGGTCGGATATAGAATGGGGCGGGGGTCCGCCATGACGATCGGCCGCCGTCGTTTTCTCGAAAGCTCGGGAGCGTATCTCGCCGGGGCGGCCGCAGGCTGGATGCTCCCCAGGTCCTTTCGGCCGGCTCTGAAAACCCCGGCCGGTCACGGCTTCGGGCCTCTCCGCAAGGACCCGAAAGGCGTCCTCGACCTGCCGGCCGGCTTCTCCTACCGGATCGTCTCGTTCCCCGGCCAGAAGATGACGGACGGCTTCATCGCTCCCTCCCTCGCCGACGGCGCGGCGGCGTTCCCCGGGCCCGACGGCACGACGCTCCTCGTTCGCAATCACGAGTTCCGCATCGGGCACCCCGACGATCTCGGTCCGTTCGGCGGGACGAAGAGGCTCTGGGAGAAGCTCGACCGGCGGCTGATCTACGATTGGAGGCCCGACGGAACGCCCTGCCTCGGCTCGGTAACGACTATCGTTTACGACACAAAGCGGCGGAAGACGATCGGCCAACACCTGAGCCTGGCCGGGACCATGACCAACTGCTCCGGCGGGCCCACGCCCTGGGGGACCTGGCTGTCTTCGGAGGAGGTCTTCCTGGGCCCGGGGGAGGCCTGCTCGGGCCGGCACGGCTATACGTACGAGGTCGCCGTGTCGGCCGAGCCCGACGTCACGGTCCCGGTGCCGCTTAGGGGGATGGGACGCTTCGTCAAGGAAGGCGCTGCGGTCGATCCTCGGACCGGCATCGTCTACCAGACCGAGGACCTCGTCGACGGGCTCTTCTACCGCTTCCTGCCTGCGACGCGGGGGCGGCTGGCCGAGGGCGGCCGGCTCCAGGCCCTGGCGGTGGCCGGCAAGCCCGGCTTCGAGACGAACAACTGGCGGACGCGGACGATCGAGAACGGCCAGGTGCTCGCGGCGGCCTGGGTCGACATCGAAGAACCCGATCCCGACGAGGACGTCCTGCGGCTACGCGGCCGGGCCAAGGGCGCGGCGGTGTTCGCCAGCGGGGAGGGCCTCCTCCATCGCGACGGCGCGCTTCTCTTTGCCTGTACGAACGGCGGCCTTCGGGCCGAGGGCCAGATCTGGCGCTACGTTCCAAGTCCCGCCGAAGGGACGTCCCGCGAAGCGGACGAGCCGGGCCGGCTCGAGCTCCTGGCCCAGCCCGACGACGCCGAGGTCCTCGACCATCCGGACCAGATGACCGTCGCCCCGTGGGGCGATCTCTTCATCTGCGAAGACGGCGACGGCGAGAATTTCGTCGTGGGGCTGACGCCGGCGGGCGCCTTCTACCGGTTCGCCCGCCTGGCCGCGGACGTCTCCGAGCCGGCCGGCGCCTGCTTCTCGCCGGACCGGACGACGCTGTTCCTCAACGACCTTCCGTCCGGCCTGACCTTCGCCGTCACCGGGCCCTGGAAATAGCGTTTCGGCGCTTGCCATCGGCCGCCCGGCGGCGCATAATGTCCTGCGAGAGAGACAATTCCACCGAAGGGAACGGCAGATGCTCAGGCGCTACACGATCGAGAACGCGAAGATCGTCCCGGGCGGGGACGAGACGGCCCCCATCCTCCTCTACATCAATCCCGACGAGGCCGAGAAGCGGCTCCTCGTCGACAGCTACCAGATCGACGAGCACACCCTCGCGTCCGCCCTCGACCCCGACGAGCAGGCCCGTCTCGAGTGCGAGCCGGGCCACATCGCCTTCATCTACAAGCGGCCGAAGAATTATTCGGGCGAGGACCAGCTCCTGTTCAAGGCCTCGACGATGGGCGTCTTCTACTTCGGCGACTTCATCATCCTCGTCCTGGCCGACGAGACGAGCCTGTTCGAGGGCAAGCAGCTGGCCAAGGTCGCCAGCGTCCGCGAGCTCGTCATCCGCCTCATCTTCCGGGCCATCTTCCACTTCATGGAGCACCTCCGGATCATCAACCAGATCGCCGACGACGTCGAGCAGAAGATCAACAAGGCCATGGAGAACCGGTTCCTCATCAACCTGTTCACCCTGCAGAAGAGCCTGGTCTATTACCAGAACGCCGTCAACTCCAACGGGGCCCTGATCGAGAAGATCCGGCACAACGCGGCCAAGTTCGGCTTCACCCAGGAAGAGATGGAGCTGCTCGACGACATCGCCGTCGAGAACAATCAGTGTTACCGTCAGGCCGAGGTCTACTCGAACATCCTGGCCAGCCTGATGGACGCCCGGGCCTCCATCGTCAGCAACAACCTCAACGTCCTGATGAAGACCCTGAACATCATCACCATCGCCATCATGGTGCCGACGTTCGTCGTCTCGGTCTTCTCCATGAACGTCACCCTGCCCTTCGGGCTCAAAGAGCACCCCGCCTTCTGGATCATCATGGGCCTGGCCGGGATCTCCGTGGTCTCCTTCTTCATCTTCTGGAAATACAAGAAGTGGTAGGGCCGAGCCCGCGCGGGAGCCTTCCAAAGGAAAAGGATCGAATGAACGATAGGAACAAACGCGTCTGCCCGGTTGAGATCGCCGGCAGTCTCGATAATCGAGTGCGAAAGTGGTTGCAGGATCCCCGGAAGATCCTGAGACCCCATATCGTCGAGGGAATGACGGTCTTGGACCTGGGCTGCGGCCCGGGCTTCTTCTCGGTTGCCATGGCTCAAATGGTCGGCCGGTCAGGTCGGGTCATTGCCGCCGATCTGCAGGAAGGGATGCTCCGGAAGCTCGGGAACAAGATCCAAGGCACGGAGCTCGCGGAGCGCATCACTCTGCATAAGTGCGAAGGGAACACCATAGGCTGGTCAGAAGATGTCGATCTGATCCTCGCGTTCTATATGGTTCACGAAGTCCCCGATCAAGGTGGCTTATTCCGCGAGATGCGATCGATCCTCAAGCAGAACGGACAGGTTTTCATCGTCGAACCGCCATTCCATGTTTCAAAGACGGCGTTCGAAGAAACCATCGGAAGAGCCGAGGCTGCCGGCTTTGTCCCTGTCGGAAGACCGAAGGTGTTTTTCAGCAGGACCGTGATGTTGAAAAAGAGCTGATCATAGAAGGCGCCGCATCACTTCTCCGCCCGCTTGAGGCTGATCGACAGCCCCGCCCGGCTGCCTTCGGCGAAGGTCGTCTCCATGAACGGCAGGGACAGGACGTGCTCGACAAAGCCCGCGCTGCCCCAGCCGCCGCGCCCGCCGCGCGGCGACACGTTGTGGGCCGTGAAAGCCCCGCCGACCGTGAGCTTGGGAAGGGCGGCGATGAAATAGTTCTTGTACCAGTCCTTGTCGGCGTCGCAGAAGACGAAATCGAACGGGCCGGGCAGCGCCGGAACGAGCTCGTGGGCGTCGGCCAGGCGGGCGTCGATGAAGGCGTCGAGGCCGGCCTCCCGGAAATTGGCCAGGGCCTCGCGGTACCGCCCTTCGTCGATGTCGACGGTGATGAGCTTGCCGCCCGTTTTGCTCAGGGCCCAGGCGATCCAGATGCCCGAGTGGCCCGTGGAGGTCCCGATCTCGAGGGCCCGGGTGTACTTGTTCTGGACGATGAGGTTGTAGAGGATCCGGCCGTCGGCCTCGGACACGTTCATGTCCTGCCACTCCCCGGCATGGGCCTCGAGAAAGGCCTGGACCTTCCGGTCGAGGTCCGGGCCGGCCTGGCCGGCGGCGGTCTGCGCCGCCCCCGCGGCCGCAAGAACAAGGAAGAGGAGCCCTGCCGTCCCGAGAACCGTCGATCTCATGTCCGCCTCCTATCCACCGTCGGATCGTCCCATCCGCCCCTTTAGACGGCTGGAAGCCGGCCCTCTTCCCCGGCCCGGAACGGCCCTCCCGGGCCCCGGGAGTGCCGGCCCCGGCCGGAAGAGTTCACCCTCGGGGGGATATTCGTCGAATTGCAGCTGAAATCAGGGAAGAAACCGGCCGTTTGGGCGTCCAAAAACAATATGGTATATTTCTGTGTTTAAATCCCGCTCCGGGGCCCGTCCGAACGGCCCCGCACTTCAGGAGAAGCGACGATGGAAGAGAATGCGCGACCGGGCCGGGCGAGACGATCCGCCGCGGCTTTGATCGGTCTGATCCTGTTGCTCGTCCCCGTGCTCGCCGCCCAGGACAAGCCCCTGACCCTCGACGAAGCGGTCCGGCTGGCCCTCGAGCGGAACGAGCTGTCCAGGTCCAACCAGGAGAGCGTCCTCGCCGCCAACGCCCGCGTCCAATCGGCGAGGTCGTTCTTCTTCCCGGCCATCACCTCGACGAGCACCTACACCCGCCGGGCCTACGAGGTCCGGCGTTTGGTGGGCGACAGCGAAGTCGTCATCTCGAGGTATAACGCCCTCGCGGAAACCCTGGGGCTCAACATGGTCCTCATCGACGTCCGGAGCCTGAGCGGCCTCGCGGCCGTCAAGGCCCAGCGGAACGCCGATGTCGCCGCCGCCTCAGAGAATCAGCGGCAGCTGGCCTTCGATGTCAGCCAGGCCTTCCTGGCGACACTCGGCGTCGACCAGCTCCGGGGAGCCGCCCAGCGCCGGTTCGATTACGCCTCGCAGAACCTCGAAGCGGCCAAGGCCCGCTACGCGGCCGGTCTCGTCTCGGTCAACGACGTCACCCGGACCGAGCTCGAGTACGCCACGGCCGAGGTCGGCGTCACGCAGAACACGGGGCAAGTGGAGACCGCCACCCTCCAGCTCGGCTATCTTTTGGACGCGCCGGCCGCCGTCCGCGGCAAGCTTGTCGTTCCGGAATTCCTGATCGAGGCCGCCTCCGCCGAGGCCGCGGACACCGAGGGGCTCATCGAAGAGGCCCTGGCCCGCCGGCTCGACGTCGGCTCGCTCCGCTGGATCGCTTCGGCGCGGCGCAACCTGGCCAAGACGCCCATGCTCGGCTGGGTCCCGTCCCTGAGCGCCAGCGGCCAGTACCGGCTGACGAACGAAGCGGCCTTCAACAACAGGACCTGGAATTGGAGCGTCGGAGCGACGCTGAGCTGGTCGATCTTCGACGGCGGGGTCCGCTTCGGCCAGGACAAGGAACAGAGGGCCCTGGCCCGCATCGCCGACCTCAATCTCCAGGCGGCCGTGCGCCGGGTGGACGTCGAGGTCCGGAACGCGCTGGTCTCTCTCGATATCCAGCGCGCCGCGGTCAAACAGGCCCGGGCGGCCCAGCAGGTCGCCCAGAAGAACGCCGCGGAAACATCCGAGCTGTACCGGCAAGGATTGGCCTCGGCCCTCGAAGTCGCGGACGCCAATATCAGCCTCTTCGACGCCGATGTCGCCCTCGTCCGCCAACGCTTCACTCTGGGCGTCTCCTTCCTCAACCTGGAAGCCGCCCTGGGACTCGACCCCTTCGGAAAGGAACCACGCACATGGTGAATCTGAAATACCGGAAGCTCGCCGTCGTCGCCGTCGCGGCGCTCGCGGTTCTCGCGCCCGCATGCAAAAAGAACGCCGCCGAATCCCCCGCCGCGAAAGCCGGTCGCGGGCGGATGCAGTTCCCCGTCGAGGTGGCCCAGGTCCAGTCCCAGAGCATGGTCTACGCCGTCACGGCCGTCGGCTCCGTCGAAGCCTTCGAGAAGGTCCAGGTCACGGCCCGGGTCTCCGGGGCGGTTGACCGGGTGCTGTTCGCCGAAGGCGAGTTCGCCAAGGCCGGGCAGACCCTCGTCGAGATCGAGACCGAGCGCTACCGGCTGGCCGTCGAATCGGCCCAGGCGGCTTTTGAAAAGTCCGAGGCGTCCAAGGCGGACGCCGAGGCCGGACTCAAGCGCCGCGAGACGGTGACCACCCAGAATCCCGGGCTCATTCCGGGCGAGGAGGTCGAGACCTGGCGGACCAAGGTCCTGACGGCCGCCTCCGAGGTCGCCCAATCGCGCTCGGCCCTGAACCAGGCCAAGCTCAACCTCCGGGACGCTTTCGTCAAAGCGCCCATCTCCGGGATCATCCAGACCCGGACGGTCCAGACCGGGCAGTATGTCCAGACCGGGACGGTCCTGGCGACGCTCGTCCGCCGCGATCCGCTCCTGCTGCGGTTCCGCGTCCCCGAGCGTGACGCCGTCCGGATCAAGCCCGGCCAGCAGGCCCTCTTCCGTGTCCGCGAGGACAGCCGGGAATTCACGGCCAAGATCGTCCACGTCGCCGGGTCGGCCGATGACGCCTCCCGGCTCGTCGACATCACCGCCGACATCAATGATACGGGCGACCAGAGCCTCCGGCCCGGTTCGTTCGCCGAGATCACCGTGCCCGTCTCTTCGGCCGCCTCGGCCCCCGTCATCCCCGTTTCGGCCGTCCGGCCGAGCGAGCGCGGCTTCATCGCCTATATCGTCGAGGGCGAGAAGGCCGTCGAGCGCATCCTGACCCTGGGCATGCGCTCGCCCGACGGCCGCGTCGAAGTCCTGTCCGGGCTCAAGGGCGGCGAATCGCTGGTCATCCGCGGCGCCGAGGCCCTCTCGAACGGCGTCTCGGTCCGCGTGTCCGGGCCGGGCGCCGCCCCGGCCCCGGCCGGGAAGCCCGGCGAGACCCCCGCCCCGCCGGCCAAGAAATAGAGGAACGGCCATGAACATCACCGAAGTCTGCGTACGAAAGCCCGTCCTGGCCTGGATGCTCATGGCCGCCACGATCGTCTTCGGCGTCGTGGCCGGCGGACGCATCGGCATCAGCCAGTTCCCCGACGTCGACTTCCCCACGATCAACGTCTCGGCCGTGTGGGAAGGGGCGGCCCCCGAGGTCATGGAGAACGAGATCGTCGAACCCCTCGAGGAGGCTCTCGTCCAGATCGAGGGCATCCGCAATCTGACCTCGAGCGCCCGCATGGGATCCTGCAACATCACCGTCGAGATCGAGCTGTCGAGAGACGTCGACCTGGCCCTCCAGGACGTCCAGGCCAAGGTCCAGCAGGCGGCCCGCAGCCTGCCGCGCGACCTCGATCCGCCGGTCATCTCCAAGTCGAACCCCGAGGACCAGCCGATCATGATGGCCCGGCTGGGCGGTCCGTACCCCCAGCGCGTCCTCAGCGACTACGTCCGCTACGGGCTCAAGGAGAAGCTCCAGACCATCCCCGGCATCGGCGAGATCTCGCTCATGGGCACGCTCGAGCGCAACATCCGCATCTGGCTCGACGCCGCCCGCCTGGACGAAAAGAGCCTGACCATCCGCGACGTCATCTCGGCCCTTCAGCGCGAGCACATCGAGCTGCCGGCCGGCCGGCTCGAAACGAGCGGCCGCGAGGTCAACGTCCGCATCCTCGGCGAGGCCGTCGACCTCGAGACCCTGCGCAAGATCGTCGTCCGCGAGGTCGGGGGCAGCCCCATCTACATCAGCGACGTGGCCATGGTCGAGGACGGCTTCGAGGACGTCCGCCGCATCGCCCGCGTCGACGGCGGCCCGGCCCAGGGCATCGGCATCAAGAAGCAGCGCGGCGCCAACGCCGTGGCCGTGGCCAAGCAGGTCCGCCGGACACTCGACGCGTACCGCAAGACCCTGCCCGAGGACATGACCGTCGCCATCACCAACGACAGCACCCAGTTCATCAGCGAGTCGGTCAACGAGATCCAGTTCGAGCTCCTGCTCTCGGTCCTGCTGACGGCCCTCGTCTGCTGGATGTTCCTCGGCTCGCTCTCGAGCACCCTCAACGTCGTCCTGGCCATCCCCATGTCCCTCCTCGGCACGGTGGCCATCATCTACTTCCTCGGCTTCACCTTCAACACGTTCACCCTGCTCGGATTGGCCCTGGCCGTCGGCATCGTCGTCGACGACGCCATCATGGTCATGGAGAACATCTTCCGCCATCGCGAGGGCGGCAAGGCCCTGGTGCCCGCCGCCCTGGACGGGACGAAGGAGATCGCCTTCGCGGCCCTGGCCGCGACCCTGGCCGTCGTGGCCATCTTCGTCCCGGTCGTCTTCATGAAGGGCATCATCGGACGGTACTTCCTCCAGTTCGGCATCACCCTCTGCCTGGCCGTCCTGCTGTCCTACGTCGAGGCGGTCACCCTGGCCCCGGCCCGCTGCGCCCAGTTCCTGAAGACCTCGCGTGAGGGCCGGAGCAAGTTCGGCCTGGCCGTCGACCAGTCCTTCAGCAAGCTCGAGGTCCTGTACGGAGGGATCCTCAAGCGCGGCCTTCGCCGGCCCGGCCTGGTCCTCGTCCTGGCCGCCGTCCTCTTCGCCGCGGCCATCGTGGTCTTCAAATTGCTGCCGAGCGAGTTCGTCCCCTCCCAGGACCAGAGCCGGGTCATGATCCGTCTCCAGACCGCGGTCGGGTCGGACATCAGCGAGACCGACATCCTGCTCCAGAGGGCGGAGGACATCGTCCGGGCCCATCCCGAGGTCACCCAGATCTTCAGCTTCGTCGGCGGCTTTGGCGGCGGCGGCGGGGTCAACGCGGGCATGATCTACCTGACCCTCGTCCCGCCCCGGGAACGGAAAATGAGCCAGGCCGATTTCTCGGCCGTCATCCGCCGCGAGCTCAACGCCATTCCCGGCGTCCGCGCGGTCATCCAGGACACCTCCCAGCAGGGCTTCACCGCCCAGCGGGGCTTCCCGGTCGAGTTCTCGGTCCGGGGCTCCGACTGGACCCAGCTCGTGCCGCTCAGCCAGAAGATCATGAGCGACCTGGCCGCAAGCGGCGTCGTCGTCGACCTCGACACGGACTACCGCGTCGGCATGCCCGAGCTCCGCGTGACCCCCGACAGGGCCGTCTGCGCCGACGTCGGCGTCTCCGTCGACGAAGTGGCCACGACCATCAACGCGCTGGTCGGGGGGCTTCGGGTCGGCAAGTACAGCACGGGCGGCCGGCGGCTCGACGTCCGGGTCAAGCTCATGGCCGGGCAGCGGTCGCGTCCCGAGGACATCTCGCGGCTGCGCGTCCGGGCCCGCAACGGCGACCTCATCCCGCTGTCCTCGCTCGTCGTCTTCGAGGAACAGGCGGCGCTCCAGGCCATCACCCGGCGTGACCGCGAGCGGGCCATCTCCGTCTTCGCCAACATCGCCCCGGGCCACGCCCAGTCCGAGGCCCTGCGGCTGGTCGAGCAGATGGGCAAGACCGTGCCGGTCGGCAACCGGGTCGTCCTCGGCGGATCGAGCATGGCCTTCCGGGAGTCCATGAGCAGCCTGCTCTTCGCCATGTTCCTGGGCATCGCCATCGCCTATATGATCCTGGCCTCGCAGTTCAACTCGTTCAAGGATCCGGTCACGATCATCACCATCCTGCCGCTGTCGATCGCCGGGGCGGCCTTCGCCCTGCTGATCACGCGTCAGTCCCTGAACATCTTCAGCATGATCGGCTTGCTGCTCTTGATGGGCATCGTCAAGAAGAACTCCATCATCCTGGTCGACTACGCCAACGCGTTCCGGGAGAAGGGTTTCGGGGCGAAGGAGTCCATGGAGAAGGCCGGGCCAGTCCGGCTGCGGCCTATCCTGATGACGGCCACGGCGACCCTGATGGCGGCCGTCCCGCCGGCCCTGGGCATCGGCTCGGGGTCGGAGATCCGCATGCCCATGGCCATCGCCGTCATCGGCGGCCTGGTCCTGTCGACGGTCCTGAGCCTGATCGTCGTCCCGGCGTTCTACGTCGTGGCCGACAAGCTGAACAAGAAAGGGAAGCACAAAGGGGTCGGACCACAGGAACTGCCTGAAATATCAACTATTTAAGTATGTTTTCGGGCCCTCAAACGGTCTTAAATCAGCGTTTTCGGGCCCGAAAACGCTGATTTAGTCGGGTCGGACCGGACGTCAGACCTTCTTATCCGACGCTCCGGGCTTGGTGATCGGCAGTCCTTTGGCGCAGAACGGGCAGGCATCCGGCTCGAAGGCCTCGACCTTGAGGGCGAGCAGGCTGCCGACGGCCTTCCCCTCGATGGGGACCGCCCCGCCGCTTCGGTCGACCAGGACGTAGATCCCGGCCACCGGCACCTGATGTTCCTTCAGGCAGGCGATGACCTCCTGGATGGACCCGCCCGTCGTCAGGATGTCCTCGACGATGACGGCCCGGGAGCCGTCGAGTCCCGAAAAGCCCGTGCGGACGGTCATCTTCTCGTCGGTCCGCTGGGTGAAGGCGAACTTCTTGCCCAGCTTGAGGGCGGCCAGGAAACCGATGGCGATGGCGCCGTAGGCGGGGGAGACGACGGTGTCGAAATCCGGGACCTCGCGGCGGATCTTGGCGGCCAGTAGGTCGACGATCTTCTCCAGCGCGGCCGGCTTCTCGATGAGCCGGATCTTCTCGAAGTACCACTCCGAATGCTTGCCCGAGGTCAGCTTGAAGTGGCCCTGCAGCAGGGCGTCGCATTCCTTGAACAGGGCGAGGACGGTTTCGTTCTCGGCGGGCTGGGTCATTTTGACTCTCCTTGGGAACATACGGACCCCTCCCTTATAAACGATTGCGTCGCGGCGGGCAAGGGGCCCGTTTCGAGCGGGGTCGGACAGCGGCGCGGGCTTGCGACGCCCCCCCCGAATGTGCTAAACGAGGGGCGAATGGACAAGGAATTCCGCGACGACCGCGCTTGTTTCGCCTGCGGCGAGAAGAACCCGGCCGGCTTGAGGCTGCGTCTCCGCGTTGACCCGGAGCGCGGCGAATCGGCCGCCGAGGTGACCTTCGAGGAGCGCTTCCAGGGTTGGGCCGGCATCGTCCACGGCGGCCTCCTGGCCACCGTCCTCGACGAGGCCCTGATCTACGCCGCCGGCGCGAAGGGCCTGAAGTGCGTCACCGGGGAGATCACGGTGCGCTACGTCAAGCCGGCTTCGACCGGCGTCCCGTACACGCTCAAGGGCCGTTTCATCGAGGACAAGGGGAAGATCGTCCTGGCCGAGAGCGAGCTCGTCGACGCCGCTGGGACACAGGTCGCCCGCGCGTCGGGGAAGCTCTTCAAGGTCAGGGAATGATCTTTCGGGAATGCGCCGGACTGCGTTTTTAGTCCCAAAAACGCTGAGTTAAGCCCGCTTAATGCCCAATAAACATGGTTAAACACAAGAAAATAAAATACTTGCTGTGGTCCGACCCCATTAGAAAAAGAAGAACCGGAGGGCGACGGCGAGGAGGAAGATGCCGTAGAGGAGCTTGACCGTCCGGCCGGGCAGGCTGATGGTGATGAGTGCGCCGAAGACCGTGCCGATGAACAACCCCCCGGCGATCCAGGCGGCCGCAGACAGGTCGAGGTTCCCGGCCCGTTGATAATAGAGCACGCCGGGGATGCCGAAGGGAAAGAGAATGGCCCCGAGCGAGGTGGCGATGGCCCGCTTGGGAGGATAGTGAAGGACCAGCGTCAGCAGGGGCACGATGATGTTGCCGCCGCCGATCCCGAACATCCCGGCCATCACGCCGGCCAGGAGGCCGATCCCGAGGAGCGGCCAGGGCGAGGGGTGAGGCAGGGCGTCGGGCTCCGGCTTGGACCCGACCTCCAGCCCGCGCCACTTCCGGAAGCGCCGGACCGGGTCGATGAAATTCCAGCCGACGTAGAGGCAGAACAGGGCGAAGAACTTCCGCATGAGCTCGGCCGGGAGCGTATTAGCCAGCCAGGCCCCGACCACGACCGACGTGAGCAGCCCCGCCGCCAGGAACGCCGAGGCCCGGAGGTCGATGATCTTGGCCCGGTAATAGGCCACAACCCCGAGGATGCCGACCGGGAGAAGGATGGCCGCGAGCGACGTGCCCGTCGCCTTGACCAGGGGGAAGCCGGCGAGAAGGATGAGAGACGGAACGATGATGATACCGCCGCCGATGCCGAACAGGCCGGCGAACACGCCCGCCGCCGCGCCGATGAGGATGAGCCAGGGTCCGCTCATGCCCGCGATTATAATCGATTCTTCGACGCTATGGTATAGTGAGCGTCCGGAGGAGCCATGAGACTTCGTGTGGTGCTTTTCGTCGTTCTCGGCCTCGCCGCCCTCGTCCTGACCGCATGCCGCGACAAAGGCGAAGGTCGCGCGTCACCCGCAGCCTCCGCGCCGGCCTTGGCCGTGTCCGACTATCCCATCCGGCCGGTCCCATTTACGGACGTCACGCTGACGGACGCG
>Ga0209254_10004756_pt1 | contig 12439 bp, 10 predicted proteins | sample FrelakmetDIP11DI_FD_187148 | JGI IMG/M metagenome (GOLD analysis project Ga0209254, IMG submission 187148) | Freshwater lake sediment microbial communities from the University of Notre Dame, USA, for methane emissions studies - DIP11 DI (SPAdes)... | ecosystem: Environmental > Aquatic >...
CATCTTGTCCTTGACACCCTGTGAAGATTTAATGCATTGTGATTTGAAAAAGCCTCACACTGGAAGGGGGCAAGGTTGACTGAGAAGAAGAGACAGACCCCAGCGGGCGAGAAAGGGCTCGTGGAAAGCGTAACGGAAGCGGCCAGGGAGGTTTTCTCCCTGTCGGGCAGCGTGGCGTTGGACCGCATTCTGGCTCTCGAGAACCCGGAAGAATTCGTTCGGAACATGGCCCATGTCGATTTTTACTGGCTGGTCAAGAAGATCGGTGAGGAGGATGCTCTCCCTGTCCTGCAAATGGCTTCGGCAGAGCAGTGGGAATTCCTGCTCGATCTCGAACTGTGGCAAAAGGACCGGCTGGACCTGCGGCAGGCGACTGCCTGGATGGGACATCTGCTGCAAGCGGATCCCGGTCGGCTGGTCCGGTGGCTGTTGAGTGAGGGAGAATACTTCACCTACTATTACCTCTCCAGGACCATCCAGGTGGAATACAAGACCAAGGATGAAATGCATGACGTGGAAGAGGGCTTTATCACTCTGGACGGCATTCATTATCTGCGGATTCTTGATCCCGAGCAGGAGGCGGTCCTCCGTAATCTTCTTCAGCAGATTGCCGGCAAAGATTACAACCGCTATCAGGGGATCCTTATGGGCCTCTCCGGAGTGGTTCCCGATGAAGTGGAAGAGGAGATGTACCGGCGCCGGAATGTGCGCCTTTCGGAAGACGGCTTTCTCCCTTATGAAGAAGCCATCTCCGTGTACACGCATCTGAGAAGAGATCTCCTCCAAGCAAAGCCCTCTGCTCCGGTCGTCGATTCAAGGGCTTCTCAGGAAGATCATGTCGAGGCTCCCCTGATGCCGATTCTTCACGTTTCCGAAAACCATCTCATGGTGGAAGCGATGAGGAGAAGCGGGGATCCCCTGCTCTTGAACAGAATCACCCTGGAATTCGCAGGTCTGTGCAGCCAGGTTTTTTCTGCAGAGGGGCTTTTTGAGAACACACCCGAGGCTCTTGTGCAGACGGTCCGAAAAGCGGCCGGCTATGTGAACGTGGCCCTTGAACGATGGTGCAGGGGGGATCTCGCCCTGTGCGAAAAAGTCCTGCGGGAGAATGCCCTGCTCGACCTTTTCCGCTCAGGCTTCAGCCTGGCTCTTGAAGTGAGATGGGAGACGGAGCAGTGGCTCAAGAAGGCCTGGTTCGCCCGCCAGGGGTTCAGGCCCGCTTTCTGGGAAGAAGAGTGGGGCGCGACGCTGGTCGGAGTCGTTCAGAAGCGGCCCCTCCTGTTTGACAGATCGCAGAAGGGGGAGCCTTACCGGGCTTTTGAGAATCTTGACGAGGTCGAGACGTGCCGGAAGACCATGCGGCGCCTCGTGGTTCTTGACCGTCTCCTGGACAGCCTGGCTGCGCGGTATCCTGTGGAGGAGAAGTGGTCAAAAGATCCCTTGTTCACCTTCCACAGCCTGCTTTTCAATTTCTGGGCCAGGAAGCAGCTGAAATTTCAACCGGGCTTCGCCCCTCTTACTCTTGACCGGGTGAGAGACCTCTTCAAGTTTCTTCGCTCGGGCTCTCAGAAGCCGCCTTATGGGATGCCGGGATTCAAAGATGTTTTCGTGAAAGACCTCATGGCCTGCGCCCCGGACCTCGAAGGCGCCGACAAAGCAGTGCTTGAGGAGACCCTCGGAAGCCTCTGGGACAAGTTTACGGAAGAATACGCGATGGTGGGGACTGCGGACCTGGACGGCAGGTTTCTGAGATTTATCTTGTCTTCGCCTTCTCCCGGATCTGCTCCAAGGTGAGAGGGGCCATCACCGTCCTTCCCCTGCGCCTTGCGCCGTGCCCCGTGCACCCTCTCTCACGTTCTGATCTCCTGCATCATAAAGATAGAGTAGGATACGGCAAAACAGATCAGGCTGATCGCTATCAGCGCCACAAGGTGAGGATAGACCACAACAAGACTCTGCCCCAGAGACAAAGGGTTCTGAAAACGAGATGAAGAAAGCTGCTCCATGGGTCCCATCAACACCAGAGAGCGGGTGGTTTTTCTCATAGGATCGATGATCGTTGCCGTCGCGTTGGAGTAGAGGAACATAGGGGAAAGAAGGGACACTCCCTCTTTGATGTGCGCGTTGGCGACAACGGTCTCAGGGTCTGCTCCCTCTCTTTTGTCCACAGGAGCGATAGAGTTGGCCAGGACACTCGCCCCCATGGAGACGAAAAAGGAGAGAAAGATCCACAAGGCCACAGAGGCCAGAAAGGAGGTGGCCACGCTCCTGAAAGCAATGGAAAAGAGAATGGAGAGTCCGAGCCAGAAGGAGAGGTAGAAGATGCTGATCACGACGTAAATCGCCAGCCGCAGGATCTCCTCCACGCCGGGCACCACACCGACCAGGGTAAGACCGAAACCCGAAATCACCAGAACAACGGAGACGACGAGAATGGCGATGGTGGTAGCGCCTGCAAGGAATTTGCCGTTGATCACCGCATCGCGATAGATGGGCTGGGACACGAGCTTCACCAGTGTCCCATGGGCTCTTTCACCGTTGATGGCATCAAAGCCGAGAACCAGGCCGATCAGGGGCCCGAAGACGGCGACAAACTCCACAAGGGAAAAGAGAGCGCCCTTCGTGTTGAAGAGCATGAGAAAGACAAACTTGGGCTTGGCGACTCCTTCCAGATTTTCCCTGAGGCTCACGCCCGCCATGTAACTGATGATGAAGCTCACCATGGCGATGAGGGCAAAAAGGATGACGAATCGGAAGCTGCTGAAGTTGTCTGAGAGTTCTTTTCGATAAACCGCACCCAACCCGCTCATGGATCAAACCTCCTGGAAATACTTCATGTAGATTTCCTCGAGAGTGAATTTTTCCTCTCCCACCCCGAACCTATCCCTGGCCAGAGCCTCGATGGACCCCTCAGCCACCATCCTGCCCTTGATCATGATGCCCACACGATGGGAGATCTTCTGGACCTGCTGCAGGTGATGGGAGGAAAGGAGCACCGTGATCCTCCTTTCCTGGTTCAGCGAGTGAATGAGTTCGATCAGTCGCACAGCGCCGTCCGGGTCAAGGCCCAGCGTGGGCTCGTCAAGGAACAGGACTTTCGGATCCTTGAGAAGCACTTCCGCAATGCCCAGACGCTGCTTCATTCCGCGGGAAAAGGCGCTCGTTTTTTTGCGCGCATCTTCAGAGAGCCCGACCAGCTTGAGGACCTCGTGGATCCTGCCCTCCGCTTCGCTTCTGGAGATCCCGCTCAGGTCGGCAATATAGTGAAGGCTCTGCGCCGCATCCATATCTCCGTAGAACCCAACATTTTCAGGCAAATACCCGACGAGACGCTTGACCTCCATGGCCTTTCTTTCCGGGTCCAGCCCGCAGACCAGGGCCGTGCCTTCGGTCGGCCGGCTCAGTCCGAGGAGCATGAGAAGCGTGGTGGTCTTCCCGGCTCCGTTCGGCCCGAGGAAACCGAAGATCTCTCCCTCCACGACCTGGAAGTTGAGGTGGTCCACAGCCATCTGGTGGTCATAGCGTTTTGTCAGGCCGGTCGTCTGAATGATCGTTTGCGTTTCCATGGCTATCGCCTTCCCATGCGCACAAAAAGAATGACAAGACCCAGGACGACCAGAACGATAATGGCAATGCCGACCCACCCCCAAGCGGTCGAGGCCTTGACCGTGACCCTGAACTCAAGGTTTTTCGAAGCTTTTTCACCCTCCACACCGATGGCCACCGAGTAGTCGCCCACCAGGGCCTGATCCGCGGGAGTGACCACCAGCTCGATCTGCTTGAGTTCGTTGGGAGCGAGCTTGTCCAGCTTGTCGGGCTTGAACTCCACTTTCCAGTTCTCCGGTTTGAAGGAGAGCAGTTTGACGTTGTTCTGAGGGGCGGAGCCTGTGTTCTTCACGTAAAAGGAAATGTTCGCGGGCTTTCCCGCCATGGCCGTGAGAGACAGGAGCCCGGAGGCCGTTCCCACTTCCAGCTTCAGGGTCCCGGTGAGAATCACGTTGAGTTCCGCCTCTGCCGTGCCTTCAGGAGCGCTGACCTTGACCTGGATAGGATGTTTTCCGGCCTCGGCCAAAAGGTACGGCTTCACTTCGACCCCCACGCTCTGGCGGCCGCCCGCTTTCAGTCTCAGGCTCGAAATCAGCTTGTCTTCATAGGACGGCTTGAAGTTGATGTCCCAGTTGGGCGGGCCCTGGGCGCTCAGATTGAAGGTGCTGTCCTTGTCGGTTTTGTTTTCCACTTCCATGGAAAATTCGAACTTGGCATCGGTCGGTCCCTGAAGCACCGGGTAGGAGGTGGTGAGATTGACGCCTTTGGATTTCTTTTCCTTGTCCTTCTCTCTCACGTGCACCGTCACTTGGCTGGTGGAGACCAGCTTCCCGTCCTGGGTCTGGCCCTTGATTCCGAAGGTGTACTTGCCCGGACCGGTGCCTTCTTCCGGCTCCGCCTTCAAGGTCAGGGTCTTCGACTTGTCACTGGCAACGAACACGCCTGAGACGTCAAAGCTGTAAGTCCTGATCCGCGCCTTCCAGGCTTTCGGAACCTGGGGCAGGGACAGGTCGATGAACTCATCCTGTTTCCCCTGGTTAACCACGGTCAGCTCAATGCTCACCTCTTCTCCTTCAGGTACGGTGATGGAGGTGTATTCAGGCGCAACAGAGATCTGTCTCGGTGGTAGATCTTTCTTTTCTTTCTCTGTTCCCCACGTAGCGGGTGAGGAGAGAAAAACGGATAGAGCCGCGAAGACGGCAAGCGCCAGGACGAAGCGTGGATAGACCTTTTTCCCTTTCATACGAGCAATCTCCCTTCAATCTTGTTTGGTGTTGGCATGTTTGGCAAGCGAGTCCGCATCGTAACCCGCCTTTTTATAGTCATCAAGGGCTCTCATCTTGAGGCCCTTGTCCTTCACTTTCTCAGAATGCTTGTCCGCAAGCTCGGCCGCATGGCTCCACATGCCTGACGATTCATACTCTTTGATCTTCTGCTCAACCCTCTGATGCGCAGGCGAAGTGTCTGTGACAGCAGAATGGCACCAGGAAATGATCTTTCTCACCGCGTTTCCGCAGTCAGGGCAGCGGGCCAGCAGCTCTTCGTCCATCTGCTGAAACACTTCAAAGGGTGTGCGGCAAGTGGCGCACGCCTCTTTATAGTCCGTGGCCTGGTATTCGTAAATCGGCATAATGGGGTGTTTTCCCTTTTTTGAGGAATACCTACTTTAGTCAATTTTATTTTTTTGTAAAGTTATAAATACCGTGAACACACTTCTGTTGATGTCTTGATGGTGAATCAGGGAGGGCTTTTCGCGTTGACTTGAGTAGAGGTGCCGACTATAATCCAAAACACAACGAAGGCTGAGCCCATGAACGAAGAAGAGTTCCAAAGAAAATACTTCTATCTCAGAATCCTCAAGAGCGTTCAGGAATACCTGAAAGCGGATACGAATGCTGCGGCAGCGGTCTACCCTGTGCGGGTTCCTGAGGACCTGCTCTATCAGCTCGTGAAGACTGAAGGTCCTGAGAGCGCGGACCAGATGATCCACAAAATCTTCAAGGCAGGTCTTACCGCCTGGAGCGAGAAAATGTATCAAGAGGTATTCGGTTCTCAGGAAAATCTGGAAACCTTCATCGAACTGCTCAAGAAAAAGAACAGAGATTAACCCCGGGCATCCCTAACCCCCAGTGAACGCCCTCTGGGCCAACCAAATTCGAATCTCGAAATCCGAAACAAATTTTAAACAGGCTGCTGGCACCGGCCACAGAAATTTTCCGCTTATCATTTGACATTCCTCATGTTATTTCTATAATAACTCTTTTACTTGATTTCTTGAGGAATGATTCTTACTTTCAAAGCGACTTATCCAGGTACCGTCCGGGAGATCCTCCTGCGTTCATCGGATGATGCCAAGCAAACACTCAAGAGGAAGAAATGAAAGCGAGCATTGAAGAAATCACTCCGGTAAAGAAAAGGTTAACGGTAGAAGTCGAGGCTGAAGAGGTCAACAGGAAAATCGACGAGGCTTACAAGGAGCTTAAGAAAAAGGCAAAAGTGGATGGCTTTCGCCCTGGGAAAGTGCCCCGGAACATACTTGAAAGGCATTTCGGTGACCAGGTGACCCAGGATGTGAAGCGAGGGCTCTTGAGCGAAACCCTTCCAAGGGCATTCGAGGAAACCAAGATATTCCCTGTTGTCATGCCGGTCATTGAGGATGAATCCCTGAAAGCAGGAGAGGGATACAAGTACATCGCGCTCATGGAGGTGAGGCCCCAGTTCGAGCTGAAGGATTACATGGGGCTTGAAGTGGAGAAAGAGATCGTTTCTGTGAGCGACGAGACAGTGAACAGCCACCTTGAGGAGATCAGGCGGGTCAACTCTCACATGAAGCCGCTCGATGAAGATCGGGGCATTCAGAACGATGACTGTGCGATCCTTGAATACGAGGCTTTTGAAGGGGAAAGACCGATCGAGGGCATGAAAGGAGAGAATTTCCTCGTGAGGGTGGGAAGCAGCCAATTCCATCCTGAATTCGAGAAGGGTCTCCTTGGGTTGAAATCCGGGGAATCCGCCGAGATCACAGTAGATTTTGAACAGGGGCATCCCAACACCAAGCTTGCAGGCAAGAAAGTTTTCTTCAAGGTCAAAGTGACGGATGTCAAGCTCATGGAGCTTCCTGAATTGAACGATGATTTTGCCAAGAGCCTTGGTGCTGATTTCAATGACCTCGAGTCCTTAAAGAACAGGATCAGGGAAGATATGCAAGGGAGGGAAGAAAAGCGTGTGGACCGTGAGCTCAAGAGCAAGCTCCTTGAAAGGGTAGCCGCCACGGTCAGCTTCGAACTCCCTGAGAGCCTTGTGGACTCCGAAATGAAGTATGCCGTTGAAACGGTTAAACAAAACCTTCTCCGCATGGGTTCGAATTTCGAGAAAGCCGGGCTCACGGAAGACAAGGTGAGGGAAGATTTTCGGCCTGCATCCGAGAAGCGGGTCAAAAATCTTCTCATCCTGGGTGAGATCGCCAGGCTGAATGACTTGACTCTTTCCGAGACTGAGCTCGATGAAGGTTTTGCCGATCTTGCGAAAGGAATAGGCCAGGACCCCAAGGTGGTCCGCCAGTATTACGAGGCCAAGGGTCTTTTGGATGGCTTCCAGGACCGGCTCCTGGAGGAAAAGACCTTGAATTATCTGGTGAAGGGTGCTAAGATCAGGGAATTCGAGGCGGCCCAGATTCAAGACACTCCCCGGGGATAAGAATTTAAAATCATTATATTTCTTATCCCTTGTTTCCTTTTTGGTTTAAAGAGAGAATATGCTGATACCCATAGTGATAGAACAATCGAGCCGCGGTGAGCGCGCTTATGACATTTACTCAAGGCTTTTGAAGGACCGGATCATTTTCCTGGGCGAACAGGTTCATGACGGCATGGCCAACACGATCATCGCCCAGATGCTTTTTCTGGAATCCGAAGATCCGGACAAAGACATCAACCTTTACGTCAACTCCCCGGGCGGTTCAGTGACGGCCGGGCTGGCCATATACGACACGATGCAGTACATCAGGCCGGATATCGCGACCATCTGCATGGGCCAGGCCACGAGCATGGGCGCTTTGCTTCTTGCTGCAGGTGCAAAGGGAAAGCGATATGCTCTGCCTCATGCCAGGGTGATGATTCACCAGCCCCTGGGAGGAGTTCAGGGCCAGGCTACGGACATTGACATCCAGGCCAAAGAAATTATGAAAATCAAGGACCTCATTCACAAAATCCTTGTCAAACACACAGGGCAGACTCTGGAAAGGATTCGCCAGGACACGGAGCGTGATTATTTTATGGATGTGCAAGAGGCCCTGCGGTACGGTATCGTGGACAGGGTCATCACAGAGCGGGACATGGGAAAGGGACCGAAGGGTTAGGAAGGAAGCGGTATGCAAAGAAAAGATGATTCCAGCGAAGATTTGGTGTGCTCTTTCTGCGGTAAGAGCCAGGATGAAGTGAAAAAGCTCATTGCCGGGCCCTCTGTTTACATTTGCGACGAGTGCATTCAGCTGTGCAACGAGATTATTGCCGAGGACTACGGCCAGGAACTGGACACGGACGCGGCCAGCAGGCTTCCAAAGCCTTACGAGATCAAGGCTATCCTGGACGAATATGTGATCGAGCAGGAAAGGCCCAAGAGGATTCTTTCCGTGGCGGTCCACAACCACTACAAGCGGATTGCGACCAAGGTGGACATGGAAGGCATCGAGATCCAGAAGAGCAACATCCTGCTCATCGGCCCGACCGGGTCAGGCAAGACCCTTCTGGCCCAGACTCTGGCCAAGATTCTGAAGGTTCCTTTCACCATTGCAGACGCGACCACCCTGACGGAAGCCGGGTACGTGGGCGAGGACGTGGAGAACATCATCCTGAATCTCGTTCAGAACGCGGACTACGATGTGGAGGCTGCGACCAAGGGCATTGTTTACATCGATGAAATCGACAAAATTGCTCGAAAATCCGACAGCCCCTCCATCACGCGGGACGTGTCCGGAGAAGGCGTGCAGCAGGCGCTCCTCAAGATCATCGAGGGGACCATGGCGAGCATACCTCCCAAGGGCGGGAGAAAGCACCCGCAGCAGGATTTCGTGAAGGTGAACACGAACAACATCCTCTTTGTGTGCGGAGGCACCTTCAACGGACTGGACAAGATCATCGGGAACAGGATTGCAAACAGGGCCATGGGCTTTGAGGCGACGATTCAGAGCAAGGAATCGAATGACATCAACAAGATTATGCCCTTTGTCCAGCCTGAGGACCTGATCAAGTACGGAATGATTCCTGAGTTCATCGGCCGGTTGCCGATCCTGGCCACCCTGGATGACCTGAGTCTTGATGCTCTGGCCAGGATTCTCACGGAGCCGAGAAATGCGCTTGTGAAGCAGTACAAGAAACTCTTTGAAATGGAAGGCGTGAGCGTCAAGTTCACGGAGGAAGCGCTCCTGGCCATTGCCAAGGATGCGCTCAAACGGAAGTCGGGTGCGAGGGGTCTTCGGGCCATTCTCGAGTCCGTGATGCTGGACATCATGTACGATATCCCGAGCATGCACGGAGTCCGGGAATGTGTAATCAGCGAAGAGGTGATCAACCGCAATGCCGCCCCCCTGTTCTTGTACGAGAACCAGGTAGGGTACGCCTAGCATGTTCAATTTGAACAGAAAGAGAATGCCTGAAATGGAAGAAACCCTGTATCCGTTGCTCCCCTTGAGGGATGTGGTTGTGTTTCCCCATATGGTGGTTCCGCTTTTTGTGGGACGGGATAAATCGATCAAGGCCCTTGAGTGGGCCATGTCCCACGAAAAAGAGATCTTTCTCTCTGCCCAGAGGGACGCCAAGGTGGATACCCCTGCGCAGAAGGATATCTATCTGTTCGGCACCATGGGAACCGTTCTGCAGCTCCTGAGACTGCCCGACGGCACGGTCAAAGCGCTGATTGAAGGAAAACAGAGAGCGAGGATCGAGGAGTTCATCCCCAACCAGGACTTCTTCCTGGTGAAAATGAAGAAGTTCCAGGAAGACGACGCAGACGAGGAATCCGTTGCCCTCATGAGGGCCATTGGTGAGAGCTTTGACGAGTATGCCAAGCTGAACGAGAGGATCGGCAAAGACCTTGTTTCGACCATTGCCGGCATCGAGGACCCCTGCCGCATCGGAGACACGATTGCGGCCCACGTGGCCATGAAGCTCAGAGACAAGCAGGAGATTCTTCAGGTCGAGAGGCTCAATCCAAGGCTTGAAAAGCTCTTTGGCAAACTCCGGGACGAGATCAACATCCTCAGGATCGAAAACCGCCTCAAGAAGCGGGTCAAGAAGCAGATGGAGAAGACCCAGAAGGACTACTACCTGAATGAGCAGATGCGGGCCATTCAGAAAGAGATGGGGACCAAGGATGACTTCAAGGCGGAACTGGCCGATCTCGAGAGGAAAATCAAAAGGAAACGGCTGTCCAAGGAGGCCCACACCAAGGTCTGGCAGGAGTTCAAAAAACTCAAGATGATGTCGCCCATGTCCGCGGAAGCCACGGTGGTGCGCAACTACATCGACTGGATCATTGCGCTTCCCTGGGACGAGCGAACCAAGGAGAAGATGGATATCCAGGAAGCGGAACGGATCCTGGAAGAAGATCACTACGGTCTGAAGAAACCGAAAGAGAGGATCCTGGAGTATCTGGCAGTGCAGAGCCTCACGAACAAGATCAGCGGGCCCATTCTCTGCTTCGTGGGTCCTCCAGGCGTGGGAAAGACATCCATCGCAAAATCAATTGCCAGGGCAACGGGCCGCAATTTCGTGCGGCTTTCTTTGGGCGGCGTGAGGGACGAGGCCGAGATCAGGGGCCACAGGCGCACCTACATTGGAGCGCTTCCAGGAAAAATCATCCAGTACGTGAGAAAGGCAAAAACCGTGAACCCGGTTTTCTGCCTCGATGAAGTGGACAAGATGAGCACGGACTTCCGGGGCGACCCCTCCGCAGCGCTTCTCGAAGTTCTCGATCCCGAGCAGAACAACGCTTTCAACGATCACTATTTGGACATCGACTACGATCTGTCCGAGGTTTTATTCATCACCACGGCGAACACGCTCCACAACATCCCCCTGCCTCTGCAGGACAGGATGGAGATCATCCGGCTCCCTGGATACACGGAGGTGGAGAAGCTCAACATTGCGAAGCAGTTCCTGATTAAGAAGCAGGTTGAGAAGAACGGTCTCAAGGACGTGGACATCACCTTCTCGGACAAGGCGATTCTCGCGATCATCCGCAATTACACGCGGGAAGCGGGCGTTCGAAACCTTGAGCGGGAAATCGCCTCCATTTGCCGGAAAGTGGCCATGGAGGTGTTGAAGAAGGGCAAAGAAACCAAGATCAACATCACGGCCAATTCGATGCATCGCTACCTCGGCGTGATCCAGTTCCGTTTCGGCAAAACCGAGGATCTGGACCAAATCGGCGTGACCACCGGCCTGGCCTGGACAGACACGGGCGGAGAGCTTCTCCAGACGGAAGTGGCGATCATGCCCGGCAAAGGGAAACTGGTTCTCACCGGGAAGCTCGGAGAGGTCATGCAGGAATCTGCGCAGGCGGCCTTGAGCTATGTGAGGTCCAGGTCACGCCAGCTCAGGCTTCCTGACAAGTTTTACGAGAACATCGACATTCACATCCATGTCCCTGAGGGGGCGACGCCGAAAGACGGGCCCTCTGCGGGCATTGCGCTGGCCACGTCGATTGTCTCGGCCCTCACCAGAAGGCCGGTGAAACATGACTTTGCCATGACCGGCGAGATCACTCTCAGGGGGAGGGTGCTCCCCATCGGCGGCCTGAAGGAAAAGGTTCTGGCTGCGCACAGGGGGCTGGTGAACAGGGTGATCATTCCGGAAGAGAACTTGAAGGACATTGAGGAGATCCCGAAGAGGATTTTGAAAAAGGTGGAACTCATCCCGGTCGCTCACATGGACGATGTGCTGAGAAAGGCGCTTGTCCTGAATGAAGGGGAAGAGTTTTTTGCGCCCCTGGAAGAGTGTGAGCCCTTTTGCGTCGAGGCGATGCAGGAACAGAAGCCTCCTGTCTCGGACGAACTGATTGCGCACTAGTTGTGACTAAACCTTGCACATCCCCCACTTCCGCTCCCCATGGGGGAGAGGCTAGAGCCTGCCCCGTACTTGATACGGGGGGAGGGGGAAGATACCTCTCGTATCTGAACAGATACTCGGGTGAAATTCAAAAAGCTTGACATGGGATCGAACCTGTAGATAAATAGATACTTCGGATTGGGCGGATAGCTCAGCGGGAGAGCATCGGCCTTACAAGCCGGGGGTCGCAGGTTCAAATCCTGTTCCGCCTACCATCAGTGACTTACAGCCAATTGGTATTTGCTGATGGCTGTCGGATTTGGTGGAAGTGAGCTTTTGTGGGGCGAGATTTATTCCCGCCCGTCGGAGTGCGGGGACGTAGTTCAGTTTGGTTAGAACGCCGGCCTGTCACGTCGGAGGTCGCGAGTTCAAGTCTCGTCGTCCCCGCCAAAATAAAAACAAGGACTTAGGCCTCACAGCTTAAGTCCTTGTTTATTTGTTAAATTCTAATTCCCCACCGCATTCCCCACATCGAAACACATTCCGCGGAGAGGGGCTGGGGATCACTACCCCCTCCGTTTCTCGCGCACACCTGCACACCTGCGGATTTCTCGTCTCATGCCACAGAGGGTTTTTCCTCGGGGAGCAGATGCTCTCCATATTTCCCGAGGAGCGCCTCGGACTCAGCCCTGATCTCTTCCCTCAGCGAGGGTGGTTCAAGGACGAGTCCCTACGATCCTCAAGGTGCAGTTGCAAGTAGTTGAGCGGAAAGAAGTGGAGAATATACTCGGAGCTAATCAGACAATGAGGTATGCAATGCTCCTGCAAATTACCTCAGCCTATGACTA
>Ga0209254_10004757_pt1 | contig 12439 bp, 9 predicted proteins | sample FrelakmetDIP11DI_FD_187148 | JGI IMG/M metagenome (GOLD analysis project Ga0209254, IMG submission 187148) | Freshwater lake sediment microbial communities from the University of Notre Dame, USA, for methane emissions studies - DIP11 DI (SPAdes)... | ecosystem: Environmental > Aquatic >...
CTCGACTTTCGCGCGGACCGTCGGACCCGGCACTTGCACGACGCAAGCGTCCATCAGGCCGTTGCGGCAGGGCTCAGAGACGCCGAGTCGCGACACGACGGCGCCCTCAGTCAGCGCCTCGAATCTCAGGCGGCTGCCCGCTCGGGTCACCGACGCCGCCTTCCCCGCCACGGTGATGACCGAGGCTGTCGCCCCGTCGGTGGCCAGCATCGGCCAGCACTGGCGCACCGCGTCGATGTCACCCTCCACGCGGTGCTCGATTTCCACCCGCCCCGGCGTCAGGACGACGTGCTCGGCGACCGCGCTGGCGCCGCCGCGCAGGCGGCCGCGGTAGATCAGGCGGAACTCCACGCGTGAGGCGGAGGCCGACACCGGTGCGAATCCGGCGGGATCGAGGTCGTTCCGGCCATGGTCGGCGAGCGAGTGCCAGGCTCCTGCGCGGTCGCGCCACTCCGGGCCCAGGGCCATCGACCGCATCGGTTTCGAAGGCAGCTGGTAGGCCGCCGCCGCGCTGACGCCGTCCGAAAGCGTCTCTGGCGGCACACCGCGACGGTGGACACGCAGGATGCCCGTCGGGTTGTAGTGGAGGTCGGCCCCCGTGTCGATTTCCAGATAGAACTCGGGGACGTTGGCGAAGACCTTGTGGAACGCGGGCTGCAGCGAGAAGGCGAAGCCGCCGACGATCGCCGGGCATGGCGCCGCGGCGATGCCATCGTCCGCGCGCGTCCAGGCGATGGCCAGCATCGCGGCGGCCAGCAGGTTGTATTGCGAGTGGAACGAGTACGACTCGTAGCCGTGGCGCGCCGACGGATCCATGCGATTCTTGACGATCCAGAGCGCGTCCGACGGCCTGTGCCATCGAATCATCGACAAGGCCGAACGGGAAGCCGCCCACCTGCAAGCCCCGGCCGCTGGCAGGTCGCCGCGCCGCGCGAACCGTGAGGCCCACGACTCGAACGTCACCGCCTGCTGGGCCTCGTTCCACTGGTGGTGCGCGCTGCGGCCCCCGCACGGCAGCTCGCCGTTCGGCGATTGCATGAAGAGCGACATCCAGCAGCCGCGTTCGAGCAGTTCCTCCAGTGCGCCTGCATGGCGACCGCGGTAACCCTCATCCAGCAGGTCGAGCGCCCACAGCCGCGCGAAGTGATCGTACGCCATCGGGTCGTTGGGGTCCCGGTACATGCCCCACGGCGTGAACAGATCCATCTGCCGATCGAGTGACGCTTCGACCCACGGCAGCGAGTTCCCGAGGCCGGCCTTCGTGCGCATCCACTCGCCCGCCGCCGCCACCAGGTTCCAGTTGTTGGTCGTCGCATCGGTGGGCTGCCGGCGGTAGATTTTCTCCGGGACGATGCGGGCGAGATCGCGCCGCCAGGCCGCCGAGATCGACTCCGGCACGAGCGGCGCCAGCAACCGGTCGGCGTGCATGAGCAGCACGGTGTAGAAGTCGGCGTGGCCGTCGGCCGCTTTCCCGTCGGCAAGCGACGCGCAGGCGAACGCCATCGCGCGCGCGACGGCCGTCAACGGGACGGTTCCCTGCCGTCTGGCAGACAGCAGCGCCGCACCCGCCAGGGCGAAGGCAGGCGTGGAATACTGTTTCTCGGCTCCCTCGTACGGATCGATGATGGCGCCTCGCGCGTCCTGATGCAGCGCGAAGTGGCGAGCGATTCGATCGATCGTGCCCAGATAGGTGCTTCGTCCCTCCGACCAGTGCTCGTGCCGGGCGCGCGCCTGATCCGCTCGGAACTGCCGCACGACCCCGGCGAGCGGGAACTCGCCTAACCGCTCCTGCACGGCGTCGGCCGCCCGCAGCCGGGGGCCCACGCTCAAGCCGGCCGCGCCGGCCGCCACGCTCGCCACGAACCGCCGCCGGGTCCAGTCCATGCCGGTGCCTCCGCGCGGCCCATTATGGCCGATTCACGAGGCCTGACGGCCGTCGCCGGGTGAACCGCACGTCCCGCAAAGACGACGGAAGCGGGAGGCAGGGAGCAGGCAAGTGCGCTGGTCAGCGGGCCGGGGCGCCGGCCGCCGGCATGGCGAGCCGGTCATCGAAGCCCCGTTCGACGGACGCCGGCAGCGGATGTGCGAACGGGGAACGGCGTCCGATCAGCACTGAGCAGATGCCGTGACGAACGACACGCTGCGCGGCGCTTCCCAGGAGGAGGCCGCGGACCCCCGACAGCCCTCGTGAGCCCACGACCGCGAGGTGCGCGCGGCAGGCCATCGCTGCAGTGAGGATTGCGGCAGCCGCCCGGCCCGGACGCACTTCCGTGGTGGCAGCGATTCGATGCGCCCGGAGCACGCCAAGGGCGCCGGCGAGCGCACCATCGACCTGTTCACGAACAGGGTTTCCCAGCAGCGCCACGTCCAGCGGTTCGTGCGGGCCACACAGGTCCCAGACTGTGGGCGGCAGGTCGATCGCGTGCACGAGCCGGACATCTGCGCGGTCAGCCTGCATGAACCGCGCAAAACTCTCGACCGCGCCGATGCTCCCCGCCGACCCGTCAACCGCCAGGACCGCCCGGAGCGGGTGGCCGTCGGGGGGCCTCCCCCGCCGGACGACGAGGACAGCGGCGTGCGCGAGCGCTTTCACGCGCTGCGTCGTGGAGCCCACGAAGACGCCGCGGTCCGCAGCGCCGCAGGCGCCAAGCGCGATGAGATCGACCCTCCGCTGCTGCGCCATCCGGAGGATCTCGGTCGCGGGATGGCCCCGTTCGCTGCGGTACTCTGCGCGGGCGTTCCAACGCTCCAGGAGGCGGCGCGCGGCCGAGAGCACACGCTCCGCTTTCCGGTCCTGCGCCCCTTCGCCAGCCTCGGCACACCCCTCCACACCGCGTCCGCGAACCATCCAGCCGAAGTCAGGGGACACGTGAAGGACGGTCACGTCATCACCCCGGCGGAACCGCACGCACCAGCGCAGTGATTCCACCACGTCTTCAAGGACGGAGTCCTCGTCAACAGCCAGCAGTACTCTCATGGCGCCTGCCCCCCCCACCGGCGGCCCGCACCCTGTGCTCCCCGGTGGCGTCAGATCCTCGACACGGCGGGCCACTTGGCGTCCCAGCCGAAACGGGTGGTCCGCGGTTCCTGTCCCCGTCCGATCCGTCTCGAGACGGCCCGGTCAAGCCGACCCACTGCGCAGTCGATGGCCGACCACAGTCCCGTGCCGACCTCCTCGATCCGGACTTCTCCTGCGCCCCTGAGCCGGGCGGCGATTGTGCACTTCTTGTCTCTTCCTCCTTTGGGGCCGTTCACGTCGCTGATCCAGATTCTGACCGCGGTCACCCGACGCCCGAACCGTCCGAGGGCGAACAGCAACCGACGTTCGAGGTAGCGCTTCAGCTGGTCATTCACGTCCACGCCTACGGCCCGGAGTTTCGTCCTCGTCAACACGGCCATCGCCATCTCCATCGCGGCCTGTTTCACGCTTCAGCGGTTGCCCCGGCCGGCCGCAGCGCCCCTTCGGTGCAGCGCCGTTACCTCCATGATCGATCCGCACCCACACCATAAACAAATACTTATTTCGTGCCGCAAGCATAGATGTACTTCAATGATTGTTGGCATTCAGTGTATCCTCTCGTCGCATGGACTACCTGAACTACCACCATCTTCGCGTGTTCTGGACGGCCGTCCGGGAAGGCGGTGTCACGCGGGCCAGCGAGAAGCTCCACGTCTCCCAGCCCACCGTGACGTCCCAGATCCGCTCGCTTGAGCACGCCCTCGGGCAGAAGCTGTTCAAGCGGTCTGGCCGGACCCTCCTGCTCACCGACGTGGGCCGTTCGGCGTACCGCTACGCCGACGAGATGGTCGGCCTGGGACAGGAACTGATCGACACGGTGCGCGGCCGGCTGCCCGGGCACGGGCTTCGCCTGACCGTGGGCGTGGCGAACGTGGTCCCGAAGCTCATCGCCTACCGTATGCTGTTGCCCGTTCTGAGTCTGGCCGAGAACGTGCGCGTCGAGTGTCTCGAGGACACTCCTGAGAGGCTCCTCGCGGAACTGGCCGTTTTCCGCCTGGACCTCGTGCTGGCCGACGCGCCGATCGGCCCGACCGTGAGCGTTCGCGCCCACAACCACCTCCTCGGGGAGTGCGGGGTCTCGCTCTGCGGCACCGACGCTCTGGCCCGCGCGTACCGGAAGCGGTTCCCGCGTTCCGTCGACGGCGCGCCGTTCCTGCTGCCGAGACGGAACTCGGCGCTGCGGTGTGCGCTCGACGAGTGGTTCGAGCGAGAGCGCATCCGGCCGAGAATCGTCGGGGAGTTCGAAGACAGCGCCCTTATGATGGCGTTCGGCGAAGCGGGGGCGGGACTGTTTCCGGTTGCGTCGCCCACCGTGGCCGCCGTGCGCCGCAAGTACGGTGTTCGCGAGGTCGGCCGGGCGGAATCAGTCCGCCAGCGGTTCTACGCGATCACGACCGAGAGGAAACTCAAGCATCCGGCCGTGGTAGCGGTCGTCGGGGAGGCTGCGCGCGGGCTCCTGACGTGAGCGCGCAGCCATCGCGCGGGCCGCCCGACGCCCTCGCGCTCGTGCCAGGCCCCCTGGCGGAGTTCCGGCGACGCCGCCCCGCGGGCTTGATAGAATGCCTCCGCGCGCCGCGTCCGGCGCCACGCCCCTGAGTTGGCACGCCCATGGAGATTGAAATCGCCGTCGTCCCCGTCGCCGGTCTCGGCACCCGGCTGTTGCCCGCGACCAAGTCCCAGCCGAAAGAGATGCTGCCGGTCGGCCGCAAACCGGTCGTGCAGTACGTCGTGGAGGAACTGACCCGCGTCGGCACCAGGCAGGTGCTCTTTGTCACGGGCCCCGGCAAGGCCTCGATCGAGAACCACTTCGATCTGAACGCCGACCTCATCCAGACGCTCCGCGAAAACGGCAAAGAAGATCTCCTGGCGGAGCTGGCCTTCGAGCGGTCGGCGGTCCAGTACTTCTACACTCGGCAGCGGCAGCTGCTCGGCCTGGGACACGCCGTGCTGTGCGCGAAGTCGTTCGTCGGCCGGCGCCCCTTCATCGTCGCGCTCGGCGACTCGATCATCGGTATGCACGCCGAGAGCGACGTCGTGCAGCGGATGGTGCGCTGCTTCCTCGAGCGGGACGCGGTGGCCGTCATCGCGTTCGAAGAGGTGCCGCGCGAGGAGGTCTCGCACTACGGCATCGCGTCGCCGGCCTCGTCGGGCGACATCTTCCAGCTGGCCGACGTCGTCGAGAAGCCTTCTCTGGACGAAGCGCCGAGCACGCTCGCCATCGCTGCCAGGTACGTCCTGTCGCCGGCGGTGTTCGACGCGCTCGAGACGACAGCCCCGGGCAAGGGCGGGGAAATCCAGCTGACCGACGCGCTGCGCGCGCTGATCCGGCAGGGCGGCAAGGCGTACGGCGTCCGCCTGACGGGCGGTGAGCGGCGCTACGACATCGGCAACTTCGACGCGTACTTCCAGGCATTTGTGGAGTTCGCCCTGTCCGACCCGCGGCACGGCGAGGCCCTGCGGCGCCACCTGGAGGAACTGCTCCATGTTCCTCACGCGTAAGCGCGCCTGCGCGCGGGCCGGGCTGCTCGGCAACCCCTCGGACGGGTACCACGGGAAGACCATTTCGTTCAGCGTGCGCGACTTCTTCGCCGAGGTCGTGCTCTACGAGTGGGACTCTGTGGAGATCGTACTGGCGGAGGGCGACCGCGCGCGCTTCAGGTCCGTGCAGGACCTCGCGCGCGACGTGCGGCTCCATGGGTACTACGGCGGCATCCGCCTGATCAAGGCCACCATCAAGCGGTTCGCCGAGTTCTGCGACGCGCAGGGCATCTCGCTGCACGATCGGAACTTTTCGGTCCGCTACCAGACGACCATTCCCCGGCAGGTGGGGCTTGCCGGGTCGAGCGCCCTGATTGTTGCCACGCTCCGCTGCCTGATGGAGTTTTACGAGATCGAGATCCCGATCGAGGCGCAGCCGACCTTCGTCCTCAACGTGGAGCAGGAAGAGCTGGGGATCACGGCGGGGCTGCAGGACCGCGTGATCCAGGTCTACGAAGTCCTGGTCTACATGGACTTCGACCGGTCCCGTGAGCGCGTCGTGGCGGGGCTGCCCTGCTATCACTACGAACGCCTCGACCCGGCGCTCCTGCCGCCCGTCTACATCGCCCATCACGTCAGCATGGGAGAGCCCACCGAGATCTTCCACAACGCCATCCGCGATCGCTACAACCGCGGGGAGGCGCTCGTCGTGGACGCCATGTCGCACTTCGCGTCACTGGCGGCGGACGGGCGCGAGGCCATCCTGGCCGGCGATCACGAGAAGCTCTCGGCTCTTGTCGACGAGAACTTCGACACGCGGCGCCGCATCTACAACCTGGCGCCATGGCAGATCGCCCAGGTCGAGACGGCCCGCCGGTGCGGCGCGAGCGCGCAGTTCGCGGGATCCGGCGGCGCGATTGTCGGCACCTATCGGGACGCGGCCATGCTCGAAGACCTCAAGCGGGAACTGGCCGCCATCGGTTCGCGGACCTTCGTGCCGGACATCGCCTGACGCTGCGCCAGCGTCGAGGCTCCCTTCGGCTCGCTACCGCTCGCTCAGGGCAGGAATGCGTCGAGGCTAAAGCCTCGACTTCCGTGTGGATGGAGCCCGGGGGCTTCCGCCTTCGCGTGAAGCTCCGGCGGGTTCTACGCCTTCCGCCACCTTCCCGAGCGGGAACCCGAAATAGTCGCGCGCGTTGAAGAAGCAGACATTGGAGACCAGACGGCCGAGGAGTTCGCGGTCGTCAGGCAGGCGTCCCCGCCGGACGTCCTCGCCGACAAGATTGCACAGGAGCCTGCGGAAATACTCGTGGCGCGAGTAGGACAGGAAGCTGCGCGAGTCGGTGACCATGCCGACAAAGCGCGCCAGGAGGCCCATGTTCGACAGGGCGGCCATCTGGTCCGTCATCCCGTCGAGCTGGTCGAGGAACCACCAGGCTGAGCCGTACTGCATCTTCCCCGGCACCGACCCGTCCTGGAAGTTGCCGATCATGGTCGCCAGCAGGGCGTTGTCGCGGGGGTTCAGGTTGTAGAGGATTGTCTTCGCGAGCTGGTTCGTGTCGTCGAGGCGGTCGAGGAAGCGCGCGAGCGGGCGGGCGATCTCGACATCGCCAATCGAGTCGAAGCCCGTGTCGGGCCCCAGCGTACGTCGCATCCGCGTGTTGGTGCTCCGCAGCGCCCCGAGGTGGAACTGCTGGGCCCAGCCGCGGGCGTGATCGAGGAGAGCGAGCTCGTAGAGCAGCGCGGACTTCAGCTTGAGGGCGCCGGCGGCACCGGGCGCCCGCCCCGCGCGGAGCGCGTCGAAGGCCGCGTCGAGCTCGGCGGCGGTCGCCGGCTCGACATACAGCGTTTCCAGCCCGTGATCGGAGGCGCGGCAGCCCATCGCGTGGAACGCGTCGTGGCGCGCCGCGAGCGCCTCGACGAGCGACGAGAAACGCCCGCCGACCGCCTTGCCCGACGCCTGCTCGAGACGGGTCAGGTAGGCGCCAAACGCCGCCGGGTCGTCGACCGCGAAGACCCTGTCGGGCCGCCACGTGGGGTAGACGCGCGTATCGGGATCCGAGCGCTCCGCCAGGCGCCGGTGGTGCCGCAGGTCGTCGGTCGGATCGTCGGTCGTGCACACGACTGCCACGCGGAATCCGCGCAGCAACCCGAGGGAGGTGAATCCGTCCTCCTGGAGCCGCTGGTTGCAGCGGTCGAAGATGCCCCGCGCGGTGGAGGGCGACAGGCGTTCGTCGACGCCGAAGGGCCTCCGCAACTCCATGTGGGTCCAGTGATAGAGCGGATTGCGGAGCGTGTCGGGCACGGTCCGGGCCCACGCCTCGAACTTCTCCCACGCGGTCGCACTCCCGGTGCAGTACCGCTCGTCAACGCCGTTGGCCCGCATCGCCCGCCACTTGTAGTGGTCCCCGTCGAGCCAGATCTCCGTGATGGATCCGAACCGGTGGTCGTCCGCCATCTGCTCCGGCGACAGGTGGCAGTGGTAGTCGACGATGGGCATGTCCGCCGCGTACCGGTGGTAGAGATCCACCGCGACCGGGCTCTCGAGCAGGAAGTCGTCCGACAGGAACCTGATCACGATGCTGCACCCTCCTCTTCGGCCTGCGTCCGGTAGGCGCGTTCGAGGTGATCCCGCATGGCGCGGCTTGCGCGCTCGGGGTCGCGTGCGCGCAGCGCCACGTAGATGGCGCGGTGCTCGTCGGCGGCCTGCTTCAGGTCGTGCGCGCGGTTGATGCTGTCCTGCCGCTGCTCGCGGAACTGCTCGGCCACCATGTTGACCAGCGCCGAGAGCACCGGGTTGCCGCTGGCCGCCGCGACGGCCCGGTGGAACGCGATGTCGTGCCCCAGAAAAGCCTGCGGATCGTCGAGGGACGCGAACATGCCGGTGGCTTCCTCGCTGACGGCAATCGTGTCTTCCGGCACCGCATGCCGCGCCGCCAGCCCGGCGACGGCCACCTCGAGGACGAGGCGGGCCTGGAACATCTGGTCGCGCGTGAACCCGTGGAGCGCGGCCTGGAAGCCGAGCGCGTTGGTCCCGAACGCGGGCGGCCCGCCCGCGATGAACGATCCGGCGCCGGGCCGGATGACGACCACGCCCATCTCCGCCAGCGATCGCAAGCCGGCCCTCAGGCTCGGCCGGCTCACGCCAAGCTCACGCGCCAGTTCGCGCTCGGCAGGCAGGCGCTCGCCGCCTTTGAACTGGCCGCGGTCAAGCAAACCGCGCACGTGGGCCACCACCAGCGCACTGGCTTCGGATCCCCGGTGTCCTCGCATGACACGAGTTCCTTTCAGGTCAGACCACAACGGTCCTGACGCGCGCCAAGAGTTACACTCGTGCCAGAAACTGTCAAGTCCGAGCGCGCGCGGTCTGACCGTGGCTGAGCGCAGGGGAACCGCTGACCTCAGCGTATCAGGCGCGGCCGGTCCTACTTCAACCCGCGCTTGCGCAGCAGCGGCTCCACGCTCGGCTCGCGACCGCGAAACGCCTTGTAGAGGGCCATCGGGTCTTCGGTGCCCCCCTTCTCGAGGATCGTGCGGAATCCGCGGGCCGTCGCCTGGTCGAACAGGCCCTTCTCGCGGAACGCCTCGAACGCGTCCTGATCCAGGACCTCGCTCCAGATATAGGCATAGTAGCCGGACGAATACCCGCCGCCCGGCCCGAAGATGTGGTTGAAGTAAGTGCTGCGGTACCGCGGGACAATCTCCCGGGGCAGCCGGACTTTCGCCATCGAGCCGTTCTCGAAGGCCGTGGCGTCCTGCACGGGCCCGGCGCCCAGGGTGTGCCAGTCCATGTCCAGAAGGCACGCGGCCAGATACTCCACCGTCGTGAAGCCCTGGTCGAACTGCGCCGCCTTCTTGATCTTGTCGACGAGCGCCGCGGGGATCACCTCGCCGGTCTTGAAGTGCTTCGCATAGACGTTCAGCACCTCCGGCTCGAGCGCCCAGTTCTCCATGATCTGCGACGGCACCTCGACGAAGTCGCGCGGGAAACCGCCAAGGCCGCGATACGGGCTCTTCGAGAGCAGCGAGTTCAGCGCGTGGCCGAATTCGTGGAAGAGCGTGCCGACCTCCTCGAGCGTCAGCAGCGCCGGCTCGTCGCCAGCGGGCCGCGAGAAGTTGCAGACGTTCACCACGACGGGCGTGATCCGCTTGCCGTCCTTCATGCGCGTGCCGCGGAACGTGCTGCTCCACGCGCCGACGCGCTTGCCAGGCCGCGGATGGTAGTCCGTGTAGAAGATGCCCACGTGCGACCCGTCGGCCTCCTTCACCTCGAAGGCCTGCACCTCGGGATGGTACGTTGGCAGGTCCGGCCGCGGCGCGATCGTGACGCCGTAGAGCCTGTTCGCCACGTAAAATGCGCCCTGCCGGACGTTGTCAAGCTTGAAGTAGGGCCGCAGGGCCTGTTCGTCGAGCGCGAATCGCTGCTGCTTGATTTTCTCCTGGTAGTAGCGCCAGTCCGCCGCCTCGAGCGTGGAAACTCCGCCTGCCGCCTTGACCAGGGACTGCTGGTCCGCGGCCTCCCGGATGGCCATTGCCCGCGCGGGCTCCCAGAGCTGGTTCAGCAAGGCGTAGACTCTGTCGGGCGTCTTCGCCATGTTCTCCTCGAGCACGAAGTCCGCGTGGGAGGCGTACCCGAGCAGCCGGGCTCGTTCGGCTCGCAACGCCGCCTGCTGCGCGACAATGGCCTTGTTGTCGAACTCCCCGCCGCGGTCGTTGCGCGTGGTGTAGGCGGTCAGGATCTGGCGCCTCAGTTCGCGGTTGTCGGCGTACTGGAGGAACGGCCAGATGCTGGGCGCCTGCAGCGTGTAGACCCACTTCCCCTCAAGCCCGGCCGCCCTGGCGGCATCGGCGCCGGCGGCCACCACCGACGGAGGCAGACCCTTCAGGTCTGCCGCGCGCTCGACGACCAGCTTGTAGCTGTTCGTGTCGTGCAGCAGGTTGTCGCCGAACTTGATCCCGAGGGCCGACAGCTCGCCGTTGATCTTCCGGAAGCGCTCCTTCTGCTCCGGCGACAGGTTCGCGCCGCCACGGATGAAGCTCTTGTACTGCTCGTCGAGCAGCCGGGCCTGCACCGGCGTCAGCTTCAGCGAGTCGCGCGCGTCCCACAACGCCTTCACGCGCGCGAAGAGCGCCGGGTTGAGACGGATGTCGTCGCGCAGCGCCGTCAGCAGCGGCGCCACGTCGCGGTTGATGGCCTGCAGCTGTGCGTTTGTGTTCGACGACTGCATGTTCGAAAAGACCGGGCTGACTCTCGACAGCAGTTCGCCGGCGTCTTCCATCGCCTCGAGCGTGTTCGCGAACGTCGGCGGCTGCGGGTTGTTCGCAATCGCGTCGATCTCCTGGCGCTGCCGGGCGATGCCGGCCTTGATGGCGGGCAGAAAATGCTCGGCTTTAATCTCGCCGAACGGCGGCACGCCGAAGGGCGTCGACCACGGCTCGAGCAGCGGGTTCGGCTCGCCGGCCGGCGCGGACGGCTGCTGGCCCGACAGCGCGATTGGCAGCGCCGCCACGAGCAGGAGCAGGACGGAGGTTCGCACGATCATGAGCGTGGCCTTTCAGGAAGGGATACTCGGAACTGTCGCGGGCGGAGGCCCACAGAATTTACCTTCCGCCCCCCGAACCGTCAAGGGGGAGCAGCGCGCACAGCGCGCCTTGACTGGCCGCCGGGGAGGCCGGATACTGAGGCTGCGTTTCCACCCAGAAGGAGCCGTCTGATGGCGGAATTGTACCGCGGCACGGCGCCCCTCCCTCCCGAAGCCACCTACCGGGTGGCCATGACCTGTGCGCAGCCGGTCACGCTCATGCCCGGGCACGACCGGGCGTGGAAGACCGCCCAGCGCATCGAGTGGGGCCCCCCGAGGTACCGGACGACGTTTCGCGCGCTCTGGAATCGCGAGGGGCTGGCCATCCGTTTCGATGCCTGCGACGACAGTCCCTGGCACACGATGACGCGGCTTGACGACCCGATCTGGGAAGAGGAAGTCGTCGAAATGTTCCTCGACCCGACAGCCTCTGGCCGCCATTACGCCGAGGTCGAGATCAGCCCCGTCAACGTCGTCACCGATCTGCACATCCTCGAGCCTCACCCGCATCTTGACGGGGACCGCTCGTGGAACTGGCGGGGGCTGGAGAGCACGGTGGTGCCGGGCACGTGCGGCGGCCTGACGCCGGGCAGCTGGGTCGCCCTCGCCTGGCTGCCCTGGAGCGGCCTCGGGTCGCTCGGGCCGGAGGTGGCCGCGCGCGTGCCGCCGGCGGCGGGCGACGCATGGCGCTTCAACGTATTCCGCATCAAGCGGCCGCGCGGCCCGGCAGAGCCCGAGCGCGACGCGGTCTACGCGGCCTGGTCCACGCCTGACGGTCCCAGCTTCCATGAGCCGGCGGCGTTCCGGAGAATGGAATTCTCACCCGCCTAGCCTCGGCCCTGTCTCGCCGCAGCGCGCCGAGGGCAGGTGCCGGCCACTGTGGTGCCCGGAGAGGGACGGATTCGGCCGATCGGCTGCCTTCATGCTAAGATGGGGGGTCAGGTGGAAGCCCGCCTTCTGTAGCATCCGCGTTGAGAGCCGAATCGAGTCGCCTTCGACTCGCTCCTGCGTAGTTTCCGCTCAGTCACGAGCTGCCATCGAGGGGCGATTTGTCTGGAATCGCCGAGTGTGAATGACGGCCGGCAGAACCGGCCGTCCAGAGTCTCGTGAAAAGAGACGAGGAGCAAGCGCAATGGGTAGAAAGCTGTATGTCGGCAACCTTCCTTACACGACCGGCGAGCAGGATCTTCAGGACCTGTTCTCCCAGTACGGGGCGGTTGACTCGGTGAGCGTGATGCGCGATATGGCCACGGGCCGCGCGCGCGGGTTCGCGTTTGTCGAGATGGCGACCGACGCCGACGCGCAGAAGGCCATCACCGAGCTGCACGACAAGCCGTTCGGCGGCCGCAACCTCACGGTC
>Ga0209254_10004758_pt1 | contig 12438 bp, 7 predicted proteins | sample FrelakmetDIP11DI_FD_187148 | JGI IMG/M metagenome (GOLD analysis project Ga0209254, IMG submission 187148) | Freshwater lake sediment microbial communities from the University of Notre Dame, USA, for methane emissions studies - DIP11 DI (SPAdes)... | ecosystem: Environmental > Aquatic >...
TGTTCTTCGAACCGCACCGGGTTCCGCATGCGACCGATCTCAGCGGCCGCGAGGCAATCATCAGTTGCGGCGCCGTCCTGGACCACCTCCGGGTCGCCGTCGCGGCAGCCGGCTGGCAGGCGAACGTCGAACGCTTCCCCAACCCCAACGACCTTGACCACCTCGCCACCATCTCGTTCACCCCACTCGAACTGGTCACCGATGCACACCGGGCCCGTGCCGACGCCATCCTGGACCGGCACACCGACCGGCTGCCCTTCGCACCACCGCCGAGCTGGGCGGCATTCGAACCGGTGCTGCGCAGCACCGTCGACACCGACAAGGCGGTACTGCACGTGCTGCCCGAAACCGTACGCCCCCAGCTGGCCGAGGCGTCCCGGCTGACCGAGGCGCTGCGCCGGTACGACAGCTCCTACCACGCCGAATTACAATGGTGGACAGCGCCTTACGAGGTTTCCGACGGCGTGCCCTACAGCACGCTGGTCTCCGTCTCCGAACGTGACAGGGTAGACGTCGCGCGAGCCTTCCCAGCCGACGAGCACCCCGACCGTCGACCCGAGGTCGCCCACGATCGCTCGACCATCGTGGTGCTGTCCACCTACGGCGACACCCGCCGCGACGCGCTCGGCTGCGGTGAGGTGCTCTCCGACGTCCTGCTGGAAGCCACCGTGGCCGGGCTGGCCAGCTGCACCCTGAGCCACCTGACCGAACTCGAGGCGAGCCGCAACATCATCCGGGCCCTGATCGGCGGCGAGCACGACCCGCAGTTGCTGATCCGGATCGGGCTGGTGCCCTCGATCGCTCAGGTGCCGCCGGCCACCCCCCGCAGGCCGCTGGCCGACGTGCTCGAAATCCGCGGCTAGGCCGCCCGCCAGGCCTGCTCGGCACGGCGCTTGATGCCCAACAGCATGCCGCGGGTCATCAGCGACACCACCGGACCGGACAGTTCGGCGCCGAGAATCTCGCCGGGCAGCCGCATCCGGGTGCGGCTGCGTACCAGCAGCCGGCAGCGGTCTTCCCAGCGCGGCAGGACGTGGAACGACCACACACCGTCCCACGGCAGACCGCCGGGCTCCTGACGCAGGACGATCGACTGGCCCTCGACGACCATTGCGACTGGAAGCGCGATGCCGTCGCGCAGACCCATCCAGCCCCTCGGCACCAGCCGGATCAGGTCGCCGACGGCCAGTTGCTGCCACTCGGGGTGAATCCGTTCGGCGTTGCGGTACTTCAGCCCGACGAGGTTCTCCAGCGACTCGTAGCTGTAGAGCCCGCCGCGGTCCTGGCCCATCTGAACCAGCCACGGCCACACCGCGCTCGCCGGTGCGTCGATCCAGATCCCCTCGGTGGTCTGCACGGCCGGCCGGCCGACGAGTTCGTCTCCGGGGAGCGGAGTTTCGCACTCCTCCTTGGAGGTACCCCAGTTCCGGTAGAACCGCCGGGCTGCGTACAGCCCCGCACCGGCAGCCACCGAACCGACCACAGCCTTCCACATGCCGCCAGTCTGTCGCAGAACACCGGGCCGCCCCTAGGGTCTTCTGCCCTCAACCAAGGACTTCCGTCCCTACCGGCGGCCAGTCCGGAGTGGTCGGATCGAGATGTAGCGAGGGGGCGTCATGTCACGATCCACCGGTATCCACCGCCATCAACCGCGGCGGGTCTTCAAGGACCGGCACGAAGCAGGACAGGTTCTCGCCGGGCTGTTGCAGTCCTATCGGGGCAGACCCGACGTGGTGGTGCTCGGCCTGGCGCGCGGCGGCATTCCGGTCGCCTACGAGGTGGCCAGCGCGCTGGGCGCGCCGCTGGACGCATTCATCGTCCGCAAGCTCGGCGCCCCGGGCCACGAGGAGTTCGCGGTCGGAGCGCTGGCCAGCGGTGGGCGCGTGGTGGTCAACGACGACGTGCTGCGCGGCCTGCGGATCACCCCCGACCAACTGCGTGAGATCGCCGAGCGGGAGGCCCACGAACTCATCCGGCGCGAGGCCGCCTACCGGGAGGGCCGCCCGCCGCTGCAGGTCACCGGCAAGACCGTCATCCTGGTCGACGACGGCCTGGCCACCGGGTCGAGCATGCTGGCCGCCGTGCAGGCGCTGCGCGAGTCCGAGCCGGCCGAGATCGTCATCGCGGTGCCGGCCGCCCCGGAGTCCACCTGCCGGGAGTTCGCCGGCATCGTCGACGACATGGTGTGCGCGTCGATGCCGACGCCGTTCCTGGCTGTCGGAGAGTCGTTCTGGGACTTCAGCCAGGTCACCGATGACGAGGTCCGCGAGCTGCTGTCGCGCCCCACCGCGGGAAAACCGGCGGTACCCGCCGAGCAGCGGGCGGCCGACGTGGTCGCCCGTGCCGCGATCGACGCCCCCGGCGGTGTGCCGCCCGCCGACGTGCTCGACGAGCTGATCGGCCACGCCCGCATCGTGCTGATCGGCGAGAGCTCGCACGGCACCCACGAGTTCTACGATGCACGCGCCGAGATCACCAAGTGGCTGATCGAGCACAAGGGTTTCACCGCCGTTGCCGCCGAGGCGGATTGGCCGGACGCCTACCGGGTGAACCGCTACGTGCGCGGGCTCGGCGACGACGAGACGCCCGAGGAGGCGCTGCGCGGGTTCCAGCGGTTCCCGGCCTGGATGTGGCGCAACGCCGTGGTGCGCGACTTCGTCGGCTGGCTGCGCTGGCACAACGGCCGCTGCGCCGCCGACGGCCGCAGGCAGGCCGGCTTCTACGGGTTGGACCTCTACAGCCTGCACCGCTCGATGCAGGAGGTCATCGCCTACCTCGACACCGTCGACCCCAAGGCAGCCGAGCGCGCCAGGGCCCGGTACGCCTGTTTCGACCACTCCTCGGGCAACGACGGCCAGGCCTACGGCTACGCCGCGGCGTTCGGTGCGGGCCCCAGCTGCGAACGGCAGGCCGTCGAGCAGCTGATCGATCTGCAGCGAAATGCCTTGGCCTACCTCGGTCCCGACGGCCAGCTCGCCCAGGACGAACTGTTCTACGCCCAGCAGAACGCGGTGACCGTGCGCAACGCCGAGGCGTACTACCGCGGCATGTTCCGCGGGCGGGTGACGTCATGGAACATGCGCGACAAGCACATGGCACAGACCCTCAACGCCCTCGTCGCCCATCTGGATTCTCACGGCGGTCCCGAACCGGCGCGAATCGTCGTGTGGGCGCACAACTCTCACGTCGGCGATGCCCGCGCCACCGAGGTCTCGGCCGACGGCCAGCTGACCATCGGCCAGCTGGCGCGCGAGCACTACGGGGAGGACTGCCGCCTGATCGGGTTCTCCACCTACCGCGGCACCGTCACCGCCGCCAGCGACTGGGGCGGCATCGCCGAGCGCAAGGTCGTACGCCCGGCGCTCGCGGGCAGCATCGAGGAATTGCTGCACGAAACGGGCAAGGCGTCGTTCTTCCTGCCGATGCACGACGCCTCCGCCGCGACCAAGGCTCTCGAGGTGGTGCGGCTGGCCCGCGCGATCGGGGTGATCTACCTGCCGCAGACCGAACGGCAGAGTCACTACTTCCACGTGCGCCCGTCCGATCAGTTCGACGCGATGATCCACATCGACGAGACCCGCGCGCTGGAGCCGCTCGAGCCGACCAGTGTGTGGATCGCCGGAGAGAACCCGGAAACCTATCCGAGCGGTCTATAGGCGAAAGGATTCTCTTGAACAAGCTCCACGCTGTCACCGGGCATCGCATCGTCACGTTGACGATGAACCCGGCGCTGGACATCACTACCAGCACCGACGTGGTTCACCACACCGATAAGCTGCGCTGCTCGCCGCCCCGCTACGACCCGGGCGGCGGCGGTGTCAACGTCGCGCACATCGCCGACGTCCTCGGCGCATCGGCGACCGCCATCTATCCGGCGGGCGGCTCGGCAGGCGACATGATCACCCGGCTGCTCACCGCCGAGGGGGTGTCGGTGCACCCGATCCACATCGGCGGAGCAACCCGGGAAAGCCTCACCGTCAACGAACGCAGCACCGACCGCCAGTTCCGGTTCGTGCTGCCGGGCCCGGAACTCACCCTGGCCGAACAGACCGAATGCCTGCTGCAGCTGCGCCGCGCGGCGGCCTCGGCTGCCATCGTGGTGGCCAGCGGCAGCCTTCCACCAGGGGTTCCGCCGGACTTCTACCAGCAGGTCGCCAATGTGTGTGAAGAGATCGGCGCCCTGTTCTTCCTCGACACCTCCGGTGGCGGGCTCAAACATGTCAACTCCGGGGTGTTTCTGCTCAAGCCCAGCGTTCGGGAACTGCGGGAGTGCGTCGGCCGGGAACTGGTGACCGAGTCCGAGCAGATCGCCGCGGCTCGTGAGTTGATCGGGCGGGGTTGCGCGCACTACATCGTGGTCTCCCTCGGCGCACAGGGCGCCCTGCTGGTCACGCCGGACAGCGCGCACCGCTTTCCGCCGATCCCGGTGCCCGCCGGCAGTGGAGTCGGAGCCGGCGACGCCATGGTGGCCGGCATCGCCGTCGGTCTGACTCGCGGGTGGCCGCTGGTCAAAGCGGTCCGGTTGGGCAGCGCCGCCGGCGCGGCCAAGCTGCTGACTCCCGGCACGGCGCCGTGCACCCGGGACGACACCGAACGGCTGTTCGAGCAGGCCGGACAACCGATCGACATCGACCTGGTCGCCGGTTGACCCGGCGATTGCGCGGCCATGGGGTTACGTTCGCGGGCCAACTGAGGACTTTCTGCCCTGAGAGTGGCCACGCGGCGGAGCTAACGTCGGCACAATAGGAGTGCCACCCCCCGGGAGTCCGACATCATGGCCGAATCACTCGCATCGCCGTCGATCGTGGTCGGCGTCGACGGCTCGCGCGGTGCCGTGCGGGCCGCGGTGTGGGCCATCGACGAAGCGCTCAGCCGCGACATCCCGCTACGCCTGGTCTACTCAATCGAGCCGCATGACTCCGAGTCGGCCGACCCTCAGGACGCCGAACGCCGGCTGGCCAGCGCCGAACTGGCCGTGCGCTACGCCGCGAACGCCGTCGAGGCCACCGATCGGCCGGTGAAGGTCGAGATCGAGATCGTCGCGGGCACGCCGACGGCGACCCTGGTCGAGGCGTCCCGCTCGGCGGCGATGATCTGCGTCGGCGCAGTCGGGCTCAAGCATTTCGACCACAACCGGATCGGCTCCACCGCGATCGCGCTGGTCAGCTCCGCGCACTGCCCGGTGGCCATCGTCCGCGGCTCCGATCGCAGCACACCGCAGGAACCGGGCTGGGTCGTCGTCGAACTCGACGAATCGCCCGACAGCGCGGCCGTTCTGCAGTGCGGTGTCGAGGAGGCCAGGCTGCGCGGAGCCCCGCTGCGGGTACTGGGCTCCTGGCAGTCGCGCTACACCGACCTCCACGACACCCATGCGGTGGCCGACGGCAATCGGATGGTGCGTGCCCAGCTCGACCGGCGGATCTCCCGCTGGAAGCACAACTACCCCGACCTCGACGTCCGCCCGGTCGCGATCCACGGCAGCGTGCTGAACTATCTGGCCAAGCACAGCCACTCGATCCAGCTCGTGGTGGTGGGCGCCCGCAACGCGTCCGGCGTGGAGGAATTGCTGGGCCCGACCGGATCGGCGTTCCTCCACAACACAGATTGTTCGGTTCTGGTGGCCGACCGGCAGCGTTTGTTGTGACGATCCCGAGCTGACTGCGGGATATCGTTGCCATAGTGGTTGCGGACTCTTGCCGCGGCCTGTTGCCGATCCGGAAGGCACCCCATGGTCAAGGTGTTTCTCGTCGACGACCACGAAGTCGTCCGTCGCGGCCTGATCGATCTGCTCTCCGCCGACCCCGAGTTGGACGTCATCGGCGAAGCGGGTTCGGTGGCCCAGGCACTGGCCCAGATACCGGCGTTGCAACCCGACGTCGCCGTCCTCGACGTGCGGCTTCCCGACGGCAACGGTATCGAGTTGTGCCGCGACCTGTTGTCCAAGATGCCCGATCTGCGGTGTCTGATGCTGACGTCGTTCACCTCCGACGAGGCCATGCTGGACGCCATCCTCGCCGGCGCCAGCGGCTACGTGGTCAAAGACATCAAGGGTATGGAGCTGGCCAGGGCGATCAAGGACGTCGGGGCGGGCCGTTCACTGCTGGACAACCGCGCGGCAGCCGCGTTGATGGCCAAACTGCGGGGCGCCGCCGAGCGCTCCGACCCGTTGTCGGGGCTGACTGAGCAGGAACGGGTGCTGCTCGGCCTGCTCGGCGAAGGCCTCACCAACAAGCAGATCGCCGCCCGGATGTTCCTGGCGGAAAAGACCGTGAAGAACTACGTGTCGCGGCTGCTGGCCAAGCTGGGCATGGAACGGCGCACCCAGGCGGCGGTGTTCGTCTCCAAGCTCGACCAAGGCCATCACCCCGAAGAGTGAACCGGTCGGTAACGATCTGGCACGATAGAACCCGTGACCGGCAATGTCGGCCCGCAGGGGGGCCAGGGCGCCGCGTCGCCGCTGCGTGAGACCCTGTCCCAGCTGCGGCTGCGCGAGTTGCTCGTCGAGGTCCAAGACCGGGTGGAGCAGATCGTCAGGGGCCGTGACCGGCTCGACGGCCTGGTGGAAGCCATGCTCATGGTGACCTCGGGTCTGGAACTGGACGTCACCCTGAAGACCATCGTGCACACGGCGATCGACCTGGTGGACGCCGGGTACGGCGCGCTGGGCGTGCGCGGCAATCACCACGAACTGGTCGAGTTCATCTACGAGGGCATCGATGCCGAGACCCGTGAGCTCATCGGTCCGCTGCCCGAGGGGCGCGGCGTGTTAGGCCACCTGATCGACGAACCCAAGCCGATCCGCCTGGACAACATCATGCAGCACCCGGCCTCGGTCGGGTTCCCGCCGAACCACCCGCCGATGCGGACCTTCCTGGGTGTTCCGGTGCGCATCCGCGACGAGGTGTACGGCAACCTCTATCTGACCGACAAGGCCGACGGCCAGCCGTTCAGCGAGGACGACGAGGTCCTGGTCGAGGCGCTGGCCGCCGCAGCCGGCATCGCCATCGACAACGCGCGGCTCTACGAGCAGTCCCGGGTGCGGCAGTCCTGGATCGAGGCCACCCGCGACATCGGCACCGAACTGCTCGGCGGAGCGGACCCGGCGCAGGTGTTCCGGCTGATCGCCGACGAGTCGCTGGAGCTCACCGGATCCGACGGGGTACTGGTCGCGGTGCCCTCCGACATCGAGCTGCCCACCTCCGAGGTGACCGAGCTCATCGTGGTCGAGACCGCCGGCGTCGCCGGTTCAGCCCGCTCGGCCCAGCCGATCCCGGTGGCCACGAGCGTCATCGGTGAGGTGTTCGCCGGTGGGACGCCAGCGCGGCTCGACGCCATCGGCGACCCGCTCGACGTCATGCCGGAGGCCGGTCCCGCGCTGGTGGTTCCGCTTCGCACCACCGAGACCGTCGCCGGTGTGCTGGTGATCATGCGCCGTCGCGGCGCGCAGATCTTCACCGACGAGCAGCTGGAGATGATGGCCGCGTTCGCCGACCAGGCCACGCTGGCCTGGCAGCTGGCCAGAACACAGCAGCACATGCGCGAACTCGATGTGCTCTCCGACCGCGACCGGATCGCCCGCGACCTGCACGATCACGTCATCCAGCGGCTGTTCGCGCTCGGCCTGTCACTGCAGGGCACCATCCCACGCGCGCGCTCGGCGGAGGTGCGGCAGCGACTGACCGAGACCGTCGACGAGTTGCAGGGCGTGATCCAGGAGATCCGCACCGCGATCTTCGACCTGCACGGCGGCGCGGCGGGGACCACCCGGCTCCGGCAGCGCCTCGACGAGGCCATCGGCGCGTTCGCGGGGTCGGACCTGCGGACCACGGTCCAGTACGTCGGGCCGCTGTCGGTCGTCGACGCCGGCCTGGCCGATCACGCCGAGGCGGTGGTGCGCGAGGCGGTCAGCAACGCCGTCCGCCACGCCCATGCCAACACCCTGACCATCACCGTGCGGGTCGAGGACGAACTTCTCGTCGAGGTGGTCGACGACGGGCGGGGCATGCCCGCCGACGTCACCCCCAGCGGGTTGAACAATCTGCGCCGGCGCGCCGCCGATGCGGGCGGCGACTTCACCATCGGCGACGCCCCGGGCGGCGGCACGGTGCTGCGCTGGACCGCGCCGCTGCCCTGAGACCTAGGACGGGGTGCGGGCCACTATGACGGGCATCCGCACGCCGTGGATCACCGCGGTGCTCACCGAACCCAGCAGCATGCCGGCGAAGCCGCCGCGGCCGTGGCTGCCGACGACCACCAGTTGCGCCGACTCGGACTGCTCGATGAGCTGACGGGCGGGCCGGTCGGCGACGACGACCTTGCGCACCGGCACATCCGGATAGCGTTCCTGCCAGCCGGCCAGCCGCTCGCTGAGAGTCTCCTCGCCCATCGCCTGCATCGTCGACCAGTCCACGCCGGGAAACTCGAACACGCCGGTGTCGCTCCAGGCGTGAACAGCCACCACGTCGACACCGCGGAAGCTGGCTTCCTCGAACGCAATCGAGGTGGCGAGTTCCGAGGCCGGCGACCCGTCGACACCCACCACCACGGGAGCCTTCGACGGGTGGGCCATCAGCGGGTCCTCGTCGTGGATGATGGCCACCGGGCAGTGTGAGTGATGGGCCAGGCCGGTACTGACCGAGCCGAGCAGACTGCGGGCCAGTGCTCCGCGCCCCCGGCACCCGACCACCACCAACTGTGCCTCTTTGGTCAGTTCCACCAACGTCGGGATGGTTGGGCCGGCGACCATCTCGCTGGTGACCTCGATCGGGTTGTCTTCGGTGGCCGCGCCGACGGTCTTCAGCGCGCTCTCCAGGACCTTGCGACCCGACTCCTCCTGCCACTGCAGGTATCCCGGCGGCATGGGTACCTCGGGGAAGGTCATCACCACCGGCGGGTTGAGAACGTGGACCAACTTGAGCGGCACGCGGTGCATCGCGGCGTCGCGGGCGGCCCAGTCGACGGCCACCTTGGACTCCGGAGAGCCGTCGACGGCGACCAGGATTCCGCGATGAGTTGCGGGAGTTGACATTTCATGCTCCTTACTAGTGCTCTTCGCGCCTGTCGCCGCGCATTCTTCCAACCAACGCCGCAATCTACGACGCTAGATCTGCCAGTCCTTTTGATCATGAGGCCTTGGTCCCCTACCCCATGGCCACAAGGCCCTGATCGGGTCCGGGCAGTTGTGGCATGGTCTGTGCCATGGCCAACGAAAGCCCGTTCGGCGCGCCCAACGGCATCGTTGACCGCGACGGCCCCGACATCGGCCTGCCGGTGGCGATCGATCCGCGGTACCACGACGCCGTCCTGTTCGATCTCGACGGTGTGATCACCGATACCGCGTCGCTGCACGAGGCGGCCTGGGCGCAGATGTTCGACGAGTACCTCCACGGGCGTGCCGACTCGGCGGCCGAGAACCACGATGCCTTCACCCCCGCCGACTATCGGCATTTCATCGACGGTAAACCGCGCTACGACGGTGTGCGGGACTTTCTGGCATCCCGGGGCATTTCGCTGCCGTGGGGCTCGCCGACCGACGAGGCAGAGGACACCGTGTGCGGGCTGGGCAACCGCAAGCAGCGGCTGTACCTGGCCAAGATCGCTGAGGGAGTGCCCACCTTCGAGTCCACCGTTGCCTTGGTCCGCCGGCTGAACGCCCTCGGTATGGGCACGGCGGTGTACTCGGCGAGCCGCAACTGCTTACCGGTGCTCGAATCAGCCGGAATCGACGGGCTGTTCGCGGTCCGCGTCGACGGCGTCACCGCCGACGAGCTGGGACTGCCCGGAAAGCCCGATCCCGCGGTGCTGCTCGAAACCGCCCGCCGGCTGGGCGCGCGGCCGGGCCGCTGTGTGATCGTCGAGGATGCCGAAGCCGGGGTGGCCGCCGGCCGCGCCGGTGGTTTCGGGCTGGTCATCGGTGTCGACCGCACCGGACAGAGCGGCCACGACCTGTTGCGCTGCGGCGCCGACGCGGTGATCGGAGAACTCGCCGACGTGACCGTGCGTGCCATCGACCGGCGGATGTCGGCGCTTCCCGACGCGCTGCGCTCGTTCGGCCAGATCGCCACCGTGGTCTCGGCGCGCCGCCCCGCGTTGTTCTTCGACTTCGACGGCACACTGTCGGAGATCGTCGAACAGGCCGGTGCGGCCACCCTGGTGCCGGGCGCCGACAAAGCGCTGGAGTCGCTGGCCGCGCTGTACCCGGTGGCGATACTGTCGGGCCGCGACCTGGCCGACATCCGCGACCGCGTCGGGATCCCAGGCCTGTGGTACGCCGGCAGCCACGGGTTCGAGATGATCACTCCGGACGGTTCCCACCGCGAGAACGACGTCGCCGCCGAGGCGGTGCCGGTGCTGGCAGCCGCGGCTGAGGAGTTGCGCGCCGAACTCGCCGACATCAGCGGAGTTACGGTGGAGCACAAGCGGTTTGCGATCGCGGTGCACTTCCGCAACGCCGCCCCCGAGGCCGAGGCTCTGGTCACCACCGCCGTCCACCGGGCCGGCGGACGCCACGGGCTGAAGGTGACCTCGGGCCGAAAGGTGGCCGAGCTGCGGCCGAATCTGGACTGGGACAAGGGCAAGACGCTGGAATGGATCGTCGACCAGGTGTCCGGAGAGGGACCACTGTTGCCGATCTATCTCGGTGACGACCTGACCGACGAGGACGCGTTCGACGCCGTGCTGCACGACGGTATCGGCATCGTGGTGCAGCACACCGAGGACGGCGACCGCTGCACCGCGGCCCGGTTCTCGCTGGAAGATCCGGCACACGTGCGCGAGTTCGTCGAGCGCCTGCTCGACCAGGGCGACATCGACCGCCACACCCTTTCCAGCCCTTGGTCTTTCACGTTCGGCGGGTACATCCCCGAACAGGAGCGGCTGCGCGAGGCGCTGTGCACGGTGGGCAACGGCTACCGGGCCACCCGCGGCTGCGCACCAGAGGCCGACGCCGGGCCGTTCCACTATCCGGGCACCTACGCCGCCGGGCTCTACAACCGGCTCTACGACGAGGTGGCCGGCGTCCGCATCGACAACGAGAGCCTGGTCAACCTGCCGCATTGGCTGATGCTGAAGTTCCGCATCGACGGCGCAGAATGGTTCGACATCGATTCTCCCGACGTGCAGGTGCTGAACTACCGGCAGACGATGAACCTTCGCGACGCCGAACTCACCCGGGAGTTCCGGTTCCGCGACGGCGCAGGACGGACCACCGGTGTCACCCAACGCCGGATCGCGGCGATGCACGTTCCCCATGCCTGCGCGCTGGAGACCACCTTCACCGCCGAAGACTGGTCCGGCACAATCGAATTGCTGTCCATCATCGACGGCGACGTCCGTAACAGCGGCGTGGATCGATACAAGGCTCTGTCCAGCGATCACCTCGTCGCCACCGTCGCCGAAGAGCTCTCGCCCAACTCGACCCTGCTGGTGTGCGAGACGGTCCAGTCGCGGGTTCCGGTCGCCGTGGCGGCCAGGACCACCGTCTACCGCGGCCCCACCCCGCTGGACGCCGACGGCAGACTGGTCGCGGAGGAACGCCGCATCGGACACGACTACGTCGTCAATCTCGCCGCCGGCGAGTCGGTGACGGTGGAGAAGATGGCCGCCATCTTCACCGGCCACGACCACGCGATCTCGGAGCCCGGCGACGCCGCAAGCAGGGCGCTCGGTCAGCTGGGTCGCTACAACGAGCTGCGCGAGGGCCATGTGCGCGAGTGGGCGCACCTGTGGGAACGGTTCGACATCGCCTTCGACGACAATCCCGATGCCCAGCGGGTGATCCGGCTGCACATGCTGCACCTGTTGGAGACCGTGCCGAACGGGGCGGTCGACCTCGACGCCGGGGTACCGGCGCGCGGGCTGAACGGCGAGGCCTATCGCGGTCACATCTTCTGGGACGAGCTGTTCGTCTTCCCGGTGCTGAACCTGCGGTCACCGGCGATGACCCGCTCGCTGCTGCGCTACCGCTACCGCCGCCTGCCCGAGGCTCGCCGCGCCGCTCGCGAAGCCGGCTATGCCGGCGCGATGTTCCCGTGGCAGTCCGGCAGCGACGGCCGCGAGGAAAGCCAGAAGACGCATCTGAACCCCAACTCGGGGCGCTGGAATCCGGACGCCAGCGCGCGGGCGCACCACATCGGAATCGCGGTCGCCTACAACGTGTGGCAGTACTACCAGGTCACCGGTGATCTGGAGTATCTGATCGAGAACGGCGCGGAGATGCTCGCCGAGATCGCGCGGTTCTGGGTCAGCCGCGCCGAGTACGACGAAACGCTGGGCCGCTACGTCATTCGGGGCGTCATCGGACCCGACGAGTTCCACTCCGGCTATCCGGACCGGCCCTACGACGGCATCGACAACAACGCCTACACCAACGTGATGGCGGTGTGGGTGATCGTCCGGGCGCTGGACGCACTGGACGCCATGCCGCTGCGCGACCGGCTC
>Ga0209254_10004759_pt1 | contig 12438 bp, 6 predicted proteins | sample FrelakmetDIP11DI_FD_187148 | JGI IMG/M metagenome (GOLD analysis project Ga0209254, IMG submission 187148) | Freshwater lake sediment microbial communities from the University of Notre Dame, USA, for methane emissions studies - DIP11 DI (SPAdes)... | ecosystem: Environmental > Aquatic >...
CAAGAAGATCGCCTATCAGGGGAGGCTCACGGATGCGTCTGGTGCGCCGCTCGCCGGAGAACATGATCTCTTCTTTAGCCTGCATAACGCCGAGTCGGGTGGCATCATGCTCTGGTCCGAGGCAAAGACGGAGACGGCAGATTCCAACGGCGTCTTCTCGACGACTCTGGGCAGCACCACCCCGATCCAAATCTCCTTTGAGGAACCCAGGTGGTTGGCGATCACGGTGGACGGCGAGCCGCTCGCGCCTCGGCGGGAGATTGTGAGCGTGGCGAGCGCCTTCAACGCCCAGAACGCCGATAGCCTCGGAGGAGTCGCCTCAGGTTCCTATTCGCTGGTAGGCCACACACACTACTCCCTTGACGCCGCCGACGGCAGCCCGACGGATGTGGTCTATGTGGACAACAGCGGCAACGTGGGAATAGGCACTGCGAGCCCCCAGCACCTGCTCCATGTCTCCGGAGGATCATCCGGCGGCAGCGCGTACTCCTTGTCGCAGATGGTGATCGAGGACGATCAATCCCCTGCGATCAGTTTCTTGTCGCCGAGTGCCTATGCTCAGGGTCTCCTCTTCGGCGATCCCGACAACAGCATGAGCGGCTGGGTCTTGTACGACCACGCGGGAGATATGATGAGGATAGGCGCAGCCAATAACAACAGGATGGCCATCCGGGGCAATGGCACGGTTGGCATCGGGACCATCAGTCCTGCAAGAAACCTTCACATTCTGAAAGACACCAACGACCTTGTTGCCATTGAGATCGAGAATCCCAATACGGGAGCTACGTCGGGCGAGGGGCTCCTTTTCAAAGATGAGAACGGTGAGGTCGCGGGAATTCAAACCTATGACGACGGTTCGGCGTACGCAAGTTCCATGGCCATTTACAACAACAGGCCCGACGGCGAGATCCATCTCAAGACCGGCGGGTCCAAGCGAGTGGTCGTCGCCAATGACGGGAATGTGGGGATCGGGACCGGGGTCCCGGAATGTCCGCTCCACGTTGAGGACCCATTGTCGATCTTCGGCACCAGGGCAATATACGGCGTGGCATCCTCGACGGGCACCGGGCAGCAGGTGACAGGTATTGTGGGCGAGACCAGGAGCACCGAAACGGTGAATCCCGGGGCTGGTGTCCTGGGTTGGGCAAATGCCGAGACGGGGACATCGTCGGGCGTACTCGGTGAGAGCGGGTCGGCGTCTGGAATAGGCACCTACGGGTGGGCATACCATGCTTCGGGGGTGAACTACGGTGTCTATGGCAGGACCAGCAGCCCGAACGGTTACGCCGGCTACTTCCGGGGTGGGAAGAACTACTTCGAGGGCAACGTTGGCATCGGAACGCTTGCTCCCACGGCGAAGCTGGATGTCTATAGCTCTACGGGTTATAACCAGGTGAGAATGGAGACTTCCTATACGCCGACCAGTACTACCGACACCCACGGCAATACAGGTGACATCGCCTGGGACAACAACTATGTGTACGTGAAGACCTCGGCTGGCTGGAAGCGAGCAGCGCTGACTGCGTGGGGACTCTAGTGGCTCCTGATCGGACCGGGCTGAGCCTGGGCTTAGATGATGACACTCTTGGCGGCTGATGGTAAGATGGTCACAGGCAATAATCGAATGGGAGGCTAGCAATGGTTCATCCCAAGTGCTGCGATAGCAGTCTGCCGCTCTTCATGCTCGCGCTTATGCTGAGTATGCTGAGTATGGGGATCGCGGGCCCGGCGACCGGGCTGGCCGGTACCACGATTGCGACCGATGTCATAAGCTCGGCCGGAGGCACCAGTACTTCCATCGCTCCCGGGACCATCCGATTGAGCGATACCTTCGGCCAGGGGCCCATAGGTGCTGTCGCGACGGGGACGACCGTGAAGCTCCAGGATGGTTTCTGGGCGACCATAAGTGCCAAGGGTGCTGCTGAAGACACCACGCCGCCCGGGCCCGTGGCGAGCTTCGAAGCGTTTCCCGGTGACACCTGTATCGGGCTGGGGTGGACCAACCCGTCGGACGCCGATTTCGCCGGCATACTGATCCGATTCTCCACTGCGGGCTATCCTGCTACCCCCGCCGACGGCGCGGAGGTCCCGAATGGCAATTCAGGTGAGTTCTGGAATCTGCCGGGAGTGGGAGACGATTGGGTGCACCAGGGTCTGACAAACGGGACCACCTATTACTACGTGGTGTTTGCATTTGACAGCACTCGCAACTACTCCACCGGTGTCGGTATCAATGCGGCGCCTCTGGACACTGTCCCGCCGACGGCGGTGACGGCTTTCACTGCGACCGCGGGGGACACCACGGTGGTCTTGCGGTGGACCAACCCGGACGACACCGATTTCGATCATGCTTTGATAAGATTCGCCACGGACCATGCCCCGTCGAACCGGACCCAGGGAAGCCCCGTGCCCAACGGCAACAACGGGATGTTCCTCAACGCGCCGGCGAGCGTGGACAGTTTCGTCCATACACAGCTCACCAACGGCGTCACTTACTACTACTCGATCTGGTGCGGCGACGAAGTCCCGAACTACTCGGGTTACTGGGATGCAATTGCCACTCCAGAGGACATCACACCCCCCGGACTTGTGGATTACTTCACGGCAACTGCCGGTGAGATACAGGTGATGCTCAGGTGGAAGAACCCGCCGGACGCCGATCTCAAGGAAGTCTCGATAAGGTACTCCACGACCTCAACTCCTCAGACCCCAACCCAGGGAAGCCCTGTCGAGAACGGCAGCAATGGCAAGTTCCCCGCCACTCCTGCAGCAGTTGACAGTTTCGTGCACACCAACCTGGTGCCTGATGTGGCTTATTTCTACAGCGTCATCGCCCTCGACCAAGCCGGTAACTACCTGAGCTACACGCCTGCCTCTGCGATTCCATTCGACAACACGCCGCCAGAGATTGCGATCTCCGTTTTCCAGAATCCTTACCTCACCAATCATCTTGACGTGTATTTGATTGCCTCCGAGGCGGTGCTTGATACCAGCGTTGTCCTCGCTGTAGGGGAGACCGATCTGGTTCTGGAGGAGAGCGATGCTGATCAGTATGTGTGGCGGGGGGATTACGACCTTTGTTGCACCGGGCCGCTCACGATTGCCGGGTGCGCAAGAAATATCAGCTTCCTTTATGGCTGCAAGGAGCGCGGCTTCTCTTCCTCACTTCTGCTTGCATCATCGGGTGGGATGGCGTGGAGTGTCGATGGGCAGTTTGAGCTTAGTATGGCCGGCGGCGCCATCAAGCGGGACGCGTATGTCCTGGTCTTCGAATCGCCCGGACGGGTGGCGGGGACGGGGACGGTCTATGAGGTTACTCCCTCAGCACTTGAGCTCGGCGGCTTCGTCGAGATCGGGATAGCCTATTCGGACACCTCGAGGGCGCCCGAGCATTTCTGCGTTGCGAGCCTGGACGGTGAGCGGGCCACACCCGTCGACTCGTACCTCGACCGGAAGAAGGGCAGGGTGATTGCCTACGTCGACAAGCTTGGTGCCTACGGGCTCCTTTGGAGACCTGACACCGCGACGCCCGCGTACGGTGAGGGAGGGTTCAGGGTCTTACAAAATATCCCCAATCCTTTTGTGGGCACCACCAGCATAGGGTTTGAAGTCCCGCTTCGGGGGCGCGTGCGAATCGACATTGTGGGTGTGGATGGCAGGGTTGTGAGGACTCTGCTCGATGATGCCGTTACGCCCGGCAAGCACTCCGTCGGTTGGGATGGGCGTGATGATGGCGGACGGACAGTGGCCGGCGGCGTATACGTATGCAAGGCCAGGTTTGGGTCCGAAACCATAACTCATAAGCTGGTTCACATGCGCTAGGGGGAGAATCATGGTACGAACAAAGGCGCTCAACGGCTTGCTGGTCGGCTTGGTCTCGTCGTTGGCTCTGCTTGTCGGATGTGGTGGCGGAGGAGGCGGAGGTGGGGGGCCGGACGCAGCTTCGCTGACCGCGGAGGGCTGGGACCACTATGAGCAGGGGGAATACAACGATGCCATAGGGAAGTTCGACGCGGCCGTGGAAGCCGATCCGTCTTACGCCGACGCTTATAACGGCCTGGGCTGGTCGTATGGCAAACTCGATTCGCTCGCCGAGGCCTTGGCCAATTTTGCTTTGTGTATATCCAATGGCGGGACGGGGCCGGAGCCCTACGCAGGGCAGGCTCCGGTTCTTCGCGATCTGGACCCGCCGCAATTCAGCAATGCGATAACTGCAGCCACCACGGCGCTCACCAAGGATTCGGACTTCGAGTTCGAGCACCACGAGGACTTCGACTGGCACGACCTGCACCTGATCAAGGCGCAGTGTTACTTCGCTCTGGCGGATTACACGCAGGCTCTCGCTGAGGTCGATATTCTCGATCCGAGCAATACCATAGATCCGAATGCATCCGGGTTTGTCACCGACCTCGCGGAGGTGATCGAAGACCTCGAAGAGGATTTCGGGGAGTGATTGGCATATTCTGAAAAAGGCGATCGAAGGAGGTCACGAAAGATGCGCTATTTGCTTGCTCTGGTTGTGTTGACTCTGGTCACAGGCTCGGCCGGCGCCATATCGATAACCGATTACGAGGTGCCGGTAAGTACTGCCACTAGTGCCTTCGGTGGCTTTCAGTACAACTACGCTTCCGACATCAATGGCTTGAAGACCGCCGACAACGGCAACCTCTCAGCCAGCTTCAACCAGTTCTATTCCTCGCTGCCGCTGGGTTACAGGCTCGGCTTCAACGGCATCCTTAACCGGGATGGGCTTGTAGACTCGGTTGACAATTGGAGTTACAGCTCCAGCGCTTTCGCGCAGGGCAACAAGTACCTGAGCGACGAGAGCAACGTCTTCGGGTTCGGCAGGCTCGACGGGGCGGCCGGCAGCGACTACGACCGGCCCGGCTTCACCCTTACCCTCGGCATGGGCTATGGCCGCTTCATCAATGCTACCCCGCTTGCGAGGGCACTCAGGGCCCAGGAAGAGCTTTCGAAGGAAGCCATTCTGGCCGGTGACATTCCCGACAACGTTATCTTGGACATCGCCAAGATGATGGCCCCCGAAGTGATTGCCAGGTACCAGCAGGAGTACGATCAGTGGGAGCGCCATTACTATGGGGACCTTGAGAAGGAGTTTCAACGCAGCGGGAAGCTCCGGGACAACGAGCTGGGGGGCGTAGGGGCGCTAGTGATTCGCGATGTGCTGGATGAATTCATAAGTGATCGCTACTATGGATACGAGCTGTCTGCGGGCATCGGCTACGACATCCAGACGCCTTACAAGGACCAGGACCGGGCCGCCTTTGCCGAGGCGAATGCCAACTTCGCCTACCCCATCAATCTCAGGAGCCAGTTCGTAGAGTTCCTCCGAGTGAAGAGCCCGCTTACTGACAATAGGTTCGGCAAGGAAGTCCACATGAGCTTCACGCCGTCCTACTCCTATGAGATCAGCAACAGCCTGGACTTCGTTACCGCATACCTCCTTACGGGCGATAAGCTCGACGTGGATGACTCCAAGTGGATGTTCAACCACCAGGTCAAGGTCACGCTTTCCTACTACATAGTGAACCGGCTTACCTTCACCAATACGCTTACGCTCTCCAAGCCGGACGTGGCGGAGGAGATGGCCAGGGCGTTCTCGAGCGGACTGACCTACAGATTCAGGTAGGACTTGGCGCTGGCCACGCGCCAGTAGGTGACCACAATGCGCTTCTCACGCGCCGGCGTCGTGTATGTCTTGTTCGTCATGTCGGGAGCGACGTCGCTAGCCTATGAAGTGATCTGGACCCGCCTGCTCGTCCGGGTTTTTGGCGCCACCTCCCTTGCGGTTACAACAGTGCTCGCCTCCTACATGGCGGGTCTGGCCATCGGGAGCTATCTTCTGGGCAAGTGGATAGACCGGCGATGGTCTCCTCTTCGGGTCTACGGTCTGCTCGAACTCGGCATAGGCATCTTTGCCCTGATCTTCCCCCTGTTGATTCTGGCCCTGAACCGGTTCTACGGGGCGGTATACCCGGCGTTCGAGACCAGGTATCCGCTGCTCACGGCCGTAAGGCTTGCTCTGTGCTTTCTGGTGCTGCTCATACCGACGACGCTTATGGGCGGGACCCTGCCCGTGCTCGGAAAATACGTTGCCCGGGGCCGGTCTGATCTTGCCGGCCGGATCGGCGCCCTCTATGCGCTCAATACCTTTGGGGCCGTTGTTGGTGCAGTCGGCACGGGGTATCTGCTCCTACCGCGGTTCGGCATCAATCGCTCCACTTGGCTGTGCATCGCACTCAACGTGATCATCTTCGGCCTGGCGATTGCGATGAGCCGCGGCCGAATCGGTCGGGAATCCTCCGAAGGTGGGCTTTCGAGGAGTGAAGGTGAGCGGCCTGCCGGCTTTCCTGAGGGCGTGGTGGGGGCTAAGACCCCGTCCCCGCTGGAGGGCCGCCTGGTTCTCCTGGCGTTCATGCTTACGGGGTTTGCTGCCCTGTCAGCCGAGGTGCTCTGGACTCGGGTGCTCTCACTCGTGGTCGGAACGACGGTGTATGCCTTCAGCACCATGCTGGGCACTTTCCTCTTCGGGCTGGCGCTGGGCAGCGCTGTTTTCGCTCGATTTGCCGGGCGGCTGCGCCGGCCGGGTCTGGTCCTCAGCGGCGTTGTAGCTGCGATCGGGGCCACGATTGCTGCGACATCAGCTGCCTTTGGAAGGCTCCCATTTCTCTACATGGCGATCGGCCAGGACGCCCGATGGGTATGGGAGAGGATGATGTGGGTGCAGTTTCTCATCTGCGCCGTCATAATGATAATTCCAACCTTCCTGATGGGAGGGACCTTCCCCCTGGTAACCAGATTGTACGTTCGGGACCACGCAGCGGTCGGACGCAAGGTGGGCACGGCGTACGCCTTCAACACCATCGGGTCAATCCTCGGATCCTTCGCCGGGACTCTCATCTTTCTCCGGTTTCTTGGGATTGAGAGAGGTCTCGAGGCGATCTCCGTGGTCTATCTGGCCGTGGGCCTCCTGCTACTGGTCGGGGTCGCTGAATCCCGGCGAGTCTGGCGGGTACTTGGGTGTGGTGGGGTCGCGGTTGCCGGCGTTGCCATACTTGTCTTCTCCCCTCACTGGGACCAGCGGCTCATGACCACGGGAGTGTACAGGTATGCCCAGACATACAAGACTGCCGATCGATTGAAGGACAATCTGAAGGACAGGATCATACTTTTCTACAATGACGGTCCGGGGGCCACGGTCAACGTGGAGAGGTTTCACAATGAGATTGCCCTTGCCATTGATGGCAAGAGCGACGCCTCGACCTGCATCGCCGACATGACCACGCAAGAGATGCTGGCGCATCTACCGCTGCTCTTCCACCCGAGCCCTGATACGGTCCTGGTGATCGGGTTGGGTTGCGGTGTCAGTCTTGGGTCGGCCGAACGGTATCCTGCCAAGAGCGTTGAGTGCATCGAGCTCTTGGACAACGTGGTGGCCGGATCAAGGTTCTTCAGTGAATTCAATCACGGCTGCCTGGCCGATCCGCGTCTGAGTCTAGTGATAGCGGATGCCAGGAACCGGCTGATGCTTAGCCGCAAGCGATATGACGTGATCATCAGCGAACCGTCGAATCCATGGATCTCGGGCGTCGGCGACCTCTTTACCAAGGAGTTTTTTGAAATCGCCAAGCGGCGTCTTAAGCCCGGCGGCATCATGTGCATCTGGTTCCATACATATCACATGGGAGACAGCGACCTGAAGGCGATGGTCCGAACGCTGCTCGCGGTGTTCCCGCACAATACCATGTGGATGGCCAACGAGTCGGACGTCATATTCCTCGGGTCGCTGGCCCCGCTAGCTTTCGATCGCCGGCTGACCGCCCGCTTCGAGGCTCCTGCAGTTCGATCTGATCTCGAGCGGATCGGCGTCGGTGATCTTTCGGACGTGCTCAGCTCGTATGTTTGGGGAAATGAAGGCCTGGCTCGTTATGCGCGCGGTGAGACCAAGATGCACACCGACGACAATATGATGCTCGAGTTCTCAGCGAGCCGCAAGATCTTTGCCCCCACGGATACCGCCCATCTGGAGAAGTTCTCGCGTTCAGGTGAAACGCCGCCCCTTGCGCTTATGGATCCCTCGACTGCTCAACGGGTTGGCACCCAAATGAGTGCGCGGCGACAAGCCATGAGAGGCAGCCTGGAGTTACTGGCGGGTCACGTGGATAGCGGGATCGAGTCGTACGACTCCGCTTACGTGCTCGCCCCGTCTGATCCGTTCGTCGCCTCGGCCTATGTGGAGGGGCACACCAAGGCAGCGTACCTGCTCTCGAGCAGCCATGACTACAGCCGGGCACTCGAGATGTACCTAAGGGGGGCCGCGCGGCCTTCGTATCAGCATACGTGGATTGACTATGACGGCGTGGCATTCTGTGCCGCCAAGCTTGGCGATTATGCGCGCGCGCGCCATTACTACGAGCTTTCGCTCGAGGCCAACCCGCTGAATCACGCGAGCACGCACAATCTCGCCTTGCTCTATATTATGGAAAAGGATTACGGCGCAGCCGCTGCGGTGTTCGAGAAGCTGCTTGCGATATCGCCGGATGATCTCGACACTGCGGGCAGGCTGGCCAGAGTCTATGCGTCGCGCGGTGAAAGCTCCGACAAGGCGCTGCGCCTGGCAAAGATGGCGGCAGCGAGCGGGAAGAACGCTTTGTACTGCAACACACTTGGCTGGCTTTACTATAACCGCGGGCAGCTCGACGAGGCCCGCAAGGCCCTCAAGACGGCTCTCAAGATCGCTCCCGACGACAGCGAAACGCTTTATCGCCTCGCGCTTGTCGAGGTCACATCGGTGAATAGGGCAAGAGCCAGGCGATATCTTGAGCGGCTGATAGGCCTCGGCCGCCAGGATGGATTTACCACGTCGGCCAAGGAACTGCTGCGAGAGCTGCCTGCCGAATGAGCGCTAAGGCAGGTAGCTGACCTCGAGATAAGGAATGTAGCTCCCCTCCTGAACGACCTTGTGGTTTTCGCCTGCGCCGACGGCGATTGCGGTAGCCACAAGCTGATACTTCATACTGGGCCAGTAAGTCGTCTCCACCTTTACGGTGTAGGTGCCGGCCTTCACGGTCTTGCCGCCGGCGTCCTTGAGGTCCCAGACGTAAATGTAATGGCCCACGTCAATGCTGGCCCCGGTGACAGCATCGGCATCGCTGAACTTGGAGACCTTGGCGTACTCGGGGAGCACCACCTGCACGTTCTTGGCGTGTCCGCTGAACCCTGAAACGTAGACGGTCTTAAGGAAATTGCCCTGAGCGTCTTCAATCCACACGGCCGTCTGGGGCGGCAACTCGTCCCGGAATCCGAGCAGGAAGTCCACGGCAACTATCGGGCCGGCGTATCTCGAACGATCGAAGCGCTCTACGTGCGGCCGCATGCTCTCAAGCACCATCCTCACGGTCGCCTCGTCCTGGTTCTCATTCACGACCTGGGTCCAGAAGCTCATACCCTTCTTCTGATATCCGAAGCCAAGCCAGTACTTGGCCTCGGCCTTCATAGGCTGGGGCGCATTGCCGGCCATGACCATGTCCAGGTCTGCAATTCCCTGGTCGAGCCTGTTTGCGAAGAAGGGGAAACTGATCCCCATTATGCCCCGGATGAACCTGGCCTCGAGATCGTCAGGAGCCAGATTCACGGCCTTGTCTAGATACCCCATGGATTCGAAGACCAGGTTGGTGCGCAAGGTCGTGTCCTCGGAGATATTATTGTCGTAGCCGCGGTCGGAATGTGAGAGGGCGGTGCCGAGCATTCTAAAAGCCCTGGCGTTGGTGGAGTCAAGGCTGGTGACCTGCCTGAGCGTCTTCACAGCTTCAGCGTACCTGCTACTATCCATCTCAGCTTGCGCTTGACTCATGAGGGCGGCAACATCGGCGGCTTCGCCGGGCTTCGAGGCTGCCTGGTGTGGCGGCTCAGCGCCTGCGCCGGAGGTCTGAGCGGGCCGCGCCGGTGGTGTCGAGCCTGCCGATAAGCCGGCGATCTTGGTCTCCGCCGCTTGCGCCAAGGCTGTGCCCGGGGTTAGCTCGATCACCTTGCGCCAGGCAGCTTCAGCCTTCGGGGCGTCGCCCTTCTTCTGGTAGCCCTCTCCAAGGAGGTCATAGGTGCTCACGAGCGTCTGCTTGGGGACCATATCGGGAGAATCTTCGTTCAGTACCGTGACCATCTCGAGGTCTCCAAGAGCGCCGTCTATCCGTCCCAGGAAGGCGGGCACCTTCACCCCCATGAGGCCTCGGTAATAGCGCGCGTTGACGTTGCGGGAATCGATGCTAACGGCCTTATCAAGCAGGGCAAACGACTCGTTAACGATCTTCCCCGCCTCCATGATGTTCTGGGTAGCTCCGGCCTGCATGCCCCTGTATAGCCCCAGGTAGGCCAATACATTGGGATTGTCGGGGTATTCTCCTGCCGCCGCCTCAATGAGGGTGACGGCCCCGGTAAGATCTCCGGCCTGCTGCAACTCGGTCGCCTCATTCAAGTAGTCGTCGAGCGGCTTGGCAAGGCAGCAGGTGGCGAGCGCGATGGCGCAGGCGAAGGCAGTCAAAGTGCGCAGATGTGACATAGTCTCCTCCCTGTGTTATGGTGCGATCCAATCCACAGCTCGATCCGCGTGAAATCAATCTCTTTATACTCCTGACAGTGCCTGTCTGCAAGCGAATCTTGACGGGGTGCCCACTGGGGCCTCGCCCGCGAGGCCGACCCGCTGCTTGCTTGGGGTGTGCCCTTGGCGCCGAGAACCCCACGGCGCTGCGGGCAGCACCCTGCCGCTCGCAAGTGGGAGGCCGAAGGGGGATTGGCCGGCAGGGCCATATTCTCACTTGGCCCAGAGGCCAACCCTCGAGGCCGACCCGCTGGGCGCGGGTCCGGTTGCGACGCGGTCTCGGGTGTGGTAGGGTGGGACCCATGAATAAGCCCCGGTGTAAGCTGCGATTCAAGCCGCTCACTCCCGAGCGATGGCCCGACTTCGAGAAGCTGTTCGGGCCGAGTGGGGCCTATAGCGGCTGCTGGTGCATGTATTGGCGGCTTACGCGGGCCGAGTTCGCCAAGGGGCAGGGCGAGGGGAACCGGCGGGCAATGAAATCGGTGGTCGGATCGGGCAGAGTACCGGGGATCATCGCCTATCTCGGGAAGGAGCCTGTGGGGTGGTGTTCGGTGGGACCCAGGGATGACTTCCCGTCGCTTGATCGCTCGCGGGTGCTGAAGCGGCTTGATGACAAGCCCGTGTGGTCGATCGTCTGTTTCTTCATCGGCAGGGAGCACCGCGGCGAGGGGTTTGGGGAGGAGCTAATCAAGGCCGCCGTCCATTACGCGGCAAGCCGCGGCGCCAAGCTTGTCGAGGCCTATCCTACATCTCCCCGGGGCAGGGATCTCGCGCCGGTATCAGTCTACATGGGCGTCCCGGCGATGTTCAAGCGGGCCGGATTCGTCGAGTGTGCCCGCCCCTCCGAGGCCAAAGTGATTATGCGCTGGAGGAAATGATGGCAGCGGTGATTCTGGCAAACGGTGAGGGGGGGGTCGGTATGGCGGACGCCATCGGTGCTCTCGCCAGGGGCCGGTCGGCGCTCGACGCCGTCGAAGCAGGCATACGAGTGGTGGAGCGTGATCCGAGTGTTCGGAGCGTGGGCGTGGGCGGTGCTCCCAACATACTCGGAGAAATGGAGTGCGATGCCGCCGTGATGTGCGGCTCGACTCTCCGGGCGGGTGCAGTAGGTGCGCTCAAGGACTACATTTACGCCATCTCGGTCGCCCGCAAGGTGATGGAGGCGACCCCTCATGTCATGATTGTTGGAGAGGGAGCGTTACGCTTTGCCCGGGAGATGGGTGCGGAGTCAGGAGACCTGCTGACTGATGAGGCGCGCGACGATTACGAGAAGTGGTTCGGCGCGAATGTCCCGGCTGACCTGGCAGCGAAATGGCCGGGCGTTCCTTTGGCGCCACTGGTGATGCAGCCAGTGCGCCACACGCGCTCACATCCCGCAGCAGACTCGGCGGATGCGCCCCCACACGGCACGACGGCCTTCCTGGTGCGCCGATCGGATGGCGTGATGGCCGGTGGGGTGAGCACTTCCGGCTGGGCCTACAAGTACCCTGGACGCCTCAGTGACTCGTGCATAATCGGCGCCGGCCTCTACGTCGACGACCGTTATGGAGGCGCAGCCTGCACTCACACGGGTGAGATGATCATCCGAGCCGGGGTGGCTCGGGCTGTGGTGACCTACATGAAGAAGGGCGCGTCTGTCGAGGAGGCTTGCCGCGAGGCCTTCGAAGATCTGAGATCGCTCAAGGGCGGCACCATCGGCCCCGTGATCATCCACGCTTTGGATCGCAGCGGAAACCCATTTGTGCTCACCACCGGCAACGACGGCGGCATCCCTTATTGGTTCTGGCGCGAGGGCATGAGCCAGCCTGAATGCCTCCAGCCAT
>Ga0209254_10004760_pt1 | contig 12438 bp, 7 predicted proteins | sample FrelakmetDIP11DI_FD_187148 | JGI IMG/M metagenome (GOLD analysis project Ga0209254, IMG submission 187148) | Freshwater lake sediment microbial communities from the University of Notre Dame, USA, for methane emissions studies - DIP11 DI (SPAdes)... | ecosystem: Environmental > Aquatic >...
CTCTCAGGCCGGTGAGACTCTAGAGATCGAACTAGCGCTCATACCCTAGTGTGACAATTTCTGGCGCTTTCCAATGGTATCTAGAGGATATACAACTACAAGTGCGTTTCAGATACCTTTCAGTCGATTATAGCGCCATGCTGCGCGCCAAAATGCAGCAAAACGCTTGCCAGAAGCTGTACTACATAGTGTATTGAGGTTTATGACCGGTAGCCGGAAACTGGAGTGTCAGCTCCGAAGCCGCTCGTAGAGCTGGCGGTGCAGCGGCACCTGCTCCAGGAAACTGCGGCGTATGGCTTCGTCGCCGATGTGCTCCGCTCGCTCCTGCACCAGCCTATCGGCGGCGGCCAGCATCTCCCTCTCTCGGTCCGCCTGGCCGGTGGCCTGGAATAGATCGGCAGCAGTCAGATAAACCCTGACCGGGTACTCGAGACCCTCCACGCCATGCTCTGCAATGCCGGTCAGCGCCTGCTCCACATGGGCCTCGGCTAGGTCTGTATGACCTTGCATCAATACCAGGCGGGCCAGGCCTGCCTCGTCGTCCACGGCACAGGCCAACTGGCCGATCTCGCGCCGCAATTGCCTGGCCTGCTCGTACGCAGCGACAGCGGCTTCCACCTCTCCTAGACATTCCAACGCAAGCGCCAGGTGGTTCAGGGCATAGCCCTCTCCGCGCCGGTCGCCGATGGACCGCTTGATGGCCAACGCTTCCTCGGCGTAGCGCCGGGCCGCTTGCTCGTCGCCCAGGTCGTGGAGAACCAGCGCCAGATTGCTCAAGGCGCCCGACTCGCTCTGCCGGTCGCCTGTGGTCTGGCACAGGGCCAGCGAGCGCTCGTAATAGTGGCGAGCGGACGCCAGGTCGCCAAGCTGATGGGTAATGCCGGCGAGGTTGCTCAGGGCAGTCGCTGCACCCCGCCGGTCACCCATCGTTTGGTAGATCGTCAGCGCCTGCTCGCTGTACACCCGGCCTGGGATCAGGTCGCGCTGGCTGCCGCAGGCAGCCACCAGGTTACCCAGCGTCATCGCCTCATTGCGGCGCTGGCCTTGGGCGCGATGCAGGGCCAGCGCCTCTTCCCAACAGGTACGCGCCCCCGGCAGATCGCCCTTGAAGAATCGGACGTTGCCCAGCGACTGCAGGCTGTTGCCCATGCCCCGCTGGTAATCTTGCTGCTGCGACAGGGCCAGCGCTTCCAGCAGGTACTGTTCCGCCTCGCCAAAGGTTCCCTGCCGCCATAGAGCGCGCGCCTGGGCGACCATTCCGTCAACCTTCTTGGGCAGATCGCCGGCCCGCTCGCTACACTGGATAGCCTTGTTGGCCGCGTCAAATGCTGCCGGAAAGTTGCTGACAGCGTCATAATAGGCTGCGTAACGCTGGGCCACTTCCCCACAGCAGCGCACATCTTCCATCTCCTCAGCCAGGGCCATCAGACGTCCCAGGTCGGCGATCTGGGCCTGCCGGTCGCCGAGCAGTTTGTAGGCGCCCTCCCGCCCCAACAGCAGCATATACTCCTGCTTGCGCGCCTCGACCGGCTTCTGTTCCACTGTCTGAAGCAGATCGAGCGCCCGGCTGAAGAACCTGACCGCCTCACCGTTGGCGTACTGCGCCGCCGCCTGATCGCCCGCCTGCCACAGGTAGACGAGCGCATCGTCCGTCCGCCCGGCCTTTTCAAGGTGCTCGGCGATCAGTCCGGTGTACTCGCTGGTCCGTTCCCCACTCTGCTCCATCAGCCAATCGGCCACCAGGGCATGATAACCCCGCCGTACTTTTTTCAAGATGCTTTCGTAGGCCACCTCGCGTAGCGCCGCGTGTCTGAAAACAAACTCCTGCGCCCCAGCAAACGCCGACGTCTCTTTGTGATCGACCATCTCCCGGCCACGCAAAGCCGACAGAACAACCGGGATATCCTCTTCGCCCAGCCCTTCGCCCGTCGACTGGCCGATGCGGACGACTACCAGGTCCCAGAAGGTGCGCCCCACGACGGCAGCCTGTTGCAGGATCGCGCGCTGTTCCAAGGGCAGGCTATCGAGCCGGGCCTGGAGCACACCGGTCAGCGTGGGCGGTACGCGCAGATCGGCCAGCTTGGCCTGCTTCACACGCCATAAGCCTCGTCCATCGCCTCCGCGGAGATCCCCGTCAGAGGACTTGACGATCACCCCCTCTTCGATCATCACCTTGATCAGCTCTTCGACGTACAGTGGGTTGCCATCAGCTCCGGACACTACTGCGTCGCGCAGGGAGGTAGGCACCTCATCCACCCGCTGCAAGATCTCTGCGACCAGCCGGCGGCTGTCCATTGTGGACAGGGGGTGGAGCTCCAACCGGGCGTGAAAAGCCTGGCCTTCGCCCCAGTTTGGCCGGCGGTCATGCAGGGATGGCCGGGTCAGGCACACAAACAGGAATGGCGCATGGCCACGCGCCCCCAAGGTCCCGGCCAGGTGGTTGATGGCATCAAGCGAGCTGTCGTCGGCCCACTGAATATCCTCGAGCAAAATTACCACGGTCGCCAGCGCCGCCGCTGCCCGAAACAGATCATCCAGGTAGATCAATGCCCGGTCGCGGAGCTGCCTGGCATCGTCAAGAACACCTTGCAAGTGAGGGCTGGCGCTGAAATCGAACCCCAACAGTTGCCCGATCAGGTGAGCCTTCATCTGGCCCTGCTCGTCGGTCCCCAGCCACTCGCCCAGGCCTCGCTCCAGCTTGTCCCGCACCACCCGCACAGGATCGCTGTCCTGGATGTCAAAACGCAGCACGAACAGGTCACGCAGCAGAGCGTACGGCACATTCTGCAGCTCCGGGCCGGCCCGCCCTCGAAAATAGCGGATCGGCTGGGGTATCTGCTCCAGCCAACCCTCAAACTCGTACAACAGGCGCGTCTTGCCCACTCCAGACTCGCCGACGACGGTCGTCATCTGCCGCTCGCCATCCTCATGAGCCAGCAGGAAGGCATCTTGAAGCCGCTTCAGCTCGCCTTCGCGGCCGACCATGCGTGTCTCGATGCCCTCCACGCCGCGGGTCGCCAGGCGGAAAGCGCGCGGCTTGGCCCGCTGCACCACGTATACCTGCACAGGCTCAGCCTTGCCTTTGACAGTCACCGGCTCCAGCGCCTGCACTTCGAACAGCCCGCGCACCTGGAGATAGGTATCGCGCGAGATGAGGATGCCGCCCGCCGGCGCACTCTGCTCCATCCGCGCCGCCAAGTTGATGGCATCGCCCATCGCAGTATACTCAACCCGCAGGTCTGATCCCACCTCCCCGACCACCACCAACCCGGTGTTGACTCCCACTCGCACGTTAAAGCCGGGAATGCCACGCTCCTTTTCCAAGCGCGCCGCGTACGCTTTCGCCCCGGCCACGATCTCCAGTGCCGCCCGGATGGCCCGCTCCGGATCGTCTTCGTGGGCCAGCGGCGCGCCAAAGAAAGCCAGGATGGCGTCGCCCATCAGCCGGGCCAGGGTCCCCTCGTGCTTGTACACCGGCGGGATCAACACCTCAAACGCCCCGTTCATGATCTCCATCACGTCCTCAGGGTCCAGCTTTTCGGCCATGGCCGTCGAGCCCTTGACGTCCGAAAAGAGGATGGTGACCATCCTCCGTTCGCTGCCGGCCTTGCCCCGCGTCGCCAGCAGCCGGTCGGCGAACTCTTTGGGCACCAGGCGCTTGAGCGCTTCGGCCAGTGCCGCCTCGGTAGGGGGTGGCGCAACAGGAGTGGCGGCGGGTGGAGGCGTCGGTGCAGGCGCCCCGATCTTGGCGCCACACTCGAAGCAGAACTTGGCCTGGGGTGGCAGCGCCGCCCCACACTGCGGGCACACCGCCTGGAGCTTGGCCCCACACTCCAGGCAGAACTTGGCCTGGTCAGGGTTGTCCGCTTGGCACTGTGGACACTGCATGTCAGCCTCCTGCTGCCGTACTGGCTGCCCGCCAGTATAGCACGCTCTCTACAGCCTGTCAAAGGCACCCGTCCGAAACCTGGAACCACTGGAACACCGCATAGCAGCATACCGTCGGATTTTGACAGTCTGAAGAAAAGGGATATACTTCTTCTCATCACCTGGCAGAATTCAGATTCCATTTAGGAGGAACTATGAAGGGGAACGATCAAGTCATTGCCAAGCTGAACTTTCTTCTCGCCGACGAGCTGACAGCGATCAGTCAGTATATGGTGCACTCGGAAATGTGCGCCAATTGGGGGTATGAAGAGCTCCACGAGGCGGTCGAGAAAAGGGCCATCACCGAGATGAAGCATGCCGAAAAGCTGATCGGGCGGATCATCTTTCTGGAAGGCAGGCCAGTCGTCAGCAAGCTGAACGAGATGCACATCGGGGGCGACGTCGAGGCCCAGCTTCACAGCGACAAGGCTGCCGAGTACGGCGCTGTAAAAGGGTACAACGACGGCGTCAAGCTGGCCGTCGAGCTCGGCGACAATGGGACGCGGGCCATCCTCGAATCGATCCTGGGTGATGAGGAGGAGCACGCCGACTGGATCGAGGCCCAGCTCGACCAGATCTCGCAGATGGGGCTCCAGAACTACCTGGTAGAGCAGGTCGGTTAGCGCTCTGCCACTCTGTTCAATACCTTCGTAGTAGCGACTTCAGGCGCTTCGGAGCGACAGAAGTCGCTACTACGAGGTTCCTACAATCGCCTGCACGCTAACTTCTCCCTTGCCGGTCGGCGGCAAAGGGACGATTTGCCCCGTGATGGGCCGACCGTCTACCACAAGCGAGACGCTGTTGCCCGGACCGGCACGTTCCACAGATATGTGATAGGTAACGCCACGGTAGACCCGTTGGGCCTTGAATCCCGACCAGTTGAGCGGCACGACCGGGGCGATCTCCAGACCAGCTAGTGTGGGACGGATGCCCAAGATCCACTGAGTGATGGCGGCATAGTTCCACGCCGCCGTGCCGGTCAGCCACGAATTCTTGGCCTCGCCGGGGGTCGATGCATCACGTCCGGCGATCATCTGGGCATAGACATACGGCTCGCAGCGGTGCACATCGCTGATCGCCTCTCGCACCGATGGGTTAATTCGGGTGTAGTAATCGTGCGCCTGATCGCCGTGGCCGATTATCGCCTCGGCGATCATGATCCACGGGTTGGTGTGGCAAAAGACGCTGGCGTTCTCTTTGTAGCCTGGCGGATAGGAAGAGATTTCGCCCAATTGCAGGTGGTAATGAGAATAGGCCGGCTGTAGGAGGACGATGCCGTCCGGTGTGGCCAGATTGTCCTTGACTGCCGCCAGCGCCTTTTCGGCCCGGCCGTCGTGCAGCCCGATGCCAGCCAGTGTGCAGATGCCCTGCGGCTCGATAAAGATCTGACCCTCCCCGCACTCGTGCGACCCCACTTTCTTGCCCAGGTCATCATAGGCCCGGAGGAACCAGTTGCCATCCCAGCCATGCTGCAACAGTACGGCCTCCATCCTGGCAGCCTCGTCGACGTAGCGCTGCGCGTCCTCTTCCAGGCCGCGCCATGCAGCGATGGCAGCCAGCTCTCGCGCTGCTAGCACGAACAACCCGCCGATCAGGATTGACTCGGCTACCTTTCCATCGCGGTGAGTGGCCGTCTGGAACGACTCGCCGGGGGTGCTGGAAAAGGTATTGAGATTCAGACAGTCATTCCAGTCGGCGCGGCCGATCAGCGGCAGGCCATGTGGCCCCAGCCGTTCCAGAGTGTAGTGCAAGCTACGCTGAAGGTGCTCGTACAGCGGCTGCTCCGAGCCGGGCCGGTGGTCGTACGGGACTGATATGTCCAGGATGGTCCCGTCACCGGTCTCTTTCAGGTAAGCGGCCGCACCCAGGACCAGCCACAGTGGATCGTCGTTAAAGCCGCTGCCGACCTGATCGTTGCCGCGCTTGGTGAAGGGCTGATATTGGTGATAGGCGCCACCGCTGTCCAACTGTGTGGCCGCTAGGTCCAGGATCCGCTCACGGGCCCGCGCCGGCACCATGTGGACAAATCCCAGCAGGTCCTGGGTTGAGTCGCGGAAACCCATCCCCCGCCCCATGCCCGATTCAAAGTAGGAGGCCGACCGGGACATATTGAAGGTGACCATGCACTGGTAGGCGTTCCAGATGTTGACCATGCGGTCGGTGTGAAGATCCGGCGTCTCGACATGCAAGATCTTGAGCAGGCCGTCCCAGTAGCTGCACAGCGCAGCAAAGGCCGACTCCACATTCTCGGATCGCAGGTACCTGGCAATGATCGGCTGGACTGTCCGCTTGTTGATCGTCTGTGAGCCGACGGGATCGAACTTTTGCCCATCGGGGTTTTCGTGATAGCCCAGCAAGAAGATGATCTGGCGGGTCTCGCCAGGCTCAAGCTCGATGCGGAGGTGATGGGAGCCAATCGGAGCCCAGCCATGGGCTACCGAGTCGAACGATTGGCCGCGTTCGACCGCCGCTGGCCTGTCCCAGCCGCGGTATGGTCCCAGGAACAGGTCACGCTGTGTATCAGAGCCAGCCAACGGCTCCGAGCAGGCAAAGTAAGCGAAATGGTTGCGGCGCTCGCGGTATTCCGTCTTGTGGTAGATCACGCTGCCGTCTACCTCCACCTCGCCGATGTTGAGGTTGCGCTGGAAGTTGGCGGCGTCGTCCTGCGCATCCCACAGGCAAAACTCGACACCGCTAAAGACTGACAGCCGGGCCGGGTGCCCCCTCAGGTTGGTCAAGCCGAGCTGCCAGATTTCCAGGCTTTCGCCAAGCGGCACAAAGTACCGGAGCTCGGCCTTGATCCCGTTGTAGGTAGAACCGATGACCGTATAGCCTAGGCCATGGCGGCAGGTGTAGTTTTCCAGCTCATGGCGCGTGGGCTGCCAGGTGGGGGACCAGAACACCGAAGTATCGTCGTCCCGCAGATAGATGTAGCGCCCACCATAATCGAGCGGGACGTTATTGTAACGGTAGCGCGTGATCCGTCGCAGCCGTGCGTCACGATAGAAAGAGTAGCCACCGGCGGTGTTGGAGATAAGGCCAAAATAGGCCTCGCTGCCCAGGTAGTTGATCCAGGGCAGCGGCGTATCGGGCCGGGTGATCACGTACTCACGGTTCAAGTCGTCAAAGAAGCCATAGCTCGCCATAGTCACTCCCAATCCAATCCAAAATCAACATCTATCCCATCACAACCTTGACCTTGTGAACCTTACCCTCTTTCAAGACCGGCACCAGGTTGCCCTGGATTGGCTTCCCATCGACCAAGACCGATCTGACCCCACGGCCTACATGATCCGAATTCTTGACTTCGATCTGGTAGACGGCTCCTCGGAATCGCCGAAGCAGTCTGAATCCATCCCAACACCTGGGGATGCATGGATCGATTCGCAGTCCGTCATAGGTGGGTATAATGCCTAGAATATACTGGGTCGCCGCTTGATAGGCCCACGACGCAGTGCCGGTCAACCAGCTATTGCGGGCCAGCCCAAACTGGGGATGATCGTCGCTCAGAACATTCTGCGGATAGACGTATGGCTCGCATTCAAACTCGTCGATCTTGTCGTTTTTGGCAACCGGGTTGATCTGATCGTAATACTCAAAAGCGCGCTCCCCATTCCCGAGTAGCGCCTCGGCCATTATAACCCACGGGTTGGCATGGAGAAAGATCCCGCCGTTCTCCTTCGCGCCGGGCGGATAGGTGGTGATCCCACCTCGGGTCGGATCCCAGCCATCGAAGCCCGGCACACTCAGCTTGATGCCGTTTCGCGTGTTGAGCCGGAGATAGACCGAATCAAGGGCCTGTCTCGCCCTGTCAGGCGTAGCGAAACCGGCGATCACCGGCCACGATTGGCCATTGACATAGATCTGTCCATACGTATTTGCCTCGGAGCCCAAAGGACTACCGTCGGCGTCGAAGTAACGCACATACCACTCGCCGTCCCACGCCTGGTCGTTGACCCTAGCCTTCATTGCTGCATAGTAACCTGTATAGCGGTCAGCTGCCGCCGAGTCGCCCATGTGGCGGGCGAGATCGATCATCTCAAGCAGAGCCTTGCCGTACAGGTGGGCAACGAACAGAGACTCGGCACCGGCCCTCAGGTTCACGGTATCGTTCCAGTCGGCAAAGCCAAGCAGTGGCAGGCCATGTGCCCCGACGTTGGACATAGTGAACCCGACCGCACGGCGCATGTGATCCAAGACAGTGCCTGTCTCCACGGGGTGGCCGGCCCGATCCTTGTCATAGTAAGGCACCGTCTTGTCCAGAAAGGCCAGGTCACCGGTTTCTTTTAGGTAGGCAGCGATGGCCAGGACAATCCACAGATGGTCATCGCCGTAATAGTCCGGCGCCCCTTCCACTTCCCTGGAATCACCAGCATCGGCAATCATGGTCAGCGGGTTGAACTGGTGGAAAGCCGAGCCGTTCCCTCGCTGGACCGACAGAAGCATTTCGATGAGCGTCCGGGCCTCGGCTGGAGCGTGGGCCATAACCCCCATCACATCCTGCGCGGTGTCCCGGAAGCCTATACCTCTGGCCCCGAAGCCAAGCTGATAGAGTGACAGATACCTCGACCAGTTTTGCGTAACGTGGCACTGGCGGGGGTTGTAGATGTTCAGCATCCGGTTCATGTTGACGTCGGGCGTCTCCACCTGCATGGCAGTTAAGTAGTTGTCCCAGAAGCGCGCCATCTTGTCAAAGGCGGCATCCACTTTGCGCTCGTCACGGTAGCGGCGCACCAGAAGCAGTGTAGCTGCAACGCTCACCTCTTGACCCAACTGGGTAATCAATCGCCTGGTCTCGCCGGGTTGGACCACCCCCAAATGATGGAGCAGGGCCGCGATGTTGTCCCCGCGGCGCGCTTCATAGTTACCCAGTTCCGCTGCCTGCAATCCAGTCGGATTGGCCCACGTGCCATACTCGTGGTCGCCCAGGAACCTGGCGCGGTCCGTCTCAAACGAAGATGCCGGCTGGTTGGAGGTGAAATAGTTGATCGTGATATCACGACGCATGAACGGGTATTGGATCAAGATCTTGATGCCGTGCTGGTCGTCATGCACGCGGCTCTGCATCGTCTGCGGCACCCAGTCGGCGTTGGTAAACTGTTTGAGAGCATCGGGGTGGGTATACTCCACGACCGGCACGGCGTCCAGCTCGATAGGCTGGCCGCTGACGTTGGTGAATTCATAGTCGCGGATTACCCGGCTGTCGCCGGGCGGGACAAAGATGGTAACGTCGGTCCTGATCCCATGGAACTCGGAGACAATCCGGGTATACCCCAACCCGACGTGACACTCGTAACGGTCGTAGCGATCTAGCGTAGGCACAAAGTAGGGGGAAAAGACCTGGTACCGATCACCGGCTCTAAACCGCAGATAGAGGGTCTCGCCCTTGAACTCTGAGCTTGGAAGTTGGGGGATATACTTGGTGATGCGGTTCAGGGCCGGGTCGCTCTTGCAGATCAGGGCTCCACCGGTGTGGTCCACAAAGCCGCCAAAGGCGAGCGTCCCTATGTAGTTGATCCACTTGACCGGCGTCTTGGGATCAGTAATCACATATTCCCTATTCCGGTCGTCAAAGTAGCCATAGTTCGCCATAGACACTCCTCAGTGTGTGCTACCGAAGACCTAATCCATCCCCAAGAGGGGATCTGCGTTCATCAGGATCACTGGCGGGAGCGCAGGGTCAGGTTCAGCCTGCGGGCTAGCGGTTCCAGATGCTCAGCGACAGCCTTTTCCAGGTTCAAGTGCGGGTCAGCCAGGAGATCGGCCCACAGGTGGCCCAGCACCTCGTTTAGCTTTTCTTCTACCAGGCCCCACAGGGGGACAGACGGAAAAGAGCGTCCCATCTGTAACCCCTGGGCTACAACCTGATAGAGTGGATCATCGGAAAAGGGCGGATTGGAAAGCACATCGTGCCGGGTTGGAAGCAGGCCAGCCCGCCGGCCAAAGCTGGACTGCACATGCTGGCTGGTGAGGAAGCGGATCAGCTTGATCGCTGCCGCATCGTGGACGGCGTGCTTCCACAGGACCAGGTGAGATCCACCGACGAACGGAACGCCAGGGGGAAAAGCCATGCCGACCTGGGCGGCCACCTCCGGAGATGCGAATTGCAGAAGCCATGGCCCGCTGATAGCCGCCGCAGCCTGTCCCTGGCCAAACAATCCATCCGACTGCGTGTCATCCAGGCCCCGGGCCGGCTCGGCGAGAAATCGCACCAGATCAAGGTAGGCACAAATGCCCGCTCGGGCTTCCGGCTGCTCAAACAACAGCTGCCGGCCATCGCCAGTAACAAAATCCCCGCCGGCCCCCCACACCCAACTGGCCACATTGTGAACTGTCATCCGGGATTGGTGGGTAGGCACCACCCACGGGATTGGCACACCAGCCGCCCCAAGCTGGGCAAGCGTCTGTGCCAGGTGTTCTGGGCTATCAAAAGCAGCCTGGGACAGATCAACACCCGCCTGTGCTAAAAGGTCCCGCCGGTAGTAGATAATGCGTGTGTCGGCCCACCATGGGATGGCCCACGGCAACGCAGGCTCACCGATGCGTTGGGCCATCATTCCACTCTGCCACATCGAAGACAGAAACACAGAGGGGTCCCCTGCGGCCGAGACGCCAGAGCTGACAAAAGGCTGCAAGGCATCCATCGCCACAAAGCTGCTCAGCCAGGTGGAGCCGATCTCCGAGATGTCAGGCCCGTACTGGTAAAGAGCTACTCTGAGCAGATCCGCCCAGGCGGTATCCCAGTTCAGCACGCGCAGACGAATATGGACACGCTGTTCAGCCTCGAACTGATCCAGAAGCGGTTGCAGGTCGGCAACCGTCGTCGGCCCACGCGACATGACTGACAGCTCTAGTTCGGCCATTTGTTACCTCCCGCCGATCATGGACAATCCAAAAGCTCCAGATTCTGGGTGCTGGTTGGTCCCAGCCCGCAGCCGTGGGGGAACAACGGCCTGACCTTCTAGAGCGAATTGTCTTTAATGAACTCAACCAACTCGTCGACGTGGCAGAACGCCAGGCACGTGACTGTATCTGCTCCCCCATAATAAATCGCGATGCGCCCCGTCGGCGGGTCACACAGCGCCGCACAAGGGAAGGCGACATTGGGAACATCGCCTACGCACTCATAATACTCCCTTGGATTGAGCAGGTAAGGGCGCGTCCGGTACAGGACCTTCCACGGCTCCTGCAAGTCGAGCAGTGCGGCGCCAAAGCTATACACGAACCCATTGCACGAGGTCAGCACGCCGTGGTAGATCATCAGCCACCCTTCGGCTGTCTCGATTGGCGTCGGCCCGGCTCCGACCTTGGTGGATTGCCAGCCGCCAGTTGGGGCCATCACATGCCGATGCCGGCCCCAATGGATCAGGTCCGGGCTTTCACTGTAGAAGATGTCGCCGAAGGCGGTATGGCCTGTATCGCTGGGGCGGCTGAGCAGCGCGAATTTTCCGTTCACCTGGCGGGGGAAGAGCACGCCGTTCCGGTTGTACGGCAAGAAAGCGTTCTCCATCTGGTGAAAGGTTTTGAAATCGTGGGTGAAGCCCATGCCGATGGTGGGGCCGTGGTACCCGTTGCACCACGTCACATAGTAGCGATCCTCGAGCCAGCACACGCGCGGATCGTAGCCGTAGACAAATCGGCCGACCTCGGCGTCCTCACATTCGAACTCTATGCGTTTCGGTTCGATGGTCCAGTGGATGCCATCCGGGCTTACACCTGAGTGAATCTCCATGTCCCTGGTCGTGCTATCACAGCGAAACACGCCGGCGAACGCTCCGTTGAAAGGCACGACAGCGCTGTTGAAAATGCTGTTTGCGCCCCGAACGGAATCGCGAGTGATGATGGGATTCTCCTTGGAACGCCACACCACCTCGTTGTAACCCTGCGGGCGCTCCTCCCAGGGAATGTTGGGCAGTTCCGAGCCCACAACTTCTGTCTTGGTCATGAGTTAATCCTTTCATCGGCTCGAATAATGAAAGCAAGCCACGAAATGATCGGGGTCCGCTTCGAGCAACGGCGGCATGGCCTTATCACAGCCCAGGGCGCCCTCTGCAGTCGGGCACCTGCCAATGATGGACTGAATATCGGTGTTCATGTCATTCCTTCTGTTGAGTCATTTCACTTGGAATATGTGTTGTAGACAGAGCGTACCTTGAGCGCTGCCTGGGCCGTGGCCAAATCCCATCCGGCCGGCAGGGGAGCCGTGACACTGATGACTTTCTGGGCCGACAGATCGAAATAGTTGTCACTGAAGATCACATCGGCGCCGGTCAGGCTGCATTCCACCAGGCGGGCCAGTGAACGCGCCGACAGCTCGATGACAAGCAGGCCCTCCTTCAGCGTCACATCGGCATTGATCTGCGGATCGACCAATGACAGGTGTTTGGTAGGGACAAAGAAAGCGGTTTGCCCGGCCAGGCGCCGGTCTCCCTGCCATAACTCGGCCACAAACACCAGTTCCCGGCGGGTATCATCATCCAGGAATCCGGAAAGATCGAGCGTTTCGATAGC
>Ga0209254_10004761_pt1 | contig 12436 bp, 10 predicted proteins | sample FrelakmetDIP11DI_FD_187148 | JGI IMG/M metagenome (GOLD analysis project Ga0209254, IMG submission 187148) | Freshwater lake sediment microbial communities from the University of Notre Dame, USA, for methane emissions studies - DIP11 DI (SPAdes)... | ecosystem: Environmental > Aquatic >...
CGGGGCGTCGGCAAGACCACCCTGGCGCGCATCCTCGCCAAGGCGCTCAACTGCGAGCGGGGCGTCAGCTCCACGCCCTGTGGCGCGTGCGGCGCCTGCACCGAGATTGACGGCGGGCGTTTCGTGGACCTGTTGGAGGTGGACGCGGCCTCCCGCACCAAGGTGGATCAAACCCGGGAGCTGCTGGAGAACGTGCCCTACGCCCCCGCCCGGGGCCGCTTCAAGGTGTACCTGATCGACGAGGTGCACATGTTCTCCGGACATAGCTTCAACGCCCTGTTGAAGACCCTGGAGGAACCGCCCCCCCATGTGAAGTTTCTGCTCGCGACCACCGACCCGCAGAAGGTCCCGGTGACGGTCCTGTCCCGTTGTCTCCAGTTCAACCTGCGCCGGCTCCTGCCCGAGGAGATCCGCGCACGGCTCCAGCAGGTCCTGGAGACCGAGGGGCTGGACCATGAGCCCGCCGCCCTCGGGCTCTTGGCCCGCGCCGCCGACGGAAGCATGCGTGACGGTCTGAGCCTGCTGGATCAGGCCATCGCCTTCAGCGGCGGGCGCGTGACCGAGGCCGAGGTCCGGACCATGCTGGGTAGCCTGAGCGGCGAGCTGGGCCTCGGGCTGGTAGCGGCCCTGGCGGATGGCGACGGGGCCCGACTGTTGGCCGAGGTCGAGCGCATCAATAACCTGACCCCGGACTTCGGGGAGCTGCTCAAGGAGCTGATCGGCCTTCTGCACCGGATCGCCCTCTTCCAGCAGGTGCCGGGGTTGATCCCCGCCGACGACCCCGAGCGGGCGCAGATCGCCGCACTGGCCGAGCGCCTCGCACCGGAGGATGTTCAGCTCTACTACCAGATCGCACTCACCGGCCAGCAGGACCTTTCCCTGGCACCGGACCCCCGCATCGGGTTCGAGATGGTGCTATTGCGGGCGCTGGCCTTTCGGCCGGCCGAGTCCAATTGGGGAGCAACGAGCTCCGCGACCCCAGCACATGGCACACCGACATCCGAATGTCAGCCTAACCCCGCGAAGCGGTCCGGCACGACCCCGGGCACAACTTCGGGCACAGCCCGGGACAAGACCCCGGCAACTGGTGCATCCCCGGATCCGCGCCCCAGCCCAACTCCGGCCGCCAAGACGCCCGTTGATGAGCCATCCGCCGCGGGTGTCCGCGACAGTGCCACCCCTGAGCTCGCCTGCGCCGCGGACTGGCATCGCCTGGTGGACGGCCTGCAGGTGGGTGGAATCGCCAGCCAGCTGGCCCACAACTGCACCCTGCTTGCCTGGCGCGACGGGCGCCTGACCCTAGCCCTGGACCCGGCGGCGGAACAGCTGCGCGCCCGCGGGACCGAGCAGCGCCTGAGGGAGGCCTTGGAGGGCGTCCTCGGCAAGCCTGTGCAACTCGATATCCAGACCGCCCGCCCCCAGCAGGAGACTCCGGCTCAGCGTCGGGCCCGGGAGGGCGAGGAGCGCCAACGCAGCGCCCAGGAGGCCATGGACAATGACCCGGTGATCCTGGGGCTGCGGGAGCACCTCGACGCCCAGTGGGTCCCCGGCTCGGTACAGCCTACCGACTGAGAGGTTGTGGAAAAATCGTTGCGACCAGCCCAGAGCGCAAGGAACCGCGCAGTGAGCGACGAGACATATCAGGTCGATAGGCGAGGAGCAAACGAGCACGCGACGCGGCGATCGGGGCGCGCAGTAGATTTTTCACAACCTCTGAGGCCCTTCCACGGTGGTCGACCCGGGCCAGGAAAACCGAAATCCAACAACCCTAAGGTAAAGCGACATGAAAGGCGGTATCGGCAACCTGTTGAAGCAGGCCCAGAAGATGCAGGAGGAGCTGGCACGCACCCAGGAGCGGCTGGCCCAGGAGGAGGTCGTCGGCGAGTCTGGCGGGGGTATGGTTCGGGTGACCATGAACGGCCGACACGAGGTCAAGCGGGTGGAGATCGACCCATCCCTCATGGGGGACGACAAGGAGATGCTGGAGGACCTGGTGGCCGCCGCCTTCAACGCGGCGGCCCAGCGGGTGGCCGAGCGGATGCAGCAAAACATGGCGGACCTCACCGCCGGCATGCCCCTGCCCCCCGGCTTCAAGCTCCCCTTCTAGCCCCCAGCCCCCCGGATTCTTACCTCAAGCCGATGGCCGAGCGCACCCTGCTCAACCAGCTCGTCGAGGCCCTGCGCTGCCTGCCGGGCGTCGGGCCCAAGTCGGCCCAACGGATGGCCTTTCACCTCTTGGAGCGGGACCGGGAGGGAGGCAAACGCCTTGCCCGAACCCTCGGGGAGGCGATGGAGCGCATCCACCGCTGCACCCGCTGCCGGACCCTGACCGAGCGGGAGGTCTGCCCCCTGTGCGCCAGCCCCAACCGGGACCCGGGGCTCCTGTGCGTGGTGGAGCAGCCCTCGGAGATCGTCGCCTTGGAGCAGGCCACCGACTACCGGGGCCTCTATTTCGTGCTCGGCGGCCGGCTCTCGCCCCTGGACGGCATGGGTCCGGAGGAGCTGGGTCTGGACCTTCTCACGGCGCGTCTCAAGGAAGGGGGCGTCCGGGAGCTGATACTGGCCATCAGCCCCACGGTGGAAGGGAGCGTCACGTCCAATTACATCGCCGAATGTGCCCAGGGCACGGGCACCAACGTGACCCGGATCGCCCACGGGGTACCCCTTGGGGGTGAGCTGGAGCACGTGGACGGCGGCACCCTGGCGCTGGCCTTCGCCGGCCGGCGCTCTCTCTAGCGCCCTCACGCAGGTTTCACTTAGAATCAGTTCATTGGCCTCGTTTCTTCGTACTACATCGAATCCTTCATTCAACCCCATGACCGACACCATCTTCGGAAAGATCGCCCGGGGGGAGATCCCGGCGGACCTGGTCTACGAGGACGAGGACCTGGTGGTCTTTCGGGACATCAGCCCCCAGGCCCCAGTCCATCTCCTCGTCATCCCGCGCAAATCCATCGCCACGCTGAACGACGCGGGTCCCGAGGACGCGGAGCTGATCGGCAAGCTGTTCCTGGCCGCCGCCCGGGTGGCCCGGGAGGCCGGCATTGCCGAGCGGGGTTACCGCACGGTGGTCAACTGCAACGCAGCGGCCGGGCAGACCGTATTTCACCTGCACTTGCATGTGCTCGGGGGGCGGCCCCTCCAGTGGCCCCCGGGCTGACCCCTCGGGAAAAAGCTCCGCCCCGGACCCAATGCGCCCGCCCGGCACTATGCCGGCAGGCGGCCAACGGTTAGCATTGGCGGCGCCCGGAGGGGTCAGGGCAAGGGAAGGGCACCTCGGCCCGATCCGTCCATATCCGTCCATAACAGAACCACGCGCCTGCAGACCTCGGAGCCCAGTCGAGGCGGTCAGGGGCGGCAACCGGTGGGCCAGCGGCCCCGCCGGCACCTAGGGAGAACCCGGGGCCCCTTGCCCCCATCCAACCCATGGCTGTGACTCCATCATCTCCCGCCGGATCGCCCGCGGGCACCCCGGCTGCCGCGTTCGAGCTCAAGGCCGCGGGCTTCACCCTGCCCGTCATCCGACTGCTCGGGGGAAACATGGAGGCGGTTGCCGAGCAGCTCGGGGCCAAGGTCGAGCAGGCCCCGGAATTCTTCCGCAACACCCCGGTGGTGATCGACCTCGCGGCCCTGCCTCCGGGGACCGGCGAGGTGGAGTTTCCGCTCCTGGTGGGGCTCCTGCGGGGCTACGGCATGATCCCCTTTGGCGTGCGTGGCGGGACCAAGTCCCAGCACGCGGCGGCTGAGGCCATGGAGTTGGCGATCCTGAGCGATACCTTTGCCCGAGTCAGCAAGGCCGGCGCGGCTGCCCCAGAGCCCAAAAGGCCGGCGCGGACCGACGCCGCGCCCACTGCCTCTGCCACCGCACGAGAGCCCCCCCAGCGCCCGACCCAGGGTTTCACCCTCGTGACTCGCCCGGTGCGCTCGGGGCAGCGTATCTATGCGGCCGGCGGCGACCTCTCGGTCGTGGCGCCCGTGAGCTCGGGCGCGGAGTTGATGGCAGACGGCAGCATCCATGTCTACGGCCCCTTGCGCGGCCGCGCCCTGGCGGGCATGAACGGGAACATGGAGGCGCGCATCTTCTGCCAAGACCTACAGGCGGAGCTGGTCTCAGTGGCCGGGCATTATCGGATCAGCGAGAACATCCCGGCCGAGCTGCGCGGGATGCCCGTGCAGATCTACCTGGACCAAAAGGTCCTGCGCATCGAACGACTGTGATGGCCGGCAGGCGGGCCTCGAGGCCCGCCGCCGCTCGGATAGACCCCTGAAGGAGGGCCCTGACTTGGCGAGAATCATCGTGATCACATCGGGCAAGGGCGGGGTGGGCAAGACCACCACGTCCGCCGCGCTCGCCATGGGTCTGGCCCAGCGCGGGCACCGGACCGCCGTCGTCGACTTCGACGTGGGGCTCCGCAACCTGGACCTCATCATGGGCTGCGAGCGGCGGGTGGTCTACGACTTCGTCAATGTGATCAATCAGGAGGCCAACCTCAACCAGGCCCTGATCCGGGACAAGCGCTGCGACAACCTCTATGTACTGCCTGCGTCCCAGACGCGGGACAAGGACGCGCTGACCAAGGACGGGGTCGGCCGGGTGCTCGACGAGCTGTCCCAGACCTTCGACTATGTGGTCTGTGACTCCCCGGCCGGTATCGAGCATGGCGCGACCATGGCCATGTACTTCGCGGACGACGCGGTGGTGGTGACCAACCCGGAGGTCTCCTCGGTGCGGGACTCGGACCGCATGCTCGGCATCCTCTCCAGCAAATCCAAGCGCGCCGAGACCAATGCGGAGCCCATCCGCGAGTACCTGCTCCTGACCCGCTATGACCCGCTGCGGGTGCAGAGCGGCGAGATGCTGAGCGTCAAGGACGTCCAGGAGATCCTGTCGTTGAGCCTGCTGGGGGTCATCCCGGAATCCAAGGCGGTGCTCACTGCCTCCAATTCCGGGGTCCCGGTGATCCTGGATCGGGAGAGCGACGCGGGCCAGGCCTACGGGGACGCAGTGGGCCGCTACCTGGGGGAGGATGTCCAACACCGCTTCATCGAGGCGCAGAAGAAGGGCTTCTTCAGCCGCCTGTTCGGAGGCTAAGCCATGGGTCTACTCGATTATTTCCTGCGGACCCGACCCAAGGGGTCGGCCAATGTGGCCAAGGAACGGCTGCAGATCCTGGTGGCCCATGATCGCGCCGAGCGCCACCGCCCCCCCTACCTGCAGAAGCTCCAGCGGGAAATCCTGGAGGTCATCCGCAAGTACGTGGAGATCGACCTCAGCGCCGTATCGGTCAATTACGAGCAGGGGGATACCCACGAGGTCTTGGAGCTCAATATCGTCCTACCCGAGGCCGCGCGTCATCGGGCTTGAAGAAGTGGCGAGTGGCGAGTAACGAGCGCCGAGGCGCCCTCGCCCAGGTTCTAGATTTCCCCGACTCACTCGCCACTCGTTACTCGCTACTTCTTTACGGCGCCAACCGCTCGATCACCCAGCGCCCCTCCGGCCCCCGCTGATAGCGGAAGCGGTCGTGGAGCCGGCTTTCCCGCCCCTGCCAGAGCTCGATCTCATCGGGCTCCACCCGGTAGCCCCCCCAGAAGTCCGGCAGCGGCACCTGACCCTCCCCGAAGCGGCGTTTCATCTCCGCGACCTTCTGCTCCAAGAGCGATCGGGAGCTGATCACCTGGCTCTGGGGTGAGGCCCAGGCGCCGATCTGGCTGCCCCGGGGGCGGGTAAGGAAGTACTTGAGGGATTCTGCGGCGGAAATCCGGCTCGCGGTCCCCGTGATCTGAACCTGGCGCGCCAGGGCCACCCAGGGAAACAGCAGGGCCACCCGCGGATTGGCGCCGATCTGCCGCGACTTCCGGCTCTCATAGTTAGTGAAGAAGACGAACCCCCGCTCGTCATAGAGCTTGAGCAGGACGGTGCGGGCGTAGGGCTGACCCTGGGCGTCCACCGTGGCCAGGGTCATGGCATTGGGCTCCGGGATGTCCTGGGCGATAGCGTCCTCGAACCAGCGCTGAAACTGGCGAATGGGATCCGGGGCCAGCTCCTGCTCCGACAGCCCGTAGGACATGGCCGCGTCGCGGAAGGCTTGGGGGTTGACGTTCATCGCGGGTCCTTAAGCCTGAGGAGACCCTATACACCGTATCGAAGGGAGTGCACCAGGATGATCGAAGCGGTGCGATTGAGGGTAAAGAAACCCCCCAGGGTCCATCCATGTTTGGCGCCAACAATAGACAAGATTACTAGAATTGCTTCGTCAAATGCTTCTAGCGCGGGTAATTTGATTTCTCAAGACCAATCACACTGGTCGTCGACCAACCGCGGGGCCTGTGCCTGGACCCGGCATCACCGGGTCCCTCTCATGGGGGACCTGGGCACGGCGAGACAGCGGCGCTTCATCCACCCATTCGAGGAGTAACCCCCTATGACCCGCGACGAGCAGATCCAGGCCCTGGAGACGGACTGGTCCGAAAACCCCCGCTGGACCGACGTCAAGCGCGGCTATGGCGCCGCCGACGTGGTGCGCCTGCGCGGCAGCGTCCAGCCCGAGCACACCTACGCCAAGCTGGGGGCCGAAAAGCTCTGGCATCTGGTGCACGGGGCCGCCCGGAAGGGCTACGTCAATTGCATGGGTGCCATCACCGCCGGTCAGGCCATGCAGCAGGCCAAGGCCGGGGTCGAGGCCATCTATCTCTCCGGTTGGCAGGTGGCCGCCGATGGAAACACCTCCGAGACCATGTACCCGGACCAGTCGCTCTATGCCTATGACTCGGTCCCCACCATGGTGCGGCGCATCAACAACAGCTTCAAGCGCGCCGACGAGATCCAGTGGTCGCGCGGCATAGGCCCCGGTGACCAGGGCTACATCGATTACTTCCTGCCCATCGTGGCGGACGCGGAGGCGGGGTTCGGCGGGGTGCTCAACGCCTTCGAGCTGATGAAGAACATGATCGCCGCCGGGGCCTCTGGCGTGCATTTCGAGGACCAGCTCGCCGCCGTCAAGAAGTGCGGACACATGGGCGGCAAGGTTCTGGTGCCCACCCGGGAGGCGGTTGAGAAGCTCATCGCCGCGCGGCTCGCCGCGGACGTGATGGGGGTACCCACGCTACTGCTCGCCCGCACAGATGCCGAGGCGGCCAACCTGCTGACCAACGACGTGGACCCAAACGACCAACCCTTCCTCAGCGGGGAGCGGACCGCGGAGGGTTTCTACCGCGTAAAGAACGGGTTGGAGCAGGCCATCAGCCGAGGCCTGGCCTACGCGCCCTACGCAGACCTGGTGTGGTGCGAGACCGGTACGCCCGACCTGGGATTCGCCCGGGAGTTCGCGAGCGCCGTGCTGGGGCCTAACCCCAACAAGCTCCTCGCCTACAACTGCTCCCCATCCTTCAACTGGAAGAAGAACCTGGACGACGTGACCATCGCCCGCTTCCAGGATGAGCTGGCGGACATGGGATACAAGTACCAGTTCATCACCCTGGCGGGCATCCACAGCATGTGGTTCAACATGTTCGACCTGGCCTATGACTATGCGCGGGGCCAGGGGATGCGGCACTACGTCGAGAAGGTCCAGGGACGCGAGTTCGCCGCCCGGGAGAAGGGCTACACCTTCGTCTCCCACCAGCAGGAGGTGGGCGCCGGCTATTTCGACGATGTCACCACCACGATCCAGGGCGGCAACTCATCGGTCACTGCACTGCACGGGTCCACGGAAGAGGCCCAGTTCTGAACGCTCAGGCGGCCTGTCGCGTGGGGCCGCTATAGTGCCCCGAGATGTGCACCACGATCTCGTGATCGCCGCAGCTGGTCTGCCAGCACTCGAGATCGCGGTTCCAGATCAGGGTCAGGTGGGCAAAGGCGCCCTTCTCCACTGGACCCTCGCATTGGATTTCCCGCGGCTCGACGACTATCGACAGGTCGCCCTGCTCGATGATGGAGCGCACCTCAAACTGGCCTCGGAAGTGACCGCAACCCTCGCAACCGATCCCAAAAAGCTGTACGACCTCGCCCACTTTCGGGAGCTTTATCACGATACTTCTCCAAACTGCTTGCCAGCTACGGTGCCGAGAGCCGAATCGAATCCCGCATCGACGTACGGCTGTAGAGGCCAGGGGCACGGCGCGGTCAGGACCCCGCGGGATGGTACCGACCACATCATTATGTTAGCGCATACTGGAGCTTCCCGCGGTGCGGGCAAGCACCGTTCACCTTGAGTATCGCTTCGCTCTGTCGGCGCCCGACGAGACCCGAAGGGGACCGGGGCACGGACGGTCCCGGGCGCCCGCCCCAAACCCAATACACAGCAATCGGGTATCCTTAAGGCGCCAGGTCGGCGCTTCCCGCCAGGCGGAGGCGATGCAGCCGAGAAACCGGCGTCCGAGCAATCCGAAGCAAGGAATCCAGCCCAAGCCATCATGCCTTCCGCGGCGCGGTCCCAGATCCCGACGACCAAGGCAGTATGGCCCGGCCCTGGTCCCGCCGGCGACTGGGATCCTGCCGTCTCGGCAAGCGCCTCCGGCCCATCGGAGACGTGCCGATGAGCGGGGGAATCAAGACAACCCCGATTCGCTCCACCCTGGCCGGTTTGGTGGCCGCCCTCTTGATCCTGTCCGCGGCCGCGGAGCTCGCCTTTCAGGCCCTGGTGGCGATCCCCCGCCAAGTCGTAGCTCAGCAGTCGGAAACCGCCCGTCTGATCCTCGCCCGGCAGTCCCAGTCCGTGGCGAGGGCCCTGGGCACCGGTCAACTTGTCCAGGCGGAGCCCGCCCTGCAGGGCGAGTCCAGCAATCCGGATCTGCGCTGGCTCGCCCTCGTGGACGCTCAGGGTCGGGTGGCCCTCGCCACGCCCCCCGCCTGGCGGGATCAAATGGCTCACCGAACCATCGAGGGCCTCGTCGACCTGGGATCGGCCAGCCATGCATCCTCGTCACCCTGGATCCACGTGGACCTGACGGGAGACACCCTGACCGCCGTCCTGCCTGTTGCCTTCCCCGCCGGCACGCCGCAAGAGCCGGCTGCGCCCAACCAGCAGGCTCCCCAGACGCATGAGGCCGTTTCCCACCCATCCCCCAGGGGTAGCCTTTACCTGGCACTCGATCTCCGGCGCTTGCGGGCAGCCGCCTGGGCGCAGCGTCTCGCCCCTGCGGGCTGGCTGCCCTGGGCGATCGGCACCGGGATCGCCATCCTACTGATGACGCACCTCGCCGAGAAACGGCTCCGGCGACCCTTGCGTCAGATTCAAACCCTGGTCGGGTCCTCGGCCACCGGGGAAGGGGTCAGTGAACCCCTAATCCGTGGACACGGTGAGATCGCCGACCTGGCCGCCGACTTGGAGCACATGGGTCAACGCATCAAGACCCTGGAGACGGAGCGACGGACCCAGACCCTGCGCTGGGGTTTTGCCCTGGACGGGGCGGCTGAGGGGATTTGGGACTGGGACCTGACCTCCGATCGGACCTTCTATTCCCCCCGGTGCCGGACACTGCTGGGCCTGGGGTCGGATGCGTCCGACGACCGACTCGATGCCTGGCTGGTTCGGGTTCACCCGGATGACCTCAGCGCCTGGCACGCGGCAATGGAGCGCCATCAGGACGGCGCCTCGCCGGACTTCGTCTGCGAGCACCGGCTGCGGACCCAGGACGGCACCTGGCGCTGGGTCGTTGCCCGCGGCAGAACCATGGAACGGGGCGCCCAGGGGCAACCCCTGCGCATCATCGGCACCCTGGCGGACATCACCGATCGCAAGCTGACCGAACGCTCGCTGGCCTACCTGGTGAACCTGGAGACGGTGCTGCTGGAGGCCTCCAGGGCCCTGTCGGCGGCCCAGCCCGAGGCGGTGGACGCCGTGGTGGATCGGATCCTGGGGGCAGTGGCCCGCCGCATGGACGTGGAACATGCCTGCGTCTTTACCCTAGGGACCGAGGGCCGGGAGCTGCGGGCTACCCATAGCTGGGGCCTGGTCGAAGGGCCCTGCCAGTTGGCGGACGCCTCCCCCATGCCCGAGGAGCAGTTGCCCCGCTGGATGGAGACGCTGCGCCACGGGGAGGACATCCGCATCGGCGACGTCTCCGAGCTCCCGGAGGCCTGGAGCCGTGATCGGCAGGTCCTGGCCCAGATCGGAGTTCGGGCGGTTGCCTCGGCGCCCCTGCGCACCGGCGAGCGCCTCGGCGGCTTCGTCGCCGTGGAGGTCGAGACCGGACCACGGGACTGGCGTGAGTCTGAGCTGCGTGCGCTCCGTCTTCTCGGCGACCTCTTCGGCGCCGCCTTCGAGCGACGCAAGTTCGAGCTGGAGATCATGGAGAGCCGCCAGCGCCTGGACGAGATCGCCCTCTACGACATCCTGACCGGGCTCCCGAACCGGCGCCTGCTCGGGGAGCGCATGCAGGAGGCGATGGCCGCAGCGGTGGAGGGCGGCACCCAGTTGGCCATCTGCTACCTGGACCTGGACGGCTTCAAGCCCATCAACGACCACTACGGCCGCGGGATCGGGGACCAGATCCTCATCGCCGTCGCAGATCGGCTGCGGGAGCAGGTGCGCGAGAGCGACACCGTGGCCCGGCTGGGGGGCGACGAGTTCGTCCTCCTCATGGGGGGATTCGACTCCCTGATCGAGTGTGCCAACGCCCTGGATCGCTTGGTCAAGACCTTGGCCCAACCCCATCTGATCGAGGGGGAGGAGCTGCGGGTGACCGCGAGCGTCGGCGCGATCCTCTATCCCCGCGACTCCCACGACGCGGACACCCTGCTGCGCCACGCGGACCACGCCATGTATCAGGCCAAGCAGCGGGGACGTAACCGGGTGCGCTTCTTCGACACGGTGCGGGACCGTCGCGCCCATGCCCGTCGCTCCCAGCTCGAGCGTATCGGCGAGGCCATCGAGGACGGGGAGCTAAGGCTCTACTACCAGCCCAAGGTGGACATGCGCCGGGGCAAGGTGGTGGGTGCCGAGGGCCTGGTGCGCTGGCAGCATCCGACCAAGGGCCTGTTGCCGCCTGGGGCCTTCATCCCCCTGTTGGACGGCACCGAGCTCCAGCAGCGCCTGGACTGGTGGGTGATCGGGGCCGGACTGGAGCAGCTCGAGATCTGGCATACCCAGGGGCTGGACCTGGGCTTGAGCCTCAACATCTCGGCCCGCTCGGTCCAGCACGAAGGCTTCGTCGCGGAGCTGCGCTCGCGCCTCGAGCAGCATCGGGGGCTGACCCCCCACGCCCTGTCCCTGGAGATCCTCGAGTCCGAGGCCCTTGGGGACCTGGACGCAGTGGCCAATGTCATGGAGCGTTGCGAGGACCTGGGGGTGCGCTTCGCCCTGGATGACTTCGGCACCGGCTATTCGTCGCTCACCTATTTCCGCCGGCTGCCCGCCCAGGTGCTCAAGATCGACCAGACCTTCGTACGCGACATGCTACGTTCCAAGGATGATCGGAACATCGTGGAGGGCGTGGTAGGGCTGGCGCGGGCCTTCCAACGGGAGGTGATTGCCGAGGGCGTGGAGTCCGCCGCCCACGGACTCATGCTGCTGAACATGGGCTGCGACAGGGCCCAGGGGTTCGGGGTGGCGGAGCCCATGCCGCCCGACCAGCTCCCCAGCTGGATCGGGCGCTATGTGTCCCCGCTCCTGTGGAGCCTGAGCCCGCGGTTCGACTGGTCCTCCGGCAATATCCTGGACCTCCTGACCATGGAGTCGGTGCATCGGGACTGGGTGGCGCGACTGTTGCGCGCGGCGGCGGGTGGGTCGGGCGCCCGGCCCCCCGAGTTGGCGGAGAGCAAATGCGGCTTCGGGCGCTGGTACTACGGCGAGGGCCGCCTGGGCTTCGGCGACCTGAGTATCTTTCAGGAGCTGGAAGGACTCCACGACGCCGTCCATGCCCAGGCGCGCAACCTACTGCGCGCCCAGGACCTGGGGCTGCCGGGAGCGGAGGGGGTCCGCTCCCTCATCGAGGCACGAGACCGCTTCGTGTTGGGTCTGCACCGGCTCCAGCAACAGGTCTTGAGTGATCTGGGCTGAGATCCGGGGGCGACGCTCAATACTGCGGATTTCAGCTTTTCACTGTTCCACGCCGGCGTCCTCCCCAAGAATCCCGGCAACGCGGACCGGCGTTCCTCGGCGTTCGCTCCCTTCCGATGGACCCTGAACGTCCGCCAAACCGGCCACATCCAGCGCCCGACCATGGTGATCAAGACCGCCGACCTTTACGACCGCTTCGCCATGGAGCTGCGGGTCTGCGACTCCATCCTGGGAGACTTCGGCGGCCGCACCGTCTTCTTCGGGGAGGTGGTGACCGCCAAGTGCTTCGAGGACAACACCCAGGTCAAGGCCATCCTCTCCGAGCCTGGGCTGAACCGGGTCCTGGTCGTCGACGCCGGAGGCTCCCGGCGCTGCGCCATGCTCGGGGACCTGATCGCCGCAAGCGCGGTGGCGAACGGCTGGGCCGGGATTATCCT
>Ga0209254_10004763_pt1 | contig 12435 bp, 7 predicted proteins | sample FrelakmetDIP11DI_FD_187148 | JGI IMG/M metagenome (GOLD analysis project Ga0209254, IMG submission 187148) | Freshwater lake sediment microbial communities from the University of Notre Dame, USA, for methane emissions studies - DIP11 DI (SPAdes)... | ecosystem: Environmental > Aquatic >...
CCCTTGCACCTCGCGTGAGGCGAGATTGAAGACGTAGAGGTCCTGGGCCCAGCCGCCCTGGTAGCGCTTCCAGTGGCGGAAGTCCCGGAACAGGGGCGAGTAGACGACCCGCTTGCCGTCCGGCGAGAAGTCCCCGGCGCCCGAGCTCGGCATCGGCAGCGGCTCCGGCAGGCCGCCGGTGCGCGCGACGGTGTACAGCCGGGTGTCGGTTCCCCCGCCGGCGTCGCGCAGCGAGCGGAACAGCACGCGCTCGCCGTCGCGGGTCCAGCCGTAGACTTGGTTGTCATAGCCCCAGCGGGGCGGCAGCGGGCCCTCGGCCGGGTACCAGGTCAGCCGCGTCGGCTCGCCGCCGGAGGCCGGCACGACGTAGACCTGCTCGTCGCCGTCGTACTGGCCGGTGAACGCGATCCAACGGCCGTCCGGCGAGAACTTGGGAAACAGCTCCTGGCCCGGGTGGGCGGTCAGCCGGCGCGCCGTCCCGCCGGCAGCCGGCGCGAGCCAGAGGTCGCCACCGTGGCTGAACACGACCTGGTCCTGCCAGATGTCCGGGAAGCGCAGCAGCCTCGTTCCCTCGTCGTCCGCCCACGCGGGCGCGCCAATCATCACCAGGCACAGTGCCCAACTCACGATGCTCGGCCTCATGTTGCTCCTCCGGCATAGGTGTTCCGTGCGGTGGGGAAGGCTCTTCAGGGCCGCGCGCCAATCGCGGTCGGTGTTCGACGCCGGGCGCGGTACCGCCGGAACCCTCACGGTCTCGCAGTATAGGACGGCGCGGCGGGATTTGGCAGCGAACGCATGAGCGCAGCGATCCTGCGGGTGCCTGGTGGGGCAGTGACGTTGTCATTTCGTCATTTCGTCATGCCTGGCACGCGGGAGAGTGAAAAGAAGAGGGGGCCGTGCGGCCCCCTCCGGGAATCACGATGGTAGGGTTGTCAGGTTACCGGCGCCAGCGCAGGAAGATGCCGAACCGGTCCGCGTCGAAGTTGGCGAGCTGCAGCACGTCTTCGGTGTACTTGTTGGACTCCCACTCGAAGGCCACACCGATGGCGTCCGACAGGTCGATGCCGAAGCGCGCGAACGTCCGCACCAGGTCGAACTCGAACGAGCCGGTGTTCTCGAAATCGGAGTACCCGAGGTCGATGTCGAAGGGTTCGAACCGCCAGCGGAAGCCGGCCTCCATGAGCTGTCCGTTCTCGTGGTGCTCGGAGGTCGCGATGCTGAAGTCCTGGGGAACCCGGATCGGGACCGTGGAGTCGGTGTCGTAGTTGTCGTAGGCGAGCCGCAGGGTCATCGTCTCCACGGGGGTGAGCTCGAGGTCGAACGCCACGTGGTCGGTGTCGGCGTCGTAGCCGACGCCGGAGTCGCCGTTGGCCGATGAGATCATTTCACCGGTGGCGAGCAGCCGCAGCCACTTCGTGAACGACCAGTCGAGGCGGCCGCGCATGCGCATCCGCTCGTCGAAGTCGGTGCGCACCACGATGTCGTCGGCGCTCTCGCTGAGCAGGTCGACCGACAGCCGCGCGCCTCCGATCAGCACTGCGGCCCCGGCGCCGAAGACGTCGACGTCGCGGTTGAACTCGCCCTCCTGGCTGCCCGGGACCACGATCTGGGCGACGTCCTCGGAGATGTCGAGGTCGCTCGAGCGCATCGCCCCCTCGGCCCAGAAGATGAAGGGCCCGACGTCGCGCAGATTGAGGCGCGCGCTGAGCACCTCGTCCTCGCGCTCGAAGCCGTTGGTGGTCTCGATGAGCTGGCTGATGTCCTGCGGGTCAGCGCCGCTGAAGTTGAGGGTGTCGAGGTAGAGGCTGGAGATCAGCGCCCAGCCCTCGAGCTCGCGGTCGCGGGCCTCGTAGCCGAGGTCGAACCGGACCTCCGGCGACAGGTCGAACTCGAGCCGGGCCTCGCCCCGCCATGACGGGCTCTCGGTGCGGCTGGAGATGGACTGGTCGAGGCCGGAGAAGAAGCGGCCCAAACGGAACGACACCAGGCTGCCCGACAGCAGCTCGGACGCGTTGGTGTCGCCCTCGTAGTTGGCGCGCACGTACGACGCGGTGAGGCGAATCGCCTCGCTGAACCGGCCGCGAACGCTCGCGGTGGTCACCGGCGTGTCGGCCTCGGTGTGGACCGAGCGCGCCAGGTCGTCGAGGGTGACGTCGGTGCCGAGCACCGCCTGGTAGCTGTTCCCCGATCCGGCGCCCGGAACGAGGCTGACGTGGTCATCGCCCTCGAACTCGCGCCAGCCCTGGAGCAGCGTGCCCGACCAGCGGTTGGTCGCGAAGAAAACGCCGCCGTAGATCTCCTGCTCGGTCTCCTTGAGGTCGGAGTCGAGCCGGAACTCGTCCTGGCCGACAAAGTAGGTCGTCTGGCGGGGGCCTTCATAGCGGTTCCAGCGGTAGCCGAGGACCGGGGTCACAGTGCTGTCCGGGAACAGCTGGAGCTCGGCGTCGACCACATAGCGATCGCGGTCCCAGAGGTGCTGGCCGGGGGTGATGCCCTCGTCGAGCAGCGGGTTGGCGAACGCGGGCAGGGCGCTGAAGTTGACGTACTGGTTGTAGGACAGGCGGAAGCGGTAGTCCTTGCCCTTGCCCATCCAGAGCCGGAAGGAGCCGGCCGGGTTGCCCCCGAAGCCGGCGGCGTCGATGCGGATGTTGTCGGCGATCGAGGCGCTCGACGTCGGGTCGACGAAGTTGAGGGAGAACCCGCGCAGGACCAGGCCGGTATCCTGGTTGATCTGGGTCCGGTACATGTCCTCGTTGCCGGTGATGCTGACCCACTGGTAGCCGGCCTCGAGGTCGATCGAGGTCGACTGGGCCTCGGCGAGGGGGCTGACGACCACGGCCAGCGCGAGCGCGACAGCAGCAAGCGAGACGCGGCGTGTGTTCATCGGCCTCCTCCTACTTCAGCAGCTGCGGCGACGTGTTCGAGCCGTGAATCGCCACGTGGCAGGTCGTGCAGTTGCGGTAGCGCGGGCTGTACAGGTCGTGGAATGACGGCGGCTGCGAGCCGAGCGTGCCGCCCTCGATCGGGCTGTGGCACTCGAGGCACAGCTGGTGGACCTGCGACCTGGTCAGCGCGTTCGGGTTCGACGAGCCGTGCGGCTGGTGGCACTTCATGCAGTCGCCGACGACGTTCGAGACGTGCGGGAACACGAACGGCCCCCGCTTCTCGGCGTGGCACGACACGCAGGGCCCCTCGCCCGAGCGGTCGACCACGAGGCTGTCGATGCCGGCGCCACCGTGCGGGTTGTGGCAGCTGGCGCAGTCGAGGCCGGCGAGCTCCATCTCGTGCCCGAACGGCCGCCGGAACGAGTTGGCCGCCGCCGGGTGGCAGGTCGCGCAGAGCTCGGCCGTCGGCTTGGCCAGCATCTTCTCCTGCAGACCCAGCTCGCCGCCGTGGATGGAGTGGCAGTCGACGCAGGCGACCGCGGTGTCGCTGTGGGCCGACCGCACTGAGAACATCTCGCGGATCTGCTGGTGGCACTGCAGGCAGAGCTGCTCGGAGTCCACTCCCTTGGGTACCGCGATCAGCGCGACGTCACCGCCCTCTTCCATGTGGCGGTAGCCGTTGGTGTGGCAGGTGACGCAGCTCGGGCCGCCGCGCGCGGCGACGGCGTGGATCGTGGCCTTGAAGGCGGTTACAACCTCTTCGTGACAGGCGGCGCAGTCCTCGCTTGGATCGGCGCTGTCCTGGGCGATGGCGGCGACGGCCGGCAAGCCCAGCGGCAGCAGCGCGACGATGGCGAGTGTGCGGATCAGTTGTCTCATGGCGATCCTACCTTTCGCGAGGCGCCGCGGCCCCGGGTGGGGCCGCGGGTCCTCCATCGTCGCTAGCGAGCGTGAACCCGGTCCACCGAGAACTCACGGTCGGCCCCATGGCAGGCCGCACAGGCCTCGCCGAACGGCGCCGTGTTGACGTACGCGTGGGCAGCGGCGTCCACCGAGCTGTGGCACGACAGGCAGGCGGCCGCGGCCGGCTGCATCGGGGTGTACCAGTCGCGCGCGGTGGGCGTTGCGAGCGTGCCCTCGGGCAGCGGCACGCCGTAGGTCCCCTCCGCATGGCAGCCCTCGCAGTTGCGGCGGTCGCCCGGGTAGCCGATGTGGCTGTAGTCGTTGCCGGCCAGCACGTAGCCGTTGACCAGCTCGGCGCCGGTGTGGATGCGGTGAATCATCCACTTCATGTGCGCGGACTCCGCCGGGTCGCCCGGCTCGCGCTCTTCCTCGTCGGTGAGGTTCGGGTTGTGGCAGATCATGCACTCCTGCACGTTGAGGCGCCGCCCGCCGTGGAAGGCGAGGACGTCGTGGCAACGGTTGCAGCTGTCGGTCGTGACCACCTCGCGCCGCTCGACCGGCTCCTCGTCGGTGACCGCCACGTAGACGATCGGGTTGAACGCCGGCTCGCTGACCTCGAGGCCCTCGGCCGTGCCGTCGTCGATGATGACCTCGCGCGAGGCCTCGCCGGCGATCGCCCAGGTGCCGGTCGCATCCTCAGGGATCGGCTCGACGAAGGTGTGGATGAGGTTGTCGCCGCTGACCGTCGTCCCCTCGAGGGCGTCCTCGCGGAAGTCGACGGTGTAGTCGGTGGTCGAGCCGCCGGCGATGAAGCGCAGGCGCGCCATGGTCGTGTAGTCGACCGGCGAGCCGTCGCCGTTGGTCAGGCGGAAGGTGACGGTCGGGAAGCCGCCGGGCTCGACACCCGTGACCTCGAGGATCTCCATGTTGAGGCCGGCGAGCTGGGCCGACTTGGTGGGGATGGTGTGGGCGCCCATCACCGAGGCGTCGAACTCGCGGTCCCCCTGCGGCTGGTGGCAGACGCCGCACAGCGAGTCGTCGGCGGCCGGCCCGCCGGCGTGGTTCTCGCCGGTCACCCAGTCGAGGTCGTCATGGCAGGAGCCGCACGCGGCGCGCGACGGCTCGCTGAACCAGACGTGGCCCTGGGCGGCCTCCGGCGGGTGGCAGCTGGTGCAGTTGCGGATGTCCTGTGGGAACCGGACCTCGGAGAAGTCGTGCACCGACTGGCGGTTGCCGATGATGATATAGGGGATTCCGGCCTGGACGCTGGGCAGATTGGCGCCCATGTGGATCTTGTGGATCATCACCTTCATGTCGACGGTGTTGCCGGTGTCGGGGTCGGTCGACTGGGGCTGGTGACAGGTGACGCAGCCCTTGACGGCCCGGCGCGGGCCGCCGTGCAGGGCGAGCGGGTCGTGGCAGGTGTTGCAGGTGTCGTCGAGCAGCGAGCCCCAGGTCTCGGTGACCTGGCCGCCGGCCGGCAGGAAGTCATGGGTCGGATCCGAGAAGTACTCCTTGCCGACCATCTCGATGGTGTTGCGCCGGCTGTACACGTACAGGGTGTGCGTCTTCGAGCCGTCGAAGCCGTCGGGCAGCACGGTGCCGAAGGTGTAGCGGGCGCGGCCGATCTCGAGATCCTCCCAGCTTCCCCCGGAGTCCGCCGCGGCCTGGATGGCCGACACGCCGGTGATCGGGCTGGTCTGCGTCCGGACCGTGTACGAGGTGTACTGGCGCAGCTCGTTGTCCCACCAGGCGAGCACGAAGCTCGCGGTGATGGGGCCCGGTGTCAGACGGCCGGCGCGGTCGAGCGGCAGGTCCATGTCGTCGATGAAGGTGAGCTCGACGACCGGCTTGCGATCGGCCGGGATCTCGATCGAGACGATCTCGGTCGTCAGCCCGGGCCGGATGAACTCCTTTTGCTCGTCGGTCATGTAGTACTCGACCTCGCCGACCACGTAGCTGTGCGAGGCCACAGCCTCACCGTCGGTCACCAGCGGGTCGATCGCCGGGGTGCCGTGGGCGGCTGGAAGAGCGCCGGCTGCGGCGAGCAGAATCAGGACAAGAGAAGTTGACAACATCGTGAATCCTCCCTGTCTTCCTCGAACGTGTTCGTCGGCCCGGCTGCGGCTGGGGCCGTGTCTGGATGAGAACCCCACGCGGATAAGTGGCCCGAGCGCGCTGCGCAGGCGCAAGCCTGCGGCTCGATCGCCAGAGGGCGCCGATCGGCGCCGCGACAGGCCGGACCGTGTGACATGACGGTTACAAATATGCGGAGGACTGTCACCGAAGTCAAGCGGGCCTTGACGGTGCAAGAAATTGAGAATCCATCTCTCAAATCGACACGAGGGGGCTCGGGCCCAGGGTGGCGTCCGCTTGCCAGCCGGGTCCGGCTCGGCGACACTGCCGGCGATGGCTGGCCGATCGAAGCTGGCCGCGGTTGCGGTGGCGGTGGCTGTGGTTGCGGTTGCCGTGAGTGCCCTGTACCTGCGGCAGGGCCTGCGCTGCGCCGGCTTCGCCGGGCCGGGCGTTACCGCCGGCGAGCTGCCGGCGCCGGCCCCTGCCGGGCATCTCCGGCTCGCCACCTGGAACCTGCGTAACTTCCCGCTCGACGAGCGCGCCGACGATCCCGAGCTCGGGTATGCGCGGCAGACCAATATCTGCGACCTCACCGACGCCCTCGAAGGGCTCGACGCCGACGTGCTGGGTCTCGCAGAGATTTGCGACGCGCGCCGCTTTCCCCCGATCCTGCGCCGCGCCGCCGGCGAGCGAAGCTACCAGGCCGTGCTGTCGCGGCGCGGCGGCCGCTGGGGCCAGCGGCTCGCGATCGCGTGGGATGAGCGGGTGCTGGAGGCGGTCGGGCGGCCGGTCGAGGTCCGTGAGGTCGCGGTCGAGGAAGACCTGCGGCCCGGCCTGGCGCTCCGCCTGCGCAGCCGCAGCGTGCAGGACCGCGAGCTCACGGTGCTGCAGGTCCATCTGAAGGCGAGCCCGAAAGGGTACGCGGTCCGGATGGAGCAGCACCGCGCGATCGTCGACTGGGTGCGTCAGTGGACCCAGGAAGCCGGTGGGCGGGGCTTGGTGGTGATGGGCGACTTCAACACCACCGGCCGCGAGGGCGGCTCGGTCGAGGCGGAGCTGGAGACGCTCGACCGCCTCTACGAGCAGGTCGGCCTGCGGCGGCTCGCGAATGCCACCGGCTGCACCGAGTACTGGGAGGGCGGCGGCGAGCCGGATGGGGTCCAGCAGCCGTCGCAGCTCGACCACGTCTGGGTGCGCGGGCTCGGCGACGAGCTGCCGGAGGGGCGGACGTGGCTGCACTGCGCGCGGGCCGGCTGCGAGCCTCTGGTGTCGCGCCCCGGGGAGGAGGACGGGACCTTCTGGGACGTCTCCGACCACTGCCCGCTGACCGTCGACCTCCCGTGGGTGGCTGGTGGCTGATGATGGCCGGCCGAGGAGTACGGACCGACTTTGTCGAAACGTCGCTGTCCCACCGCCTCGGCAGGGCTGTTCCTTCGTCCACGTTCCCGTTCCCGTCCCCGTTCCCGACTCGAGGTCGGTGTCGCTGGAACTTCGACCACCGACTGGGTCGCAGGCCAGGTTCCGTCTATGATCGTGCGGGGGGCAACAGTGCAAGCCGGTGACGGACACCGCGAGTTTCACGTCTCGCGCCAGGCGAGGGAGCGCTACGGCCTCGAAGAGGCGCTGTTCTCCCTTACCGGCAACGTCGTTTTCGCCGACTTCCGCGCGGCCCGCGAGTTCGCTCACCGCATGAACCTGCGCCGCGACGCTGCGCGCTTCCCGGAGCGGGCGGTGAGCGCCGGCCACCTCAACGCGATGGGCCTGATCGACGAGTTCGCCCACCTGCTGGTCGCGCGCTACCGCCGGCTCAGCAACCCCCGGCTGCTCGCCGACGCCCTGGCCGACCTCGAGGCGTCGATCGGCCGCGCCCCGGTCGACGAGCTGCTGCTCGCCTTCGTCGCCGACTTCCCGCCGCTCGCCGTCCACCGCGGTGAGCTGACGGCGCCCGCCTGGCTGGCCGGCACGACCGGCGAGGAACGCAACCGCGAGCTCGCCCTCGAGGAGCTGCTGCTGCTCTGGCTGGCCAACCGCAACCCCGCCTTCGCGCCGTTCCGCGAGCTCTTCGACGACTCCGGCCTGCGGCTCGCCACCGCCTACCTGAAGGTGATGGATCGGCTGCGCGCCTTCCTTGCCGGCCAGCCGCGGATCGAGGGTACTCCCGGCGGGCTGCTCGAGCTGCTCGAGGCGCCGATGCGGGCCGCCCCCGACTCCCTGGAAGGCCAGCTCGCCTACCTCCGCACAGCGTGGTCGGTGCTTCTCGGCGACGAGCTCGCCCGCGTGCTCTCCAGTCTCGACCTGTTCGCCGAGGAGCGGCGCGTCTTCTTCGGGTTCGGTCCCGGTCCGGTCCCGGTCCCGGAGCTGCGCATCCTGGAGGACGACCGCGAGGCCTACTCCGAGGATCGCGACTGGATGCCGCGGCTGGTGCTGATGGCCAAGAACGTCCACGTCTGGCTGGGCCAGCTCTCCGAGCAACACCAGCGGCCGATCGCAACCCTCGATGCGATCCCCGACGTCGAGCTCGACCGTCTCGCGAGCTGGGGCGTCACCGGCCTCTGGCTGATCGGCCTTTGGGAGCGCAGCCGAGCCTCGGCCCGGATCAAGCGGATGATGGGCGACGCCGAGGCGGTGGCCTCGGCCTACTCGCTCGAGGACTACCGGGTCGCGGCCGACCTCGGCGGCGGCGACTCCTTCGCCGAGCTCAAGGCGCGGGCCTGGCGGCGCGGCATCCGGATGGCCACCGACATGGTGCCCAACCACGTCGGCATCGACTCGCGGTGGGTGATCGAGCACCCGGACTGGTTCATCAGCCTCGACCGGCCGCCCTTCCCGAGCTACGCCTTCGGCGGCCCCGACCTCTGCGACGACGGCCGGGTCGGCATCTTCATCGAGGACCACTACTGGGACCGCAGCGACGCGGCGGTGGTGTTCCGGCGGCGCGACCACTGGACCGGCGACGAGCGCTTCATCTATCACGGCAACGACGGCACCGGCATGCCGTGGAACGACACCGCCCAGCTCGACTACCGCAAGCCCGAGGTCCGCGAGGCCGTCATCCAGACCATCCTGCACGTGGCGAGGCAGTCGCCGGTGATCCGCTTCGACGCCGCCATGACGCTCACCAAGCGGCACTTCCACCGGCTCTGGTTCCCGGAGCCGGGGTCCGGTGGCGACATCCCGTCGCGGGCCGGCCACGGCATGACCCGCGCCGAGTTCGACGCCGCGATGCCCGAGGAGTTCTGGCGGGAGGTGGTCGACCGGGTGGCGGCCGAAGCACCGGACACCTTGCTGCTGGCCGAGGCCTTCTGGCTGCTCGAGGGCTACTTCGTGCGCACCCTGGGCATGCACCGGGTCTACAACTCGGCGTTCATGAACATGCTGCGTGACGAGCGCAACGCCGACTACCGCCACCTGATCCGCAGCACCCTCGAGTTCGACCCGCGGATCCTGAAGCGGTACGTCAACTTCATGTCCAACCCCGATGAGCGCACCGCCCTCGATCAGTTCGGGAAGGACGGCAAGTACTTCGGTGTGGCCACCCTGATGGCGACCCTGCCCGGGCTGCCGATGTTCGGCCACGGCCAAATCGAGGGCCTGGCCGAGAAGTACGGCATGGAGTTCTACCGCGCCCGCTGGTCCGAGCAGCCGGACGACGAGCTGGTCCGCCGCCACGAGCGCCAGCTGTTCCCGCTGCTCCGCCGCCGGCGCGCCTTCGCCGAGGTCGAACGCTTCCAGCTCTACGACCTGCAGCGCAAGGACGGCGGCGTCGACGAGAACGTCTTCGCCTACTCGAACGGCAGCGGCAGCGTGCGGTCGCTGGTGCTGTTCCACAACCGTTTCGCCGAGACGTCGGGCTGGGTCCGGCACTCGTGCGCAGTCCAGACCGCGCCCGGCGGCGGCGCGGACACGCTGCGCCACACCACGCTCGCAGAGGCCCTCGAGCTGCCCGCCGGCGACGAGTGGTACGTCGTGCTCGCCGACACGGCTAGCGGCCTCGAGTACCTGCGCTCCTGTCGGTCGGTCCACGAGCAGGGCCTCTACGTCGAGCTCGCCGCGTACGACCTGCACGTGTTCGCAGACATCCGGCCGGTGGCGGACTGGCCCGACCGCCGATATGCCCGTCTTGCCGGCCGGCTCGACGGGCGCGGCGTGCCGAGCATCGATGAGGCGCTGGCCGAGCTCGAGCTGGAGCCGGTCCTCGAGCCGTACCGACGGCTGGTGGCCCCCGACGTCCTGCGGGAGCTCGTTGAGGGTCCGGCGGCCGGCGTCGAGGCCTCGCCGGACGCCGCGGTGCTCGACCGCGTCGAGGCGTCGCTCGAGGAGCTGCTTGGTGCCATTCACGCCCGGGTAGGCGGCGTGGCGGAGCCGGAGCTGGCGCACGACATCCGGAACGATCTCGAGGAATTGCTGGCCGGCGATCGCGCGGCCGCGCTTCGGGAGCTGTGGCCGCCGCCCGCGGCCGGCTCCCCGCTGCTGCCTGCGGCGGTGGTGTGGGTCCTGCTGCGCCGGCTGGCCGACGGCGCCCCGCAGGCTCTGGAGGAGGGCGACGTAGGGCGCTGGTTCGACGACTGGTTCCTGCTGTCCAACCTGCGGCGCAGCCTGCTCGCGATCGGCCTCGGAGCCGAGCCTTCCGACCGCGCGGTCGCCGCCGTGCGAACGCTCGAGGCGTGCCGGCAGTGGTGGCAGTCGGAGCCCACGGAGCTCCCCGACCTTGCGACCACGATGCGCGATCTGCTCGCCGTGCCGGCGGTCGCCTCGTTCCTGGGCGTCAACCGCTACCAGGGCGTGGACTGGTTCGTCAGCGAGTGCTGGAACGACCTCCAGTTCTGCCTCGCCGTGGTCGCCGCCGTCGAGTCCGACGAGCCGGCCACGCTCGCGGAGGTCGGGCGCCGACTCAATTTGCTGGCGTCCGCCAAGCAGGCATCGGGATTCCGGGTCGACGAGCTGCTCGCTGCCCTCGCTGCCGGCCCCGAGTGAAGCATGGGCGAAGCTCGTATCGGGCGCGTGCCGCGCTGGCTGCTCCCTGCCGTGATCGCACTGCCCTTCGCTGCGGCGGTGGTGATCGACGCGGTGCGGGTGCTGACCGCCGAGCCGGCGCGCGCCCGCAACCTGCTCGAGGTCAGCGCGCTCCGATTCGACCCGGCCGACCCGGTCTTCGATCTGCGCCGCGATCCGCCGGGCGGCGACGAGCCGTGGTCCGGTCCGGGGTTCACCCTCGAGTCGGGGTGGGGGCAGGCCGCGGACGAGGGGCGGTGGACCGCCGCGGCCGCGGCGGTGCTCCGGCTCGAGGCGGGACGCGGTGGCCAGCGGGTGCTGCTCGTCGACGGTCGCGCCGACCGCGGCGAGCGGGTCCCAATCCTGCTCGCGGCCGCAGTGAATGGCGCCGACTGCGGGCGCGCGCGGCTCGAGCGGCAGCTGGCAGCGTGCCGGTTCGAGCTGCCCGAGGGCGTCGTCCGCTCCGGCTCCAACCGGGTCGAGCTCGAGGTGGTCGACCCGCGCACCGGCCGGGAGGCGCGGGGCCGCACCGCGCTCATCCGGCGCCTCGCCCTCGCCGGCGTCGGGACAGCGTCCTTCGACGACCTCGTGGCGCAGCCGCCGCTGGTGGTCGATCGCGAGCGGGGGAGCATCCTGGTCCGGCGCGCCGGCCGCGTCACCGCGCCCTTTTCGACGCTGGTGAGCGGCAGCGTGCTGACGGGCCGCGTCACCTTCCGTGCTCCGGCCGGTGACGCGTCGTGCCGGGTCACGGTGGCCCGGCGCTACTCCGGGCCGGATCGCTACGACGTGGTGAGCGAGCGGACGCTGCGCCCCGAGAGGTCGCCGACCGCCCGGTTCCGCCAGGAGCTGCGCGACCGCCAGGAGCCGGTCGCCCTGATCGTCGACGTCAACCCGGCGGCCGCAGCGGGCGGTGTCGTGCTCGATCAGCTGCGCGTCGAGGTCCACGGCAAGCGGTGACGGTGCGGGTGCAGAGGCCTCCTCAGAACTTCGGCGTGGCTTCCCGATTGCAGCGGCGCGCCTTCCTGAGGGGACCCTTCGACTCGCGGCGCCGCGGCGCCGCTCGCTCAGGGCAGGCTCCTCGGGCGCGGAAGCGGATCCGGCTTCGCCCTGCGGCTTCCGGCTTCGTGTTCGCGGCTTCGCCCGCTGGGCTACGCCGTCACAAGCCGCACTTCGCCGTGACAAGTCGCCGTGACACGAGCGGGCGCGAGCGTTCCCCTACTCATCCCCGCCGGAAGAGGGCAGGGAGGGCGGTGGCTCTTCCGGCGGGGTGACGTCGCGGGGCTCCTGCTGCGGCTCGCGCCGGATTCGCCACGAGCCGATCAGGAGGGTGAGCACGGCGAGGGTCAGCTCGTCGACCAGCGGGATCGGGTCGGGCAGGAGCAGGTTGAGCACGAGCAGGCCGGCGAGGATCGCGAACAGCTGCGGGAAGCGAAGCCCCGGCAGCAGCCGGCCGAGCAGCGAGGTCACCGGGGTGCGAGCTGGGGTCGACATGGCGCCATGGTAGCAGCCCCGAGAGCTGCTCGGCCGGCGTCAGTCGCTCTTGAACATCTTCGCCGGCACGTAGCTCAAGAACGGCTTG
>Ga0209254_10004764_pt1 | contig 12434 bp, 12 predicted proteins | sample FrelakmetDIP11DI_FD_187148 | JGI IMG/M metagenome (GOLD analysis project Ga0209254, IMG submission 187148) | Freshwater lake sediment microbial communities from the University of Notre Dame, USA, for methane emissions studies - DIP11 DI (SPAdes)... | ecosystem: Environmental > Aquatic >...
TCCGGGCAGGCGCAGCAGGGGGTGCTGAACCTTTACTCGGCGCGGCATTACCAGACCGACGAAGCGCTGTATCGGACCTTCACCGAGCAGACCGGCATCAAGATCAACCGCATTGAACTCGGCGATGAGCCGCTGCTGCAGCGGCTGAAGAGCGAGGGCGCCAACAGCCCGGCTGACGTCGTGCTGCTGGTCGACGCCGCAAGGCTGTGGCGGGCGCAGATCGACGGCCTGTTCCAGCCCATCGATTCGAAGGTCCTGAACGAGCGCATTCCCGCCAATCTGCGCGCGAACGACGGCAGCTGGTACGGGCTCTCGACGCGGGCGCGGGTGATCGTCTACGACAAGGCGAAGGTCAAACCGCAGGAAGTCGATTCCTACGAGAAGCTGGCCGATCCGGTGAACATGGGGCGCGTGTGCACGCGCTCCGGCTCGCACCCGTACATGCTGTCGTTGATCGGGGCGATGGTCGAGCGCAGCGGGGAGGCCGCCACGGAGAAGTGGGCTCGGGGCATGGTTGCCAACATGGCGCGGCCGCCGCGCGGCGGCGACACCGACCAGATCCGCGGCGTGGCCAGCGGCGAGTGCGGTGTTGCCCTGACCAACACCTACTACTGGGTGCGACTGATGCGATCGATTGATCCGAAGGACAAGGAGGTCGTCGCCAGGGTCGGCTTCCTTTGGCCGAATCAGGCGACGTCGGGCGCGCACGTGAATATCTCCGGCGGCGGCGTGGCGCGCCATTCGCCGAACCGCGCCAACGCGATCCGCTTCCTCGAGTACCTGTCCGGCCCGCAGGCACAAGCCTATTTTGCCGACGGCAATAACGAGTGGCCGGTGCTCAAGGATGTCGAACTGAACAACTCGGCGCTTGCCTCGCTTGGCAAATACAAGGCCGAGAGCGTGCCCGTGTCGTCGATCGGCAAGGGCCAGATCGCTGCGCAGCGCATCCTCGATCGGGTCGGCTATCGCTGAGACCGACGCGCGCCCCGCCCGGATAGGCGTTCTGGGATGATGCGTTCCGGCAACCGGGGCGCAAATGGACAAGCTTGATGTTCTGATCATCGGCGCGGGCCACAACGGACTCGTGTGCGCCGCCTATCTCGCCGCGGCAGGGTTGAAGGTCCGCGTGCTGGAGCGCCGCAGCCTGGTCGGCGGCGCGGCGGTTACCGAGGAGTTCGTTCCCGGCTTTCGCAACTCGACCGCCAGCTACACGGTCAGCCTGCTCAACCCGAAAGTGATCCGCGACCTGCGGCTCGTCGAGCGAGGCTTGCGGATCGTCGAGCGGCCTTTTTCGAATTTCGTGCCGCTTCCCGACAACAGGTTCCTTAGGTTCGGCGGTGACCTGGCCACGACGCAGGCGGAGGTCGCGAAGTTCTCTGCAGAGGATGCGCAACGCTTGCCCGTCTACTACGCGCAGCTCGATCGCGTCGCCGAGCAGCTGAAGCAGTGGGTGCTGCAAGCGCCGCCGAATCTCGGCGGACCGTTCATCGTGCAGGGCTGGCGCGACCTGATTTCGGCCGCCCGGCTACTCTGGCACTACGGCCGGCTGCCGCGCGACGGCCAGCGCGATCTGGTCGACTTCTTCACCAAGAGCGCCGGCCACTGGCTCGGTTCGACCTTCGAATCGGAGCCGCTGCGCGCCGTGCTCGGCTGGGACTCGGTGGTCGGCAACTATGCCAGCCCGTACGCCGCCGGCTCGGCGTACGTTCTGCTGCACCACTGCTTCGGCGAAGTCAACGGCAAGCCGGGCAAATGGGGTCACGCGATCGGCGGCATGGGGCGGATCACCGAACTGATGGCCGACGAGGCGCGCGCACGAGGCGTGCGCATCGATGTCGATGCCGAGGTGGCACAGGTTCTGGTGGAGGGCGGGCGTGCCGTCGGCGTGCGGCTGGCGAGCGGCGAGGAGATCGGCGCCCGGGCAGTGGCTGCCAACGTCAATCCGAAGCTGCTTTACAGGCGGCTGATCGAACGAGACGCGTTGCCGGCGGAGTTCGCGTTGGCGATCGACCGCTACCGCTGCGGCTCCGGTTCGTTCCGCATCAATGTCGCCCTCGCCGACCTGCCGGACTTCAGCTGCCTGCCCGGCACACAGACGCAGCCGCACCATAGCAGCGGCATCGTGTTCGCACCGTCGCTCGCATACATGGACTGCGCCTGGCGCGATGCCGAGGCGCAGGGATTCGCTGCTGCGCCAATCGTCGAGATGCTGATTCCCAGCATCGTCGACGACACGCTTGCGCCGAAAGGTGCGCACGTGGCCAGCCTGTTCTGCCAGCAGTTCCGGCCGGAGGCCGACTGGGACAGGCTCAAGCCGCGGGCCGTCGAGGCGATCTTCGATGTCGTGCAATCGTACTGCCCGAACTTTCGCCGATCGCTGCTCGGCTACCGCGCGCTGTCGCCACTGGACCTGGAACGCGACTTTGGCCTTGTCGGCGGCGACATCTTTCATGGCCAGTTGTCGCTCGACCAATTGTTCTCGATGCGGCCGGTATTCGGCTACGCGCGCTATCGCGGGCCGATTGGCGGCCTGTACCACTGCGGCTCGGGTGCGCATCCGGGCGGCGGCGTCACCGGCGCGCCGGGACACAATGCTGCCATCGAGATTTCGCGCGACCTCTGCTGAGGGTAAACGCGGCTCGGTGCGAAGGCTTCGCGCCCATAGAATCGCACGCTTTGCGACCCTGCAAGGACGGCTCGCGGCGCATGTTCGATTTCTCAGCCGAGGCCGGCTTCATCGGCCTGTTCATCGCCAGTTTCATATCGGCCACCGTGCTGCCCGGCGGCTCGGAGGTGGTGCTGATCGCGGTGATCCACAGACACCCCGAGATGCTGCTGCACGCCGTGGCCGTGGCGACCATCGGCAATACGCTTGGCGGAATGACCTCCTACCTCCTGGGACGGATGATTCCCAACCGCGCTGACAGCCGCGCCGTGATCTGGCTGCACCGGTATGGCTACTGGGCGCTGCTCTTTTCGTGGATTCCGCTGTTTGGTGATGCGCTGTGCGTCGGCGCCGGCTGGCTGCGCTTCAATCCGTACCTGTCGCTGCTGCTGTTTGCGGCCGGCAAGCTCTTTCGCTACGCGCTGGTTGCCGGCGGCTGGGCTTGGATCGAGGCGGTGATCCTGCCGATGTTCTTCTCGTAGAGTGCAGGCTCCAGAGCCGGCCGCACCGGCGGGCTCCCTGGTCCCGGTTCGTATAATCGACGCACTTCTGCGGAGACACCTGCGTCATGAAGATCCTTGTATCAGTCAAGCGCGTCGTCGACTACAACGTCAAGGTCCGTGTGAAGTCCGACGGCAGCGGTGTCGACATCGCCAACGTCAAGATGTCGATGAATCCGTTCGACGAGATCGCCGTCGAGGAGGCGGTGCGGCTGAAGGAAGCAGGCAAGGCCACCGAGATCGTCGCGGTGTCCTGCGGCGTGGCGCAATGCCAGGAAACGCTGCGCACCGCCATGGCCATCGGCGCCGACCGCGCGATCCTGGTCGAGACCGATGCCGAGGTGCAGCCGCTGGCGGTGGCGAAGATCCTGAAGGCGCTGATCGACAGGGAAAAGCCGCAGCTGGTGCTGCTGGGCAAGCAGGCGATCGACGACGACGCCAACCAGACCGCGCAGATGCTCGCCGCTCTCGCCGGCCTGCCGCAGGCGACGTTCGCCTCGAAGATGACAGTCGACGGTGCTGCTGCGAAGGTCACCCGCGAGGTCGATGGTGGCCTGGAAACCATCTCGGTCAACCTGCCGGCGGTCGTGTCGGTGGACCTGCGGATGAATGAGCCGCGCTATGTGACGCTGCCGAACATCATGAAGGCAAAGAAGAAGCCGCTCGAGAACGTCAAGCCGGCCGACCTCGGCGTCGATCCCACGCCGCGGATCAAGACCCTGAAGGTCGCCGAGCCGCCGTCGAGGAAGAGCGGCATCAAGGTGCCCGACGTGGCGACACTGGTGGCCAAACTGAAGAGCGAAGCCAAGGCGATCTGAGCATTCGCACGAGCGGTCGGATCGTCCCCGCGCCGGCGGGGACCCAAGTCTCTGGAGAATCTGCATGCCCGCACTTGTCATTGCCGAGCACGACAACCGTCACCTCAGGGCGCCGACCCTGAACACCGTCTCCGCGGCGGCGAAGGCCGGCGGCGAAGTCCATGTGCTGGTTGCCGGAAGCGACTGCAGGGCCGTTGCCGAGCAGGCGGCGAAGGTCAGCGGCGTCTCGAAGGTCCTGCACGCCGATGCGCCGCAACTGGCTGATGAACTCGCCGAGAACGTCGCGGCGCAGGCACTGGCGGTGGCGAAGAACTACACGCACGTGTTCGCGCCGGCGACGGCGTTCGGCAAGAACGTGCTGCCGCGCCTGGCGGCGCTGCTTGACTGCGCGCAGGTTTCCGACATCAGTTCCGTCGAGTCGCCCGACACGTTCACACGGCCGATATATGCCGGCAACGCGATCGCAACCGTGCAAGCGACCGATCCGATCAAGGTCGTCAGCGCGCGGCCGACCAACTTCGAGCCGGCGGGCGAGGGTGGAACGGCAGTGATCGAATCGCTGGCACCGGTGGCCGATTCCGGGCTGTCGAAGTTCGTGGGCCGCGAGATTGCCAAGAGCGATCGGCCCGAGCTGCAGGGCGCAAGAGTCGTTGTCTCCGGCGGCCGCGGCATGGGCTCGGCCGAGAACTTCAAGCTGCTCGAACCGCTGGCCGACAGGCTCGGCGCGGCGCTCGGTGCTTCGCGCGCTGCGGTCGACGCCGGCTTCGCGCCGAACGACTGGCAGGTGGGGCAGACGGGCAAGGTGGTGGCGCCGCAGCTCTATATCGCCGTCGGCATCTCCGGCGCGATCCAGCACCTGGCTGGCATGAAGGACAGCAAGGTGATCGTGGCGATCAACAAGGACCCCGAGGCGCCGATCTTCTCGGTGGCCGACTACGGCCTGGTGGCTGACTTGTTCGAAGCGGTACCGCAGCTCGTCAAAGAACTAGGCTGAGATTTCGCTGTCGCTCGGGGCGCAGCGCCACGGCGACGACCGTGGGCCTGTGCCCCGAATCACATCCAAAGGGACCCAAATGAGCTACGCCGCGCCCGTGAAGGACATGCTGTTCGTGATGCGCGAGCTGGCAGGTCTCGCCGACATCCGGCAGCTGCCCGGCTGCGAGGACGCGACCGACGAAACGGTGGCGGCGGTTCTGGAGGAAAACGCGCGCTTCATGAGCGAAGTCGTGGCGCCGCTGAACTGGACCGGCGACATCAAGCCTTCGTCATGGAGCGATGGCAAGGTCACGACGACGCCGGGCTTCAAGGAAGCGTTTCGCCAGTTCGTCGAGGCCGGCTGGCAGGGGCTGCAGCACCCGCAGGAGTACGGCGGGCAGGGGTTGCCCAAGCTCGTTGCCACCGCCTGCAACGAGATGCTGCAGGCGGCCAGCCTGTCGTTCGCTCTTTGCCCGTTGCTGACCGACGGCGCGATCGAGGCGCTGCTGACGGCGGGCAGCGACGAGCTGCGCGAACGGTACGTGCCGCGCCTGATTGACGGCACCTGGACCGGCACGATGAACCTCACCGAGGCGCAGGCAGGCTCGGACCTGGCGCTGGTGCGCACGCGCGCCGCGAGGGAGGCGGACGGTACCTATCGCATCTCGGGCCAGAAGATCTTCATCACCTACGGCGACCACGACCTCGCCGAGAACATCGTCCACCTGGTGCTGGCACGCACGCCCGATGCGCCGGAGGGCGTCAAGGGCATGTCGCTGTTCGTCGTGCCGAAGCGGCTGGTCAACGCCGACGGCACGCTCGGCAAGCGCAACGATGTCTACTGCGCGTCGATCGAGCACAAGCTCGGCATCAAGGCGAGCCCGACGGCGGTGCTGCTGTTCGGCGACAGCAAGGGCGAGGTCGGCCCGGGCGCGATCGGCTATCTGGTCGGCGAGGAGAACCGCGGGCTGGAGTACATGTTCATCATGATGAACGCCGCCCGGTTCGGCGTCGGCATGCAGGGGGTGGCGATCGCCGATCGCGCCTACCAGAAGGCGGTGGCCTACGCCCGCGATCGCGTGCAGAGCCGCGCCGTCGAGGGCTCGGCCGGGCCGGTGCCGATCATCGAGCATCCGGACGTGCGCCGCATGCTGATGTTCATGCGCTCGCATACCGAGGCGGCGCGCGCCGTGGCCTACGTGGCCGCCGGCTGGGCCGACGTTGCGCACCATCACCCGGATGCGGATCAGCGCAAGCAGGCCAAGGCGGTCTACGAGTACCTGGTGCCGATCGTCAAGGGCTGGTCGACGGAGATGTCGATCGACGTGGCCTCCAACGGCGTCCAGGTGCACGGCGGCATGGGCTTCATCGAGGAGACCGGCGCGGCGCAGTTCTATCGAGACGCGCGCATCCTGACCATCTACGAGGGGACGACGGCGATCCAGGCCAACGACCTGGTGGGCCGCAAGACGGCACGCGACGGCGGTGCCGTCGCCCGTGCGCTGATCGTGCCGATGAAGAAGACCGCCGCCGAGCTGTCCGGCAGTGCCAACGCCGACCTCGCGGCCATCGGGCGGCGCCTCGCTGTCGCCGCCAATGCATACGCAGAAGTCGTCGACTACGTGGTTTCGAAGATGAAGGGCGACATCCGCAGCGTGTTTGCCGGCTCGGTTCCATATCTGAAACTGGCCGGCATCGTGCACGGCGGCTGGCAGCTGGCGCGCTCTGCCGCTGCCTCCGCGCGTTGCCTAGAACAGGGCAGCGACGACCGCGCCTTCCACAGCGCGAAGATCACGACGGCGCGCTTCTTCGCTGACCATGTCCTCAGCGCGGCTGGCGGACTGCGTGACAGCATCGCCGACGGAGCGACGGGAGTGCTGGCGCTGTCTTCCGAGCAGTTCTGACCGGCGGCGGCGATCCGCCGCTTTCCACGCCAAAGGCTGACCGCGATCAGCACCCGCGGGGGTGCGGGGCGTAGCCTTTTGTTGCTGAGCAGGCCCGATGGCCATAGCTCCCAGCTATCGGTTGAATTGGCACAATTCATTTGTCCTGGCGCATGGTGGCTCTTATCGTGTTTCCTGCTTGGCGCCGTCGTCTCGAGCGGCGCGCCGGGTTTCATCCGACTGATTCGAATCAGGAGATATCTGTATGGCACAGTTGAAGGGCTCGAAAACCGAACACAACCTGAAGGAAGCGTTTGCCGGTGAATCTCAGGCCAACCGCCGCTACCTGTATTTCGCCTCCAAGGCCGACGTGGAGGGCTACAACGACGTCGCCGCCGTCTTCCGCTCCACCGCGGAAGGCGAGACCGGCCACGCGCACGGGCATCTGGAGTACCTCGAGCAGGTCGGTGACCCGGCCACCGGGCTGCCGATCGGCCCGACGCGCTCCAACCTGAAGGCCGCGATCGCCGGCGAAACGCACGAGTACACCGACATGTACCCGGGCATGGCGAAGGCTGCCCGCGAGGAAGGCTTCGACGAGATCGCCGACTGGTTCGAGACGCTGGCCAAGGCAGAGCGCTCGCACGCCAACAAGTTCCAGAAGACGCTCGACTCGATCGCCGAGTAAGGCAACCGCAGCGCCTGGCGCCCGTCGCTCGTCGGCGGGCGCAAGGGGCGGGACCGGGCCGTGCCCGACACGGCCCGTTTCTCACAGCGCACCGGCTAGGCTTCGGTGTGCTGTGAAAAACCACAACAGCCGTCGCTCAGGAAGATCCCATGACAGTCAGAGAAGGCAGCCTCGAGGCGCCTACCCGCCATCCGATTCAGTGGAAGAGCGAGGCCTACTGGGACGAGGCGGAACTCGATAAGGAACTCGAACGCGTCTTCGACATCTGCCACGGCTGCCGCCGCTGCGTCAGCCTGTGCGGTTCGTTCCCCACGCTGTTCGACCTCGTCGACGAGGGCCCGACCGGCGAAGTCGACGGCGTGCCGAAGGAAAAATACAAGGACGTCGTTGACCAGTGCTACCTGTGCGACCTGTGCTACATGAGCAAGTGTCCATATGTGCCGCCGCATCCGTGGAACCTTGACTTCCCGCACCTGATGCTGCGCGCCAAGGCGGTGCACTTCCGCAAGCACGGCGCCAAGGCGGCGGACAAGTTCATGACATCGACCGACAAGGTCGGCATGTTCTCGGGCATTCCGATCGTCACGCAGACGATCAACGCGGTGAACCGTTCGGCGCCCGCGCGGGCGGCGATGGAAAGCATGCTCGGCATCGAGCGCACCGCGTGGCGGCCGGAGTTCGCGCCGCAGAAGTTCCACTCGAAGGCGCGTTCGAACCCGAAGCGGCCGGTGCACGAGGGCGGGCGCACGCCGGGGCGGGTGGCGATCTTCGCCACCTGCTACGTCAACTACAACGAGCCCGGCATCGGGCACGACCTGATCGCGATCCTCGAGCACAACGAGATTCCGTACATGCTGCTCGAGAAGGAGGCCTGCTGCGGCATGCCGAAGCTGGAGATCGGCGATCTCGAATCGGTCGAGCGCCTGAAGAACATCAACATCCCGCAGCTGGCGAAGCTGGCGCGCGAGGGCTACGCGATCGTGACCTCGATCCCGTCCTGCACGCTGATGTACAAGCAGGAACTGCCGCTGATGTTCCCCGACGATGCCGACGTGCAGGCGGTGAAGCAGGCGATGTGGGACCCGTTCGAGTACCTGGTCGCGCGCCACAAGGACGGCCTGCTGAAGACCGACTTCAAGAAACCGCTCGGCACCGTCTCCTACCACGTGCCATGCCACGGCCGGGTGCAGAACATCGGCCGCAAGACCGAGGAGATGCTGAAGCTCCTGCCGCAGACCAAGGTCAACACGGTGGAGCGCTGCTCGGGCCACTCGGGGATCTGGGGCACCCGCAAGGAGTTCCACGCGATGGCGATGAAGATCGGCAAGCCGGTGTTCAAGAGCATGGCCGGGGCCCAGCCCGACTACATCAGCTCCGACTGCCAGCTCGCCGGGCACCACATCGAGCAGGGCATCGAGCGGCACGCTGCCGAGGCGCTCGGCGGCAAGAAGCCCGAAGTTGCACACCCCATCACGCTCGTGCGCATCGCGTACGGCATCTAGAGATGAAAGGAGTCTGGAGTTGAACATGGCCGCAATCTCCCGTGACAGCCTGCTTTCCCTCGAGGCGTACGCGAAGAGCCGCAAGGACTTTCGCGCCAAGGTGATCGCGCACAAGAAGAACCGCACGCTCGCCCTCGGCGGGCACGTGACGCTGATCTTCGAGGACGAGCTGACCGTCCGCTACCAGATCCAGGAGATGCTGCGCATCGAGAAGACGTTCGAGGAGGAAGGCATCCAGGATGAGCTCGACGCCTACAACCCGCTGGTGCCCGACGGCGCCAACCTGAAGGCGACGATGATGATCGAGTACGACGACCCGGTCGTGCGCAAGCGCGAGCTGGCACGGCTGATCGGCATCGAGGACAAGACCTACCTGCAGGTCGACGGCTTCGACAGGGTCTACGCGATCGCCGACGAGGACCTGGAACGCGAGAACGAGGAGAAGACCTCGTCGGTGCATTTCCTGCGCTTCGAGTTCACGCCGGCGATGATCGACGGCCTGAAGAAGGGCGCTGCGCTGGCGGTCGGCATCGACCACCCCAACTACCCCGTGCGGGTCGACGAGGTGGCGCCGAGCGTGCAGGCGGCGCTGGTCAAGGACTTCGCCTGAAGCGTCGCGCCGGCGACGAGCCCGATGACGGCGCGGCCGCCCGCCCGGCGGCTGCGCTGTTTTCATTTGCGCGCAAGGGCCGCGGCGCGGTAAGCAACCTGGCGCATCGCTTCGAGAGCTGCGAGCGCAGTGCCGACGGCGACGCGATTGACGCGCGGCTGGCCGACGGCGAACTGCTGGATCCGCCGCTGGCGACGGAGGTGCGGCACGAGCAGGCGAAAAGCCTGCTTGCCTACAACGACTCGCCGGACATCTACTTCGACCGCTCGATCAATCCATACCGCGGCTGCGAGCACGGCTGCATCTACTGCTACGCGCGGCCGACGCACAGTTATCTGAACCTGTCGCCGGGGCTCGATTTCGAGACCAAGCTGGTGGCCAAGGTCAACGCGGCCGAGGTGCTGCGCAGCGAACTGGCTGCGCCAGGCTATCGCGCGGCGGTAGTCAACCTCGGCTCGGCGACCGACGCCTACCAGCCGGTCGAGCGTGAACTGCGCATTACGCGCGCGGTGCTGGAGGTGCTGGCCGAGACGCGGCACCCGGCGGCGATCGTCACCAAGGCGAGCCTGATCGAGCGCGATCTCGATCTGCTGGGGCCGATGGCGAAGGAGCAGCTGACGGCGGCGTTCATCAGCGTCACCACCCTCGATCACGACCTGTCGCGCACGCTCGAGCCGCGAGCCGCCAGTCCTGCACGTCGCCTACGCACGATCGAAACGCTCGCTCGCGCCGGCGTGCCGGTGTGCGTGAACGTGGCGCCGGTCATCCCGTTCGTCAACGAGCCGGAGATCGAGCGCATTCTCGAGGCGGCGAGCGCAGCCGGCGCGCGTGGTGCCTTCTACACGGTGCTGCGGCTGCCGTGGGAGGTTGCGCCGCTGTTCCGCGAATGGCTGCAGGCGCACTTCCCGCAGCGCGCCGAACGGGTGATGAACCGCGTGCGCGACATGAGAGAAGGGCGCGACTACAACGCCGATTTCGCCACCCGGATGAAAGGAACCGGCCAGTGGGCCGACCTGATACGACAGCGCTTCGACGCGGCCTGCGCTCGCCTGGGGCTCGGCCGCGGCCGGCTCGAACTGCGCAACGAACTGTTCCAGCCGCCGCGCCTGGGCCCGCAGCTGGACCTGTTCTGATCAGCGCACGGTGCTTTCGAAGATGGTCTGGAACAGCAGCACGATCGCTGTCATCAGGACCGTCGCGCCGACCATCAGCGTGGCGATGGCCACCAGCACCGCATCCCAGCCGCTGTCGTTGCGGCGTTCGGTGATGGCGTTGAAGCGGGCGTCGAACTTCTCGTCCGGCGTCAGGGCGATCACCAGCGCCTCGATGAATCCGGCAACCACGGGCACCATCAGAACGAAGAACGCCGGCGTCTGGTACCAGTTGCGCACGCCGATGAGCAGCGGCAGCGACAATGCGGTCACCGACAGCGGCAGCCACCACCAGGGCCGACCCAGATAGATGCGATGGGCGCCGAAGGCGCCGAGCAGGAAGGCGAGCAGGGCGGCGAGCGACTTGCGGCGGAAGGTCACTTCGGTGAGCGGACCGGTCCTGAAAAACAAACAATATTAGTCGGGCGCGCGCTGGCTGCCCCGGCTCGGCACGCCGAGGGCGGGCACGCCGTTGGGGCCGTTTGCCCGCAGCGGGCGCCTCGGCTAGAATTACTGGCTTTTCCAGAACGCAAGCAACGGATTTTATAGAGGAAGATTGCACATGGTCGTCATCCGACTGGCCCGCGGAGGCGCCAAGAAGCGTCCGTTCTTCAATATCGTTGCGACCGACTCGCGCAATCCGCGCGATGGCCGCTTCATCGAGCGCGTTGGTTTCTACAACCCGGTCGCGGCTGAAGGGGAGACCCGCTTCCGCGTCGCCGCCGATCGCCTGACCTACTGGCAAGGCGTCGGTGCGCAGTTGTCACCGACTGTCGCGCGTCTGGTCAAGGAGTTTGGCAAGCCTGTCGCCTGAGCCAGGCACGTCGCCGTCGGTGCCGCCGGCCGACCTGGTCGAACTGGGCGTACTTAGTGGTGCCTATGGCGTGAAGGGTTGGCTGCGGGTGCGGCCGCATTCAGCGCAGGCCTCCGTGCTTACGGCGTGCCGGCGCTGGTGGCTTCTCGGGCTCGGCGAGCCGGCCCGTCCTGTCCAGGTGACGGGCGTGCGCCGCCACGGCGCTATCGTGGTGGCGAAGCTGCAGGGTTGCGAGACGCCGGAGCAGGCCGATCAGCTGCGCGGCGTACGGGTCGGAGTTTCGAGGGACGAGTTTCCGCCGCCCGCTGACGGCGAGGTCTACTGGATCGACCTGATCGGTGCCCGCGTCGTCAATCGCTGCGGGGTCGAACTGGGCACGGTGAGCGATGTGCTGAGCAGCGGCGCGCAGGAGCTGCTGGAAGTGCGGCACGGCGAGAAGGTGTTGCTGGTGCCGATGGTCGAGCGGCATGTCGACGAAGTCGATCTGGCGCAGCGGCTGGTGCGGGTGGACTGGGAAGCGGATTGGTAGGTCGCAGGCAAGGCAGATGCGGTTCGACGTTGTCACGCTGTTTCCGGAGATGTTTGCCGCGGTCACCGACCACGGCATCACCCGGCGCGCGCACGAAGTCGGGCTTTGGCAGCTTGCGACGTGGAATCCGCGCGACTTCACCAGTGACCGGCACCGTACCGTCGACGACCGCCCCTTCGGCGGCGGCCCCGGCATGGTGCTGATGGCCGAACCGCTGGCCGCGGCCGTCGATGCCGCGCACGCCGCGCAGCGCGCCGCCGGTTATATGGCTGGCAGGGTGGTGGCCCTGTCGGCTGGCA
>Ga0209254_10004765_pt1 | contig 12432 bp, 14 predicted proteins | sample FrelakmetDIP11DI_FD_187148 | JGI IMG/M metagenome (GOLD analysis project Ga0209254, IMG submission 187148) | Freshwater lake sediment microbial communities from the University of Notre Dame, USA, for methane emissions studies - DIP11 DI (SPAdes)... | ecosystem: Environmental > Aquatic >...
TGATTGACCATGCCGGTCAGAGGAGCTTTCAGAGAGCCCCGTTCATACTCGATCTGCATTTGCCTGAAGTTGGCCCGGGCAAGCGTTCTCTCTGTCTGGCTTTTGTCCAGCTCCTCCTGGTTGATGATGTTTCTCTCGAAAAGCTTGTAGCGCCTCTGATAGAGATCCTCCGCAAGCTTCAGAGCCGCCTCTGCTCGATCGAGCGCCGCTTTGAGAGCGGCAACGTCGATTTTCGCGATCAGATCTCCTTCCTTCACGGTTTGGCCCTCTTTCGGACCGATCCACTCCACGCGACCCGCCACGTCAGCAGCGACCCGCACGTCTTGCCATGCTTCGGTCTCTCCGGGCAGAACGAGAATGTCTTTCATAGGCGCAGGCTCAACCCGCACGACGGCAACCTTGACCGCTTTGTTCTGGTTCTGGTTGTTTTCCGGCTTGGCACTGCTCTCCGATCGGCTGCACCCGGCGGCAAGAGCGGTTGCCAGAAGCAACAGAAGCGCATAATGAGGAAATGAACACAGACGACTCATGGATTAACCATCCTTCCTTTCTGACAGGCCCCGGAACGCGAGGCGCAACAATCTTTCAGCCCTGTCCGGATCCATGGATTCCGGATGGAGATAATCGACGTGAAAGCAATAGTCGGTCACTCCAAGCACAAGGAGCGTCGCCTCCTCCGGATCAATCTCCCTGACTTCACCCTGCCTGAGGCCTCCCAGGTAGATCTCCTTGATGACCTCCATCATCCGGCGGTGGAACCGTTCAATGTCGTAGCGGGGGGCGCCCTGAGGAGGACCAAAGAACAAGTGGTTGATCAGCTTGAAAAGCTGCTGATTCTCCATCAACCCCTGATAGATGCCGCGATAAAGATGAATGATTCTCTCAAGTGCCGTACCGGGTGATTGTAAAGCCTCTTGCAGGATGCCTTCCTGCTCTTCCGCCGCCCAGTCTAGAATAGCCTGAAACAAGCCTTCTTTGCTCTGGAAATAGTAGTAGAGAACAGGTTTGGTCACTCCGGCAAGGGATACTATTTCCCGAACCGAAGAGCCCGCATATCCCTTTTCGGCAAAAAGATTGATCCCCGCCAGGAGAAGCGTTTTCCTGACGCCCGGTTCGTGATTTCTTTTCCGTTCGACTTGATCCATTATCTTGGCGCCTTCCCTTCAGCTAAAACCGCTGTCAGGCAAAACTGAATCGCCCCTTAACTCCTTCCTTACCTACCGGTAGGTAAAGATAACATTCCCTGTTTCCTTTGTCAAAAGGAAAATCTTTGGTTCGGTTCCCAGGACACGTTCACCTCCATTAAAAACCGAAAGGCCATGAGCTTTTCGTCTGCCCATGGCCCCGGATTTGATCGATCAGGCGGGGTGGTGTCAACCACCCCGAAGCCACGGGGGCCCCTTAAAATAATAAAAACCTCGCCTCATGCAAGAGAAGATTTGATTCATCAAAGCGGCACCCCCACGTTCACTTTCTTCGTTCCTTACCCCTTGGTAACTTTCCCGAGATACTGTTTGAGGGCCTCGCGATCCCCCTTGCTCATCTCAATGAACTTGATGCCCATTCCCGCCGGCTCCTTTGCGGTTGCTTCTGTTGCGCCTCTGACCCAGGCGACCTCACAGGAAACCTTGAGAGGTTCCTGGAGCGCCGGGAGCTGAAGCCTCAGCAGGAACTGATCTCCCAGTCGGAGGGGCTTTTCGGTCTTTATGAACAGCCCGCCTGTACTGATGTTGCGCGTGTAGGCACTGATAAACGCCTGATCATCTTTGTAAGTCAGAGAAAGAGTCTTCTGAATCCGCATGTCGGTTCTGGATGAGAACTCCACAACCCTGTTGACCATCTTCTCAAACCGGTTCGCCATGGCCAGAAGAATCGCCCTGAAATCGGACGAGAGCTTGTTGAATTCCGCATCCAGCGAAGTACGATCCACCACCCCAATCAAGGTCTGGCCGATGGTCGTTGCCGTGGCCGTCCTCTTCTTTCCTCCAATGAAACCCACCTCGCCAAAAACCTCACCGGGCCGGAGCACGTCAATCACGTACTTTTTCCCGTCGATCGTCTTGGAAATCTCGACGGCACCGGAAAGCACCACATAGAGCCAGTTCCCTGAGGTTTCTTCCTTGAGGAGCACATGACCGTCCTGATGAGTCTCTTCAGATACGAAGATAAACATGTTTATCCCTTTCGTGGTGGGATCGCGAAACGTTGCTAGCGCTGCAATTCAGACAACTGAATGTTGTTAATGATAATAATATGCTATTAAATATAGTCGAAGAAAGCTTAACAGTCAATAAAGACATCAAAAGCGGGGAGCAAAGAGAAAAAACCGTGGCTCAAGCTCCACTGCTGAAGGGACCGGCTTGAAAAGAATTGCCTTACTCAAAAATCCCGTTCAAGAATACGCCTGGGGTTCAAGGACTTTCATCCCCGAGCTCATGGGAGAACCCTCTCCTTCGGCAAGTCCCAAGGCAGAACTGTGGATGGGGGTCCATCCCAAGGGGATTTCCAAAGTCCAATGGGACGGCACGTGGATCTCTCTTCCGGATCTGATTCAGAAGGATCCCGAAAATATTCTCGGACAGGAGGTGGCCAATAAATTTTCAAATCAGTTGCCCTTCTTGCTCAAGATTCTTGCAGCGGCCACGCCTCTATCCATTCAGGCTCACCCGAACCTGACTCAGGCTCGCCAAGGCTTTGCCGAAGAAAACCGTCTGCAGATCCCCCTGGATGCCCCGGCACGCAACTACAGGGACGGAAATCACAAACCCGAAATCCTCTGTGCTCTGACCCCATTCTTTGCTCTGAAAGGCTTTCGCAGAGCAGATGAAACCCTTGCCCTCTTCGGAAAAGCTCGCCTTCCTTCTCTTGACACACAGATCCGCCTGCTTCGCAAGGATAAAACGGCACGGGGTCTTGCCGGATTTTTCTCCGCCCTGCTGTCGTTGGAGACAGGAGATCGCAAGAGAGCCATTTCCGAGTTGGTGATGGTTTCCGAGAACCTCTCTTCCTCTGATCCTGTTTTCAGATGGGTGATCAGGCTTCATCAATGTTTTTCCGATGACATGGGTATTTTTGCCCCTCTCCTTCTGAACCTGATCCATCTTGAGCCCGGCGAGGCGCTCTACATCGATTCCGGCGAGCTTCACTCCTACCTCGAAGGCGCCGGGGTGGAACTTATGGCCAACTCGGACAACGTGATCCGGGCAGGACTGAGCGCAAAGCATAAGGACCTCCCTGAGCTCCTTAGAATCCTCCGCTTCAAGGAGAGTCCAGGAAAAATCATCAAGCCTCAAGCGCGAAACCAGGCGGAATGGGTGTACCCGACACCTGCAAAAGAGTTTCTCCTCTCCAGGGTCTCCCTTCAAAAAGGAGCGCCCCACCATGAGAGAGGCAGGAAATCTCTTGAAATGATGATCTGCACTCAGGGAAACGCCGAGATCACAGACGTGGCAACAACCGAGGTCCTTCCTGTTTCCCAAGGGTCTTCGTTCCTTGTTCCGGCCATGGTCAAGGAGATCGCGATGGAGGGGAATGCCACGTTTTACAAAGCCACCGTTCCGGCGTAAGAAGCCCCCTGATAGAGCCAGGAGCATGGAGCACAGATAGCGCTAAACAAGAAGGCCTGCTCTCAATAGCAATCGCATCGCCTGTTTCATTTCCCCTCACGGCTACGGCCATGCGGCAAGGGCTGCAGCCGTCATGGAAGCCTTTCATCTCCTTGACCCTGAAAAGGAATTCGAAGGCTTACCAAATCAATGTGACGGCCGTCGTGATCGACAGAAGGCTAAAGACCCCTGCGGTAACCCAGGTGAGGATATTGGAAAATCGGCTATTGACATGCTCGCCCATCACGGAAGGATCGTTGATCAAGCGGATCATAAAAAAGAGGATGATCGGCAGGACCACCCCGTTGAGGACCTGGGAGAAATACATGATCGGGATCAACGGCACGTTCGGTATCATGACCAACCCGGCGCCCAGGACGATCATCAGAGAGTAAAGGATGTAAAACTGGGGGGCCTCCTCGAACTTGCAGTCCACCGAAGATTCCCATCCAAAGGCCTCGCACACGGTGTAGGCCGTGGACAGCGGTAAGATCGAAGCCGCAAAGAGAGACGCATTCAACAAGCCCAGGGCAAAGAGGTCTGCGGCGTATTTCCCTGCGAGGGGAACCAGGGCAAGGGCGGCTTCTTTGGCGCTTTCAATATGGATACCGTGGGCGTGAATAGTGATAGCGCAGACAAGGATGATGAAGAAAGCGATTAGGGAAACGGTCACCGAGCCGACGATCACGTCCCATCGAATGATCCGGTAGTCCTTTGCGGTGAGACCCTTGTCGACAACGGCCGCCTGAAGGTAAAACTGCATCCAAGGTGCAATGGTTGTTCCCACAAGGCCGATCACCATGGTCAATGCTGCGGTTGAAAAATCAGGCCGGGGAGTAAGGATTTCGCGAGAAACAGCGCCCCAGTCGGGTTTGGCAAGGAAACCGGAAACGATGTAGGCCACGTAAAAGACGCAGGCCCCAAGGAATACCTTCTCCACCGTCTTGTAAGACCCTTTGAGCACGAGGAACCAGACCAGGAAAGCGGCCAGCGGCGCCGAATAATATCGGGGAACGCTGAATAGCTCGAGTGATGCCACGACTCCAGCAAACTCGGCCACTGTGTTGGCCAGGTTCGTCAGGACGATGCAGATCATGAGATAGAAGGTGACGGCAGCTCCGAATTGCTCCCGGATCAGGGCGGCCAGGCCTTTACCCGAAACCACGCCCATGCGCGCGCTCATCTCCTGAATCAGGATGAGCGCGCCGGTGATCGGCAACATAATCCAGAGGAGCCTGAGACCGAATTCAGAGCCTGCCAGGGAATACGTGGTAATGCCGCCTGCGTCATTGTCCACGTTCGAAGTGATGATACCAGGACCAATCACTGCGAGGATCAGGGCCAGGCGCCGCCAATAGCCTTGACGCGACATGGGCGTTTTCTGGGGTTCTGTGCGATGTGAAGTGGCTGGGGATCGAAGGTTCATCTACAGACGATTTCTCCTCGAAGGCTGTAAGATTGCCTTCGGACGGCTCTATGAACCTGTCAGCGCAGGTGGGGCGCCACCGCCTCAAGCAAGCTCTTGAAACGGATGACCCCGTGGATCCGGCCTTCTTTATCCACCACCGGCAAGGCTCTCAACCCATACTTGACAAAAAGGTCCGCGATATCCCTCTGTTTGTCGTCAAGAGCAGCGGAAACCACTCTCTTGACCATGATGGACTCGAGCGGTGCCTGGGGATCGCTGGTCAGCAACTCGCGGAGATTGACAGCGCCCACGAGCTGGCCTTGCTGGTCCTCCACGTAGATATAGTAGATGACATCGAAGTCGCTCGCTTCACGCCGCAAAATCTCAAGAGCTTGGTTTACAGTCGCGTGCGGGGGCTGAGAGAAAAAACTGGTGGTCATCATACCGCCGGCCGTTTGCTCGTCATGACTGAGGAGGCATCGGACATCCTGTGCCGCCTCTGGTTCCATTTCCTCAAGGAGTGTTTGGGCGTGGGGCTCTTCCAATTCCTGTAGAAGATCCGTGGCCTCACTTGGAGACATCTGCTCGAGCACGTCCGAGGCCTTTTCGGCCGGCATGTGCTGGATCAGCTGGACCTGGACCTTGGGATCAGCCTCCTCCAGGACCTCGGCAGCCACCTCGATGTCAAGAGCCCGGAAAACCCGATCCCGTTCCGGCTGGTCAAGATCTTCAATGATGTCGGCGAGGTCTGCGGGATGGAGGCGGGCCAGCCTCGTCTGGGAGAACTTCAGCCGCAGAATATCGTGCGAGCCCACCGGCTGAACCAGGCGCCAGGCGATAAAGTTATCCGGCAGGGTGTAACCGAACAGCCACTGAATCAACGCGGCCGTCACACGGAGAAGGCCCAACCGGCGCAGAAGACCTCTCGTGCCCACGTCCACCCTGGACAGGACAAGGTGTCCGTTTCGCTGACGCAACTGAAGATCGTTGACCCTGACGACTTTGGCCCCGCCTGTGTCCACGATCTGCTTGTCCAGCAACCCCTTACGAAGCAGGATTTCCCCAGGTGACGTGGCCACGGCCGAAAGAGAGTCAAGAGCTCCTGATCGAACTTTGACCTCGTCCGGCAGCACCTCCTCGACCCAGGTCCAGGCCAACTGCTGCCGGCTCTTACGAGGACCGGAAAGGATAAGACCCGTGATGGGCGGATCATGCTCGCGCAGGTCAGCCACCAGATCGAACAATCGCCCTAGAGAATGACCCTGAGGATCGACGACTCGATGGCCCAGGAAATCGCAGAAATGCCACACTGGCTCATTATGGTTTAGAGATTCTTTCATCTTCTTTCCGTGTCGCTCTAACCCTATTATGCTACTGCCAAAAACAGAGGAAAGCAAGAACACACCCACAGCGATGCATTTATTTTGGTATCCCCATTCCCGTCTGGAGCGCTCAACTTCCTGAATCGGCTACCCCACCCATAAAGCGTCACCAAGATCCACCCTTCGCCAACCCCCGCCGCTGAAGCTATGGCGGTCAAGAGGCTAAGGTGGATACCCTTTTCGCATTCATCCCCGCCCTTCCGGACGGGGCTTTCTGCGAAGGCGGGTAAACCTTTCCTCAAGAAGATGCGTCAAATAGGTTTAGAAAGGAGGGAAAAGGAATCACGGCCTTTCGAGGGTTGCGCGAAGCCGGTGCGGAATTCTTGCTGGATGCTTCGAAGTTGCCGAGCAGGGATTTGTAGGGTAGAATAACGACCTGTTTTGGATGTGGCGGCAAGCGACTCTAATGCGGTGAGCATGACGTGTGAACCCTCAAAGTGGTCCAAGCATCGGTCTTGAGAATGACGTATCGCCTTCACGGGTGAAAGATGAAGATCTTGTAGTCCGGGCTCGGGCGCACGATCCATGGGCCATCGAAGAACTCGTCCATCGTTATCAGCAAAAAGCCTATGCGATCGCCTATCACTTCTCCGATGGGAATGTGCAGGACGCTGAAGATTTGACCCAGGAGGCGTTTCTTCGAGCTTTTCAGAAACTGGAGACCTTTCGCGGCGATTCATCCTTCTACACATGGTTTTATCGCATTCTGGTGAATGTCTGTCTGGATGGGAGGAGACGCCGAAAAAGATGGAGGCAGGTCTTTTTGCCATGGCAACACGATTCCACAGACAAAGGACTTTCCCCTGAAGAAAGGCCGGATCCGGAAGCCCATGAGCGCTCTTTGAAAGCGATAAGCGAGAAACAACTGTCGAGGGATATTCGGAAGTCCCTGAGCTCTTTGCCCGAAAAACAGCGTCTGGCTTTTCAGCTCAAGGCCTTTCACGGCATGAGCATTCAAGAGATTGCCCGCACGATGGGAACGGCTGAAGGCACCGTCAAAAGCCATCTCTTCAGAGCCACTCATTTTCTTCGGGAGAAATTCAAAGATTGGGAGGAGGTCTGAACATGAAAGCTTGCCCCGATCGCTATGACACGATTCTTCTGGCCGCTTACGGAGAGCTGGATCCGGAGCAGCGCCGGGATTGGGAACAGCATAGGACTGCCTGCACCGGGTGCAGTGACGAGTATCAGGCCGTGCTCCGCCTCCTTGAACGAATCAAAGAGTCGATGCCTGTTCCGGAGCTTTCAGAAAAAAGAGCAAGCTCTATCCTTTGGTCCGTAAAACGGGAATTGAGAAAGGAACGGGAAAAACCGTCATGGTGGAAGGAATGGCTTGTGCGGCCGGGCCGCCTTGTGCCTGCACTGGCAACGGCTTGCATCGTCCTGATCACCTTTGGATGGTTTGGGATGAACCTGATCCAGAGTCCTGACACGGATCAAGACTCCATGGGTCCAAGCGTCGAAAACCAGGCGGTTGTGAAGGACCTTGAACTCATAAAGGACATCGACTTCCTGGAAGACCTGGACACCCTTCAGGAGCTGGTGACCGTGTTGGATCGCAACGAATCGATCTGAAAGGCATCTTTGGCATTTAGGAGAGGCATGATGAAAAAGAAGGCTCTTAGGACACTTTGCAGCCAAGGGATTTCGATCATCGTGCTTATTGCGGGAGTCGTTCTGACTTTTCCGGACCTCTCGTGGGGCAAACCGGACGGTACTTATTCACCCTATCCCATTCAGGTTTACCGCAATCCAAGCCCGTCCCTAGGCATCGACGTGAGCCGGAGGCAACAAGCACCACCTCAGATGGATGAGGATACACAACGAAACTGGAAAACGTATCAAGGATTGTCTCCGGACGACAAAGCCGGTCTAAGGGACAAGTCTCAGAGGTGGCAATCCTTGCCCCCCGATCAGCAGAATGAGATGCGTCGGAGAATGGAAAGGTACAGGGAACTCCCTCCCCAGGATCAGGAGCGCTATCAACAACGCTACCAGCAGTGGCAGTCCCTGCCCCCGGAGGATCGGAACAGAATCCGCGATCGACTGAAGAACTGGGACAGCCTATCCCCTCAAGAACAAGAAGACGTCCTCCAAAGATTTCAAAAACGCTGAGACCTTGCCCGAATTCCAACTCCTCCTGCACCCTCTCAAAAATCAAGCAGGCTCTTCGCCTCTTTGATGGTCCGGCTCTTGATCGTGTGGGTATATATCATCGTTGTCCTCACGTCGCTTTGGCCCAAGAACACCTGTATGGTCCTGATATCGTAGTTCGCTTGCAGGAGATGGGTTGCAAAGCTGTTGCGGAAAGTGTGCGCCGAAACTCGCTTCAGAATGAGATTGAAACGCGCGGGCACCTCAGCCGGAATATTGATCAAGTGATATTATCCTCCTTGCTGTATTGTATCCGAGAAGTGATGTTATCCAGCCAGGAGAGGAGATGCTGGTGGGCTATCGTTGTCAATGTTCTGTTGCATTTTTTCACAACGGCCAGTAGTATCCTAAGATCATCTAATAACTTGTTAGGGCAATGAAACTAGGTACGTATGAAGATTGAATCCACAGATCAGGACATAAGAAAGCTGCTGTCATCGGGGTACTATCGGATCCCGCGATTCCAGCGGCCGTATTCTTGGCTACTAGAACACATTCAGGAGTTCTGGGATGACATCGTCCGCGACAACCCCTCGGACTACTTCATTGGATCAATGGTCGTCTTCAAAGAGGGAAATCAACGTTACGGGGTTGTGGATGGCCAACAACGATTGACAACCATTACTATTCTTCTAGCAGTGTTGAGGAACACTCTCGACAAACTTGGGTTCACCGATCTGGCCAGCGGGATCCATGGCCTAATCGAAAGGCGCAATATTGATAATAAGGAGGAGTTCGTGCTCTCAACGGAGTCCTCCTATCCATTCTTTCAGGACCATATCCTGAAACGCGGCGAGCCCGAACTTGCCGTTATCCCAATGCGGGAGGAAGAGAATCTACAACATGCATTTGATCAACTAAGGAGTCTGGTCGGTAGTGCTGTCGACGGAGTCAATAGCGACAAAGGCCTGACCGCTGAAAAGAGGAAAGACGCCCTCAAGCGAAGGCTTACGGAGATTCGCGATGCGTTGCTTGACCTGAAGGTTATCTTCGTCAAGATGGACAATGAGGATGATGCGTACATCATTTTCGAGACTCTCAACACGCGGGGCAAGGACCTCAGCTTGACGGACCTCGTCAAGAACCATGTAACAAAGCATCTGAAAACAAAGAGCGTTTCAGTGGACCAGACAAAGGTCAAATGGACACGCGTACTTGAGACAATTGAAGGATCATCCTGCGATCTTTCGACTGATAAATTCATTCACCATTTCTGGCTCTCAAGGTATGACTACCTTCCTGCGAAAGGCCTGTTCAAAGAGTTAAAGCGCAAGATTGGGAAGACAGAGGCCAAGAAGTTCCTCGAGGACCTCGTGGCAGATGCCGCTCTGTATCGCGGCATTCACGAAGTCCCATATGGGAAGTGGAGCAAGCAAGAGCGACGTATCGCGGAGGGGCTCCAAGCCTTGCAGTTGTTCCGCGTAGCTCAACAGGCACCTTGTGTTCTCTCTCTTGTTCGCGCCTACAGAGGCAAGAAGATCAAAAGCAAACACATTGAGGATGCAATTGCTGCGATCGAGAAGTTCCACTTCCTTTTTACGGCCGTAACATTCCAACGGTCGTCTGGTGGCATCTCGGAAATGTACGCATCTCTTGGCCGCCGAAAATCGCTGCAGCAGAAGACTGGACGGCAAACGACATCAAGGCCAGAACACTGGATATGGCTATCGAAGCTTACGAAAAGGTCTGGAAGATATAAGGCCCCAACCAGCGCATGCAGCGCGACGTTAGGCCGAACAAAATTGTTATAATTTAGGAAGGCTATATGGAATTTGAATGGTATCCAAAAAAGGCAGAGACAAACAAACGAAAGCACGGAGTTACCTTTCAGGAAGGGACAACCGTTTTTGGGGATCCCTTGGCCATAACCTATGCAGATCCTGATCATTCTGAGGATGAAGAGCGACACATCACTTTTGGACTGTCGACGCAAAAACGGCTGCTTGTTGTCTCACATGCGCATCGTGTAAGTAAGACAAGGATTATCAGTGCGCGTCCTATGACCCGCAAGGAAAGGAAAATCTATGAACAAGGCTAAATCAGATGAACTGCGTCCGGAGTATCACCGTGAGGAGCTTGGCCCGGGTGTTCGCGGTAAATATTTTGAATCATACCGAAAGGGAACGAATTTGGTTCTTCTTAGCCCTGATGTGGCCAAAGCATTTCCTACCGAAGATGCTGTAAATGATGCTCTACGTTCCCTTATAAAAATTGCACAAAAATCTACTGGCCTAACAAGACCCTCAACCGGACGCGCAAAAAAACTGCGCGCCGGTTAGCTTTTACGTATGTGCCGGGCATGGCACAGGACTTGTGGGATGGAAAGTCCCCAAGCCAGGTGAGTTTATCCTGAGCGAAGTCGAAGGACGGAGCCGACTTGTGAGGCCGAAGCTTATACGAAGGCTCAAGGCTAGTCGAAGATTCCGATTATCGGGTGTGGTGTGGGAGGAGGGGGGTCGAGAGGTCCCCCCCTATCCCGATTAGCCCGCTGAGAAGCACGGGCGTGTGGCTGAAAGAGTCCCCGGCTGCTGCGGTTGGATCTGCGCGGCGGGAATCACCCGCGGTGCCCGGATGATGGGAGTGGAGTAAACTCAATAATGGACCAAGCAACCCACAACAAGGTCGTCTCTTTCATCTGGGGCATCGCCGACGATGTCCTGCGAGACCTCTTCAAGCGCGGCAAGGCCAAGGCCGACCAGCTGCGCGGCCTGTTCGAGGCGACCGTGGGCGGCAAACCCGCCATTGTCGAGTATGAGCCCGACTCCGACCTGCGCGACACCGAGCAGGTGCCGCTCCTGGAAGACGGCGGTATCGAAGCCTTCATCCGCCGTGAGGTGCTTCCCTACACGCCCGATGCGTGGATCAAGGAGGAGGCCACCAAGGTCGGCTACGAGGTGAGCTTCACGCGGCATTTCTACAAGCCGCTGCCGCTGCGCACGCTCGAGGAGATCAGCGCCGACATCCTCGCCATCGAGCAGGAGGCCGAGGGGCTGCTGGATGATTTGCTGAAAGGAGGGCCGGCATGAAGACGAAAAAGGCCCCTCCGAAGCGCAACCTTGCGATGACGAAGGCCACGCCGGTGCTGGTAGTCGAACAATCGTTCACTGAAATTGCGGGCCTGATCGCGCAGGCTCGCCAGCGCGCGGTTCAGGCGGTCAACACCGCTCTGATTGATCTGTACTGGCAGATTGGCGAAGCGATCAGCCGCAAGATTGAGGCCGATGGCTGGGGCAAGGGCACGGTGGGGGAACTTGCGCTCTACATCCAGCGGCAACAGCCCGGTATCCGGGGCTTCTCACCCCAGAATCTCTGGCGGATGCGCCAGTTCTCTCACCACTGGTGAGAGAATTGCCCTGGACCCACAATCTCATCATCCTGACGCAATCCAAGCGACCGGAAGAACGGGAGTTTTACCTGCGCAGGGCCATCCAGGAGCGCTGGGGCAAGCGGGAACTGGAACGGCAGTTCCGTCAGGCCCTTTTCGAGCGTACCGTCCTGCATCCGCCAAAAGTCTCACCAGCGGTGAGACACATTCACGGTGACGCGATCGGCAGTGTCCTCAAGGACGCCTATTTCGTTGAATTTCTTGATCTGCCGACGGCCCACACCGAAGGCGACCTACATCGCGGTCTGCTGGCGCGGCTCAAAGAGTTTCTCGTCGAACTTGGGCGCGACTTTTGTTTCGTCGGCTCTGAGTACCCCGTGCAAGTCGGCGGGCGAGACTTCGCTCTTGATCTGCTGTTTTTTCATCGGGGGCTCAACTGAGTTCGACCCGCATGCGGTGAAGGCTAAGGGGAATCAAGATCTCCTGCTGTGGCTGACGATGGGCCTCCAACCGAATATCGGCTTTGAGGTCCACATTCGGGCCCCGGGGTCGGACCAA
>Ga0209254_10004766_pt1 | contig 12432 bp, 9 predicted proteins | sample FrelakmetDIP11DI_FD_187148 | JGI IMG/M metagenome (GOLD analysis project Ga0209254, IMG submission 187148) | Freshwater lake sediment microbial communities from the University of Notre Dame, USA, for methane emissions studies - DIP11 DI (SPAdes)... | ecosystem: Environmental > Aquatic >...
GCGCCATGAAAAGGCCACAAGTGAAGTTGATCGTATCCGCGACGTTGACGGCGTTAGCTGTTGCCTACGGCCCCTTAGCCCAAGCGGTCGATGGTGATGATGGAAGCTTGTTAATGCGAAACGTATCCATCACACCTACGCTAGAAACGGAATTCGCCAATGTGCAAATGGCACGTTTCTACGTACCGGCCCAGAACTATTTGGGCGCCTTGATTCCTACTCTGAATTACACCAAGGCCGGACAAACGACCCCTCTGTTTACGCGCACCCAGGCCAAACCCCTGATAGCTGCTTACAACGATGGGCCAGAATTTCAACCATCCTGGACCAACCCGGTGACCGGTGAAGTTTTCGAGCCCGCTCACCCAGGTCACGGAAAACGCAATGCCTTTACCGCGTATTCTTTTGACGATGGTCTGACTTGGCGACGTAACAGCCTGTCCATGAGTGGTTCAGTAGTCGTCGGACCTGTCTTTGTGGTCAACCATTCCGACAAGTATATTTGCGACACGACCGGCCTAAGTTCCTCGGAAGCAGCCAAGTTAGAAAAATCTCCGACCAAAGAACGGTGTGACTATTTTTATTACGGGGATAACCTGGCTGAAACACCCGACCCCACCCCCACCGACGTGGTCAATGGCGTCCATGTCATCGACACACTTCACCTGGTTGAGGAAAACCCCTATGGCGGTGGCGATGTCACCATAGTCGGCCAGGCAGTCGTCGGCAACAACATCCTGGTGGCCTGGGTCAGCAAATTGTGCAATGGTGCCGCCCTGCCCACGGGGGATGTCAGCCCACTCAACGCCATAACAACAGGCTCGAATCCCTATGGCGTTCTTGGCATCCAAGGTTACACCGACTACGCTCTGTTGAAGGCAGAGGGGGAACTGGGCGCCAGCGATCTTAATGCCATCCACCAGATAGGCAAGGTTCCACATTCCTGTCTATGGACCCGACGTGGCCGCATCATCGAGGACACGGTTACGGGCGGAACGAAAGTCCAATGGTGGGCGCCCGAGCGGCTGACGTCCGGCGTGCGTGATGCCTACAAACTCGAAGTGGCTGGCCATGAAAATGCCGGCTTTGCCGTAGTCTGGCAAGAAGATCCGGAAGGCTTGAAGTCCGGTTCAGGCGAAGGCCCGGGAGAAGGCTGGTCCGGTTCCACCGTGGCCCACAAAACCGACGTCTGGTACAGCTATCTTCATCTGGACAACTTCGCCAACGCTGGTCCGGTGATGTCTGTGCCGGTGCCCATTACCGACAACGCCAAGTGCCCAATCAGCTCAGGCGAGCAGGGCAAGCAGTGGTGCTACGCAGACAAAGGAACCTATCATCCCACGACTTTCAATGGCGACGGTAGCGTCAATGTGGCGGGTTACTGGGATACCACACCCAATGGACTGCCCGACTTCTGCGCCGACGGCGATCTCGTCTACAACTCCTGCATTGCCGAAGACGGCCGCTACATGGAAGGCCAGACCGGTGCCTCGCGCCCACGCATGAACATCCATGCCTATTGTAAAAACAACAATGATGTCGACACTTGGGGAAACTGCACCACCGGCTGGTCAGGTTGGGCAGCCATCTCCTACGAAGAAAGCAAAGGCAAGGGTGATCTGGTCAACGAAGAAGGCCATACCCTGGAAACAGGCAAGAACGCACGCTTCCATACCTTTGAATTCACTAAACCGGAACCCATCCAGCAGGGCCTGTTGTTGAGCGCTCCGGCCAAGCGCTATCCTGGATTCAAGCTCGAACCCAGCGTGTACGACAGCTCTACCCCTGGCGTCTTCCCGGATACAGTGAACCCCGGCCAACCTGTGTATGACGACTACCTCGTCTACCGGCCGCAAATCTTTGGTAACTCCATCTGGAGCGCGCCGCTGTTCGACACCGAGATCGCCCGGCGCACAGCTCTCACCTCCAACAGCGTCACGTCGGCAGTCAAATCCACCTCCAAGACCACGTTGCTTACTATCTTCAAGCAGGGACTTGTCAATCAGGGCGGCCCGGCAGACATCATGCTCCGTCGCTTTGTTTTACCCGCCGGCTTCGCGCCAGGCAGCGACAATCCTTTTGCGACCATGGCCTGTAACCGCTGGGCCACGCAGGACGAGCTTGGAAAGATCAACAATCCTGATTTGATCACCCTCAATAGCCTGCCCAATCCGAACTACCTCGACGGACTGTGCCTCGCACCTGCCCATAACATATCAAGCTCTACACCGACCACCTGTGACGGAAACGCAACCGTTGACCCGACCGGAGTAGCTTGTGGCTATGGTGTCACGAACCCCTTTATTTACAGTCCATACGCCACGGTCAAACGCGTGTTTACCTGGAGCCAGACCCAAGGTACAGATTCGACAGCCGCAGTTGACAACCGCACGGACGAATCCTGGACCAACCCTTGGGATGTGGCCAAGGGGCACCGCGGCATCCTGGACGGCGACTTTGCGGTGCTCGAGTATGCGTGGGCGCCCAACGAATATGCCAACAAGATTGGACGCGACACCTACAACCTCTACGCCCGTCGCTCGTTTGATGGCGGCCAGACCTGGACAACAACACCCAATGTCTCCCCATGGACGGATGTTTCCGGCGTGGTTGCTGACGGCGTCACAAGCTGCGAAACCTACCGCACGCCAGTTGATGGTGATATAGGGAAACCCGGTGTCACTGTGACTTTGCCGATATGCACGAATTACGCGGCTGGTGTACTGGAACCCGCTCGTAATTTGTCGCTGATCACTGCCAAAGTGGCTTCAACCTTCAACTATCCGTTGCGCACAGTTCTGGACCCACGCTATTCGCCGACAGGTGGATTGTTGAAACACGCAAGCACGGCATTCAAGGTTTCTGGTGTTTCATTGGTGCCACAGACACCCTATACCTACCCGGGCGGCGACCTTCGCGATCGTTCGAAGTTCTTCATCGCGTTTGACGATGGCGACAACCGCACGGTAGCCAGCGGTGCAGAAGCCGAGCCGATCAACATGTATTACTCCCAGGCTTACAACTGGGGCGATGAATACACGGGTTTGCCGGTGACATTCTCGAATGGAGCGACAATCAACCGGTTCCAGTTGCTGAACATCACCGGTACGAATGCATCTGAGTCCTCCATCACCGGCAGTCCGGATGGCAGCTTCATGTATTCCATCTGGAACCAGTGGCAGTACACGGATCCGACCGACTATGTTGATGGTAGCTACGACAGTCCTGTCATCAACGAAGACGCTTGGTTCCGCCGTGTCATGTTCCTGAATGGTGAATGAAAGAGACCGTAGTTAGTTTAAAAAGGGCGGCGCAAGCCGCCCTTTTTTTTGTGGGGCGGCTTTCAATCTCCATCCCTTGATTCACCGGAGAAGCCAAGTGTCGAGTATGTCGATGGTATGCGGGGATTTCGGTATCACCATGTACCGAATGGTCGTCGCCCTGGCATCCAGCATGACGGGGGCCTTGCCGGCGACATAAGTGCTGGATCGCACCAGCGAGTTGGCGCGTACTGAGCGCGCACTCTTGTCATCCACCGAGGCAGTCGTATCGACTTCCGACAAGAGGGCGCCATCAGGGCCCATTTGCTGAACCTTGATTTGAATTTCCGCCCCCCCTGCTTCGGATATAACCGTTGCACCGTAGCGAAGCGTACTGCCGGGGCCAAGCTCCCGTGTAACGGGCACGTCCTGATAGACGCCCTGCGTGCCATTGCATGTTCCACCGCAGTTGATGGCTAGATAGCGAACGCCCTGACTATTGCCCTGCCGGAACTTCACATCGCTCGGCGCCGTCGAGTTTCGCAGGCTCCAATTGGTCGTCTGGCCTTCACGGGATTCCCCGGATCGGTTCCAGTGCGTTACCCCTTCCGCAAAGTGAAAGTTCTTGAGGAGGTTTTGCCCCGGGATGGGCCACACAGCTGGCGCTTCCAGCCGCGTGGGCACGGACACGGCAGACCAATCCCGGCACGCTGTACGAACGAAGGCCACGCCCCTGTGGCTGATGTTAACGACACCGCCGCATGCATCCGGATCGATCGGCTGGGGATTTTGAGCGGCCGGCATCCATACCTCCCATCGGGTAATGCCGTACAAACGCGTGAAGTAGAACACTTCCATATGGCCATTTTCCAGAAACCGGGGCGTGGTTCTAAAGCCATGCAACGAACGGATGGCATCGATATCCTTGCGGCTCTTTTCATCCTTGCTGCCAAACGGAAATTTCGGGAGAAACTCCCAGGACGTAAAGGTGTCTCTACTGTAGTTTGCCGGGCAGGCTCCTGGCCACGCTTCACCGTTTTGTTCCCAATAGCGCCCTGAGATCGGCACGCTGGATTCACCGGGCGAAATATCTTTTTCTCGAAGCGCTGCGACAGGAAAAAAAACCCAACCGTTATATGGCTTGCAGCCTTCTCCGAAAAACGTGGTCGAAAACCCTCCACCATCACGGGTTGCTCCCGCCGACACCCACCCTTCACGTATCTGAAAGATGTCGTAGCCATCGCCCCATGGGTTGAATATTCCGAACGGGGTGAAATCGAACGGAGCAGCGATGATCTCGCGTCCATTCAAGTCCGTGACCGGGTAAGCATCGTGCCTCTGGACTCCACGCTGATCGACCTTGTGATAGGGAAGAGACTCTCCAACAGCAAGGTTGCGCAGGCTGTACGGCAGGGTGCAGAGATAAGGATCGACACCGACAACGGCGCCGGACGGGTCGATACAGACCTTGTGTATCAGGTAGTCACGTGCAAGCGCGTCACCAGTGCGCGATTGACCCGATACGCCACTCGTACAAGCCAGGCCGCCATTCAGTATGAGAAACAGCGTAGCGACACGGGTCCACTGTGATCGCCTGATATTTATTGTCACAACCAGCCCGATGGAATCATTGCATTCAGTTTGAGTGCAATTGGCAGCGATGCCTGTCCACTACCTGATCGGCACGGCTGGAAAGCGTGGAACGGAGGCTAATTTGATCTTCACTCTTCAACCGTTTTCACCAGCTTCCATAGACAACGGGGACGGCTCAGCCATACCCAAGGGCGTGAAATTGATCTCGCTGACCGCCACGCCACAATAACGATCGTCATTGGACTTTGGATCGACATGTTTGAATTGTTCAGTCATATCTACCCGAAAGATCACGGTGGCGTTCGGCTTTACATTCGATAACGCGGTACGCGGTACGATGCCCTCAAAGACCTGCCCCCACTGATCATCCATACGCGCCAGGGTTTCGATGACAGTTTCGTTAACAAAAACCGTGAGGCTCTCAAGTATTCCTGGCGTCATGGCATTGACTACACGAATGGCCATTCTGTAGTGGTGCTCAGGGTTGAGCTGAAATGACAGGGTGCTTTCCGTTTCGGGGCCGGTCCACCGGATTATTTGCGGCAGCAGATTGTCTCCGCCCTCCCGGAAATGCCAGCCATTTCCATACATCGGCTGATCCATTCGGTATTTAATTTCATCCGCTTCCGTCCAGGCATGCCTGAAACCCTCTGCGCCACCCGCTACTTCAGCCATTCCAGAAAATTTCCGGTCAAACAATGAAACGGCATATTCATAGAGTTCCATATCGGCCCAATTGGCGGACAAGATTTCGTCCTGCAGGGCCTGAGGCAATTCCGGTGCATGACTTTTCGTGACATTCAACCTTGGCGCACAGACATATTCTGGCTGTCCTAGCAACATGGCCAGAACAGATAAACTTTCATTGAAACGTTCCTGAATGCCGACAAAGAAAAAGGCCTCAATCGCCTGCTTGGCAACATCGAGATGATTGCGGGTTGAGGCGAAACCACGCCGCGTCGATAACGGTGACAAGCGCATGCATTGCACGTTATGACCGACGACAAGATGGCTTTGGTAATTACGGTTATAACTGTCCCTCATCCAATGGCTGTTGGAACTTATCTGCCTCTTCAAAGGGTGACGCAAGACGGTAATAAAATTGGTGTTGTCGAAGTCCAAACCTACTGTATTAAGCCAACTCAAGTAATAATGGCCATGCAGCAAGCCGTATTGTTTCAGATCATGATGCTTTGCCAGATCGACAAGATCGTTATGTGTACTCGCTGGACATATTTCTTCCACCGAGAAACAGTCGTTCAGATAGTTTGATAAGCTTGTTCCCGCCGTTTTTTCAATATGAACAAAACATAATCTCTTTATATCAATTAATTGCTTGGCCAGTGTAGGCTTTATCAGCTCCACCATGTCTGACGAGCTACCAGTCAACAAATAGGACCATTGAACAATTTTGACCAAGGATTCAGTCAACACCCATTCAGGAATATCTTGCTCAACAAACAGTTCGGAAACCGTTTTTTCATTTCTCAAGACTTGTAACGCAAGCTGAGCCAATAACTCAGGCGAGTAATCCTGTGATTCCATCGTCAACTTCCCTTAATCACGCGTGAATAAACCGCGTCAAGCCGTTTTTGATAGGCTGATTCGTCAAATTGCTGAGCTTGCATTTTGCCTCTGACAGACAGCTCGGTACGCAATTCTTCATTCTTATCCAGCGCCCTGATAGCCTCAGCCATTTCCCTGGTGTCATAGGGATTAACCAGGCAAGCCGCATCACCAACAACCTCAGGAATTGAACTGACCTTGGAACTCATGACGGGCGTACCCAGCATCATGGATTCGAGCACTGGCAAGCCAAAACCTTCATAAAGCGAAGGGAATAAAGTCGCCTTGGCACCCCGGATCAAACTGACCAGGAGGGGAAAAGGCGCGTAATCCAGCTGGATAACCCGACGTTTCACGCGAGTCTCGTCGCCGACTTTGATCAGCGAGCGTATGTGATCTTCATAGAGCAACCGTAATTCCTGCTCTGATTTCCATGCCTGCGCACCAACGATCACGAGCGGCGTTTCGATATCACTGCCTAAATAAGCCTCTATCAGGCGCCCGATATTTTTCTTCGGCTCAATGGAGCCGAAGAAAAGAAAATACCCGCGGAAGACCAAGCCAAAGGTTCCCTCCACCTCGCGCTTGACCACTTCGATCGGCTTGTCCTTGTATTTGGCAGGAATTGTGACGGCCTGATAGGTATTGGTTACCCTGTCCGGATGAACCCCAAGCAGATCAATTATGTCCTTTCTCGATGTCTCGGACACGGTGACAATATGATCTGCACGCTTTGCTATCTGACTACATAGACGCAAGTAGCGACGCTTGTTGTCGAGCGTTGTGTAGGGCAGCCTCAGCGGCACCAGGTCATGCAGCGTGTAAATGTTTTTGGCCCCTTTGATGAATAACGGCAGGGGATAAGTCCAATGGGCAATGTCTGGTTTGTGATTCAGGTGTACTCGTCCGAGCTGGTTAAACATCTTGAATGCGTTATGGGATCGTCGGAATAGGTCCTTGGAATTCCAGATTGAATCAAAATAGGGTAGCCACGGCTTGAATGTATCGGCAATGACGCGGCCTGTAATAGGCACTTTTTCGGCTGCATAGCCAAGCGGTCCATAAAAAACTTCATGCATGGCACGCAGATTACGCAGCCACTTGGGGATATCTCCGGCATTGCTATCGAAGAAAGCAATCTCCTTCATAAGGTCTGTCGTTCCTGGCGCCGCCTTGCCGCCATAGAGAACCGACACTTCATGCCCAAGATCATGGAGGCAATAGCTCAGGTTGCGAGCATAAGTCGCCACCCCGGTCCCTTTTTCAAGACCGAGGTTATAACCATCAATCATTACTTTCAGCTTTTGCATAAGAAAAGCATCCAGTCCTCCCCAGGACGTTGCGTCGCAATCATCTCCAAGGAGAGAGGTTTTACTTGCCCATCAAAATCGATATGCCTTACATTAAACTGGCTGGCCATTGATTTAAAAAAACCCTCCGGGTCATACCAGCGAGATGCATTGAATTCCAGAAAAATACAGATGTCAGGGTTTTCTCGAATCGTTTGCTGCATCCCACGCCATACATCGAGTTCAGCGCCCTCTGCATCAATCTTCACAACGCTAACATTTCTTAAATGCAGATCATCCAAGGCGATAAGACTCGCTTCAGAAAACTCAACTGAGTCGCCAAATTGGGCTATATAAGACTCTTTTTCTGCAGGCGTATGTACTAATCCAGCGTTCTTTGGCTCATATCTCGGAATTGCAAAAGTCAGTTCTCCACCGGACTTTTCTGAGACTGCCTCGTCTCTAATCACCACCCTTCCAGCAAATCCGTTGATTGAAACTGACATCCTCAGCATTTCTGTAATTCTTCGATTTGGCTCAAACGCAATAACCTTTCCAGAGTCGCCAACGGCATCAGCTAATAAGACGGTGTAATAGCCAACATTGGCGCCGATATCGATTGCAGTAGTTCCTGGTTTCACATAACGAGCAATAGCGGAAGTGATCCACATTTCCCAATAACCTTGAAAAATAAGATGGGGGCTTAATCCCTTGTCATGGGCATCTACCCAAATAAGATATTTTCCAAGTACCTTACAAAGCACTCGTTCTTGGGGCATTCCGAGGAACCGACATGCCTCCTCTGAATACCTTTCTATGAGAGACCTTAGGCTTGGATCGGCTATATCCTGAATAGTCATGACATAAGCCGGCCGGGCCGCCATATAACTCTGCAAGGTAAGGTTCATATTTTTTGATTTCCAGATAGCCATCACAAGATGTTCTCAATATACGTTCTGATAGTGCTCATATGCATCAGCAACATTCCCAAAGCACGTCAACTTCCCATCACTCAGCACCGAAGCCCGATCACAGTAGGACCTGATATAGCCCTGGTCATGGGAAACGATGATCAGAGCCCGGTCGGCGCGATTCTCGAACAGTTCGTGAAGACATTTTTCGTGAAAGCGACTATCCCCCACGGCGACGACCTCGTCGATCAGGAAGCAATCGAACTCGATCACCATCGATATTGCAAACGCGAGGCGCGCGCGCATGCCTGATGAGTAGGTTTTGATGGGTTCCTTCAGATAGCGGTCCAGCTCGGTGAACTCATAGAGAAAATCGAGCTTGTCGCGATAGTCCGCGCCGTAAATGCGGCAGATAAAACGATAGTTGTCCAGCCCGGTCAGGCTGCTCTGGAAGGCGCCGCCAAATGCCAGCGGCCATGAAACGCTCATGTCCCGAATGATATGCCCGCTCGTTGGCGGCTCCGCACCGCTTATGAGTCGAATCAGGGTCGACTTGCCTGCTCCGTTTCTTCCAAGGATCCCGACGCGTTCACCCTTCGTAACACAGAGATCGATTCCTTCCAGAACATGGACAGTGCCATGGCGGGTCGGGTAGGACTTTGAGACGCCCTGAAGCTCGATCATTCCGGCTGAACCCTTCCTGCCGCCTGCCTGACCATGAGGAGCGCCACGAACATCAAGGCAAGGCTGGATGTAATGGCATAAATCAGTTCATAGTGCGCATGCACCAGCGCCGGCCCGTAATACCCCTCGCGCAGCAATTCAACACCGCTGACCATGGGCAGGTAAAGCGCAAGCGGCTGCAGGTTTTGGGGCAGCCAATCGACCATATACACCGCACCCGATATCGGGAAAAGAAAGTAGGAGATCGGGTGCCAAAGCCGTTCAGCCAGATCGCTTCGCTCGGTGAGCGCACCGACGAAAAGCCCCAGGGCCGAACTGAACAGAACCAGCACCATCCAGCCACCCACCATCTTGCCGATATCGGCAGGCGGCGCCATCAGCCCCACCGCCATGAAGACGATGATGAGGATGATCAGGGACAGGGTGGCGCCACCAATTTCCAACAGAAGACGCGAGACGAAAATATCGAGAATCTTCACGTTCCGATGATAGAGCAGGCTCAGATTGGGCTGTATCGCCAGGGCACAGCGGTTTGCACAGTTTCGCCACAACACGACCGAGGAATATCCAGTCACGGCGAAGCCGACGATTGGCAGACTCGATCCGTGAACCGATTTCAAGGCGGACCATAGTGCCGTCACCCCGAGCGTGAACAGCATGGGCTCGACAAACAGCCACAGAAACCCGATGTTGTGTCGGCCATACCGTGTCAGCACTTCCCGCATCAGAAGCGCACCAATGACGCGCATCTGGATTTTGAAGGACCGGGCCAGCGGTGTGGCGTGATGGTTCATCGGCAAAGAGTCCATCAATCCTTATGTTCCCTCATGCCAGACACGAGCAGGCTCAATACGCCCCACGCTATCAGGCCTAGCACCAGTGTTGTCAAGACTGCCCTGAATCGGCGCGGCTCGACCGCGATATCGGGTTTACCCGGCTCGACGATGCGATCGAGGTAAAGCTGCTTGCGCTGCGCATCGTTGCGTGCCTGCTCGAGCGAGGCCAACGCCGTGCCCAGCAGCTTTTCGGCAAACACACGATCCAGTGCAAGGCGTTCGTATTCGGCAGCCTTGTTGCTGAGCGAACGCTCGCCACCGGCCACCTTGGCCATTTCCTTCTGGATCTCGGATTCAAGAATGCCAACCTGGCGTTGCAATACCGGAACTTGCGGGTTGTTGGGGGCAAGGCTTCTGACCTGGGCCAACTGGGATTTTGCAGCGATCAACTGCTCCTGTAACCGGCTGACCTGCTGCAATTGAAGGGCCGACTGCTTTTCCGGGTCGAATACCACCTTCTCGGTGCGATAACGCGATACGGCCTGTGCTGCAGCCCTGGCTTTTGCTTCCGCTGCCTCGGCCTCGGCCTGGGCATAACGGATCATGTCATTACGGGCGCGTTCGTTGATCTGGTTAATCAGGGCTTCGCTCATCTCCATCAGCATTTGATTGGCGAGATAGGCTTCTTCCGCGTTAAATGCACGCACCCTCAGGGTTGAAATGCTGGAGAGCGAATCGAGCTGGACACTGACCTGTCTTTGATAAAAGCGGTGCAGCGCTTCGAAGCTGTCATCCCTATCCAGCCCAGGGAAGCCACTTATAAAATCGCCAACTCTGTAGCTTTTGTCCAGCTCCAACTGGTCATTCAGCTTGCGCAGGGCATCCCGCGAAAGAATGAAGTCGTGAACAGTGTAGGTGTCATCCTGCGACCGGCTTAGCCCGGCACCTTGCAAAATCGCGCCAAGTGCAGTCGTGGTCTGTTTCTGGGGGCTGCGAATGATGAAGCGGGATTCGGAGATGTAAACGTCCGAGGCGATCAGGCCAAAATACAGGATGGCCAATAGCGTCGGCACAACCACTGTCACAAGAAACAGCCGGTTGATTCCAGATAACTTTTGTTTGAGGGTGGACAAGATGGTTTGACCTGAATTGGGCATCGGGCGAATTATCTCATCCTAATCAACTCGGAAGTTCTATCGTGAATCTCCAGGTTCGAATTGGCGCCTGGGACGACTTTTGACTTCAAATCCAGCACCGTTGCCCCACCTGCATCACTGACCCACGACACAAGACCCGCACTGAATCCGGGAATATCCAGGCACTTGTAGCAGTTGCCGTTCAATTGTGTGTGTTTGATAACTACTGCCATCTCTGCTGGGGGATGCGAGGCAAAGGACGCCACCACCTATTCGATGAATTCGCTGACGTCTGCATAGGGCGGATGCAAGCAGACTTGTGAGTCGTTGTGGACCTGCAGGGGGACCAGGAAATACTGCTTCGACTTTTCCCCGAACATCCAGTTCAACACGCCACGTTCCTTGATGGCGAAATAGGGCTTGCGCCAGCCGGCACGTATCCAGGGCATATCTTCCAACAAGCTAAGGGGCGATGGTGCTGATAATGGGGTCAGTACGTTGGCTGACAGGCGGTAGCGCATTGGCCGCAGGGCCGACATGCGGAAGGTGTTTTCCACCCGCTGTTCCGACCCTCCGGGTGGCTGTCGCGGCAAGCTCTTGTAAAATCCGGACCGCGGGATATTTGCGAATGTCGGCTACCTTCCGGGAGGGCAATCCTTTCGGGTGGTCGTCACGAGTTGCCGTGTGGCTATGCGCTAATGGCAGGTATAATTCGGTCGTTCGCGAGCCACTTCGAGTGGTGCTACGGCGCCAACAACAATGACGGCGCTGCATATGTCAGCTATCGCTTTCCAACCACTGGCAAGCTACTGTCAGGAACGCGCTGGCGTCTGAACGAACACGTTTGGGCAGGATATCCCAGCCTGGAAATCCCGAATGTGGAGTGCGCCCCGCCGCCCTACCCGAGGGATCTGATCAAATATCCAGTTGGTGAGCCCGTAAAAACGGCGATCAACCCGCTTGACTGGAAAGCCACGGATGATTGCAGCATGGATGGTGAGTTGCCCTTGATCTGGACAAAAGCTTGGACAACGGAAGGATCTACGGCTCTGCTGCTCGCCGCTTTGAACCGCAACGAAGCCCCTCTCCGTCGTCTGCTCGAACCGATGGCTGCCCTGCCCGCCAAGGTCCGCCAGGCCATGACGGCCGGGGATAGGGCCGAGAAAAGGAACAAGGGCACGGTATTTCCGCTACTGGGCGGGACCCGGTCACGGGAT
>Ga0209254_10004767_pt1 | contig 12431 bp, 9 predicted proteins | sample FrelakmetDIP11DI_FD_187148 | JGI IMG/M metagenome (GOLD analysis project Ga0209254, IMG submission 187148) | Freshwater lake sediment microbial communities from the University of Notre Dame, USA, for methane emissions studies - DIP11 DI (SPAdes)... | ecosystem: Environmental > Aquatic >...
TCTGACTCCGCCTTGGCGATACGGGCATCGATGGCATCGAGCTTGGCCTGCTCGGGGGCGACGGTCTCCTCCAGCGCGGGGATGCCGTCGGCCTTCCGGGCCGCCTCGTCCAGCGACTTGAGCGCGGCAAACTCCGACTCCGCCGTGGCCTTAAGTCCAGCCGCGTGCTCGCGCAGGCGCTGGGGTATCTCGTTCAGCCGGCTGTAGTTGGCCCGGGCGTCCGCGAAGCCGGTGAGCCTGGCGACCCAGTCGTCCAGAAGCCGGGTCAGCCCCCCTGACTTGTAGGTCGGCAGCCCGAAATCGCGCTCCCAGAGGTACATGAAGAGCGGATCGGCCCGATAGGCCGCCCCCTTCTGCTCACGCTCCTCCTCGCTGCGGGTGGCCTTCTCGTCCGCGTGCCGGGCGACCCGCTCGGCCTCCTGGGCCCGCTCCCGCTGGGCCTGGTAGGCCGCGTTCGCGTCGAGCCGCGCCTGGGTCTTCGCCTCCGCGGCGTCCACCGCCTCTGCGGCGACGTTCACCCGTTCGGCCTGGCCCCTGCGTTCGTCCTCCAGGCCCTGGAGTGCGGCGTCCGCCGTTCCTATCTGGCGGTCCAGGTCCTGGAGGGCCGCGTGGCGCTGGGCCAGGAGGGCCACAACCTGTTGCTCCGCCTGGTCTAGGTGGCGGACTGTCTCCGATTCCGCGATCAGGCCGAGCCTGACCCGGGCCAAGTCCTTGTAGTCCTGGGTCTGGGCCCGGCGCAGTACGCCGAGCTTTCCGTTGACCGTCTCGATCTGGGATTCAACCGAGGCGATCGCGTTTCGCGCCTTGGTTACCGCCTGGTCGATATCCGCCAGGGTCTCACGTCCGGAAACCATCAATGTCTCCTCAAGAAGGGCCGAGTGGCGAGGGCCGAGGGTCTAAGGGGCCAGCAACGAAGGGTATGGCTCTGGTCACCACTGGGTGATGGCACCGCCGGTGGTGGGCATCTCGTAGCGGGGCTCGAGCTCTCCCCGCGGCTTATGGCCGAAGCGGTCACGCTCGATGATGCCGTCGTCCTGCTTATCCTCGGCGACGGCGCGGAAGGTCCGCTCGTCCACCCGCAGACCCCATTGCTTGACCCGCTCCGTGGCACGGGTCTCCTCGTTCTCGATCGGCACGGTCAGCACCCGACCTGAGGGGTCCACCGCCTCCACGACGATGTAGTAGTTACGTGCCCCGGTGTTCATGTTGGGGATGCGCCAAACCCCGGTGTTTTCGCCCGGTCGATTGACGATGCGCACGGTATATTCCTGCTCCAGGGTGGTGCGCAGGTCCTCGAGGCGCTGGATTGAGTCCCGGGCGGCCTCCCTGTCCTCGGTTCGCAGGGCGGTCTGCCCCAGGCTGAAATAGCGCTCCGCCGTCTCCCGTGCCTGATCGGTCTTGGCCAGGGAGACGACCTCCGTGTGGATCCGCGCCAGGTCATCGGGCAGGGCGGCATTGGGGGCGACCACGGTGACATAGTTGATGCCTCCGGCCAGCACGCCGGCGCCCGCGAGACCCGCGACCCACTTTCCCCAGGAGCCGCGACGGATGTAGATCCGGGCGAGCTTGGTCGAGAATGAATCGGGCGGCGGCTTGTAGGTGAAGCGCTCCTCCTTGAGCGCCGCCACCCCCTGCTCGATCACATGATCCGGTACCGCGATTCCCTGGGCCGAGTAGATCTTTCGCAGGCGCTCCTTGAGATCCTCCTCCCGTCCGACCTCGTCCAGCTCCTTTTTGACGATGCGCTCTCTCCGGCGCAGCGTATCCACCACGTCCATGGCCAGCATGACGTCATCCAGCGGCGGCTTGGATGCACCGGACCCAGCGGCGCCGGGGGGGATAGCTGCCGGCAGGGGCCCCGTTGCGGCGGCTGGGGGCAGGGCGGTTGCCATGCTCAGCCCTCGGCTTCGAGCACCAGCCCCTTACCCTCGTCGGCGAGTCGCGCCAGCTGGCGCTTGCCTTCCTCCACCGCATCGCGGATCTCGTTGGCGTTCTGGGTGCTCTGCTTGCGCATCTCCTCGATGATCTCGTGGGACTTGGTCTGCCAATTCACCACGGAGTCCACCAGTCGCTTGACCGAGTCCGCCCGCACCGTCGGCCCATAGCCGGCCCTGACCGCTGCCTCCTGGACCTTGCCGCCGATGTCCGCGAGCACCTCCAGGGACTGGCTCACCCCCTCCTTCATGGCCTCCACCGTCTTGGTTCCCTCGTGCAGTCCGAACATCCCGGTGAAGGAGGCCGTGAGCGCTGTCAGGACTACCTCGTTGGTGCTGAAGAAGCTCACCGCTTGCGAGTAGACCCGCTCCTTGGCGTTGGTGGTCTGGAGCAGGCGCGCCATGACCACCTCCGAGGTGTTGTAGGAGATGGTCAGGTTGTCCGACAGGTCCTTGGCGATCTGATAGCGCTTCTCCTCCCTCTGGAGGGTACGCACCCGCTCGTCGCGCCCCATCTCGAGCTTGGCGCGCTCGGCCGGATCATCGGTCGTGGCCCCCTCGACGGCCTTCATGGCTTGCGCCACGCCGGCCTTGGCCGCGTCGAGCTTGCCCTGGGCGGTCTTGAGCACCTCGAGCGCCAGGACCTCGGACTGCTTCAAGGCCCCGCGGAAGTCCTGGTAAGCCTCGAGGATCTTCTGCTCCCGCTGGATCTGGTCGTTGGTGGAGGCGGTGACGTCCAGGTAGGTGTCCTTGATCTTGTCGAAGCGGGTGGCGATGTCGCCCCGGGTCACCTTCATCCAGACGTTACCGATGCGCTCGAAGGTGTCGAGCTTGCCGTCCTCGATCTGGTCGACCATGGACTTGGCGTCGTCGCGGATGCTGTTGAAGGCATCGGTGATCTCCTCGTAGCGCTGGCCGATCTCCATGGCCTGGACCTGCTTGCGCACCACGTCGTTGAAGAGCGACGCCTCGTTCAGGGTGCGGGCGATGGCGGTGACGCGCCCCTCGTCCAGGTCCGAGATCTGGTTCAGCAACGCGATGATCGGCTCCACCTGCTTGTCGCCTTCGGTGGGCATGAGACCCAGGTCATGCAGGCCATTCATGGCCTTCTCCAGGTACTGCATGGGGGTGGCGGCGATGGCCGCGACGTTGGCGGTTGCCTGGGTGGCGGCGGTCTTTGCGGCGTCTGTGGCGGTCATGGCTCCTCCGTTTTCAGCCCCATCGGGCCTTGATGGTAATCGTTTGTGGTCGTTCGTGGGCAGTGCTGTGTCCACTGGCCGTTGTTATAGCGGTCTTACATGACGGAGTACACCCCGATGGCCTCAACCGACGGGGCGGCTGTCCGCTAGATGCTGACGATCGCGTCTCCGACAGCCGTGGGTGCCTCCCCGATGCTCGCGCACATCGAGTCGCATCGCCCGAGATGCAAGGGCGGCACGGAAACTGGCACACTTGCGGGTGCAAACCGAGACCGACGGCATCGCGCCCGCCGGCCATCCCCATCACCGACGAGGCCACTAAGCACCATGAGCGATTCGGTCAAGTATCTCCTGGACGAGCAGCACCTGCCCCGGTCCTGGTACAACATCAACGCGGACCTGCCCGAGCCCCTGCCGCCGGTTCTGCACCCGGGTACCAAGCAGCCGATCACCCCGGACGATCTGGCCATGATCTTCCCCCGGGCGGTGATTGAGCAGGAGATGAGCGCCGAGCGTGCCATTGAGATCCCGGAGCCGGTTCGGGAGGTCTATCGGCAGTGGCGGCCCTCGCCACTCTACCGGGCGCGCCGCCTGGAGAAGGCCCTCCAGACCCCGGCCCGGATCTATTACAAGTACGAAGGGGTGAGCCCGGCCGGCAGTCACAAGCCCAACACCGCCATCGCCCAGGCCTTCTACAACAAGCAGGAGGGGGTCAAGCGCATCACCACCGAGACGGGCGCCGGCCAGTGGGGCTCCTCCCTGGCGCTGGCCGGGGCCTTCTTCGGGCTGGAGATCGTGGTCTACATGGTGAAGGTGAGCTTTCAGCAGAAGCCCTACCGCCGTGCCTTCATGGAGAGCTTCGGGGCCCAGTGCATCGCAAGCCCCAGCGACACCACCCAGTCTGGCCGCGCCATCCTGGCGGGGCATCCGGACAGTACCGGAAGCCTGGGAATCGCCATCAGCGAGGCGGTGGAGATGGCCGCCCAGCGGGACGACACCAAGTACGCCCTGGGGAGCGTGCTGAACCACGTGCTGCTGCACCAGACCGTCATCGGCCTCGAGACCCAGGAACAGATGGCCATGGCGGACGACTACCCGGACCTGGTGATCGGCTGCACCGGCGGTGGCAGCAACTTCGCCGGGATCGCCTTCCCCTTCCTGGGAGAGCGGCTGCGGGACGGCAAGGACACCCAGTTCATCGCCGTGGAGCCTTCCGCCTGCCCGACCCTGACCAAGGGCCGCTTTGCCTACGACTTCGGCGACACGGCTCATCTCACCCCCCTGGTCAAGATGTATACGCTGGGCTCGGGGTTCGTCCCACCGGGGTTCCATGCGGGTGGTCTGCGGTATCACGGCATGGCCCCTCAGATCAGCCACCTGACGGCCCTCGGTTACATCGATCCACGCTCCTACAACCAGCTCGAATGCTTCGCCGCCGGACTCCAGTTCGCCCGGGCCGAGGGCATCATCCCCGCCCCCGAGGCCAACCACGCGGTCAAGGCCGCCATCCAGGAGGCGGAGCGGTGCCGGGAGTCCGGAGAGTCCAAGGCCATCCTGTTCAACCTGTGCGGCCACGGGCACTTCGATATGCAGGCCTACACGGACTATCTCGGCGGTAAGCTCAAGGACCTGGATTACGACGAGTCGGAGGTGGCGATGGCCCTGGCCGGGCTACCGTCCGTATGCTGACTGGGGCTCGGCGACCGTTCGGTACCGCACTGGGTCTCTTGTTGCTCACCCTGGCATTGGGGGCCAGCGCGTCCAAGGCGGAGGATGCCCGGGATCTGCAGGCGCAGGTCGAGGACCTGAGCCTGCGTATTCAGGGCATGGAGGGTAAGCTCAGGGAGTCCGCGGCGGCTCGCAAGACCGCCGATCAGGCCCGCATGGAGGCGGAGCGGCGTCTCGCCGAGAGTGCGCAGGAGCTCCTGCGTCTACGGGCTGAGGTCGGCCTGCTGACGGACGCCAAGCTAGCCTTGGAGGAGCGATTGCGGCGTGGCGAGGAGCAGGCGGAGATCAGGGCCCATGGCCTCCTGGCCGCGGAGGAATCGGTTCGCCGCCTGACCGCGCAACGGGACGCGAAGGCCGCGGAGTGGGCCGCCCTGGAGCTCAAGGTCGAGCAGCTCAACGAACGGCAACGGCAGACCGACGAGGCGGGGCGGCTTCGGGCCCTGGGCCAGGAGCAGTCGGATCTGCGCCGCTCACTCGCGGAGCGGGAATCGGACCTCAAGCGGGTCCGGTTGGAGCTGCGGGCGGTCCAAGCGGAGCGAGACGCCCTCAGCCGGCGGCTGGATGCGTTGCGGCTCACGGGCCCCGAAGTGGAGGGGGAGGGTGTCACCCTGGAGGAGGCCCAGAACCAGGCGGCCGCCGCGGCGGTGACCTTTCGTGAGGCCCTGATCCGCGTCCAGGACGGCCGCGACAGGGAGGGCCGCCGGGCGGTTCGCGAGGCGGCCCAGGATCTTCAGCGCCACCAGCTCCGAGTGGCCCGGCTCCTAGGGGCGCACAGTGTCTACCGAGTAGGACCGGGCGACTCCTTCGCGCTCATCGCTGGGCGATTCTACGGGGATGGGCGCCGTTGGACGGAGATCCAAGAGGTCAATCGCCGGGTGCTCCTGGATCCGAGCCATCTGGTACCGGGCCTCACGCTGGTGATCCCTTAGAGAGCTAAGGCGATTGCCGGAGAATCATGTACGAGATCGCGAAGGATATTCGTCTGCCTTCAAGGAGCGCCGATAGAAGCATAGTCGGACTCTGTGACTTTCGGCGCGACGCGGAAGGCGGGCGAAAAGGCGAGCGAGATGGTGCATGATTTGACAGAGATCGCCTACGGGCCAAGGGCCGAGGCGCCAGCGGGAGAGCTCGGCCGCGCGCCGCACCTGCGACTCGCCACTCGTTACTTGCCACTCGTTACTCGTTACTCGTTACTCCTTCGCAGGGCTTGAAGAAGGGGTTACCCAGGGCCTCCTGGCATTGAGCGCCAGAGGGGGTGAGTGCGTCCGGGCGCGCGCTCGCCGCCCGCTCTTCACTCTCCTGAGTGAGCAGCTGCCGCGCTGGAGGGCACGCCGGGCTGGCCGCGCAACGGTCCGCGGCTCCGCAGACTCGCTCCACCAGGGCCCGACAAGGGCTGGGTCCAGCCGAGGCGCTGGCACAGGGCGGAAACTCGGCGTCCGTGAGGGCCGCCTCACACTGCTTGGCGAACTCGGTGGCGGGGCGGGCTCCGGCGCCGAAGGGAGCCCGCCGCTGGGCCTCCCGCTCCGAGTTCAACAGACTGCGGGCGCTGAGGCAGGCGGCGGTGGCCCGACAGGCGTTGTCGTGCCCGCAGACTCGGCGCTCCAGCTGCTCGCAGGGCCGACCCTCCAGCTCATCGACGGTGGCCACGCCCCCCTCCCAGGTCCGTAGCATCTCCGTGGTGGGGACGGCGGTACCTCCGCGGATGATCACGATGGAGCCGTCCTCCAACCGATGCACCCCGTCCCAGAGCGGTCTGGCCCGGTCCCCATCGACCCGCATGGCCCTGTGGGTGCTCGGATCGACCCGCAGCTCGCTGCCGTCCGGCAGGGCCCCGGTCCAGCTATGCAGGGGGGTGAGGGGCGCCAGTTGCAGGACGATACCGGCGACCAGGGAGAGACTGAGTGTGCTTGGAGGATTTCGGGGATTCACGACTTGCAGCGACGCGGGACTGACGTAACCGCAATCATAGTGTCTTGACGGGTCCGCGGGCACTCTGGTTGGTGCGGCGGCGGCGGCGCCAGGCTGCCAGGCCGTGCTTGGCGAGGAGCGGAAAGAGTCCGAGCAGGGCGAGAGAGGCCAGTACCAAGGGCGACAGCAGCTCGCCCAGGGAGCTCGCCTCCCCGAGCCGGGTGCCGGCGTTCACGTAGACGGCCATGACCGGGGCCATCCCCAGGGCGCTGACCCAGACGAAGGTCCCGAGCGGCATGGCGGTGAGACCCATCAGGGGGTTGATCAGCACATAGGGACAGAAGGGAACGAGGCGCAGGGCGAAGAGGTGGAAGGCGCCTTCGCGCTCGATTCCCTGGTTGATTGCGGCCAGCCGCTCTCCGAAGCGCCCCTGGAGCAGACCGCGCCCGAGATGGCGGGCGATGACGAAGGCGCAGAGCGCGCCTAGGGTGGCGGAGGCCAGCCCCAGGGGGATGCCCCAGGCAAGACCGAACACGGCCCCGGCGGCGATACTGAGCAGCCAGGCCCAGGGCAACAGCAGGACGGCACAGGTCACGTAAAGCAGACAGAAGGCGAGAGCGGTCTGCCAGGGGTTGGCGGCGAACTGATCGGCGAGCAGGTCCCGGCGCCCGCGCAGGGAGGCGATGCTCAACCCTTCGTCGGGCAGGAGCCACAGGAACAGGACCAGGGCGGCCGCCAGCAGGACGGGCAGAAAAAGCCGTCGAGGCCCGCAGGTCCTGTCCTGATCGTTGCTTGTCACGGGGCGTCGGCTATCGGGAGCTCCTGAAGAAGAGTCAGTGTTGGCCCCGCCTCAGGTGGAATGACCCTCGCCGATTCGGCTCTCCAGCAGGCTCGACAGGAGCAGGCTGGCCAGCACGAACCCGAGGAAGAGGTAGAACCCGGGCGCCAGGGTGGTGCCGTTGGTGGTGAGCACCTCCACCGCCTTGGCGGCTCGGCTCAGGGCCCCGAGCTGGCTGCCCACCAGTCCGCTGAAGCCGATGTAGGCCATGAAGATGGCGATCACCAGCACGTCGGCCATGGACCACTTGGCGGAGCGCAGGGCGAAGAAGTGCACCGGGGCCGAGTGTCGCAGGCCCCGGACATCGTAGTAATAGACATAGGTCGCGAGGACCTTGAGGGCTGGGAAGATCACGCTGAAGAGCACGATCAGGACGGCCACCAGAATCATGTCGGCGCCCCCTGCCCGCACCAGGATCAAGACCACGTCGAAGATGCTCTTGGTCTGGAAATAGAGCACCTGGTCCGCGAAGATCACCGGCTCCCCCATGAGCAGCAGGCGCAGCTCCGTGATGCGCGCCTCGATCTCGATCATCGGGGTCAGGATGCCTCCGGCGAGCAGGATCAGGGTGGCACCGCTGAGCAGGGAGAGTTGGTAAGGGTCCATGCGGGGGCGCCCTGCGGGCGCAGGCGCGGCCCCTCCCTGGGACTGAGGGCTCAAGCAGACCAGGAAGATGGCCCCTATCAGCGCGAAGAGGCCGGCGACCTGGTAGAGCAGGGGTCGGCTCGATTCTGCGATGCGGGCGCCAATCTCGAGGGTGCAGGCCTGGGGCTCCACGCAGCCATGGTGGGCGAGCAGGGCCTCGAGTCTGGACCTTTCGGTCTTGGCGAAGGACGCGTCCGCCGCCTGCTTCAGAAAGGTGGCCAGCTGGGCCTGGATCTCCCGCCGGGCCTCGGGCTTGGAGAGCTCCTCCACCACCAGATCCGCGTACTCCGGGACCTTGCGGCGGAGCGAATCGAAATCCACGAGCAGATCCTGGAGCCCCTGCTGGATCGCCCCCTTGAGCTGATCCAGCCAGGAGCCGCCCGCCTGCTGGTGACGCCGGCGAAGATACTGCTCCACCTGGCTCAAGAGGGTCTCGAGGGCCTGCTCTACCGCTCGCTTGATCTGGGGCCGGTTCGCCTCCGTGAGCTCGAAGCCCTCGATGCGCCGCTCCAGTACCCCCGAGACCCGAGATACCCACTGGTCCGCGTCCAGCAGGCCGTAGCGGACGTTGTTGATCTCCGCCAGGTCGGTCTTGAGTCCCTTGAGCCGATTGAGCTCGCCGATGAGGTGGATGGCTAGCCCCAGGGCGGCGGCGAAGCAGAGCAGGGCGAAGGCCCGGCGGGCGATGAGGGCGGCGGACATGAAGTGTGCTCCAAGGGGCCTGGGCGGCCGGTTACACCATCTTGCGCAGCTCGTACTCCAGGATGCCCTCGGCCCCCGCCGCGCGCAGCCGAGGGATCAGCTCACGCACCGCGTGGGCGTCCACGACGGTCTCCAGCGCCAGCCATTCAGGGTCGTAGAGCTGACTTAAGGTGGGGGCGTGGAGGCTCGGGAGCAGGGCCACCACCTCCTCGAGGCGCTCCGCCCGGCAGTTGAGCTTGATTGCCACCTTGTGGCGCGCCGCCAGGGCGGCCTGGAGCATCAGGGCGATCTGCTCGATCTTGGCCCGCTTGGACGGGTCCTCCATCGCCCGGGGGTTCGCGATCAGCCGAGTCTCCGTATAGAGCACGTCTTCCACGATACGCAGGCCGTGGGCCCGGATGGTGCTGCCGGTCTCCGTGATCTCCACCGCCGCGTCCACCAGCCCTTCCACCACCTTGGCCTCGGTGGCCCCCCAGGAGAACTCCACGCTCGCATCGATCCCGCGCTCGGACAGGTAGCGGCGGGTGAAGCCCACCAGCTCGGTGGCGACCTTGAGCCCCTGGAGGTCCGCTACGGAACGGACGGGCGAGTCCTCCCGCACCACCAGGACCCAGCGGCTCGGCTGGTTGGATGACTTCGAGTAGGTCAGGGTGCAGACCGGCTCGACGGCGGACTCCGTCTGGGTCTCCAGGATCCAATCGAGGCCAGTGAGACCCAGGTCGAGGGTGCCGTTGGCGACATAGGGGCCCATCTCCTGGGCCCGCACCAGGGCGCAGGCGAGCTCCGGGTCGTCCACATCCGGATAGTAGTTGCGGGAGCGCGGGGTGATGGTCCAGCCCGCCTGCCGAAAGAGGGCGAGGGTCGCCTCCTCCAGGCTGCCCTTCGGGATGCCGAGCCTGAGTCTGGTCATGGGTCCGCCTGGGTCACTGTGGGATCTGCCGGGATTATCGCCGAGGTGGGTGTCGCTGGCGATGCGGGAGCAAATGCGAGCCCATGACTACAGGCCCGGCTTCAGTCCCAAAGCTCACTCGGAGCCGAGATCGCCCCGCTGGTCCTTGTCCCTCTGACGAGATACCCGGCTTCTGCGACGGAGTCGGCCCCCGCGGCCCCCCGGATCGCTAGAATTAGTACCAGTCTGACCCCCTAGAATCTTGGTCGGTTAAACGGCTCGGCTTTCAGGGATTGGACCCCAAGCCCTGTCCGTGGTGGGCAGGCCTGGCTGGAGTCCTTTGATGGGATTGTCGATCCGCCGCAAGCTGTTCCTGAGTCATCTCCTGGCGGTGCTCCTGGTGTCCGGGAGCATTGGAAGCTACTTCTATTGGACCGCGGTTCGCAGCCTCACCGAGAACATCCAGGCGCGACTGGAGAGCACCGCCGCCCTGACGGGCCAGGTGCTGGACGCCGCTGAGCTTGGTCCGATTCGCAGCGCCGACGATCGAACCCTTCCTGTCTACGAACGCTATCTGCGCCTGATCCGCAACCTGGGTCTCACCAACCCAGACCTGGCGTTCATCTACGTCATGCGCCATAGCGGAGGCCGGGTCTACTTCGTGATCGACTCGGACGAATCGGAGGAGCAGGCGGCACCCGGGCGGGAGTATGCGGAGCGAACCCCGGCCCTTCTTCGGGGCTTCCAGAGGCCCTCGGTGGACGACGTCATCTACAACGACGAGTGGGGCGCCTTCATGTCCGGTTACGCCCCGCTGCGCAATGGCAACGGGGAGTATCTGGTGGGGCTCGACATGCGCGCCGACGAGCTTGAACGCAAGCTCTCCGCCGTACGCACCGCCGGCACGATATCCCTCGCATCCTCGCTGCTGCTGGCTGTCCTGTTCAGCCGGATTCTGTCGGGGACGGTGACCAAGCCCGTTCGCATGCTCATCGCCCGCTGCCGAGCCATCGCCAAGGGGGACGAGGATCAGCGGGTTCAGATCCGCAGCGGCGACGAGCTGGAGGAGCTGGTGGACGCCTTCAACCTCATGTCGCGACAGCTTACGGAGAGCCGGGCCCAGGCCGAGGAGGCCCGGCGGTCCCTGGAGCATGCCCGGGACCTGTTGGAGTTGCGGGTGGCCGAGCGGACCCAAGACCTGATGCAGGCCAATGAGCGGCTCCTCCATGAGGTGGCGGAGCGGGCCCGAGCGGAGGAGCAGCTCGCCCATGCGGCCCGCGCCGATCCCCTCACCGGCCTGATGAACCGTCGGGCCATGCTGGAGCAGCTGGAGTACCAGACTGCGCGCTTCCAGCGCAGCGGCATGGCCTTCACCCTGATCCTGGCGGACCTGGATCACTTCAAGTCCATCAATGACACCTTCGGGCACGACGCCGGGGATCAGGCCCTGATCGAGATCGCCGAGCAGCTCAAGAGGAGCCTTCGCTCCCAGGACCTGGTCGCCCGATGGGGCGGGGAGGAGTTCCTGATCTTGCTACCGGAAACGGACCTGGACGGCGGCCTGGTGGTTGCCGAGGATCTGCGGGAGGGCATCGCCGCTCACCCCATCACCATCGGCGAGGAAACCCTACGGCTCACCCTAAGCCTGGGGGTGGCGGGCTACTGCGCAGATCAGGCCCTCAACGACTGTATCAAGGCGGCGGACACGGCCCTCTACCGGGCCAAGGTCCAGGGGCGCAACCGGGTGGTGGCGGCCTCTCCCGCTTAGAATTGATACCGCCGCGGCCATTGGCTCAGGGGCGGAGGCGGTGCGCCCGAGGTCCTTGGGTTACTGCACCAGGCTGAGTCGCGGGGCCCTGGGTTTGGGGACCGCGTCCTGCTGGGGTCCGCGCTGGTAGGACACGGTGACGGCGTCGTTTCCGAGCAGCCGGCGCAAGCGTTTCAGGAGGGCGTCGGCGGGCTGGGCGCGCCAGGTGTCGCCACAGGTGAGTCGACCTCGGGCGCCCGGGCGTCGATAGTCGATCAGGACCCGCAGATCTCCACCTCGATAGGGCTCCAGGACGGTGCGCACCTGATCCACCAGGGCCACACCCTGGAGGTGGGCCTGGGGGTCCGAGAGGTCCAGGAGCAGGGCCAGGTGCTCCGCTTCCGTCTCCCTGGCCTGCTCAAAGGTGCGCAGGTCCTCGGCCCGCAGGGACCAGGCATCGCGGTACTCGTCAAAGCTCAAGGACGCCGTGACCACCAGGATCTGGTCGGGTACCAGGAGGCTGCGCACCTGCTCGTAGAGTGGGGCGAAGACCGCGACCTCGATGCGCCCGGTGCGATCGTCGAGCAGCACAGAGCCCATGCGCCCCTTCTGGGTCTTGCCCTGGCGCACCCCCACCACCAGGCCGGCGACGGTGCGGCGCTCCCGTTCCCGGCGGGCCGAGCCCCAGCCACGGCCTGTGACCGACCCGGAGTCTCCGCCGTTGGGATCCTCCTGGGATGGGTCCGGTCGCTCGATCTCCAGGATGCGGCCGATGCGGTTGGCCTTGCCCACCATCGCGTCCATCTCCGCGTCATAGCGGTCGATGGGGTGGCCGGTGAGA
>Ga0209254_10004770_pt1 | contig 12428 bp, 13 predicted proteins | sample FrelakmetDIP11DI_FD_187148 | JGI IMG/M metagenome (GOLD analysis project Ga0209254, IMG submission 187148) | Freshwater lake sediment microbial communities from the University of Notre Dame, USA, for methane emissions studies - DIP11 DI (SPAdes)... | ecosystem: Environmental > Aquatic >...
GGTCGCGCCGTTCGGGATGCCGGCTCGGGTCGCGGCGGTTCCCGTGCCTGGCCCGGTCGCCGGCGCGGCCACTGGCCGTTTCGCGGAATACTGCGCCGGTTGCCACGGTGGCGACGGCCGGGGGCTGCCGGGCCTCGGGGTGAATCTTGTGGAGTCGGCATGGGTGGGGCGGGCCAGTCCCGCCGACCTCGGTGCGTTTCTCCGCATGGGCCGCATGCCCGGCGATCCTGGCAACACGACGGGCCGGCCCATGCCGGCCTTCGAGTGGCTGGGTGAGGAGGCGCTGGCCGATCTGGCGCGGGAGCTGAAGGCCTGGTCGCGGTGACGAGCGACACCCGACTGGGTTATGTGCTGGGGTTACGTCAAACCGAATCCCGGCAAAATCATCAGGTTTGCCGGTGGCGTCGAGCAAGTCCCGGTTCTACCGTTCCGGTATGCGAATAACGAGCCCAAGCGCTGCTTCCGGGCCTTCATTGCAGGTCGGATGTGCGTCGCAGCCTTGCGTCAGCGGCCTTGCCCTACCATGATTCTGCGTATGGCACCCGCCGATCACATCCAGTTCACGGTCCGCCTGCCGGTCCGATACAGCCACGAGAGCGGTGCCGTGATTGCCCACAGTCCAGGAATCGACGTGGCGAGCCACGGACCGTCAAAGCAGGCCGCTCATGCCGCGTTGGTGGAGGCCATGCAGCTGTGGTTTATCTCGTGCTTCGAGCGCGGCCAGTTGGACGCGGCGCTCAAGGAGTGCGGGTTTGCGTCGATTCCGGCAGCCGTCGATGCATCGGTGGACATGATCGACGTGCCCGTGCCATTCGCCACGCTGCAGAATGTCCCAGAAACTCGCGCCTATTGACTGGCGCACGCTGGTCAAGGTGTTTGAGGCAGAGGGATTCACGCGCAACCGTCAGCACGGATCGCACATCGCCATGGTGAAACCCGGAATCGCCCGGCCCATCATCATTCAGCAGGGGATGGATGTGCCCGTGTTCATCATCAAGAACAACCTCAAGACGGCGGGCATGAGTCGCGAACGATACTTCGCGATCCTCGCCACTCTGTAGCTGCTGTGAGCTTACCGAGAGATAGCTGACAGCCTGACTAAAATGGTCGGGGTGACAGGATTCGAACCTGCGACCTCTTGCTCCCGAAGCAAGCGCTCTACCAAGCTGAGCTACACCCCGAACGGGGCCGACATTGTATACGGGAGCGGCGGACGGCGTCAGTAACGGCGATCGACGGCGAAGTCGGCCAGGTCGGTGAGTGCGGCCTTGAAAGGTGAATCCGGCACCGGGGCCAGCGCCGAGCGGGCCCGCGCCGCGCAGTCCCGGGCCTTGGCGGCCGTGTAGGCCAGCGCGCCCGTGGTCTGGATGGCCTCCTGGATCGGCCGGATATCTTCCCGGCCACCCCGCTCGATGGCGCGGCGGATCATCACCTGCTCCTTGGGGGAGCCCCGCTGGAGCGCGTAGATCAGGGGCAGCGTGGGCTTGCCTTCGGCCAGGTCATCGCCCACCTGCTTGCCGAGCTCGCCCTGGTTCGCGCTGTAGTCCAGTGCGTCATCCACCAGCTGGAAGGCCAGGCCGAGCTCACGGCCGTACTCCACCAGCGCTTCCTCGACGGCCCGGGTCTGGTCGGCCAGGATGGCGCCGATCTGCGCGCCGGCCTCGAACAGCTTGGCCGTCTTGCGGTAGATGACGTCCATGTAGCGCTGCTCGGTGGTCTCCGGGTCCTTGCAGTTCATCAGCTGCAGGACCTCGCCTTCCGCGATGGTGTTCGTGGCGTCCGCCAGCACGTCCATGATCCGCATCTGGCCCACCTGCACCATCAGCTGGAACGCGCGGGAGTAGAGGAAGTCGCCGACGAGCACGCTCGCCTCGTTGCCGAAGACGCTGTTCGCCGTGTGCTGGCCGCGCCGGAGGTCGGAGGCGTCCACCACGTCGTCGTGGAGGAGGGTGGCCGTGTGGATGAACTCGATGATCGCCGCGGTGATGACGTGCCGGTCACCGCGATAGCCGCAGGCCCTGGCGGCCAGCAGCGTGATCAGCGGCCGCAGCCGCTTGCCGCCGCCGCCCACGATGTAATGGGCGACGCTGTTGACCAGGGCCACGTCGCTCTGCAGGCGGGCCGTGATTTCCCGATTGACGGCCGGCCAGTCGTCGCCGAGCAGGGCGCGCACTGCTTCCAGGTCAAATCGCGGGAATTCCTGTTGGACGAGATGCATCGCGACACGAATAATGCCCGCGATGCGCCGCCCTGTACACCATGCAAAACGGCTGGCCACGCTTCGGGTTCTACGGATTGCGTCCCCGTGGATCATGGCCGTGGGGATCTCGGCGGCGGCGTCCTGGTCGCCGGGCGCCCTGGCCTTTGGCCCGTCCGGCCACCGGGTCGCCGGCCACATCGCCGAACGCCATCTCTGCACCGGGACCCGCATCGCCCTCGCCCCGCTGCTCGCCGGAAAGACGCTGGCCGATGCCGGCCTCTGGCCCGACACGATCCGGCGCCAGCCCGGGTGGGAGCACACCAGGCCCTGGCACTTCATCAACGTGGCAGACCGGGGTTCCGTGGCGCGCGCCGCCCGGAAGGATGCGGACAACGTGCTGGCGGCGCTCGCCCGCTTCGAGCAGGAGCTGGGCGACGAGTCCCTCGCCACCCGCCGGCGGGGCATCGCCCTGCGCTTCGTCGTGCACTTCGTCGCGGACCTCCACCAGCCGCTGCACGTGGGCCGGGCGGAGGATCGGGGCGGGAACCTCATCCCGGTGCTGGCGGGAGCGCGCGAGACGAACCTGCACGCCCTGTGGGACGGCGAACCCCTGCGGTTGCCCGGCGGTCCCGGTCCCCGGGAGAGGGCGCGGTCCCTCCCGGGGCCGGAACCGGACGAAGCGCGGCGCTGGCAGGCGGCCAGCCCCGCCGACTGGGCGCGGGAGTCCCAGGCGCTCCGCCGGCAGGTCTACGGGTTCCGGCGGGGACAGGACCCGACCGCGCTGCCAGCCGCCTACCTGGCGGAGGCCCGGTCCACCGTCGACCGGCGTCTGGTCCAGGCGGGGGTCCGGCTCGCCGGGCGCCTCAACGCCCTCCTGGGCCCCGGCAGCCCCTGCCCGGGCGAGGTTGCCAGCGGCCAGTCAAACCTCTAGAATTCGCCGGCTTTTCGCGGGGTTGTGTTCAGCCCCCCATTTCGGGCAATGATCGCCCCGAGTCGACGTTCCAGGAACAACCGATGTACGCAGTATTCAAGACGGGTGGCAAGCAGTACCGTGCCAGCCAGGGCGAGAAAGTGCAGATCGAGAAGCTCGAGGCCGCCGCCGGCGACACCGTCGAGTTTGGCGATGTGCTGATGGTTGGCGAGGGCGCCACCGTGCAGGTGGGCAAGCCGCTGATCACCGGTGCCAAAGTCACCGCCAAGGTGGTCGCCCAGGATCGTCACGACAAGATCACGGTCATCAAGTTCAAGCGCCGCACCACCTACAAGCGCATGCACGGTCACCGCCAGGCCTTCACCCTGGTGGAAATCACCGGCATCGCCGCGGGCGCCTGACGTCAGTCTGAAGATATCGAGGTATTTGAGTCATGGCACACAAGAAAGCTGGCGGCAGCACACGCAACGGCCGCGATTCCGAGTCAAAGCGCCTGGGCCTCAAGAAGTTCGGCGGCGAGTCCGTGCTCGCCGGCAATATCCTGGTTCGCCAGCGCGGCACCGAGTACCACCCCGGCAGGAACGTCGGCATGGGCCGCGACCACACCCTGTTTGCGAAGGCCCACGGCGTGGTGCTCTTCCAGGTCAAGGGCGAGGGTGGCCGCCGCATCGTCAATGTCATCCCTGCCGCTGCCTGAGAAACATCGTCCAGGCTGTCATTCGTCCAGCCTCCCAGGAAAACCCCGCATGAGCGGGGTTTTTCGTCTCTGGGCCGTGAAACGCTGAATCACCCATGAAATTCGTCGATGAAGCCAGCATCAGGGTCGCCGCCGGCAACGGGGGTCCCGGCTGCGTCAGTTTCCGGCGCGAGAAGTTCATTCCCCGCGGCGGGCCCGACGGCGGCGATGGCGGTGACGGCGGCAGCGTCTGGCTCGTGGCCACCCGTGCCCTCAACACGCTGGCGGACTTCCGCGTCAACCGGCGCTTCGCGGCGAAGAGTGGCGAAGGTGGCTCAGGCTCCGATTGCACCGGCCGCGGCGGCGAATCCCTCGAGGTCGCCGTGCCCTGCGGCACGCAGGTCTACGAGGCGGACACGGGCGAGCTGGTCGGCGATCTCACGACGGACGGCCAGCGCCTGCGGGTGGCCGCGGGCGGCGAGGGCGGGCGCGGCAACACCCGGTTCAAGAGCAGCGTCAATCGCGCCCCGCGCCAGTCCACGCCGGGAACCCCGGGCGAGTACCGCACCCTCCGCCTCGAGCTGAGTCTCCTGGCCGACGTCGGGCTGCTGGGCAAGCCCAATGCGGGCAAGTCCACCCTGCTCCGCGCCGTCTCGGCGGCCCGGCCCAAGGTCGCGGACTACCCGTTCACCACGCTGCACCCCGGCCTGGGCGTCGTGTCGGTTGGCCCGATGCGCAGTTTCGTCATGGCCGACATCCCCGGCCTCATCGAGGGCGCGGCCGACGGCGCCGGGCTAGGCATCCGCTTCCTCAAGCACCTGAGCCGCACCCGGCTGCTGGTTCACCTGGTCGACCTGGCGCCCTTCGACGGCAGCGATCCGGCGGCGGATGCCGTCACGGTGGTCGGGGAACTGGTCCGGTTCAGCCCGGATCTCGCCGCGCGGGAGCGCTGGCTGGTCCTGAACAAGACCGACCTGGTCAGCAGCGACGAGGCCGAACGCCTGCAAAAGGCCGTGTGCGCGGCGCTGGGGATGTCAGGCGATGAAGAGGGGGGCCTGCGGGTCTACCGGATCAGTGCGCTGACCGGCGACGGCACCGCGCGCCTGGCGCAGGATCTCATGACGCGGCTGGAACAGCTGGTGGCAGAGGCTGACACCGTAGGAGCGGCTTCAGCCGCGACCGGCGATCAGGCGGGTGTGGAGCGTGAGGATCGCGCCTGAAGGCGCTCCTACTTCTTCTTGGTGGTAATGGCCTTGACGGCCTTGTTGAGCCGGCTCTGGTGACGGGCCGCCTTGTTCTTGTGCGTCAGGCCCTTGTTCACCATGCTCGCCACCTCGGCGGCGCCGGACTTGAAGGCGGCGGCAGCGACAGCAGGGTCGCCCGCCTCGATGGCCTTGATCACCTTCTTGATCGCGGTGCGCATGCGTGAGCGCAGGGCAACGTTGTGCTGACGACGACGTTCGCCTTGTTTGGCGCGCTTGGCTGCAGACTTGGTATTCGCCACGGGTACTTCCAGACAGTTCTAGCTAAGGGACGTCTTGCTGAGGTGCGCGCTGCGGACCCCCGCGACGGGCGCGTATTCTTTGGTTTCCCCCGCTGGAAGTCAACCGGCGGGAAGTGGCCCGGGCGGCTGGCGCCGTGGGTAGACTTGAGGCGCGCATGACCGATTCGCCACAACCTCCCGTTGCCCCCAACCTGCAGAGCCCCAGTCAGCCAAGCAGCGGGCCCAGCGGCCGCAAGCTGCTCCGGTCCACGGGAACCGTGGGTGCCTGGACGCTGCTGTCCCGCATCCTGGGCCTCGTCCGGGACGTGGTCTATGCCCGGCTCTTCGGCGCGTCCTTCGTCATGGACGCCTTCTTCGTGGCCTTCCGGATCCCCAACATCTTCCGGCGCTTCTTCGCGGAGGGCGCCTTCTCCCAGGCCTTCGTCCCGGTGTTCGCCGAGTATGACCAGACCCGGGAGCATGCCGAGGTTCGCGAGCTGGTCCGGCGGACTGCCGGGACGCTCGGTGTCATCCTGTCCGCCATCGCTGCCCTGGGGGCCATCGCCGCCCCGGTCTTCATCGCGATCTTCGCGCCGGGCTTTGCCACCGAGGGCCTGGGCACGACTGCTGCTGCTGACGAAGCAGACCGGTACGCCCTGGCCGTGGACATGCTGCGCTGGACGTTTCCCTACCTGCTGTTCGTGTCCCTGGCCGCGCTCGCCGGTGGCGTCCTGAACAGTTACCAGCGCTTTGTCGCGGCGGCCTTCTCACCCGTCGTGCTGAATGTGGTGCTGATCGTCTTCGCCGTCTGGGTGGCGCCCCGGTACGACCGGCCGGGCATGGCGCTGGCGGCGGGGGTGTTTGCCGCCGGCGTCGTGCAGCTGGCGTTCATGCTGCCGTCCCTCGCCCGCATCCGCCTGCTGCCGCTGCCCGCCTGGGGCTGGCGTCATCCCGGCGTCCGCAAGATCCTGAAGTTGATGGTGCCGGGCCTGTTCGGTTCCTCCGTCGCACAGATCAGCATCCTCCTCGACACGCTGATCGCCTCGTTCCTGGTCACGGGCAGCATCAGCTGGCTCTACTACTCCGACCGGATCATGGAGTTTCCCCTCGGCGTCTTCGGCATCGCGCTCGCCACCGTGCTGCTGCCCAACCTGTCGCGGCAGCACGCCGCCCGGGCGTCGGGCGACTTCGGCCGGACCCTCGACTGGGCCCTGCGCCTCGTGATCCTCATCGTCATCCCGGCCACGCTGGGGCTGATGCTGCTGGCGGGACCGCTGCTGGCCACGCTGTTCTACGGGGGGGAATTCACCGCGCGCGACGTGGGCCAGTCCGCCTACAGCCTGGTCGCCTACGCCGCCGGCCTGACGGGCTTCACGCTGGTGAAGGTGCTGGCGCCCGGCTACTTCGCGCGCCAGGACACGGCCACGCCGGTGCGCGTCGGCCTGATTGCACTCGGCTCAACGATGCTCATCAACCTCGTGCTCGTGGTGCCCTGGGCGCTGGCCGGGGGGGAAGCGCCCCACGCGGGCCTGGCGGCCTCCACGTCGCTCGGCTCCTTCATCAACTCGGCGCTCCTCTACCGGGGCCTGCGCCGGACCGGCGTGCTGCAGCCCGTGCCCGGCTGGGGGCGGTTCCTCGCGCGGGTGGCCGTCGCGGCCGGCGTCATGGCCGTGCTGCTCCTGGCGTTCGCACCGCCCACCGGGGCCTGGCTCGAAGCGGGTTTCTGGACGCGCTGTCTCTGGCTGAGCGCGGCAGTCTGTGGCGGCGCTGCGGCCTACGTGGCGGCCCTTCTGGCTGTTGGCATCCGGCCCGGCGACCTGCGGATGCAAAACGCCCGGGCGGGTGACCCCCTATAATCGCGGCTTTTGGCGTCCCCGGTCCCATGCAAGTTTTCCGCCGGCCCCGGCCGGGTGTTCAAGCGGTGCCGTCCGGGTGCGTGGCCACCATCGGCGTCTTCGATGGCATCCACCGGGGACACCAGCGGATTCTCGACCAGGTCCTGCAGGCGGCAGCCCGGCTTGGCCTGCCGTCGCTGGTCTTCAGCTTCGAGCCGACGCCCCAGGAAGTCATGAGTCCGCTGCGGGCGCCGGCGCGCCTCATGCGCCTGCGGGAGAAAGTGCTCGTGCTGGGGGAGGCCGGCATTGCCCACCTGTATTGCCCGCCTTTCGAGCGGGCGCTTCAGGAACTGGAGCCCGGTGAGTTCATCGAGCGGCTGCTGGTGCGCACGCTTGGTGTCCGGCACCTGGTAGTGGGCGATGATTTCCGCTTTGCGCGGGGCCGCACGGGCAACTTCGAGCATCTGGCAGCCGGTGGCCGGCACTACGGCTTCGGCGTCGAGCAGGTCGGGAGCGTGACAGCGGGGAGCCTGCGGGTGTCGAGCACGGCCATACGCAACGCGCTCGCCACCGGCGACCTGGCCACGGCGAGCCAGCTGCTGGGCCGGCCCTACCGGATGGCGGGCAGGGTGAGCCGCGGCCGGCAGCTGGGGCGGCAGCTCGGGTTTCCGACGGCGAACATGCACTTGCACCGGCGGGTGAGTCCGGTGAGCGGCATCTTCGCCGTGCGCGTGCACGGCGTGGCGACGCACGCGCTGGATGCGGTCGCGAGCGTCGGCACGCGGCCGACGGTCGCCGGCGTCGAGCCGCTGCTGGAAGTCCACGTCTTCGACTTCGCCGGTGACCTGTACGGGCGGCAGATCGCCGTCGACTTCGTCGCGCGCCTGCGCGACGAGGTCCGCTTCGACGATCTCGAGGCGCTCCGCCGGCAGATGGAACTGGATGCAGCCGAGGCGCGACGCGCGCTGGCAACGAGCTGAACCGATAGGCAGTAGCCAAAAGGACGAGAGAGTGACGGACTACAAGAACACGGTGAACCTCCCGCGCACGGACTTCCCGATGAAGGGTGACCTGGCGAAGCGCGAGCCCCAGATGCTGGCAGAGTGGAGCGAGCGGGACCTCTATGGCCAGATCCGCGCGGCTGCCGCCGGCCGGCCGCGCTTCCTGCTCGTCGACGGCCCGCCCTACGCCAATGGGGACATCCACATCGGGCACGCGGTCAACAAGGTCCTGAAGGACATCATCGTCAAGTCGAAGACCCTGGCGGGCTTCGACGCACCCTACATCCCGGGCTGGGACTGCCACGGCCTGCCCATCGAGCACCAGGTCGAGAAGAAGCTGGGCAAGGTCGGCGAGAAGCTGTCCGCCGCCGAGTTCCGCAAGGCCTGCCGGGAGTACGCCCTGCAGCAGGTGGACAGCCAGCGCCGGGACTTCCGCCGCCTCGGCGTGCTGGGCGACTGGGACCGCCCGTACCTCACGCTGGATCCCGGCTTCGAGGCCGAACAGATCCGCGGCTTCGCCCGCATCATCGACAATGGCCACCTGCTGCGGGGCTACAAGCCCGTGCACTGGTGCCTCGACTGCCGGTCGGCGCTGGCCGAGGCAGAAGTGGAATACCTGGACAAGACCTCGACGGCCCTCGATGCGCGTTTCGAAGTCGTGGATGGCGGAGAACTGTACCGGCGGCTCGCTATCCGCGACGGCGGAGTGGCGTCGGTGCCGATCTGGACCACGACGCCCTGGACGCTGCCGGCGAACCAGGCGGTGGCCCTGGGCGCCGGACTCCCCTACGTGCTGGTCGAGGCGCAACTGGCTTCAGGAGTCGTCCGGCTCGTATTGGCCGAGGGGCTGGCCGAGGCGGCGCTGCGCCGCTACGGTGCCCTGCACTCCGTGACGCTGGCCCGTTTCGAGGGTGCGTTGCTCGAGGGGCTGATGCTGCGTCATCCGTTCTTCCCCCGCGAAGTGCCCGTCATCCTTGCCGACTACGTCACCCTCGATGCCGGCACGGGCGCCGTGCACACGGCGCCGGCCCATGGCCAGGACGACTATCAGTCCGGCCTCCGCTACAAGCTCCCGGTGGACAATCCCGTGGATGGGCGCGGCGTGTACGTGGCCGGCACGCCCCTGCTCGCGGGCGTGCACATCAACGAGGGCAACGGCCGCGTCGTGGAGCTGCTGCGCGAGAACGGCCGCCTGCTGCACGCGGAGAAGTTCCAGCACAGCTACCCCCATTGCTGGCGGCACAAGACGCCGCTGATCTTTCGCGCCACACCCCAGTGGTTTATCAGCCTCGACCAGAATCACCTGCGCGAGGCGAGCCTCGCGGCCATCGCGGGCGTGCAGTGGATCCCCGCGTGGGGCGAGGAGCGCATCGAGGGCATGGTTGCCGGGCGCCCGGACTGGTGCATCTCGCGCCAGCGCACCTGGGGCGTGCCGATTCCGCTGTTCCTCCATCGGGACACGGGCGAGCTGCACCCCGATACCCCGGCGCTGCTCGAGGCGGTCGCCGTCCGCATGGAGCAGCAGGGCCTCGACGGCTGGTTCGAGCTGGATCCGGCCGAGCTGCTCGGCGCCGCCGCGGCGGACTACGAGAAGGTCCTGGACACCATGGACGTCTGGATGGACTCAGGGCTAGTCCATCACTGCCTCGCGCGCAGCCGTCCCGAGGTCGGTTTCCCGGCAGACCTCTACCTGGAGGGTTCCGACCAGCACCGGGGCTGGTTCCAGAGTTCCCTGCTCACGGCAGTGGCCACCGACGGCGCGGCCCCGTACCGCGCCGTGCTCACCCACGGCTTCACCGTGGACGACAAGGGCCGCAAGATGTCCAAGTCGCTGGGCAACGTCGTGGCGCCCCAGTCGGTGATGAACTCACTGGGCGCCGACATCCTGCGACTCTGGGTTGCCTCCAGCGACTACAGCAGCGAAATGAACGTCTCCCAGGAGATCCTGAAGCGCATGGCGGATTCCTACCGGCGCATGCGCAACACGGCGCGCTTCCTGCTGGGCAACCTGGACGGCTTCGATCCCGGGCGGGATGCGCTCCCGGCCGAGTCGCTCGTGGCGGTTGATCGCTGGGCGCTCGCCCGGACTGCGGAACTGCAGCGGGAGATCCTGGCGGCATACGCTGCCTACGAGTTCCACCGGGTCTACCAGCAGCTGCACAATTTCTGCGTCGTGGACCTGGGTTCCTTCTACCTGGATGTGATCAAGGACCGGCTCTACACCACGCCCGCCGCCGGGCTGCCGCGACGGTCGGCCCAGACCGCCCTGTGGCACATCGCCGAGGCCATGGTGCGCTGGCTCGCGCCGATCCTGAGCTTCACGGCCGAGGAAATCTGGCGCTTCCTGCCGGGCCCGCGTGCCGCATCGGTGCAGCTCTCGACCTGGCACGAACTGCCGGCAGTTCCGCCGGACCGCATCGACTGGCCGAGCCTGCTCGGCGTCCGGGATCTCGCCGCCCGGGCACTGGAGGCCCGCCGCGAGGCCGGCGCCATTGGCTCCGGCCTGGATGCGCGCCTGATCATCTACGCCGATGAAGCGCTTCGGGCGCAGATGCAGGCGTTCGGGGAGGAGCTCCGCTTCCTGTTCATCACCTCCGCCGCGGACGTGCGCGCGGGCGCCGATCATCCGCCGGAGGCGCTCGCCGGCGAGGGGTACTGGGTGCAGGCCGAGCCGGTGACCGATGCCAAGTGCGTGAGGTGCTGGCAGCATCGTCCCGACACGGGGGCATCGGCAGCGCACCCGGAACTCTGCGGACGCTGCATCACCAATCTGGACGGAGGCGGCGAGAGCCGGCGCTTCGTATGAGGACCAGGCCCAGCGCGTACTGGCTGCTGCTGACGGTGGCGGTGGTGGTCATCGACCAGTACACGAAGCGGCTGATCACCGCGAGATTCGAGCTCTTCGACCGCGTGCCTGTCACGCCATTCTTCGACCTGGTCCGGCTGCACAACACCGGGGCGGCGTTCAGCTTCCTGGCGAATGCATCAGGCTGGCAAAACTGGTTCTTCACCGGGGTGGCGCTGCTCGTCAGCGGGCTGATTCTCTGGTGGTTCTTCCGGCAGCCGCCGGATCGCATCGTGGTCCCCCTGGGGCTGGTGCTGGTCCTCGGTGGCGCGATCGGCAACCTCATCGACCGCGTCCAGCAGGGCTACGTGGTGGACTTCTTCCTCTTCTACTACGAGCGCTGGTCGTTTCCCGCCTTCAACGTCGCCGATTCGGCGATCACGGCCGGGGTGATGCTGCTGCTCTTCGACGGGTTCTTCCTGGAGGGCCGTCGTCCGCCCGATGCAGGTGACGGGGTCACCGCCAGCAACGGGACGTAATTTCGGCGCTTGCGGCGTCGCCCGAGTCACGGGCGCCCCGCATTCCGCTCTGGTCGATGGTGAAGGCCTGGCAGTCGTCGTCGTCGCGCTGGGGGCCGGTGCCGGAGGCGGTGGCCGTGACGGTGTAACCGGCCACGGCCCCGTCAGCCGCCGCCTCCACGGCCAGGTCGTAGAACCCCCGTTCGGTCCCCTGGATGCCGAGCCCGCCGGGGGGCGGATTGCTCATCTCGTCCGCCGTGGTCGCGTACCGGTTGTTCTGCAGGTAGAAACGCTCCTGGGCCGCCGACACGCGGAGGAGGGCGCTGCTGGCATCCACCCGGTTGGCGCGCTGGACGTACTGGCGGTAGCCCGCGGCGCTGACGGTGGCGAGGATGCCCATGATCAGTACCACGATCATGAGCTCGATCAGGGTGAACCCGCGCTGGCCTCCGGGCCAGCGCTGAGGCCGCCTGCTAATTGGCCTGGCCCTCACGCTGGTACCAGTAGGTGCGCTTCACGGCGCCCCGCATCGGCCTGGTGTCCAACCTCACCGGGCAGCTCGTGGACAGCGAGGCATGCACGCCGGGCTACTGGCGCCGCCATGTCCGCGAGGCCGTCCGCTTCGCTGACTCGATCACCACGCTCGGACGGGAAGGCTATCGCGTGTACCTGGAGATCGGCCCGAGCCCGATCCTCCTGGGGATGGCCCAGCGCTGTGCCCCGGCCGCGGGAACGGCATTGCTGGCATCCCTGCGCAAGGGACATGAGGATCGGACCGCGATGCTCGAGAGCCTGGCCCAGCTCTACGTCCGTGGTACGGCAATCGACTGGGCGGGTGTCATGGGCGAGGATGCGAGCCGCCGCCGCGCCGACCTGCTTGCGATGGGGCAGCTCATGCGCCAGTCGTCCCACCGCGCTCCCCCCAGCTGCGCCCCCGTCAAGGGTGAGGGGGACTTGTGGGGGGATCTTCGATGCGGTGGGTCGGGTAACTGGCTCACT
>Ga0209254_10004771_pt1 | contig 12427 bp, 13 predicted proteins | sample FrelakmetDIP11DI_FD_187148 | JGI IMG/M metagenome (GOLD analysis project Ga0209254, IMG submission 187148) | Freshwater lake sediment microbial communities from the University of Notre Dame, USA, for methane emissions studies - DIP11 DI (SPAdes)... | ecosystem: Environmental > Aquatic >...
ACAGGCCGATCAGGCACCGATTAAGGTGCTTGATAGCGATAAGTGAAGCCCGCGGTTGAATCTGCCACAGATCCGCTGAGCCATCCATGAACTTGATTGTGGCCCGACTCGATGCGGAGAAGTACCTGGCGAAGGTCACGCGCCCCTGGCGCACACCAATCCCTCGCGTCGCCGTGATCGGGGCGGGCGTGTCCGGGTTGATCGGTGCGCGGACGCTGCAGGACCACGGCTTCGAGGTGACCGTGTTCGAGAAGAGCCGCGGCCCGGGGGGACGGACTGCGACGCGGCGAGCCGATCCGGGACTCAGCTTCGATCACGGAGCACAGTACTTCACGGCCCGGGACCCGCATTTCGCCCAGTTTGTCGAGGCCTGGATCGAGCAGGGGATCGTCGCCGAGTGGGCCGGGCGGATCGTCCAGGTCGAACGGAGCGACGTCCGGCCGAAGACGGACCAGCCCCGGCGCCATGTCGGCGTGCCGGGCATGTCGGCCATCGCCCGCCATCTTGCCGCCGACGTATCGCTGCGCCCGGAGACAAGGATCGTCCGGCTGGGCCGCTCCGGGGGCGGCTGGGAACTGACGGACGCAGCGGGACAGACGCATCGACTCTTCGACACCATCATCGTGTCGCTCCCAGCTCCGCAGAGTGCCGAGCTGCTCGGCGATCACGCATTCGCCGCCGAGGCGAGAGCCGTTCCGATGCAGCCCTGCTGGGCGGTGCTGGCAGCGTTCGAGCGGCGGATCGAGGCGGAGTGGGATGGGGCGTTCGTGCACAGTTCACCGCTGGCGTGGGTGGCCCGGAACAGCTCCAAACCGGGGCGCGATTCCTCGCCCGACTGTTGGGTTCTTCACGCCACGCCGGACTGGTCGGCGGCCCAACTGGATCTCACCCGCGATGACGTGACGGCGGCACTGCTCAGGGAATTCGGCGAGATTACACCCGCCCTCGCGCCACCAACGATCCACCTCGACGCCCACCGTTGGCTTTTCGGTGCCACCTCGCTGTCACTCGATCGGCTGGCGCTGTTCGATGCCGAGACCGGGCTGGCCGTTTGCGGCGACTGGCTTGCCGGCGGACGGGTTGAGGGGGCATTCCGCTCCGGTGTTGCTGCCGCCGGTTGCATCCTGAGGGAGGTCGGTATCCCATCCGACCAGCCCTATCCGGCCCCTTCGCCCGATGAGGACATCTGATCAATGACCCGCGCGGCCCTCATCTATCCGCATCAACTGTTTGCCGACCATCCGGCTCTGGCTGGCGTCTCGCAAGCGGTCATGGTCGAGGAGCCGCTGCTGTTCACGCAATATCCTTTTCATCGACAGAAGCTGATCTTCCACCGCGCCACGATGATGCGGTTCGCGGAGGACCTCCGCAAGCGGAGTCTGACGGTTCATTATGTCGCGGCCGGCGAGATCGCCGACACAGCCGCCGTCGTCGGCGTGCTGAAACGCCTTCGCATCCGGTCGGTGCACTACGTCGATCCGTGCGACGACTGGCTATCGACCCAGCTGGCGGCGGCTCTGCAGCGGCAGGGGATCGCGGCGGCCGTGCTCGATGACCCGCACTTCCTCACTCCCTCCGCGGTGATTCGCGAATTCACCTCGAACAAGGAACACCTGTATTTCACCGAGTTTTACATCGCCCAGCGCAAGCGTCTCGGCCTCCTGCTCAAGGAAGACGGCAAACCGGTCGGCGGTCAATGGAGCTTCGACCCGGACAATCGCAAGAAACTGCCAAAAGGGATTCGCATCCCGCCACTGCGCCGCAAGGAGGAGGAATCGGTCAGCGAGGCCAGGCAGTACGTGCGGGCGCATTTCCCCGAGACGATCGGCTCGGACATGGAGTTTGGTTACCCCACCGACCACGCCAGTGCCGCAGCGTGGCTCGACGACTTCGTCCGCGAACGCCTGGCGTCGTTCGGCGACTATGAAGACGCCATCAGCGCAACGCACGACGTCCTCTTCCACTCCGTGTTGACGCCGATGCTCAACGTCGGTCTGCTGTCGCCGCGACAGGTCATCGAAGCCGCTCTCGCTCTGACTGGACGCGTTCCGCTCAACTCTCTCGAAGGCTTTGTCCGACAGGTGATCGGCTGGCGGGAATTCGTACGCCTGGTGTACCTGACGCACGGACGACGACAACGCACCCGCAACTTCTGGGGATTCACCCACGACGTCCCTGCCGCATTCTATGCCGGCAACACGGGTATTGCTCCAGTCGATCATGTCATTCGACAGTTGCTTCGCAGTGGGTACTGCCATCACATCGAGCGTTTGATGATCCTCGGCAATTTCATGTTGCTGTGCGACATTCATCCCAATGCCGTGTATCGCTGGTTCATGGAGTTTTTCATCGACGCGTACGACTGGGTCATGGTGCCGAACGTGTACGGGATGAGCCAGCACGCTGACGGGGGATTGATGACGACCAAACCGTATATCAGTGGGTCGAGCTACGTGCTGAAGATGAGCGACTTCAAGAAAGGTCCATGGTGTGCTGTCTGGGATGCGCTCTACTGGCGCTTCGTGGACCGTCATGCCGATTTCTTCGCGGCGAACCCCCGCATGGCCGTGATGGTGAAAATGAAAGACAAGCTGGGAGACAGGTTGAAGACGCATCTGCGGATCGCGGATGCTTTCCTGGCTCAGCTCCACTGTTGATCGACCACCGCTTACCGACGCGAAACCATGTCACCCGGGAAGATAAAGGCTGACCTGCCCACGAAACTATGCCAAGCCTGCGGCCGGGTGTTCAACTGGAGGAAGAAGTGGGCACGCGACTGGGGCCAGGTGCGCTATTGCTCGGACAGCTGCCGAGCCAAGAAGCGAAAAAACCAACCGGGACATCAGTCGCCGACTTCAGGAAAGCGAGAAAACACTTTCGGCCCCCGATACTGGTAAGGCGTTACATTGCTGCTCCAGAATACCACGCACGGCGGTGTAGTCCCGGTCCGGACTGCGACTGGTCCGCTTCATCCGGCAGGCGAACATGCCCAACGTATCTTCAGGTAAGTCGGATCAAGTGTTGCACGCGGCGCCTGTCGATGATCATCCAGACCGCCCCGGAAGGCGCCTTTACGCCGGTTCGCATGCTCCTTCGACGATGCGTTCGCCTGGACCTTTGGACAACACTTCCGAGTGCGGCGGGAGTCAGGTCGTAGTTCTTGTCTCCGGCGTTCTAACGCTCCAGGAGTCGAAGGCTTTGCCGGAAAGACTGGCGACTTCAAGCGCCACGCGTGCATAAGTCCGGCCCAAGGGGCTATCCGGATCGCATTGTGGAATCAGGTCGAGCCCAAGAAGTTCGTGTCTCATATCGGCTTTAGCGTGGGCCGCCCAGTAACCTTTAGGGCTCAAGCCAAGGTCAGCCAGCTTGGGATTGACACACGTGAAGAAGTCACAGGCGATCCCTTCCGACATCAAGTTCAGACTAATGATCTGGTGCGCCGTGGGTTCGCGCACCACCGCGCGGATCAGATACGATCCGAGCGCGAGCGTCTCCCATGTGGGCGGCACCGAGGCCGGTGCTTCATCGGGCGCCAAGAAGCCGAACTCGCGCATCCAATGAGCCAGTTCGGCGGGGTGCGTGACCTCTTCCGCCGCGTGTTCACCGAACGCATCTCGGAAACGTGCATCTTGACAGCTGCCGTAGCGCAGCGCGACGGCGGCGGTAAAATCAGCGGAAAGGTGGTATAGCTGCCGAATCCATTGAAAGTCTGCAGCGGATGACGCCGCCGGCATGTTCCTGAAAAAAGGCCCTTGTCGAATCTGATTTCGGTATTCTTCCTGCAGTTTCTTGAGCCAGTGGGCCGCCGATACGGTATCTTGAAACATGAAATCTCCTCCCTTTTAACCAACCAGCCACAGATTCGAGTTTCGTTATTGCTGGGTCGTTGTAATAGTTGTGCTTAGGCCGGTGATATCAAAGAACGTGTAAGAGAGCGTCATGTCCTTGACATCCTTCGGTATGGCTGGATCCACCACAAAGCGGACGGGCATCTGCCGTTCCTTGTGGGGCTCGAATGCCTGTTCCGCGAAACAGAAGCACTCGGCCTTCTTCAAATGGTTCGCGTAGAGCCCCGGCGCGATGCTGGGAATCGCCTGACCGATTAGCTTACGATCGGTCAGGTTCTCGGCGTAAAAATTGACGGTGTAGTACTGCCCGGGATGAACCTTGAGTTTGCTCCTTTCCGCGCGAAAAGCCAACGGCATGCCCTCGTTCAAAGACGTGATGAATTCGAGCGTGATTTCCCGCTCCCTATCCACTGCGTACTCCCCGGAAGCGGTCGCTTCGCCCTTGACCTTGCCGTTGAGCCCCGTCCACTCGCAAAAGACGTTGTAGAACGGCACCATCGCGAAACCGAACCCGAACATCGCGAGCGCCACTAACACGATGCGTCTGACCAAGCGCATGTTGGCTTTGTTTTTCTCGTCGGCAGTCACGGCTTGGGCGCCTGGTTAATGATGCTGATGATGGAATAAGCAAACAAAGCTACCGCGAACAATGCGAGTGTGCCGGCGAGCAAAAGATTTCTCCGACGTTGATTCATTATCGCACCTTGCGAAGAAGATCCCGCTCCCGGATCTTGCAAGCGGAACCCGCTTCAGCCAAAAGGAGCGCATCATTTGACGAGCGGCGCCACTTCCCAGGTATGGTAGGGAGCCGGTGAGGGAAGCGTCCATTCCAAACCATGATCGCTGGCACCTTCCCAGACTTCGTCGGTTGCCCGCTCGCCGCCACGAATCGCCTTGACGATGACGTAGGCAAAAATCAGCTGAGAGAAGCCAAAGATAAAAGCGCCGATGCTGGAAATCGCATTGAACTCGGCGAACTGAACGGCATAATCGGGAATACGACGTGGCATGCCGGCCAAACCGGAGAAATGCTGCGGGAAGAACAGCACATTGACCGAGATCGTCGTCAGCCAGAAATGCAGCTTGCCCAGTCGCTCGTCATACATATGCCCAGTCCACTTCGGCAACCAGAAATAGGTTGCCGCGAAGAGGGTAAAGACCGCACCCGGCACCAGCACGTAGTGAAAGTGCGCCACGATGAAATACGTATCATGGTACTGCAGGTCAGCCGGAGACATGGACATCATCAACCCGGTGAAGCCGCCAAACGTAAACAACACCACGAATGCAACGGCGAACAGCATCGGTGTCTCGAACGTCATCGCGCCTCGCCACATCGTGGCCACCCAATTGAACACCTTCACGCCAGTTGGCACCGCAATCAACATCGTCGCGTAGGTGAAATACAACTCCCCGGCCAACGGCATGCCCACGGTGAACTGATGGTGCGCCCAGACAATGAACGACAGAAAGCCGATCGCAGCCGTCGCATAGACCATCGAGCTATAACCGAACAGCGGCTTGCGGGCAAACGTCGGGATGATCGTGGAGATCACGCCAAACGACGGCAGAATCAGAATGTACACCTCGGGATGGCCGAAAAACCAGAACAGGTGTTGGTAGAGCACCGGATCTCCCCCGCCCGCGGCGTTGAAGAAGCTGGTGCCGAAAAACTTGTCGGTCAGCAGCATCGTCACCGCGCCGGCGAACACCGGCATCACCAGGATCAACAGGAAAGCGGTGATCAGCCAGGTCCAGACGAACATGGGGAGCTTCATCATCGTCATGCCCGGCGCGCGCATGTTGAAGATAGTGACGATGATGTTGATCGCCGCCATGATGGATGACAACCCCAGCAAGTGAATCGAAAAGATCACGAACGGCAAATGATCGCCGCCCTGCAGCACGAGGGGCGGATACAGGGTCCAGCCGGCGGCTGGCGCACCGCCCTCCATGAATAGCGTGCTGGCCAACAGTGTGAATGCAAACGGGAGAATCCAGAAGCTCCAGTTGTTCAGCCGCGGCAGCGCCATATCCGGCGCACCGATCATCATCGGGATCATCCAGTTCGCCAGGCCCGCGAACGCCGGCATCACTGCACCGAACACCATGATGAGCGCATGCAGCGTGGTCATTTGATTGTAAAAGTGGGGGTCTACGAACTGCAGGCCGGGCTGGAACAGCTCGGCGCGAATCACCAGCGACATCGCGCCGCCGACGAAGAACATCACCAGCGCTATGGTCAAATACAGCGTGCCGATGTCCTTATGGTTGGTGGTAAACACCCAACGCAGCAGCCCCTCCGCCGGGCCGTCGCCGTGGTGCGCATGCACATCTTCATGAGTTACCGCTGACATACCCGATTCACCTCTAACGGTTGATAATTGTTAATTCTCTCAGGGGACCTGCGACGGTTGCAGCAGGTCGCCCTTACTGTTGCCGAAACCGTTACGCTGATAGGTCACGACGGCAGCAATCTCGACCTTATCCAAGTTGGTGCCGAATCCTGGCATCATCGCGCCTTTGCCCTTAACTACGATGTTGAGATGCCCATCGATCGGACCCAGCGCTACAGCACTCCCCTTGATCGCCGGAAAATTGCCGGGGATGCCCTCACCATTGGCCTGATGACACGCGGCGCAATTGGCACTGTACACGGCCTCGCCCTTGGCCATGAGTTCACCCAGCGCGAACGTCCTCCCTGCATCAGCCTGCGCCGCCTGTAACTTGCCCTCGGAACCGGCCTTCTGTGCCGTGAGCCAAGCCTGGTAGTCCGCCTCTGTCTTCGCTTCGACCACGATGGGCATGAAGCCATGATCGCGGCCACACAATTCGGCACACTGACCGCGATAAACGCCCGGCGTATCGATGCGGGTCCACGCCTCGGTCACGAACCCGGGGATCGTATCCTTCTTCCAGCCCAGCGCAGGCACCCACCAGGAGTGGATGACATCGGCAGCGGTGAACACGAATCGGATCTTCTTGTTGATCGGCACGACGAGCGGGTGATCGACGTTCAAGAGGTAGTGGTCGACCGTTTCCGGATTGATGTCGGACCCCAACTGCCGCGCTTCGTTGCTCTTGGCGTCGAGCGTGCTGAAGAAATCGATGCCTTCATCGAGGTAGGTATATCGCCATTTCCATTGATAACCGGTGACTTTGACCGTCATCTCGGAGGCACTGGTGTCATAGGCCTCAATCATCACCCTGGTGGCTGGTACTGCCATCGCCAGCAGGATCAGGAAGGGAATCATGGTCCAGACGATTTCCAGCTTGGTGTTTTCGTGGAAGGTCGCCGGAACCACGCCCTTGGACTTGCGATGGTGCATGATCGAGTAGACGATCAAACCATACACGCCGACGCCGATGGCAACGCAGACCCACATGATGTACATGTGCAGGTCATAGATGTCGCGGCTCACCTGCGTGACCCCCTGGGTGAGGTTCAGCGTGTAGTCGGCATGCGCTGCTCCGAAAATACCAAGACCACAGGTAATGAGCAGCTGTCTACGGTGTTTCACAGAGACCTTTCCTCAATGCTGGTGACACGTTATGACGACCTGGAATCCAACAGGAGCTTGGGGATTCGGGCGCTGATGTCGCCCTCTGCCTCGAGCTCGGGCAACTCTTCGATCAACTCGCTTTGGGCCTATGCGCCCAGTTGCTAACTGTGACCATTGACCCTGCGAAAGATTCCACATCGTAATCCGGAAGGGGCCCCACAAAACGGGAATGCTGCCGCAAGGATCCACGCAACCCACGGCCCAGTATCTGGAGAATTTCCGCCCGTGGGCAAGGGTACGGGGTCATCGCGTTAACGACTCAGTCCGACAGGGCAGCGCCTTGCCGAAATGAAGCTTTCGTCGGGAATGCCGTGGTTCCGGCAGTCCAGCGGAAGCCTTGCGATGCTGATCACAGGTAGATTCGGGATGCTCGCCATGCCCGAACCGCGTTGCTCGTTCATCGGACGTTCCAAGGCCATGGGGAACGCCGATCAATGGGATTAGTCCAAGTTGTGAATGGTACGTTCGTCGGAACGCTACAATCAGAGGACGTTGCCCTGCTCCTCGAGAGGAATCGTCTTGCGCATTTTTTTGCCTGTGAATGCAACCCACGACTCAATTGATTTAATCGAAGAGGGCCGAAATGAAACACCTTTCCCCAACTTGCATCGGCTTGACATTAGCACTGGTAGCGCCCGGCGCGTTTGGCGGGGGTAATTCGTCCGCCGGAAAGACCAAAGCCGAAAGCTGCGCCGGCTGCCACGGCGAGGACGGCAACGGCAATGCGCCGATCTTCCCGAAACTGGCGGGGCAACACCCGAGCTACCTGGCCAAGCAGCTTTATGACTTCAAGACCGAACGGCGGCCGGAACCGAGCATGACCGCGGTGGCACAAAGCTTGAGCGACGCGGACGTTGCCGACCTGAGTGCGTACTTCGCTGAGATGAAACTGAAAACGGAACAAGCTCCTGACAACGAAATGGGAAGAAGCTTATTTCACGCAGGCAACACGACAACGGGGGTTCCTGCGTGCACCGGCTGTCACGGGCCGGAAGGAAAAGGCAACGAACCGGCGGCCTTCCCTGCTTTGCGCGGTCAGTATGTCGCCTACCTGACGAAGACACTGCACGATTTCCGCGGGAATTCGCGTTACAACGACCGCAACGCGATCATGCGCTCCATCGCCTCAAGGTTGACCGATCAGGAGATCAACGCCGTGTCGGAGTATTTAGCCGGAGTGCACTAATTCGATTCAAGCGGACGCTTAGGTCGTTCGGCTTTACGACCCGACCCCTGGAATCGCGCCTTGGCGATCCAGTAGTCGGGAGCCCGAGCGGGAGCCAAAGGTTTGCTGAGGCGCAGGCGAGAAGGGCCGCGAATCCGGGACGATTGTCGCTGATCACATGCCTCCCGAGACGCGACAGAGGCCGTATATGAGTAACCGGAGCCTGCGTGCGGCCCGTGAACCCTGTCCCGGTTCCTTCGCGCCAGGGTTCATCCCTCACAACTTCAACATTTCCAACGCATTGCTTACGAATGATGACCCCGTGTCAGGTGCTGCGGCGAACAGCAAAGCCCACTGTGACGAAACACGAAGATCTTGGAGCCACGCGGACCGACTGCAACGAGACTCCCCGCTGCATCGCAGGGCAATGGACCGACGAACATATTCTCGCTGTGCCGCCCTCTAAACCCGACTTCGACAATTCGAATGAGCCAGACGCTGTGCGTTGTCACGCTTCGCCGCCTGCCACGAGCCGGCACGCTGTGCTGGCTGACAAGCGCGAATTTATTATGGACGCCGCGTGCGGGCGCTAGTAAATCCGGTGCAAGGCTGAGGCAAGTGAGAAATTGAATTCTTGCGGCGGTGCGGACCGAGTACCTTACCCAGATGGGGATTCTTGTTGGAAAGCTATGAAATAGAGCGGCTTGCCGGCGGCATCTTTGACTGGAACCACGCGCCAACGCATTGTAAACGCCGAACCGTCTTTACGGTAGTTGATGGCTTGACCTTCGAAAACACGGCCCGCTGCCATATCTTCGCGCAGCCGATCCAGCACCCTCTCATCCGTCGCGGGTCCTTGCAGGAAGCCCGGAGATTTGCCCATCGTCTCTTCGATACTGTACCCGGTCAGCTCGGCAAAGGCGTCGTTGACGTAGACGATCGGCGTCTTGGCTTGGGCCAGCGTGACCATGACGGCGTGGAAATTGTGCTGAGCCAAGGCGTCGAGTACGGCGCCTAGATCATCGCCACCTAAGGCGGAACTCAATGTCATCTCTGTTACTCCGATGGTGATAAGAATGCCAAAATGCTTTCCGATCGGAGGATGCACTCCGCGGGAGTTATCTGTCAAGCGACCGCGACGGCAGGTAACCAGGCCGAAATGCAGGGGAAAGGCGTCAAGCGCGATCCGAAGGGACCCTTTTCTTGTCCACGCTTCTTTGCAAGCCAGGTGCATCCCATGATGACCGCTTTCTACCTCATCGCTTCCTTCTCGAATGCGCTGTTGCTCGGCGGTATGGTCCTGTTCTCTTTCGTCATCGCGCCGCTGGTTTTCATTCAACTGCCCACCGACATTGCCGGGCGCTTCATCCGTGCGATTTTTCCTTGGTACTATCTCTATGTGATCACGACCGCCGCGGTGACCGCGCTCACTTTGGCGCCCTCCTTGGTTTCCGAGCCGCTGGCGATGGGTGGTGTCGCCTTGGCCGGGCTTTACACGCGGCAGCTCCTGATGCCGGAAATCAATCGCCTTCGGGACGCTCAGCTCGCCGGCGACAAGCCTGCGGGCGCCGCGTTCGCGTTCCGTCATCGGCTCTCGGTGGTCATCAACTTCCTGCAGCTGTTCACCGCGGCGGCCGTATTGGTGTCACTGCACCTTGCTGCGTAAAGATCCAGGGCTTGTGGACAGAAAGACGTGTCGAGGGATTGGTTTTCCGGCGCCTTTTCGCGGTGCCCCGCTTACCAGCCCGCCGTTTCCGGTGCGCCTTTGAACGGACCGACAAGACCGTCGGTGATCCAGCCGCCGTAAAAATCGCCAGCCTGAATTTTCACGCGCTCACCGTCGACCATGCAGGCATCCATCGGCCCCGGATAGAACGCAACAAAGTTCCGGATGGCGCGGAACATAGGTTTCGGATCCGCATAACACCACGCGGCATGGACTGCCTGTCGGTCGCCCACCGCAACCGAGTAATAAGCCGCCCGCCCTTTCCACTCGCACCAAGTGACCCGCGCTGATTCCGTCAAGTATTCCATCCGGATATCCTCGGGCGGGAGGTAATACGTCGGCGGGTGGCTGGTTTCCAACACGCGTTTGGCTCGGTGCGTATCGGCAATGACCACCCGATTGAACACCACCTGGATGTGCTTGACCGTGTCCTCGATGCGAGGCGGACGCGGATAATCCCACACCGACTCCCGATCGGAACCCAACGGAAATTGCTCCCGAGTCATCGAACCCTCGTTACTCAAGTGAAAGTTATTCGTGAATTGCCGCCGATGCCAAACCCTATCATGCCGCGCCCTCGTTGCGCACCCAACCTTCCGGGCTCTCCCGGTCAGCCCGGCTCAACTTCTTCATTGCCGTTTTCATCACCGCCAGGCTCTCATGCGCAAAGGTCCGTTCGGCGCGCAGCACTTGCGCGCGCTGGGCGGTGCGGTTGGCTTTGGCGCCGGCACATCGCTGAAACTGGGGCAGGCATACAGATCGATATCCCTGCGGCTCTCGGGGTAGCGGCCGCAGGCAAGCTTCTTCCAGAAGGCCCGGTTGTAGATGCGGCAGCGCGACTCGCCGGCCAGACTCCAGTCGAGATAAATGCAGCGGCGATGCAGGCAGCAGTTGCCGCAATGGGTGCATTGGCCGACCACCTTTTCCTGAGCCGGGGGAACGATGCGCCCGCAGAGGAGGTAGCGCGAAAACGCGCGGGACTTGACCTGGCCGTGCAGGTGGCCCGTCGCCTTTGCGGCGGTTGTCGCGTAGCGGCGCAGGTAGGATGGATCGCGCGCGATCACGCTCGCCACCAACGGTGCAAACGGGAGGAGCAAGCCCATGAACCCGGCCAGGAGCCAGTCGAGGACCACCGCTATCCTCATCCCGTCACTCCCTTGTTCGTGGTCAGAGACGTTTCTTGATGGCGCCGATCACCGTCGACAGGAACGGGACGCGTTCGTAGATGAATTCGCCCATGTCGAAAAAGTCGCGGTGGTAGAACACCTTCTCATCGAATTTTAAGTGGCTGACGCCACTCAGGACGAGTTCCTGGCCCTTGTGGAATCGGGCGTGCCTGAACTTCATAACCCACACCAACGCCGCCCGGCGGTCCTGGACGATTTCGTCTTCGAATTCGAACCGGCATGTCAGGACACCGTCGTAAAGGCGTGCGTAGTAATCGCGCAGCGCGGGGAGGCCTTGCAGTTGATGAACCGGGTCAGAAAATGCTACACCACGGTGGTAGATTTCATCCAGCAGGTGCAAGTTGGATGAGTCGAGCTGGTTGAACACGTCCTTGAATCGCTGCAAAGGGGCGTACGACATATGCTCAGATTGACGGCGCGTGCCAAACAAGTCGGAAAGCCCAGGCCATGTTCGTTGGCTGGGTTGCGGCGATCGGAGCGCGTGTATCGCTGGCAGAGGAGGCACTGCGGCCTGCTCTGCCCCGATCCGCGTCCTTGCCCTATTTGAACTGCGGTAGCAGAACGCTGTCAATGAGCCAAACGACACCGTTGGTTGCACGGACACCTTTGCAGCTGGCTGTCGACTGGTTGACTTGCGGACCTTTCCCATCGTCGTAGTCCAGAAATACCGTCTGTCCTTGCGGTTGCAGCGTCGCGGTTTCCTTCGGATAGAGCGGCTTGCGTGGATCCTGGATACCCTTGGAGACATGATAGGTTAAGACTGCCGTTAACAGATCTTTGTTATCCCCCAGCAAATCCAGCAGAGGGTCTGGAAGCAAAGCGAACGCCGCGTTGGTGGGCGCATACACGGTTAATGGGCCTTCTCCGCTTAACGCGCCCCCCAAACCGGCACTTACCACGAGACCGTACAGTGTATTCAGCTGATCAATGTCATCTGC
>Ga0209254_10004772_pt1 | contig 12425 bp, 13 predicted proteins | sample FrelakmetDIP11DI_FD_187148 | JGI IMG/M metagenome (GOLD analysis project Ga0209254, IMG submission 187148) | Freshwater lake sediment microbial communities from the University of Notre Dame, USA, for methane emissions studies - DIP11 DI (SPAdes)... | ecosystem: Environmental > Aquatic >...
CGAGGTGGACCGCGAGGGTCTCGCCGGCGAGCAGATCGGCGAGCTGCTGCGACGCCGGCGACTGGCCGCGCTCAAGCAATAAAGGCAATAAAGGGGACGCTCCCCTTTAACGGTGAGCAAGTCGCAATGAGTATGTTCGTCGACGTTAAAGGGGAGCGTCCCCTTTATTGCCTTTATTGCCCGGCGAAGAGCCAGAAGAGAACCGCCGCGACCGCGAAGCGATAGAGCGCAAAGGGCGCAAGCCCGATGCGGTTGATCACGCGCAGCAGCCAGGCGATGCACAGGTAGCCGGTGACCGCCGCGACGACGACGCCGAGGCCCATCACGCCCCAGTCCACCGAGCGGTCCTCCGACGTCACGAGCTTGAGGAGCTCGTAGCCGCCTGCCATGCCGATGCCCGGCACGGCGAGCAGGAAAGAGAAGCGTGCCGCGGCCTCGCGCGTGAGCCCGAGCGTGCGCGCCATCGTCATCGTCACGCCAGAGCGCGAGGTGCCCGGCATCAGCGCGAGCGCCTGGGCACAGCCGATCAGGATCGCGTCGCGCCAGCCGACCGAGTACTCGTCGCGCGCAGCGCGCCCGAAACGGTCGGCAATCCACATGAGAGCGCCGAAAAAAGCGAGCAGCGTCGCAACCGCCACCGGATTGCGCAGCTTCTCCTCGATCAGACCGCCGAATGCGAGGCCGACGACGCCGACCGGGATCGTGCCGATCAAGACGCACCAGGCGAGTCGCGCGTCCGGGGTCAGGCCGCCGCCGGCAAAGGAACCGAACCAGGCCCGGGTCATCGCCAGGAGCTCGCGACGGAAGTACGTGACGACGGCGAACAGCGTGCCGACATGCACGGCAACGTCGAAGGCGAGCCCTTGATCCTCCCAGCCGAGCAAGTACGGCACCAGCACGAGGTGGCCCGAACTCGAAATCGGCAGGAACTCGGACAGTCCCTGGACGATCGCGAGAACGATGGCGTGAAGCGGCTCCAAGGTGGCGTCCAGTCTACAGGCTCGCGCCCAGGTCCCTGAACCCGAAACCGTGGAAGGGCCCACGGATTCCGCGCGCGAGCGCCATCACCTTGAAGCGCTCGCCCATCTCGCCGGGCAGCAGCAGCGTCGCGGCAACCTGACGGTGCGCGGCGCGCTCGCCCTCGGGCGCTGCTTGGACGAGGCGCGCGAGCTCCTGCTCGATGCCGGCCTCCAGCAGGAAATGCGCCTGGGTCGCGAAGCCCGCGGGTTCGAGCCCCACCGCGCGCGCCTCGTCCGCCAGCAGGGAGAAATCGACCCAGGCCGTCAGGTCCTGGGCGCCCGGCGCCGCGAGCGGATCCTCGACGCGCCGGTGCCGGCGGAATCCGCACAGCGTGCCGCCGTCGCGCGAGGGGTGGTAGTACTGCGCGCGCGGCAGGCCGTAATCGATCGCGAGCAGCGCGCCGCGCGTGAGCGCGGCAGTTGCTTCTCTCAGCCATGCGGCTTCGCCGAGCCGCAGCTCGGACACGTAGCCGGGTGGGAGCGCCACCGGCAGTCGCTGCTGCAGTGCCGCGACCGCGGCCGCGATCTGCGGGCTCGCGGGTCGCGCCTGCCAGCGGAAAGCGCCCTCCCCGACGGCGACGCCGATCTCCTCGCAGCCCTCGCGCGTGACCCGAAAGCGGTCCACCGGCAGCGCATCCACGACTTCGTTCGCGATTGCGACCCCGGACCAGGCGTCGCGCGGCGGCGCGTCGAGCCACTCGAAGGCGGTCGTGACCGGCGACGGCCGCTCGAGCAAGCTTCGCTGGCGATCCCGCAAGAGCCTGCTCGGCTCGACGATGCGGTAACGCCGGGGTGCGCGGCCACGTCGTGCGAGCGCGGCGACAAGTTCGGCCGCCAGTCGCCCGCTGCCGGCGCCAAACTCGAGGACGTCATCGCCATCAGCGGCAACCAGCAGAGCGTCGACCGCACCGGCGAGGCAGCCTGCAAACAGCGGTGACAGTTCCGGTGCGGTGACGAAGTCGCCCGCGCCGCCGAATATGGCGCCACCCGCCATGTAGTAACCGAGCCCCGGCTCGTACAGCGCCGCCTGCATGAAGGCGGAGAACGGCAGCCAGCCACCCTGCGCGGCGATCTGCCCGCGAATGCGCGCGGCCAGCTCTGTCGATCGCCGCGCCTCCTCCGGTTCGAGCGCCAGCAAGCCGTCCGGCGTCAGCACCAGCGCCCCCGCGGCTCGTGATATCGTCGCGACCCGTCTCCCGCCGCGCCTCGCCACTCATGCCTCTGCCCGCCACGCCGCTCGCCGACAAGGTCGTCCTCGTCACCGGCGCCGCCCGCCGCATCGGGGCCGTCATCGCGGCGGCATTCCATGCCGAAGGTGCGCGGGTCGCGGTTCACTACCGCAGCTCGCGCGCGGAGGCCCAGGCACTCGTCGAGCGTCTGGAAGCCATGCGGCCCGGCTCGGCGCGCGTCTTCGCGGCAGACCTCGCGGACACCACGGCCTGCTCCCGCCTCCCGGAATCCGTGGTGCGTGCCTTCGGCCGCCTCGACGTGCTCGTCAACAATGCCTCCACCTTCTACCCGACGCCGATCGGCAGCATCACGCCGGACCAGTTCGACGATCTGGTCGGCTCGAACCTGCGCGCACCGCTCTTTCTCACCCAGGCTGCGGCGCCGGAACTCGCAAAGCGCGAGGGGCTGGTCCTCAACATCGCCGACATCCACGGCCTGCGCCCCCTCGCCCAGCACGCGGTCTACTGCGCCGCCAAGGCCGCACTCGTGATGCTGACACGCTCGCTCGCGCGCGAGCTCGGGCCCGCGATCCGCGTGAATGCAATCGCCCCCGGACCGGTGCTCTGGCCCCAACAGGGCGTCGACGCCGAATTGCGCGAGCGAATCGTCGCGCGCACCGCGCTGAAGCGGGCCGGCACGCCGGAGGACGTCGCAAAGGCGGCGCTCTTTTTCGCCCGGGACGCCCCGTTCGTCACTGGCGAGGTGCTGGCGGTGGACGGCGGCCGGCTCGCCGGCGGCGGGGAGCGCTAGCAGATTCACTCGCCGGCGCCGTCGAGCGTGGCTGGCGTCAACGGGTGCGCGTGCTGGTCGAACTTGCGCCAGAGCGCGTCCATGCGCTCGCCGGTCACCGGATGCACGAGTCCGGGGTCCAGCTCCGCGAGGGGCCCCAGCACCCAGCCACGGGTCAGCAGGTCCGGGTGCGGCAACGACTTGCCCGCCACTCGACCGACGGCATCACCGTGCAGCAGCAGGTCGAGGTCGAGCGTACGCGGCCCCCACTTGGGCGCACCCGGTTCGCGACCGCAGACACGCTCGACCGACTTCAGCCGCTCGAGCAGCGCCTCGGTCGGCAGGTCTGCCGGAAACCTGACCACGAGATTGATGAAGTCGTCGCCCTGGAAACCGACGGCGGGATTCGAGTAAGCGGGCGAGGCGGCAAGGCCCGGGAAGTCGCGCGCCAGCAGGCGCAGGGCCTCAGTCAGGCTCGTGCGCGGACGCACGTTGCTGCCGGCCGCGACGTAAGCGTCGGCCATCGCCGCGATCAGCCGTCGAGTCCGCGCTCGATCACGACGCCGACGTCGCGCGAGTGCCGGATCGCGCCCGGCTTGTGCACGGTGACGCGCACGCGGGCGACCTTGAACTCCTCGAGCACGATGCGCGCGATTTCGCCGGCGAGCGCTTCGACGAGCTTGAAGTTGCTCGCCTCGACGAATGCGAGCACGCGCTTGGCGACGGCCTTGTAGTTGAGCGTGTCCTCGATCGCGTCACTGACCGCCGCGGCCCGCAGGTCCTTCCAGATCTCGAGGTCGATCTCGAGGCGCTGCTTGACCTCGCGCTCCCAGTCGTAGATGCCGATGACGGCTTCGGTCGTCAGTGCCGTAATGAAAATTTGATCCATCGACTACCTCGGAGGGGACTGTCCCCTTCAGGAAGGAAAAAGGGACGATCCCCCTTTTTCCTTCCTGAAGGGGACAGTCCCCATTGTGGCTTCGTTCAGGGTTGCGCGCAGCTTTCGCCCGGCGGGCGGAGCTCGTCGAGGGGCCAGCGGGCGTGTGCGCGCACGGGGAGTTCCTCGCGCTCGCCGGCGACGAGCCGGTGGTGGCCCGCGAGAGCGATCATCGCGGCATTGTCGGTGCAGAACTCCGGGCGCGGGAAGTGCGCACGGCCGCCCGCGGCTTCCACCGCCGCGGTGAGCGACGCGCGCAGGCGCCGGTTCGCACCCACGCCGCCCGCAACGACAAGCGCATCGATCCCGGTCTGGCGCAACGCGCGCAGGGACTTCGCGACCAGCGTGTCGACCATGGCCGCCTCGAAGCCGCGCGCGACGTCGGCGCGCGCCGCCTCGTCGAGCGTCCGGCCGCGCACCGCGACAACCACGGCAGTCTTGAGACCGCTGAAACTGAAGTCGAGGCCCGGTCGGTCGAGCATGGGACGCGGGAACTCGACTGCGCCTTCGCGGCCGTGCTCGGCGAGCGCGGCGAGGGCCGGCCCGCCCGGGTAGCCGAGGCCGAGCAGCTTCGCGGTCTTGTCAAACGCCTCCCCGGCCGCGTCATCCAGCGTCTCCCCGAGGATGCGATAACGCCCAAGGCCGGCCACTTCCACCAGCATCGTGTGCCCACCCGAGACCTGCAGCGCGAGAAAGGGAAAGTCCGGCGCTCCGGTTTCCAGTCCCGGTGCGAGCAGATGCCCCTCCAGGTGGTGCACGCCGATCACGGGCACGCCCCAGGCATAACCAAGTGCGCGCCCGAGGCAGGCGCCGACCAGTAACGCCCCGATCAACCCCGGACCGGCTGTATAGGCAATGCCGTCAATGGCTTGCGGTGCGATACCCGCCTCGGCGAGGGCATCCTCGATCATCGGCAGCAAGCGCTCGATGTGATCGCGGGAGGCGAGTTCGGGTACCACACCGCCGTGCGGACTGTGCAGTTCCACCTGGCTGAAGACGCGATTCGCGAGCAGGCCCCTTTCGCCGTCGTACAGGGCGACCGCGGTTTCGTCACAGGAGGTTTCGATGCCGAGAACGAGCATGGGGCTAGTATGGGGCCAGGTCTTTGATTTTCCGGGGGCGGGTCACTACAATTCCCGCCCTTTCCCCGGGATGCCGGGGTCGTCCCGGGAAGCGTCGAGGTCAGAATGCCGAGTGTCCGTATCCGCGAGAACGAATATTTCGACGCCGCCCTGCGTCGCTTCAAGCGCGCCTGCGAGAAGGCCGGCGTGCTGACCGAACTGCGCCGTCGGGAATTCTACGAGAAGCCCACCCAGGAACGGAAACGCAAGAAGGCGGCCGCGATCAAGCGGCACCTCAAGCGCGCCTCCCGCGACGGCGGCAGCCGAACCGCCGCGCGCTGATCGCGCAATGAGCCTCAAGGCCCGCATCACCGAAGACATGAAGGCGGCGATGCGGTCAGGAGAGAAGGACCGTCTCTCCTGCATCCGCATGCTCCAGGCCGGCATCAAGCAGCGCGAGGTCGATGAACGCATCGAGCTCGACGACGCCCAGGTACTCGCGGTCATCGACAAGATGATCAAGCAGCGCAAGGAATCCGTCGCGCAGTTCCAGGCGGGCAATCGCGCGGACCTGGTGGCGAAGGAATCCGCCGAGATCGCCGTCCTGACCGCCTACCTGCCCGCCCAGATCGACGATGTGGAACTTGCGACCTTGATCAAGGACGCCATCTCGGCCTCCGGGGCATCCTCGATGAAGGACATGGGCAAGGTCATGGCCGCACTGAAACCGAAGGTCCAGGGCCGCACCGACATGGGCGCGCTTTCCGCGCGCATCAAGTCGGCGCTCGGGGGCTGACCCCATGCCGAGCCGCGTACCCGATGGCGAAACCCGCGGGCACATCGTCCCGATCGGCGGCGCCGAGAACAAGGAAAACGACCCGAAGATCCTCGCCCGGTTCGTGAGGGTCTCTGGCGGCGAGGACGCCGACATCGTCGTGATCCCGACCGCGAGCCGCGCACACGAGACCGGCTTCCGTTACGAGAAGCTGTTCCGCGACCTGGGCGCGAGTCGCGTCGAGGTCATGGATTTCGACACGCGCCGCGACTGCCAGGAGCCTGGCCGGCTCGCGCGACTCGAAGAGGCGACGGGCATCTTCTTCACCGGCGGCAACCAGCTCCGGCTGACGACGCTGCTCGGCGGCACGCCGGTCGCAAAACTGATCCGGACGCGCAATGCGCACGGCGTGACGGTCGGTGGCACGAGTGCCGGCGCTTCCATCCTCTCGGAGCACATGATCGCCTACGGCGACGACGGCGCGACCGCCATTGCGGGCAGCGTGCGGCTCGCGCCGGGCATCGGGCTCACGAACCGCTTCATCATCGACCAGCACTTCCGCGAGCGCGACCGCCTCGGGCGGCTCATCACCGCGCTCGCCTACAACCCCTTTGCCGTCGGGCTCGGCCTCGACGAGGACACCGCGGCCTTCATCGGCCCTGACGAGACGCTGGAAGTCGAGGGCTCGGGCGGGGTCACCGTGGTCGACGCCTCGAAGGTGAGCTTCTCCTCGGTCGACAGCGCGAACGAAGGTCAGCCGATCTGCATCCTCGGCCTCGTCGTGCACGTGCTGACCGACGGCGCCACGTTCAACCTGCACACACGGCAGGCCACCGCGACGGCGCTCGTCCAGCGCAAGGAATAGCGGCCGCCGCGCCTAGAAGCCGCGCCTCTCCAGCGCGCCGGACAAGCGGGCCTTCACGTCCGCGAGCTTCATCGGGAAGGACCGAAAGAAATCGTCGCGCGAAAGCGCGGGATTGCGCTCGCGCACGTTTGCGGCCCAGGCGACTGCAGCCTCCTCCTCGCCGGCAAGCGCTTCCGCCGCGCACGCGATCATCGCGATCAGCACGTGCGCACCCGGCGCCCGGGCGGCACGCGCTGCCCAGCGCGCGGCCTCGGGATGCTCACCGAGCATGAGGTGCGAGAAGGCGCGGGTACCGAGCATGCCGTAGTAGAGCGGATCCAGCGGCGACAGGCGCATCGCCAGGTCGACGTGGCCACGGCCTTCGAGCGCCCGCCCGGACAGCGTCTCGGTCCAGGCGCGAGCGTAGATTCCCTGCGCATAGTTCGGGCTCAGGGCCGTCGCACGCTCGAGCCAGGGCAATGCGCCGTCCAGGTCTCCCGAGAGCCAGTGCGTGCGTCCCATCGCGAAGTTCACGAACGGGTCCAACGCGTCGAGTTCTACCGCGCGCGTCGCGAAGCGGCGGGCCTGGTCCACCTCGCCGGCCAGGTCGTCCGTGTTGCCGAGGAAGGCGGTCTGGAAATGGACGAACGACAGGCCTGCATGCGCGCGGGCAAAGGCGGGATCACGCCCGATCGCGCGCTGGAACAGCGCGGCCGCGGCCGCGTTGTCCTTCCGGTTGAACCGGTACGCGTGCTGCAGCCCGAGGTGATACGCGGACCAGGCGTCGAGGTCCTCGCTTACATTGAGCCGCGCGAGGTCGGCCTCGTGCCTCGGGATGGCCAGCTCGAGCGCGGACAGGACGCTGCGGCGGATGTCGTCGCGGACGCGATGCACGTCGGAGAGCACGCCGTTGAATCGCTCCGCCCAGACAATCCCGGCATCGCGCGTGTCCACCAGCTCGACGGCCACCGAAAGGCCGCGACCCTGTACCTCCACAGCCCCCGAGAGGACATAGCGCACGCCAAGCAGGCGGCCGATCTCGCCCATGTCGGCGTCTGCAGCGCGCAGGCGGAAAGACGAGCCTCGCGACGTCACGAACAGCCAGCGCAGGCGCGCGAGATCGACGATCAGCTCGTCAGGAAGGGCTTCGGCAATCGCGGCGTGTGGGCCTGGATCGCCGACCAGGCGGAATGACAGGACCGCGATCGACGGCTTCCCGAGTGCCGACAGCGCGTGGGCGGCGCGCACCGAGATTTCGGCAAGCGCCTCTGGTCCGTGGCCCGAACCGAGCGTCGCACCGGCGTGCACGGCGCGGGCGTCGGCGACAAAGCGGAAACCCAGCCCGTGCTGGGTCCGGATGAATCGCTGCGACTTCCCGTCGTCCCCCAGAACCCGGCGCGCCGACTTGATGCGGCTCGCGAGCGCGGCATCCGAGACGACTCGGCCATCCCACACCTTCTCGAGGATCTCGTCCCGCGACACCAGGCGGTCGCGGTTCTCGACGAGCAACGCGAGCAGCGCGAAGACCTGGGGTTCGAGCGCGCGCACGGCGCCCTGCGCCCGCAATTCGACTCGCGCCAGGTCGAGCTCGAACTCGGCAAACCGGTAGATCACGGACGGCAGCATAGATCAGCCGCCGGACGGCTCCCAGAGAACCTCCATGCAATCTCCATGGATTCTCCAGGCTTCCACGGGCGCCGGCTGCCATGCTCTGCACCTCGAGCAGCCGTTCCACCCACAGGAGTTGTCGTCATGCCCGCAAGACACACAATCATCAAACTCGTGCCGGCGGCCGTCCTCGGGGTGCTGGCCGTCGCTTCTTCCGCAGTCGCGGATTCGCCCCCTGCTGAACCGGCGATCAGCCGGTCCGCCGGCGACGACGCGTTGCAGTGGGGCAGCTGTCCCGACTTCCTGCCCGCCGGCTGCGCCATCGCAGTACTCCACGGCGACCCGTCGCAACCCAACGCCGACGTTTTCTTCAAAGTGCCTGCACAGTCGCGAATCCCGCTGCACACGCACACCTCGGCCGAACGCATGGTTCTCGTCGCGGGCGTGCTGGAGGTGACCTACCAGGGCCAGGCGCCGACGCGCCTCGCGCCCGGCGACTACGCCTACGGGCCGGCTGGCCGGCCGCACGCGGGCCACTGCATCAGTGACGTGCCCTGCGTGTTGTTCATCGCCTTCGAGTCTGCGGTGGACGCCGTCCCAACCGCGATTGCGGGCACCTAGGCGAAATTTTCCCCAACTGTCAGGAGACTCGACATGCCTCTGGTCACCATTGACGTCATCAAGGACGTTTTCACCCCGAAGCAGAAGCAGGAGCTCGTCGCCAAGGTCACCGCGGCGATGATCGAGGTCGAAGGCGAAGCCATGCGCCCGGTCACCTGGGTGCGTATCCAGGAGTTCGAGCAGGGCGACTGGGCCATCGGCGGCAAGTCGCTCAAGGCCTCGGACGTGCACGCCCTGGCCCAGGGCAAGGCCGCCTGACCACAGCGTCCTGACCGGTAAGCCGGGGGGGCGGCAGGGCATGCCGCTCCCCGTCCTGGCCGTGGGCTGCGCCCGCGTACAGGCCTATGCCATCATGATCGGCCCTACCCTTTTGCAGGCAACGGCCGGCCCGCATGCGCATCCTCGACCGCTCCATCTACGTCGGCCCCTCCCACTACGCCCGGTTTCCGGTCATCCGGCTGGAATTGGACCTCGGCGAGCTCGAAGCCTGGCCGACGGGCAAGCTCGGCAAGTCCTTCGTCAACGGCCTCATCGAGGCGCTGCCAGGCCTCGCCGAGCACGGCTGCTCCTACCAGGAGCCCGGCGGTTTCATCCGCCGCATGAACGAGGACGAGGGCACCTGGCTCGGCCACGTGCTCGAACACGTGGCGCTAGAGCTGCAGAACGTCGCCGGCGAGGACGTCACCTTCGGCAAGACACGCAGCCTCGACAAGCCCGGCCTCTACTCCGTCGTGTACGAGTACGCGGAACGCGAGGAAGGCGTGGCCGCCGGCGAGCTGGCGATGCGCCTGCTGTGCTCGCTGCTCCCCGAGAAGCTGCGGCCGGCGGGCTCCGTGCCGACGGGCTGGGACTGGCCGACCGCGCGCGACGAGTACATCCGCTTCGCCCAGCGTCGAGCGCTCGGTCCCTCGACGGCGTCGCTGGTGCACGCCGCCGAGAAGCGTGGCATCCCGTGGCTGCGACTCAATGACCAGTCGCTGATCCAGCTCGGCCACGGCAAGTACCAGCAGCGCATCCAGGCGACGGTCACCGGGCGCACGCCGCACATCTCGGTCGAGCTCGCGAGCGACAAGGAAGAGACCAACCGCATCCTTGCCGCGCTCGGCTTGCCAGTGCCGCGCCAGGAACTGGTGCAGGGCGAGCGCGAGGCCGTGCGCGCGGCCAACCGGCTCGGATTCCCGGTCGTGACCAAGCCCTACAACGGCAACCACGGCCGCGGAATTTCAATCCGGCTCATGAACGACGCCGAAGTCGCGACCGGCTTCCAGCGCGCGAAGGAGCATTCGCGCTCGGTCATCGTCGAGACCTTCCTCGAGGGAGATGACCACCGACTGCTGGTCGTCAACGGCGAGCTGATCGCCGCGACGCGCCGCACTCCCGGCCACGTCGTCGGCGACGGCAAGCACACTATCGCCCAGCTCGTCGAGATCGTGAACCAGGATCCGCGCCGGGGCGTCGGCCACGAAAAGGTGCTGACAAGACTCGAGGTCGACGCGCAGGCGGAAATGATGCTGAAGCGCCAGGAACTCGCGGCGGACTCGGTGCCCGAGACCGGCCGCAAGGTATACCTGCGCTCGACGGCGAATCTCTCGACCGGCGGTACGGCGACCGACGTCACCGACGTCATCCACCCGGACAACCGCGACATGGCGGTGCGCGCCGTGAAGGCCATCGGGCTCGACGTCGGCGGCGTCGATTTCCTGTCGAAGGACATCACCCTCTCCTACAAGGAGATCGGCGGCGGCATCTGCGAACTGAACGCGGCACCGGGCTTCCGCATGCACGTCGCGCCCTCCGAAGGCACGCCGCGCGATGCCGCAGGGCCGGTGATCGACATGCTGTTCCCGCAAGGCTCGCCGTCGCGCGTGCCGATTGCGGCGATCACGGGCACCAACGGCAAGACGACGACCGCGCGCATGCTCGCGCACATCCTCAAGATGTCCGGCTTCACCCCCGGGCTCACGACCACCGACGGCGTCTATATCGACGGCCAGAGAACGGTTTCCGGGGACATGACGGGCCCCGTTTCTGCACGCATGGTGCTCTCCGACCCGCACATCGATGCGGCGGTGCTGGAGACTGCGCGTGGGGGCCTGCTGCGTGCCGGCATGGGCGTCCCGGAAGTGGACGTCGGCGCAGTGCTGAACGTGCAGGCCGACCACCTCGGCATGAAGGGCGTCGATACCCTCGAGCAGCTCGCCGAAGTGAAGCGCGTCGTGGTCGAGGTGGCGAAGCATTGCGCCGTGCTCAATGCCGACGACCCGCTGGTGCTCAAGATGTCGGCGCACACGGACGCGGAGAACATCTGCTACGTCACGTTGAACCCGCAGCACGCGCTGGTGCGCGAGCACATCCGCGCCGGCGGCCGCGCCTGCGCGCTCGAAGCCGGCATCAACGGCCAGATGATCACGCTCTACGATCGCGGCAGCCACATTCCGCTGCTGTGGACCCACCTGATCCCGGCAACGCTCGAGGGCCGCGCGACGCACAACGTGCAGAACGCCATGTTCGCCGCCTCGATCGCCTTCTCGCTCGGCGTCAAGCTCGACGCGATCCGCCAGGGCCTTCGGACCTTCGACACCACGTTCTTCCAGGCGCCGGGCCGCATGAACGTGTACGACGAGCACCCGTTCAAGGTGCTCTTCGACTACGGCCACAACGCGCACGCGGTTGGCATGCTCGCGGACCTCGCGGGACGACTGGACGTCGCCGGGCGGCGCATCGTCGTGCTCGCGGGCCCGGGTGACCGGCGCGACGAGGATCTGCGCGCCATCGCTCGCGCGGTCGCCGGACGCTTCGACCACTACATCTGCCGGCGCGACGACAACCTGCGCGACCGCGGGCCCGAGGAAGTGCCGCGCATCATGGCCGCGGAGCTGCTCGCGGCGGGAGTGCCGCAGTCGGCGATCTCGGTGATCCCGGACGAACAGGCGGCGATAGACGCGGCGCTGAAAATGGGCAAGCCGGGCGACCTGCTCCTGATCTTCTCCGACGCGCTGGTGCGCTCTTGGAAGCAGATCATCTACTTCCGGCCGGAAGGTGCGGCAGGCGAGGCGCACGCACCGCCGCCTGCGCCGGCCCAGGCCGCGGTCGTCGAGTCGCCGGTCGAAGCGGCCGCGCCACTCTCACTCGAAGGCCTGATCCGCGACGAGCGCGGCATCCGCTTTGCGCCGGAGTCATCCGACTGAGCGTGGAAGACGGTACGCCGTATTCCGAATCGCGCCGCCTGACCGGCCACAACCGGTTCTTCGACGGGCCCGGCGCCGTGCTCGAGACCGGCGTGCGCGATGCTTCGACGCTCGCGGGCTGGGAGGCGCGCGTCCGGCTCGCGCGCCAGGAGCTGCGGTGGCCGGACGCGCCGCTGGCAGCCCTCGCCCACGCCAGCGGCGCCTCGCTCGCGCTCGCGGCGCCCATTGACCAGCTCTTCACGGCGACGGAAGTCAACGAGTGGGCACTCGCCGCCGCCATCGCCGAGCGCGAGCCCGCGCGCGCTGCCGACCTCATTGCCGCCCTCGCCGTCGAGCAGCCCGAGGAACCGGAGCCGCCGGTCCTCGAAGCGCCGGGCGCGCTGCTGCGGCTGCGGCGACGTGCGGCGCGCGAG
>Ga0209254_10004773_pt1 | contig 12424 bp, 13 predicted proteins | sample FrelakmetDIP11DI_FD_187148 | JGI IMG/M metagenome (GOLD analysis project Ga0209254, IMG submission 187148) | Freshwater lake sediment microbial communities from the University of Notre Dame, USA, for methane emissions studies - DIP11 DI (SPAdes)... | ecosystem: Environmental > Aquatic >...
CCCATGCTCAGCACCCAGCGCGGCTCGGCCATCTGGTCGTAGACCTTGCGCAGCGCCGGCGCCATCTTGTTGCACAGCGTGCCGGCGACGATCATGAGATCGCTCTGGCGCGGACTGGGGCGAAAGAGCATGCCGAAGCGGTCGATGTCATAGCGCGCGGCGCCGGCGTGCATCATCTCCACGGCGCAGCAGGCCAGGCCGAAGGTCATTGGCCACAACGAGCCGGTCTTCGACCAGTTGATCAGCTTGTCCACCGAGGTGGTGACGAAGCCTTCCTTGAGTACGCCTTCGATGCCCATGGTGCTGCTCCGTCACTCCCAGTCGAGGGCGCCCTTTTTCCACTCGTAGACGAAGCCCACCACGAGGATGGCGAGGAAGACCATCATGGCCCAGAAGCCTGACGCACCGATGTCGCGCAGGGCCACTGCCCATGGGAAGAGAAAGGCGATCTCCAGGTCGAACAGGATGAACAGGATCGCCACCAGGTAGTAGCGCACGTCGAATTTCATGCGCGCGTCCTCGAAGGCCTCGAAGCCGCACTCGTAGGGGCTGTTCTTCTCGACGTCGGGACGGTTGGGGCCGAAGACGAAGCCGATCACCTGCGGCAACACACCCACCGCCACCCCGACCAGGATGAACAGGATCACGGGCAGGTAGCTTTGCAGGTCCATGGCTCAGTCAGCATCCTGTCAGGTCATCAACGGCCGCAAAAAAGCGCGCCTGGCGATCGCCGCCTTGCGGCGGTCGCGCACCGGCGCGCCCGGCTGGTTCATCGAAAGCCCTGGTGCCGACGGCGAGACTCGAACTCGCACAGCTTTCGCCACTACCCCCTCAAGATAGCGTGTCTACCAATTTCACCACGTCGGCACGACGTCTCTTCCAATTGCACCTTGCCCGGTTTGCATGAGGAATGAACTCCCCGGACAACAAGAAATTCTATCCCGAAAACCCGGGCCTCCCGGCCCTTGCGAGCTAGCGCGAGCCGGCTTGCGACGCCGCCGGCGCGGGCGCCGGGATCTGCATCGGTGCGGCGCCGGGAATGGCGCCGGTGGCCGGCGCGCTGGCAGCCGGCGCGGCACGGTCGAGCACGCTGCCGCCTTCGACACTGCTGCGCATGCCGGCGCTGTTGCTGAGGTAGGCCAGGGCCAGCGTGCAGCAGAAGAAGACGGTCGCCAGCGCGGCAGTCGAACGCGACAGGAAGTTCGCGCTGCCGGTGGCACCGAACAGGCTGCCCGAAGCACCGCTGCCGAAGGACGCGCCCATGTCGGCGCCCTTGCCGTGCTGGATCAGCACGAGGCCGATCATGGTCAGCGCCGACAGCAACTGCACCGCCAGGATCAGGGTCATCCAGATTTGCATGATCGAAAAATCTCCAGGGTGAGGCTCAGCCGGCAGCGCGACAGATCGCGATGAAATCGGCCGCCTTCAGCGACGCACCGCCGATGAGGCCGCCGTCGATGTCGGGCTGAGCAAAAAGCGTCGCGGCGTTGTCGGGTTTGACGCTGCCGCCGTAAAGGATCTTCATGGCCGCACCGCGCCCGGTGGCCGCTTGCAGCTGCCCGCGCAGCACCGCGTGCACGGCCTGCGCCTGCTCGGGTGACGCGGTACGGCCGGTGCCGATGGCCCACACGGGCTCGTAGGCCACCACCATCTCTGCCGCGCAGTGCGCCAGCTGGTGGATCACGGCCGAGAGCTGGCGCTTGACCACCTCCTCGGTCTCGCCGGCTTCGCGCTCGGCCAGCGTCTCGCCCACGCAGACCACCGGCGTCACGCCGCGGGCCAGCGCGACCTGGGCCTTGCGCGCCACCAGGGCGTCGCCTTCGGCGTGGTAGGCGCGGCGTTCCGAGTGACCGACGATGACGTAGCGGCAGCCGGATTCGGCCAACATTGCCGCCGACACCTCGCCGGTGTAGGCGCCTTGCTCATGCTCCGACACATCCTGCGCGCCCCAGCGGATGTCGCTGCCGGCCAGCGTGGCCGCCGTTTCGTTGATGTAGACGAAAGGTACGCACACCGCCACGTCGGCGCCAAAGGGCCGCGCGCCGATCAGCGCCGCCAGCAACTCGGCGTTGGCCGGGCGGTTGCCGTACATCTTCCAGTTGCCGACCACGAGTTTGCGTTGCATCTGCGCCTCCTTGCCTTACCAGGAAAGAACGATCTTGCCGATGTGCGTGCTCGTCTCCATCAGCGCATGCGCCTCGGCCGCCTTCGCGGCCGGGAACACCTGGTGGATCACCGGCTTGACACGGCCAGCTTCGACCAGGGGCCACACCCGCTCGCGCAGTTCGCGGGCCAGCGAGGCCTTGTAGGCCAGCGGCCGCGGCCGCAGCGTCGAGCCACTGATCGTCAGCCGCTTGCGCAGCACCAGGCCGGCGTCGATCTGGGACACGGCACCTCCCTGCACGGCGATGATCGCCAGCCGGCCGTCTTCGGCCAGGCATTCGATCTCGCGGCCGACGTATTCCCCGGCCACCATGTCCAGCACCACGTCCGCGCCGCGGCCGGCGGTGAGACGCTTTGTCTCGGCCACGAAGTCCTGCGTGCGGTAGTTGATGGCATGGTCGGCACCGAGCGCCAGACAGGCAGCGCACTTGTCGTCGCTGCCCGCGGTGACGATGACGCGCGAACCCAACGCCTTGGCCAACTGGATCGCGGTGACGCCGATGCCGCTGGAGCCGCCCTGCACCAGCAGCGTCTCACCCGGTTGCAGGCGCGCGATGCTGAAGACGTTCTGCCACACGGTGAAGAAGGTCTCGGGCAGGCTCGCCGCCTCGAGCATGTTCAGGCCCTGCGGCACCGGCAGACATTGCCCGGCCGGGGCCACGCACAACTCGGCATAACCGCCGCCGGCGACCAAGGCGCAGACCGCATCGCCGAGGGCCAGCCCGGCGGCCGCCAGGTCTCGCGGCGCGCCAGCCGCCACGGTGCCCGCCACCTCCAGCCCGGGCAGGTCGGACACGCCCGGTGGCATCGGGTACATCCCCTTGCGCTGCAGCACGTCGGGCCGGTTGATGCCCGAAGCCTGCACCGCGATCAGCAGTTCACCCGGCGCCGGCACCGGATCGGGGCGCTGCGTCTCGCACAGCACCTCCGGTGGGCCGAAGCGGGTGATCTCGATGACTCGCATCGTGCGGCTTATTCCTGGCGCTCGGGAGGGTTGCCAGCAGAGTCGGGCGCCGCCGACGGCGTGGCCTCGAACGCGGGCGCCTCGGGTGTCGCTTCACTGCGCTCGCGCGGTTCACGCGGTTCGCGGGGTTCACGCGGTTCGCGGCGCGGGCCACGATCGCCGCGGTCGCCACGGCCACCGCGGTCGCCCCGGTCACCGAAGTCGCGACGCGGGCGATCTTCCTCGACATAGCCCTCGGGCCGCTCGAGCAGCGCCTTCATGCTCAGCTTGATGCGGCCCTTCTCGTCGGTCTCCAGCACCTTGACCTTGACGATCTGGCCTTCCTTCAGCAGGTCGGTGACGTTCTCGACGCGGTGGTGCGCGATCTGGCTGATGTGCAGCAGGCCGTCCTTGCCGGGCAGGATGTTGACCAGCGCGCCAAAGTCGAGGATCTTGGTGATCGGGCCTTCGTAGACCTTGCCGATCTCGGCCTCGGCCGTGATCTCGGCGATGCGCTTGAGCGCGAAGGCCGCGCGGTCGGCGTCGGTGGAGGCCACCGTGATGGTGCCGTCTTCGCCGATGTCAATGGTGCAGCCGGTCTCCTCGGTCAGCGCGCGGATGGTGGCGCCGCCCTTGCCGATGACGTCGCGGATCTTCTCCTGGTTGATCTTCATCGTGTACAGGCGCGGCGCGAACTGGCTCACCTCGGCCTTGGCGCCGCCCACCGCTTCGACCATCTTGCCCAGGATGTGCAGGCGCGCTTCCTTGGCCTGCGCCAGTGCCACCTGCATGATCTCCTTGGTGATGCCCTGGATCTTGATGTCCATCTGCAGCGCCGTGATGCCGCCATTGGTGCCGGCGACCTTGAAGTCCATGTCGCCGAGGTGGTCCTCGTCGCCGAGGATGTCGGTCAGCACCGCGAAGCGGTTGCCTTCCTTGATCAGGCCCATCGCGATCCCGGCCACGTGCGCCTTCAGCGGCACGCCGGCGTCGAGCAGGCTCAGGCAGCCGCCGCACACCGAAGCCATCGAAGACGAGCCGTTGCTCTCGGTGACTTCGGACACGATGCGCATCGTGTAAGGGAAATCTTCCTTCTTCGGCAGCACCGCGATCAGCGCACGCTTGGCCAGGCGGCCGTGGCCCACTTCGCGACGCTTGGGCGAGCCGAAACGGCCCGCCTCGCCGGTGGCGAAAGGCGGCATGTTGTAGTGCAGCATGAAGTTATCGGTGAATTCGCCGGCCAGCGCGTCGATGCGCTGCGCGTCGCGCTCGGTGCCCAGCGTGGCCACCACCAACGCCTGCGTCTCGCCGCGCGTGAACAGCGCCGAGCCGTGGGTGCGCGGCAGAACGCCGGAGCGGATCTCGATCGGGCGCACGGTGCGGGTGTCGCGGCCGTCGATGCGCGGTTCGCCCGACAGGATCTGGCCGCGCACCAGGCGCGATTCGATCTCGAACAGCAGCGATTCGACCTTGACGCTGTCGAAGGCCACACCTTCGGCCTTGAGCGTGCTCATGACGTTGGCATAGGCCTCGCGGCAAGCCTGCGTGCGAGCCTGCTTGCTGCGGATCTGGTAGGCAGCGCGCAGCGGCTCTTCGGCCAGTGCGGCGACCTTGGCGATGAACGCTTCGTCCTTGGCCGGGGCTTGCCAGTTCCATTCGGGCTTGCCAGCTTCGCGCACCAGTTCATTGATGGCGGCAATGGCGATATTGCCCATTTCGTGGCCGAAGACCACGGCGCCGAGCATGACTTCTTCGGTGAGCTGGTCGGCTTGCGATTCCACCATCAGCACGGCGGCCTCGGTACCGGCGACGACAAGGTCGAGCGCGCTCTCGGTGAGCTGAGTCTTGCCCGGGTTGAGCACGTACTGGCCGTTGATATAGCCCACGCGCGCGGCGCCGATGGGGCCGTCGAACGGGATGCCGCTGATGGCCAGCGCAGCACTGGTGCCGATCATCGCGGCGATGTCGGCAGGCACCTCGGGGTTCAGGCTCAACACGTGCACGATGACCTGGACCTCGTTGTAGAAGCCCTCGGGGAACAGCGGGCGGATCGGGCGGTCGATGAGGCGGCAGGTCAGCACCTCCAGTTCGCTCGGCCGGCCTTCGCGCTTGAAGAAGCTGCCGGGGATCTTGCCGGCGGCGTAGGTCTTCTCGGTGTAGTCCACCGTGAGCGGGAAGAAGTCCTGCCCTTCCTTGGCGTCGGTCTTGGCGACGACGGTGGCCAGCACCACGGTGTCGTCGATATTGACGATGACGGCGCCGCTGGCCTGGCGCGCGATCTCACCGGTCTCGAGCGTGACTTGGTGCGAGCCCCACTGGAAGGTCTTGGTGATCTTGTTGAACATGCTCATGCGGATGTCTCCTTGAGAGAGGGCAGCGCAATGCCATTCCAGTGCAACCCGATGGTGAGGCGGCTTTGGAATGACACAGCAGTGCGGCCCGGTTGAAGAAAAACTTGCCGGGGCCGCGCTGATGCGGCCCCGATGTCGGACTTACTTGCGCAGGCCGAGCTTGGCAATCAGTGCCGTGTAGCGCTCGGCGTCCTTGTCCTTGAGGTAGGACAGCAGACGCTTGCGCTGGTTGACCATGCGCACCAAGCCGCGACGGCCGTGGTGGTCCTTGAGGTGCTGCTTGAAGTGCGGCGTGAGTTCGTTGATGCGTGCGGTCAGCAACGCAACCTGCACTTCGGGGGAGCCGGTATCGGCGGCGCCACGGGCGTGGGTCTTGACGACATCGGCCTTGGCGGTGGTGGTCATGGTCATGGGATTTCCTGGGAGTTGCAGGAAACCGCCGCGCCGGCGCCAGGGGCACCTGCCACGGTTTCCAGGTTGACTTGCGGCCGCCAGTGAAACCAACCGACGCCGTGCTTCCCCTGCAAAGGGAACCCGGGATTATAGCCGGATCGCGGCGGTCAGCCGCTGCAAGCCCTGGTCCAGCCGCGCCGGGTCGCGCGAGGCGAAGCACCAGCGCAGCCAGCCCTCCCCTTCCGGCCCGAAGGCCACGCCGGGCGCCAGCCCCAGCCCCTGCTCGGCCACCAGGCGCTTGGCGAAGCGCAGCGAGTCGTCTTCGCCTTCGACGCGGAAGAAGGCATACATGCCACCCGGCGGACTGGCCGCAGTCACGCCGGGCAGCGCCTGCAAGCCACTCACCAGGCGGTCGCGGCAGGCCCGCAGGCGCGCCACCAACCCCGGCACGAAGCTGTCGGCCAGATGCAGCGCAGCGACACCGCCGCGCTGCACGAAGACCGGCGCGCAGGAGCTGTTGAATTCCAGCAGCTTGCCGGCGGCGTCCATGGCCGAGGGCGGCAGCACCAGCCAGCCCAGACGCCAGCCGGTCATCAGGAAGCTCTTGCTGAAGCTGTGCACGACGACGAGGCGGTCCGCGGGCGCCGCGATGTCCAGGAAGGATGGCGCCGCAGGCGACCGGGCCCCCGGGGCGCCGGCGGTGTCGCCGAAATAGACGCGTTCGTAGACCTCGTCGGCCACGATCCAGGTGCCGGTGCGGCGGCAGTGATCGAGCACCACCTGCTGCTCGGCGCGCGTGAGGGTCCACCCGGTGGGGTTGTTGGGCGCATTGACCAGCAGCACGCGGGTGCGCGGCGTCACCGCCGCCAGCAATTCCTGCAGGTCGAGCTGCCACGAGCCACCACGAGGCCGCAGCGGCACCCGGGTCACAACGGCGCCCAGGATCGCCGGCTGTGCCGTGAGGTTGGGCCACACCGGCACCACGGCCACGACCTCGTCCCCGTGACCCACCAGCATCTGCATCGCCAGCATCAACGCGCTCACGCCCGACGAGGTGACGGCCACGCGCCCGGCGTCCAATGGCTGGTGCAGTCCGCTGCCGTAGGCAGCGATGGCCGCGCGCAGTTCCGGCAAGCCGAGGTTGTGCGAATAGAAGGTCTCGCCGCGTGCCAGCGATTCAGCGGCGGCCTGGCGGATGGGCTCGGGCGTGACCTCGTCGCTTTCGCCGAACCAGAAGGCGAGCACGTCGTCGCGCCCGATGCCGGCATTGGCCACTTCACGGATCTTGGAGCCGGGCAGGTCCCGGATGGCTGCACGCATGGATGAACTTTCGGTCGGGAATCAGCCAGCCGGCCGGGCCAGGCACGATGGCTCGATTGACGTCAATGGGGGATTCCTGAGAGAGGGACCGCGGTGTCCCAGACTTCGTCCAGTGGCCAGCGCGGCTTGACGTCGAAAGTCCCGTCGCGACGCAGGTCGGCCATGCCGTGCTGGAGTCGCAGCGCAGCCGCGAGCGCGATCATGGCGCCGTTGTCGGTGCACAGCGCGAGCGGTGGGTAGTAGACGCGAGCGCCGAGCCTCGCCGCGCCGGCATCCAGTCTTTCCCGCAGGCGGAGATTGGCGCCCACGCCGCCAGCGACTACCAGCCGGCGGTGCTCGCTGGCCTGCAGCGCACGCAGCGACTTGGCCACCAGCACATCGACGATGGCCGCCTGCGTGGATGCCGCCAGGTCGGCGCGGCCTTGTTCGCAGATATTGGGGCCGAGTTTTCGCGCCTGCATCATGACGGCGGTCTTCAGGCCGGCGAAGGAAAAGTCCAGGTTGCCGCTGTGCAGCAAGGGTCGCGGCAGGGCAAAGGCGTCCGGGTCGCCGAAGTCGGCCAGCCGCGCCAGTGCCGGTCCGCCCGGGTAACCCAGGCCCAGCAGCTTGGCACTCTTGTCGAAGGCCTCGCCGGCAGCGTCGTCGATGGTCTCGCCCAGCAGCGTGTAGCGGCCGACGCCGTCCACCTGCATCAGTTGCGTGTGCCCTCCCGAGACGAGCAGCGCCACGAAGGGGAAGGCCGGCGCTTCATCGGCCAGGAAAGGTGAAAGCAGGTGCCCTTCCAGGTGGTGCACACCCAGCGCCGGCTTGCCTAGAGCGGCCGCCAGGGCCACGGCCACGCCGGCACCCACGAGCAGCGCGCCGGCCAGGCCCGGGCCCCGCGTATAGGCGACGAGGTCGATCTCCGCCAAGGTGCAACCGGCTTCGCAAAGCACCTGGCGCGCCAGCGGCAGCACGCGCCGGATGTGATCGCGCGAGGCCAGCTCGGGCACGACGCCGCCGTAAGCCGCATGCATCGCGGCCTGGCTGTGCAGCGCTTCGGCCAGCAGGCGTGGCGGCCCGTCCGACCGTGTCTCGACCAACGCGACGCCGGTCTCGTCGCAGGACGACTCGAAGCCCAGGATCTTCATCGGCCGGCAGTGTAGACGTGGCCTGCTCGAAGCAGGCACGGCGCTTGCGAGGGAGCATGTGACACCTTCGTCCGGTGTCGCTCTGTCTCCTCAGCAGGGCAAATGCTCTGGTTCGACCCCTCGGCCGCGAGGTCGGGGGGTCCTTTTTCTGGTGCGCCACGCACCGGTTCAGTGATTTTCGCGGGCGTGGTTGATCGAATATTTGGGGATCTCGATCGTCACGTCCTGGTTCGACAGAATGGCCTGGCAGCTCAGCCGCGAGGTGGGCGTGAGACCCCAGGCGCGATCGAGCAGATCTTCTTCGGATTCGTCCATCTCGCCCAGCGAGTTGAAGCCTTCCTTGACGACCACGTGGCAGGTGGTGCAGGCGCAACTCATTTCGCAGGCGTGTTCAATGGCGATGCCGTTTTCGAGCAGGGCCTCGCAGATCGACGTGCCGGCAGGCGCCTCGATGGTGTCGCCCTGCGGGCAGTATTCGGCGTGCGGGAGGATGCGGATGATGGGCATGGGCGGAGTTTTCTATACGTCTTCGACACGCCGGCCGGCCAGCGCCTGGCGGATGCCCTGGTTCATCCGCGCGGCGGCGAAGGCCTCGGTGCCTTCGGCCAGCGCCGCCACCGCAGCTTCGATGGCATGCGCGTCAGTGCCGGCGGCGATGCGCTCGGTCTCCACCGCCAGCGCGTCGATGGCGGTGCGCTCTTCGGCGGTCAACAGAGTGCCGTCGACCGCCATCGCGGCGCGCGTGGCCAGCACCATGCGTTCGGCATCGACCCGCGCTTCGCGCAGCGAGCGTGCGGCCATGTCCTCTTCGGCATGGGTGAAACCGTCTTTCAGCATCTGGGCGATCTGCTCGTCGACCAGGCCGTAGCTGGGCTTGACCGTCACCGCGGCTTCGACGCCCGAAATCTGCTCCCGCGCGGACACGCTCAGCAACCCGTCGGCATCGACCTGGAAGGTGACGCGGATGCGCGCCGCACCGGCGACCATGGGCGGGATGCCGCGCAGCTCGAAGCGCGCCAGCGAGCGGCATTCGCTGACCAGGTCGCGCTCACCCTGCACGACATGGATGGCCATCGCCGTCTGGCCGTCCTTGAAGGTGGTGAACTCCTGCGCCTTGGCCACCGGGATCGTGGTGTTGCGTTCGATGATGCGCTCGACCAGGCCGCCCATGGTCTCCAGGCCCAGCGACAGCGCGATCACGTCGAGCAGCAGCAATTCGCCGTCACGTGCATTGCCGGCCAGCGCATTGGCCTGGATCGCGGCGCCGAGGGCCACCACTTCGTCGGGATCGACGTTGGTCAGCACCTCGCGGCCGAACAGTTCGCTCACCAAGGTGCGCACCAGCGGCATGCGCGTGCTGCCGCCGACCATCACGACGCCCTGCACGTCCTCGCGCGTCACCTTGCCGTCACGCAACACCTTGCGCACCGCCGCCAGCGTGCGGTCGACCAGCGGGCGCGCCAGCGTGTCGAGCTGCCTGCGACTGACGGCCACGCGCAGCTCCCGCCCGGCGATCGTGGCCGCCCAGTCGGCCGACTCGGCGCGGCTCAGCGCCTCCTTGGTGGCGCGTGCGGCCACCAGTGCGGCGCGCTTGTCCTGCGGCGAGACAGCCGCGACGCCGGCGTTGGCCAGCGTCCAGTCGGCCAGCGCATGGTCGATGTCGTCACCGCCGAGCGCTGCATCGCCGCCGGTGGCCACGACCTCGAAGACGCCGCGCGTCAGACGCAGCAGCGAGATGTCGAAGGTGCCGCCGCCCAGGTCGTAGATCGCATAGAGGCCTTCACTGGCGTTGTCCAGGCCGTAGGCCACGGCCGCCGCGGTGGGCTCGCTGATCAGTCGCAGCACGTTCAGGCCGGCCAGTTGCGCGGCGTCTTTCGTCGCCTGGCGCTGTGCGTCGTCGAAATAGGCGGGCACGGTGATGACGGCGCCGAAGAGTTCGGCATCGAAGGTGTCCTCGGCGCGCTGCCGCAGGCGGGCCAGGATCTCGGCCGACACCTCCACCGGCGTCTTGTCGCCCTCGCGCGTGGCCAGCGCCACCATGCCGGGCTGGTCGACGAAGCGGTAGGGCAGTTTCTCGCGGCCGGCAATGTCGGCCAGCCGGCGTCCCATGAAGCGCTTGACCGAAACGATGGTGTTCTCGGCGTCGTCGGCCATCGCCGCGAGTGCGTCGTAGCCGATCTGGCGGCGGCCACCCTCGAGGTAGCGCACGGCGCTGGGCAGCAGCACGCGGCCCCGGTCGTCGGGCAGGCATTCGGCCACCCCGTGGCGCACGGCCGCGGCCAGCGAGTGCGTGGTGCCGAGGTCGATGCCCACCGCCACGCGCCGCTGGTGCGGATCGGGCGCCTGGCCGGGTTCGGAGATCTGCAGCAGGGCCATGGCGGGGGTTCTATCGCGGAAGGGCCGGGTCGAGCGCGTCCAGGCGGCGCTCGATGTCCTGGCGGAAACGGGTCACGAACATGAGCGCACGTACCTCGGCGGCGGCGGCCGGCGCGTCGCCCGCCACGTCGAGCAGACGGGCCACGTCGGCCAGCATCTCGCGCTCGGCGGCGGCAACCTCGGCCTCCAGACCTTCGACATCGGCGCTGCTGGCGGCCTCTTCCAGAGCCTCGCGCCATTGCATCTGCTGCATCAGGAAGGCTGCCGGCATGGCGGTGTTGTTCTCGGCCTGGACGGCTGCGCCGCGGCGTTCGCACAGGTAGGCAGCGCGCCTGAGCGGGTCCTTCAGGCGCTGGTAGGCCTCGTTCACGCGCACCGCCCATTGCATGGCGATGCGCTGCGCGGCGGCCCCGTCGCCGGCAAAGCGGTCAGGGTGCACCTCGGCCTGCAACCGGCGCCAGCGTGCGTCGAGGTCGGCGCGGTCCAGCGCATGCCGCTCGGGCAGGCCGAAGAGCGTGAAATCATCGTCGTCGAGCTTCATAGCCGCTTGCCGTAAAAGACCGACAGGCCGTTGTCGGGGTAGCCGCCGAAGGCCGTGCGTCGTGCATAGCCGCAGCGTTCGTACAGGTGAACCGCCCCGGTCTGGTCGCGGCCCGTCTCCAGCAGCGCCAGGCCGATGCCGGCCTCACTCAGCGCCGCCTCCAGCGCCCCGAGCAACTGCACGCCGATGCCGCGGCCGCGCCGTTCGGGGTCGACCATCATGCGCTTGATCTCGCCATAGGCCACGCCATCGGTCGCCGTCTCGCCCGCCACGCGGCGCACGGCGCCGGTGCCGACGGCGCGCCCGTCTTCCCGCGCGACGAAGAAGCTCACATCGGCGGCCTGCAGTGCCTGCACGCAGAGGATGTGGTTGGCCTCGGGCGGGTACAGCGACGCGAGATAGTGGTCGAGCGCGTCGAGCAGCGCCAGGACCTCGGGCTGGTCGGGGCTTTCGCGGCGGATGACGATCTCGGGAGGCATGGGCAGATCAAGAAAAAGGCGCGGCATCCGGGCCGCGCCTGATGCCGCGGCGTGGCCTTCAGACGCGGAAGGACTCCCCGCAGCCGCAGCGATCCTTCTCACGCGGATTGTGGAACTTGAAGCCCTCGTTGAGGCCTTCGCGCACGAAGTCGAGCTCGGTGCCGTCGAGGTAGGGCAGGCTCTTCGGGTCGATCAGCACCTTGACGCCGTGGTCCTCGAAGACCACGTCCTCGGGCGCGATCTCGTCGGCATATTCGAGCTTGTAGGCCAAGCCCGAACAGCCCGTGGTCTTGACGCCCAGACGCACGCCGACGCCCTTGCCGCGGCGTGTGATGTAGCGCGACACGTGCCGCGCCGCTGCCTCGCTCAGAGTGACCGCCATGACCTGCCTCAGTGCGTTTCCGCCGCTGCCCCGTGCTTGGCCTTGTAGTCCTGCACCGCGGCCTTGATGGCGTCTTCGGCCAGGATCGAGCAATGGATCTTGACCGGGGGCAAGGCCAGCTCTTCGGCGATCTGCGTATTCTTGATCGTCATCGCCTCGTCGAGCGACTTGCCCTTGACCCATTCGGTGACGAGCGAGCTCGATGCGATGGCCGAGCCACAACCGTAGGTCTTGAAGCGTGCGTCCTCGATGAGCCCGGTTTCCGGGTTGACCTTGATCTGCAGCTTCATCACGTCGCCGCAGGCGGGCGCGCCCACCATGCCGGTGCCCACCGTGTCGTCGCCCT
>Ga0209254_10004774_pt1 | contig 12423 bp, 8 predicted proteins | sample FrelakmetDIP11DI_FD_187148 | JGI IMG/M metagenome (GOLD analysis project Ga0209254, IMG submission 187148) | Freshwater lake sediment microbial communities from the University of Notre Dame, USA, for methane emissions studies - DIP11 DI (SPAdes)... | ecosystem: Environmental > Aquatic >...
ATCGAAGTGCTCGTGCGCACGATCCAGGCCGACACGAACGAGGCCGTCGTGTCGATGGAGCGCACCACGACCGACGTCGTGGGCGGCGCGCTGCTCGCTGAAAACGCGGGGGCCGCGCTCGAGGAGATCGAGCAGGTCTCGAACCAGATCGCGAGCCTCGTGCAGAACATCTCCGCCAGCTCGCGCCAGCAGGCCGGCGTATCACAGAGCATCTCGCGCAACATGCAGGTGCTGCGCGAGATCAGCTCGCAGACGGCCGAAAGCACCACGGCCACGTCCGCGTCGATCGGCAAGCTCGCCGAACTCGCGGCCCAGTTGCGCAAGTCGGTGACCGGTTTCCGGTTGCCCGGCTCGATGATGACTGGCTTGACGGGCGATTTCCCCGCGCTCAAGCCAGACGAGCCGCCTGCAGCGGCGGAACCCGGCACGGATCGCATCCGTCGCATCGGCAGCCTCGCTGGCTGATCAACCGGACTGCCCAGCGTGAATCAGGATCCGATGCCGCTCGCCACGGTCGACGAGGCCCACGCCTCATTGCAGGTGATCTCGCGCGAAATCGCGTCCGAGCTCAATGAAGCGCGCGTGGCTCTCGAGGCTTTTGCCGAGCATCCCGACGACCGGGGTGCGCTGCATCGCTTCGCTGCGCACATCCATCTGGCCCGCGGTGCGCTGCGCCTTGCCGAGGTCTACGGCGGCGCGTTGCTGGCCGAGGAAATGGAATTCGTCGCCCGCTACGTCGACGCGCATTCCGGCGAGGGCAGGGCAGATTCGGACGGTCTAGACGCGCTGATGCGGGCGATGGAGCAGTTGCCGTCGTACGTGGAACGCGTCGCGACCGGCGCGCGCGACCTGCCACTCGTGCTACTGCCGTTGCTGAACGACCTGCGCGCCGTCCGCGGTGGCGCATTGTTGTCGGAAGGCACTTTGCTGCTGCTCAACCTGCGTTCGGACGAACAGCCGCAGCCGTCGTCGCCGTTCGTCGGCGACCGTGAAGTGGCGGAACTCGCCAAGAGGTTGCGTCCGCGCTTCCAGATCGCATTGCTCGGCTGGATCCGCGGCGAACAGGCTGCAGAGAACCTGCACCATCTTGCTGAAATCGCCATGCAGTTCGAGCGGGCGGCCTCGACGCAACCGCTGTTCCAGCTGTGGTGGGTCGTTGGTGCACTGCTCGAAGCTTTGCAGGCCGGCGGGGTCGAACCCAACGTGTCGGTCAAGCGCGTGCTCGGTCACGTCGACCGCGAGCTGAAGCGTCTGCAGGAAGGCGAGCAGCGCTATGCCACGTCGCCGCCGGCCGAGGTGCTGAATAACCTGCTGTATTACGTCGCGCAGAGCACGGAGGCCAGCGAGCGCGTTGCCGCGGTGCGCGAGTCGTTCGGTCTGCACGACATGGTGGCCGCCGCCGATGCCATCGCGACCGACGCGGCCGAAGCGCTGTCTGCACCGAGCGTGCGGCTGATGCGCACCGTTGCCGCTGCCATTCGCGAGGACCTGACACGCGTCAAGGATGTCCTCGACATCTTCGTTCGCAAGGGCGCCACGCACGTGGACGACCTGCAGCCGCAGCTCGAGATGCTGCGCAAGATCAGCGACACGCTTGGCGTGCTTGGGCTGGGGGCGCTGCGTGCGCGCGTCGAGGGCGAACTCGATTCGCTGAAGGCGATCGTCGAGCGCCGCATCCCGCCGGACGACACGGCGCTGCTCAGCATCGCAGCGGCGCTGATTGCCGTCGAAGACAGTCTCGATGCGCAGCTCGTGCGGTTGATCCTGCCCGAAGCGACGTCCGCCGATTCGCCGGGCGAGCCCACGGACGAGGAATTCCGCCTCGTGCAGGAAGCCGTGCTGCGCGAGTGCATCGTCAACATGGCGCGGATCAAGGAAGCGGTGACGCATTCCCTGTCGGCGCCCGCCGAGGCGCAGGGACTCGACCAGGTGCCGCAGCTCGTGCGCGGGATCACGGCTGGACTGTTGATGCTGGGCAGGCAACGTGCAGTCGAAGTGATGGAACGAGTCGGTCGCGCGCTGGGCACGATCGTGCGTCCCGACGAGCAGTCGCTGAGTCCCCCCCGTCTCGAGCGGCTGGCCGATGCGGTGGTTGCCGTTGAGTACTACATGGAGACGCTGCAGGCCGGTCGTGCCGACCAGTGGCAGATGCTCGACGCCGCCGAGGCGCGCCTCGCCGAGCTGGAACCTTCGCTTGCGCGCGTGATTCCGCTCCGCGAGACCAGGCCTGTGGACGAGCAGGCTGCTGCACCTGCCGCAGCGATCGCAGCCACTGCACCCGCCGCGGTGGCCCGGCCGTCATTGCCGCCGCCGGTTGTGGTCACGAGCGCCGACCCGGAATTTCTGCAGCTGTTCGTGGAGGAGGCGCGCGAGAATGCGACGCGCCTCGCCGTGCTGTGTCCGCAGTGGGAGCAGAACCCGCAGGATGCCGCAGCCCTGCGCGACCTGCGCCGGGCGTTTCACACGCTGAAGGGCAGCGGGCGCATGGTCGGCGCGCAACGCATCGGCGAATTCTCCTGGAGTATCGAGTCGCTGCTGAATCGTGTGATCAGCCAGACGCTGCTGCGTTCGCCGGACATCCTGTCCATCGTGCGCGACGCCGTCGCGGCCATGCCGCAGCTCATCGACGAGATCGACGGCGGTGAGTTGGCCAGTATCGACATCGCCGCGATCATGACGCGAGCCGACGCACTGTCGGGCCGGGAAGGACCCGCGTTGCCAGCCACTGCCGTGCCTGCGACCCCGCCAGCACCGACCGCCGCGGAAGAGCGAGTGGCCGAGGCTGCGGCGGCTCCGCTGGAGGAGCCGGCCATGGATCCGGTGCTGCGCGAAATTTTCCGCAAGGAAACCGCCGGTCACATCCTGGTCGTGCGCCAGTTCCTCGAGCGTTGCGCCCGTGGCGTCGCGCCGCACCTGGTTTCGGAGGCGCTCTATCGCGCCTGCCACACGCTGAGCGGCATCGCCAAGACGGCCGGGGCGCGCCAGGGCATCAAGGTCGCCGAGCCGATGGAGCATTACGTTCGCAAGCTCTTCGACCACGGCCACGGCATGAGCAGCGACGCGCTCGCGTTGCTGCACGACACCGTACGATTGCTCGAGACGGTGTCCGAGCACGTCGATGAGAACACCGGCTTCTTCCCCGAGCAGACGCGCCTGACGGAAGGTTGGGTGGCGCTGGACCTGCAGCTCGACGCGGAGCTTGCGCAGCTGGCCGATGCGGCGGAGCGAACGCTCGCCCAGTCCTGGCAGCCGGGCATGCCAGCGGCGCCGGACCTGTCCGTGATCATCGACGACGCTGCGGCAATGTCGGCCGAGGAACTCACGGACCCGGGGCTGCCGCAACTGACCGACGAACCGCCAGCGCCGCCGTTCTACCTGCCGGTGCCGGAGGATGACGAGCGCGGCTTCGGCGAGGACTTCGACGCGGACATCGCGGCGATCTTCGGCGAAGAAGCAACCGAGCTGCTCGAACAATCCGAGGCTGCGTTTGGACGCTGGCGGGCCGATCGCGCGGATCACGCGCAGATAACCGAGCTCAAGCGATTGCTGCACACGCTCAAAGGCGGTGCCCGCATGGCGGGCATCCGCGCCATGGGCGACCTCAGTCACGAAGTCGAATCGTTCCTGGCCGCGATCGAATCGGGCACGTCGGCGGCCGATGCCGCTGCGTTTGACGTGCTGCAAGGCTCGCTCGACGAGTTGCACCGGATGCGCGAGATGGCCAACTCGGGCCAACGCCTGCCTTCTGCACGCGAACTCATCCTGCGGATCCGGGCGCTGGCAGCGGTGCCAACGACGGCTGCACCCATGGAGACGGTGTCGGCGTCGGCGCCCATCGCGCCGCCCGCCGAGTTCATCGAAGCCGAAGTCGTGATGCCCGAGGCCATCGAACCGGTCGCAGCCGAACACGACACGACAGCCGGGCTGCCCGTCGAAGAAATCGTGCTCGAGACGCCGCAGGTCGAGGTGCTGCCGGTCGCGATCGTCATCGAGGCGCCCGCCGAACCGCCATTTGTCGCTGCGGCGGTCGAACCGCTTGAAGAGGCGCCGGCGGTTGCCGCAGAGTTCGAGCAGCCCATCGCAGAGCCGACGGCTTCCGTCGAGAGCGGGCAGCCGGCCGAGTTGCCGGCAGCGGCTGCCGCGGTCGCGGCACCCGTCGCACCTGCGCGTTTCGTGGTGCCGACCCCGCCGCAGGTGCCCGCCACGTACGAGGTCGCTGCGACGGCACACACGCCGGTACTGCCGGGCCGCGAACCCGTTGCGCCGACGGAGCGCGGTGAACTGGCGCGTGTCGACGCGGACCTGCTCGATGACCTGCTGAACAACGCGGGCGAAGTCAGCATCTTCCGCGCGCGCATCGAGCAGCAGATGACCTCGATCGAGTTCAACCTCGCCGAACTCGACCGCACCGTCACCCGGCTGCGCGAACAGCTGCGCAAGCTCGAGATGGAGACCGAGGCGCAGATCCTCAACAAGCATAAGACGGACGACCAGGTGCAGCGCACCGATTTCGATCCGCTCGAACTCGATCGGTATTCGAACATTCAGCAGCTTTCGCGCGCCCTGGCCGAGTCCGTCAGTGACGTCGCCAGCATCGAGGGACTGCTTGCCCAGCTCAACCGGGACACGCAGAACCTGCTGCAGCAGCAGGGCCGCGTCGTCACCGAAGTGCAGAACGGCCTGATGCGCACGCGCATGGTGCCGTTCCAGCGTCATGTGCATCGTCTCACCCGGCTGCTGCGGCAGGCCGCGACCGAAGCGGGCAAGAAGGCCGAGCTGATCGTGGAAGGCGCGTCCGGCGAACTCGACCGGCAGGTGCTCGAGCGCATGCTGCCGCCGTTCGAGCACATGCTGCGCAATGCCGTGGTCCACGGTCTCGAATTGCCGGCGGAACGCAGCGCAGCCGGCAAGCCCGAGACGGGACAGATCACGCTGAAGGTGCAGCGCGAAGGCGCCGAGGTGGTGATCACCGTCGAGGACGACGGCGCCGGCCTCAATGTCGCGGCTATCCACGCCAAGGCGCGGCAGATGGGCCTGTTGCAGCCCGGCATGGAGCTGACCGACGAGGAGTCGCTGCAGCTGATTCTCGAGCCTGGATTCAGCACGGCAGATCGCCTGACGCAACAGGCCGGTCGTGGAGTCGGCATGGACGTCGTCGCGACCGAGATCAAGAAACTCGGCGGCGCGCTGTTCATCGAATCGAAGCCCGGTGCGGGCGCGCGCTTCACGGTCCGCTTGCCGTTCACGCTCGCGATCACGCAGGCGCTGATCGTGCGGGTGCATGACGAGCTGTTTGCGCTGCCGATGGCCACGGTCGAAGGCGTGGCACGCCTGACGCGCACCGAAATTCAGCGTCACCTGGACGAAGAGCCGGCCACGTTCGAGTACGGCGGCCACCATTACCGGTTCCAGCACCTGGGTATGTTCGTCGGCAGCGGGCCCTCGATCCTTCCCGAAGCCGACGTCGCGCTGCCCGTCATCCTGGTGCGCGCCGGCGAGCATTCGACGGCGCTGGTTCTGGACGAACTGATCGGCAGCCGCGAAATCGTCGTCAAGCCCGTCGGGCCACAGATCGCGGGTATCCGTGGCATTTCCGGCGCGACCATCCTCGGCGACGGCCGCATCGTCGTCATTCTCGACATGGGCACGCTGGTCCGCTCCGAGTGGCGCGCCCGCTCGGCCGAATCCGCACGCTCGGTGCACGACGACCGCATCTTCGCGATGGTGGTCGACGATTCGATCACGGTGCGTCGTGTCACGCAGCGCCTGCTCGAGCGCAACGGCATGCGCGTGCTCACCGCGAAGGACGGGGTGGAAGCCTTGTCCCTGCTGCAGGAGCACGTGCCCGACGTGATCCTGCTCGACATCGAAATGCCACGCATGGACGGCTACGAAGTCGCGGCGCACGTGCGCAACGACGCGCGGCTCGCCGACGTGCCGATCATCATGATCACGTCGCGAGTGGGCGACAAACACCGCGCCCGGGCGATCGAGCTGGGTGTGGACGATTACCTCGGCAAACCGTATCAGGAAAGCCAGTTGCTGGACGCGATCGAGCCGCTCGTGCTCGCGCGGCGGAGGCTGCCGTGAAGGGGCCGCAGGCGAGGACAGGAGCGTGAGCATGGGGTTCGGCACGGCGACGATGACCAGCCTCGGCGGCGCCGATCACGAGATCTATTGCCTGCTGGTGCCGCTGGCGGATGATCGCCTGCTGCTGCCCCGCTCGTGCGTCACTGAAGTCATCAACTACCAGGCGCCCACCCCGATGGACGGCGCGCCGTCGTGGTACCTCGGCACGATCGCGTGGGGTGGCCGTCGTGTCCCGCTCGTGTCTTTCGAGGCCACTTGCGGCAAGGCTCTGCCACGCACCAGCGGCCGCACCCGCATCGTCGTCATGCAGGGAATCACGAACCTGGCCGGTGGCAATTTCGCCGTGCTGACGCAGGGTTTTCCGCAACTCGTGCGGCTGACGCCGGACGTCGTCCATGCCGACGACTCACGCAGCTTCGGCGAACGCATGCCCGTGATCGGGCAGGTGAAGATGGTCAACGAGACGCCGCTCATTCCGGACTTCGAGCAGCTCGAAGGCATGATCGCCGAAGAGACCCGCGCCTAGTCGCAGGGACGGCGCCCGTTTGGGCTGGATGCCGTGTGTCTCGATTCGGCGGAGTCCGGTTTTCGTCCGCTAGACCAGATCGCCCCACGTCGCCTGCAGCACCGTCAGCGCAACGATGCCGGCCGTTTCCGTGCGCAGCACACGGGGTCCGAGCCGAACGGGCGCAAAGCCCGACGCGGTCGCACGTTCAAGTTCGGCGTCGTCGAGCCCGCCTTCCGGTCCGATCAGCAATTCGACGCGCGCTCCCACGCTGGTCAGGCCTGCCAGCGAGGCGGGTCCGGTCGGGCTCAATACGAAGCGCTGTCCTTCGCGGGCGGACGACGCGAGGTACCGCGACAGTTCCTGGGGCTGGCGGATTTCCGGCAGGACGCTGCGCCCGCACTGTTCGCAAGCCCCCGCGACGATAGCCTGCCAGTGCCGCAGTTTCCTCGCTGCCTGTCTGTCGTCGAGGCGCACGACGCTGCGTGCGGAGAGCACCGGCACGATCGTACGCACGCCAAGTTCGGTCGCCTTCTGCAGCGTCCAGTCCATGCGCTCGCCGCGCGAGACGGCCTGCACCAGTGTGATGCGCAGGGGCGACTCGGGCAGCCCCGACGAACGCGGCCCCACCCGCATGCGCACTGCATCGCCGTCGACCGAGAGGATTTCGCAGCGGTAGTCGTTACCGCTGCCGTCGAACGCGACGATCGCCGCACCTGCGCGCAGTCGCAGCACACGGCCGACGTGGTTGGCCGCCGTATCAGGCAGGTTCACGTCTGCATCGGGTGTCAGCGGCGAACCGACGAAGACGCGCGTCAATCGCATGTGGCCGCCACGATGCCATCCCGTGCCGTGAGCACCAGTGCGTCGATCTCGTCGGGAGTGATCACGTAGGGAGGCATGAAGTAGACGACGTCGCCGATCGGACGCAGCAGCGCTTCGTGTTCGAGGCCGTGACGGTAGACGCGCACTCCGCGTCGTTCGCGCCAGTCGAACGGACGGGTGCGGTCGGCGCCACGGGCGAGTTCAGCCGCAACGATCATGCCGCACTGGCGAACTTCGGCCACGTGCTCCAGATCACCGAGCAGTTCGCAGGCCCGGCGGCCGAGATGGGCGGCGAGGGCGCGATTGCGCTCGATCACGCCGTCACTGGCAAAAATGTCGAGCGTGGCGAGCGCCGCCGTGCAGGCAAGCGCGTTGCCAGTGTAGCTGTGCGAATGCAGGAAGGCGCGTTGCCGCGTGTATTCGTCGTAGAAGGCGCCATAGACGTCTTCGTTCGTGAGTACCACCGAGAGCGGCAGGTAGCCGCCGGTGAGTCCCTTCGACAGGCAGATGAAATCCGGCGTGATGCCGGCCTGTTCGCAGGCGAACAGCGTGCCGGTGCGACCGAAGCCGACCGCGATCTCGTCGGCGATCAGATGCACGCCGTGCCGGTCGCAGGCTTCACGCAGCAGCTGCAGGTACAGCGGAGCATGCATCCGCATGCCGGCCGCACACTGCACCAGCGGTTCGACGATCACGGCACAGGTTTCGTCCGCGTGTTGCGCCAGCAGCTCGTTCATCGCCGCGATGGCACGGCGCGCGCAATCGTCGGCGGTTTCGCCCGCTTCGCGCGCGTACGCATCGGGCGAGGGCGCGATCATCACGTCCATCAGCAGCGGCTGGTAGATCTCGCGGTACAGTTCGACGTGGCCGACGGCCAGCGCGCCGAGCGTCTCGCCGTGATAGCTGTTCGACAGCGTGATGAAGCGCTGCTTGCGCGACCGTCCCTGGTTGCGCCAGTAGTGAAAGCTCATCTTGAGCGCGACTTCGATCGCGCTCGAGCCATTGTCCGCGTAGAAGCAGCGCGTCAGGCCTGGTGGTGCGAGGCAGGTCAGCCTTTCGGCCAGCCGCACCGCAGGCTCATGGGTAAATCCCGCCAGGATCACGTGCTCGAGCTTGCCGAGCTGGGCGGCGATGGCCGCGTTGATGCGGGGGTTGGCGTGGCCGAACAGGTTGACCCACCAGGAGCTGATGGCATCGAGGTAGCGCCGGCCGTCGTAGCCGTACAGCCAGACCCCCTCGCCCCGCTCGATCGGGGTCAGCGGCATCCACTCGTGGTCCTTCATCTGTGTGCACGGGTGCCAGACGACGCGCAGATCGCGTTCGGCGAGTGGATGCAGGGGGCGGACGGGCGGGCTGGACGTCATGGAGGGATTTTAGGGCATCATGTGGGTGATGCGACGACAACGCCCTGCGAATTCACCGGCAGCACGATTCGCGATCGACACGGATCGCGGCCTGCTCGAGCTGGCCCGCCAGGAGCCTTCGCCGAATTGCGACGAACGGCCGCAGGGCGTCGAGCCCGATCTCATCGTCGTGCACGGCATCAGCCTGCCGCCCGGCGAATTCGGCGGACCCTGGATCGACCAGTTGTTCACCAACGTGCTGCCGCCCGACGTCCATCCGTATTTCCCCGAGGTGGCGAACCTGCAGGTGTCCTCGCACCTTCTGATCCGGCGCAGCGGCGAGATAGTGCAATACGTCCCATTCCAGCGCCGGGCCTGGCATGCCGGCGTGTCGTCGTGGGCCGGACGCGAGCGCTGCAATGATTTTTCGATCGGGATCGAACTGGAAGGCGCCGATCATTCGCCCTACGAGTCAGCGCAGTATGCAATGCTCGCCCGGGTGATCGCCGTGCTTTGCCGCAGTTACCCGCACCTCACGCCCGACCGCGTCGTCGGCCACAGCGACATCGCGCCTGGCCGCAAGTCGGATCCGGGTCCGGCCTTCGACTGGCCGCGGCTGCGGTCGCTGGTGCGGTTCGAACTCGAGATCGCGCCGGCATGAGCCTGCTCGCGCTGCTGTTCGCGCTGGCATGCGAGCGGGGCCTCACGCACGTGCTGCACCTGCGCGAGTGGCGGTGGCTCGATCCGTATTTCGACCGGGCCGATAGCGCCATGGCGGGACAGACCGGATTGCCGGTCGTGCTTGCGGCGTGTGGCCTGATCGCGCTGCCCGTCCTGCCCGTGCTGCTGGTGGCGCATTGGCTCGATCCGCACCTGCTGGGCCTGCTGCAGTTCGCTTTCGCCGTCTTTGTGCTGCTGTTCGCCTTCGGTCCACGCGACCTGCAGGACGAAGTCGATGACTACGCTGCGGCCATCGAGCGCCACGATCGCGACGAAGCCCTGCTTCGCGGCAAGGAACTGCTCGAATCGAGCCCGACGCCGCTCGGACTCGGCGTTCGCGAAGCGGTGGAAGAGGCGATTTTCATCCAGGCCAACAACCGGATCTTTGGCGTGATCTTCTGGTTCATGGTGCTCGGGGCCGGCGGCGCGTGGCTCTACCGGGTCAGCGACATGTTGCGGCGGCGTGCGGCGTTCGAAGCTGCGCGCCAGGGTGTGCCGCGAATCCACGGGGACCTCGGCAGCGTCCTGGCATCCGTCCACGGCGTGCTGTCGTGGTTGCCGGCGCGACTCACGGCACTGGCGTATGCGTGCGCCGGAAGTTTCGAGGATGCGGTGGGCAACTGGCGCTCGGCAGTCAAGCGCGTGGGTCCGGCGACGGGCGTGCTCGATCGCAGCGAGGACCTGTTGGCGCGCGTGGGCAAGGGTTCATTGCAACCCAGCCTGGCCTCTGTGAACCCGGACACGCTCGATGTCGCGACGGCGCGCGGTGCGTGGCGGATTGTGCAGCGTTCACTCTGGATCTGGGTGGCCGTCATCGCGCTTCTCGTCATCACGGGCGCCGCTGTCTGAGCCGCCCGGGTAGATCGCGAATGACCCTTCCTGGCATCGATGCGGCCATCCAGCGGTCGCCACGACGAAGTTCCCCGCTGTTCGGCGCCGCACTGTTGCTCGTCGTGGCCGTCCTGCCAGTCATGTTCGTGCCGAAGGTTGCCGCCAATGATGCGAAGGCGATCGCGCCGCACAGGCCGCGCCTGATCAGCCTCGCTCCGAATCTCACCGAGATTGCGTATGCGGCCGGCGCCGGATCGCTGCTGGTCGGCACGGTCGAATTCAGCGATTACCCGGACGCGGCGAAAGCGGTGCCGCGCGTAGGCGACGCGTGGCGCGTGGACCCCGAGCGAGTGCTCGAGCTGCGGCCCGACGTGGTGCTGGTGTGGCCCACAGGGACGCCCGAGACGACGATCTCGCGACTGCGCTCGCTGGGGCTCAACATCGTCGAAGTGCCGACGCAGAGCCTGGCCGACGTGCCGCGCGCATTGCGCCAGGTGGGACGGCTTGCGGGCACGCTGCCGGTGGCCGAAAGAACCGCGAGAGACTTCGAGACCCGAGTGGAGCAGCAGCGTGCCAGGTATGCGCAGCGACCGCCGCTCAGCGTGTTCATCCAGATCGACGACGAACCGATCTATACCGTGAATGGCCGGCACGTGATCAGCGAAATCGTCGTGCTGTGCGGTGGCCGCAACGTGTTTGCAGACCTGCCGCAGCTGGCGCCGCCGATCGCGGCGGAAGCGGTGCTCGCCGCCGACCCGCAGGTGATCCTGAGCACGGACGACACGATCGCGAATCCGCTGGAGCTGTGGAACCGGTGGCCGCGCTTGCGGGCGGTCCGGTCGGGAAACGTGTTCAAGCTGTCGTCGGACCTGGTGACTCGGGCGTCGCCGCGGCTGGCTCAAGGCGTCGAGGTGACCTGCTCGGCGCTCGAGCGGGCTCGCTCACGCCTTTTGGCGTCGCCGCCTCAGTCGATGAACGCTGCGCATTAGCCTTACTGCGCTAGAGCCTGTTTGCGCCACCTCTCCGGGTTCCGCAGAGTTTCGGGAGACACGCCGTGAACCCATCCATGGGGGCTTGCGCGCGCCGTCCATGGCGCGCGACAGTCTCCCGAAACTCTGCGGAACCCCGAGCGGAAGCGCGGACTGCTCTCGCAGCGTGCTTGCTGTCGCAATAGTCACTGCTGATTGCGCTGGCGCGACTCAGTTGGCGCGCGTGCCGCTCGACGCCGACAACAGCATTGAGCGTTGACGTTGGCGAATTGGAAATCGCGGTGTCACGAGGTCGCGATCGCGCCGAATACTGCTAATGCTGCAGACCGCGACCTGTCGGTGCCATCGATCGTTCAGTCGAAGCCGCATCAGCGAATGTGATTGTCGGGATGCGAGCGGAAGACTGTCGCGCGCCATGGACGGCGCGCGCAAGCCCCCATGGATGGGTTCACGGCGTGTCTTTCGCTCGCATCCCGACAAGCGCAGTCGCGGGCCGTTCTGGAACCCGAGACGCGGGTCGCGTTCAGTAGCGCGGCGCCGCAGATTCGGCGCGAACTACCGCCGCCGCCACAGCACTTCGCTCCCATGCTCATGCCGCGCCAGCACGCGCGCGATCACGAACAACAGGTCCGACAGCCGATTGAGGTACTGCGGCACCTCGGGAGCGACAAATTCCGCACGGGCGAGCGCCCACACGCGCCGCTCGGCACGACGCGCGACGGTGCGGGCAAGGTGGCACGCAGCGGCCGCCTGGCCACCGCCCGGCAGGATGAAATCCTTGAGCGGCGGCAGGTCGTCGTTGTACGAATCGAGCGACTGTTCAAGTCGATCGACGTACGCCGCCGTGATCGCACGATGACCGGGAATGCAGAGTTCACCACCGAGGTCGAACAAGTCGTGCTGGACTTCGGTCAGCGTCGCCTGCACCGCATCGGGCAGGCCCGGCACCGCGAGCACCACGCCGATGGCACTGTTCGCCTCGTCGACCGTGCCATAGGCCTCGACCCGCAGGTGTTCCTTCGGCACCCGCATCCCGTCGCCGAGGCCCGTGCTGCCGTCGTCGCCGGTCCGTGTGTAGATCTTGCTGAGTCGGTGCCCCATGACTGCTACTTGCCTCTGT